>Ga0207933_1000388_pt1 | contig 44173 bp, 38 predicted proteins | sample NGESurdeep092012_4_FD_184488 | JGI IMG/M metagenome (GOLD analysis project Ga0207933, IMG submission 184488) | Arctic peat soil microbial communities from Barrow, Alaska - NGEE Surface sample F53-3 deep-092012 (SPAdes) | ecosystem: Environmental > Terrestrial > Soil > Wetlands > Peat ... | reverse complement strand
CTCAACACAAGACCCAGAAAGACCCTCGGCTGGAAGTGCCCAGCCGAAGTCTTCCTACCCAACTTCGACTTCGTGAAATACTGGCACCGTACCTTCAACCCCGTTGCACTTCAAACTTGAAACCGCCAACCCTTTTGACATTCCTGGTCCATGCCTGGAAAGCCTACGTTCCATTCTTGTGCGCAGCCCAAGGAACGGCCTGGCTGGCGTTTGGATGCATCGCTTGCGAGTACGGACCATGACCGTTTCAACCGGTCGAATCTAGCCGGGGTCTTCGGAAAGCGATCGCCGATCGGCGACTCGACGAAATTGTAGACCGGACTCATCGTTTTTCTCCTTGAGATAATCTTAGGGAGCGGTTGCATTGGCTGAAATCGACAGCGGAGCCGCAGGATGTTCAGTCGGGCTGATAGCCTTGAGTCGAAACAACGATCGCATCGGTCGAGGAGTCGGATGACACGCGCCACGCACCTCTTGAAATTCGCCGCCGCGGCGCTCTTATTGACGGCTGCCGCGTGGCCGCAGTCGCCGGTCACGATTACTATCGGCGCGCGGGCGGACAAGCAACCCATTCCGGCCGATTTCGTTGGGTTGAGCTTCGAGACGTCGAATCTTCTCCCGGACAAGAGCGGCAACTACCTCTTCAGCGCGGAGAACAAACCGCTCATCAAGCTCTTTCAGGCGATTGGCATCAAGAACATTCGTGTTGGAGGCGGCACTGCCGACGATCCGAACTATCCGGATCCGAAGCCGGCGGATATTGACCGCCTGTTTGCGTTTGCCAGCGCCGCGGGCGTCGATGTGATCTATACCGTTCGCCTGCTCAATGGCAATAAAGCAAGCGCGGTCACTACTGTGAGCTACATCGAAAGCCACTACGCAAATCAGGTAAGTGCGTTTCAGCTCGGCAATGAGCCGGATTGGCACTCCTATCACACAGCGCCGGAACACCCACGAGACCCCAAAATATTCGAGACTGCCGCGGATATTCCTGGAACGGCTTATCCATCATTTATTGCGGACTGGAATGACTTCGCGGCGGCAATAAGTCGTGCGGCGCCGCATGCCGCGTTTACCGGGCCCGACACTGGTTCCAACTATCCCGTGCCCAGGGCCACGAAGGACACCGATTACAACGGTAAGTCATGGACACAACAATTCGCGGATAGTGAGAAGGGATTGCGGCCTATTTCCTTTGTGACCCAGCACGACTACGTGGGTGAAGGCGCGAACGGTGTGAGCATTACCGAAGCAGTGAATGCGATGTTGTCCCGCGAATGGATTTCTACTAACTACAGGTTGCTCTTCGACCATGTTCTCGGTCCCGTTCAAGCTGGCGGTATTACCTACCGCATGACCGAGTGCAACGACTATACCGGCGGCGTCGACGGTGCGAGTAATGCCTATGCTTCTGCGCTGTGGGCGCTGGACTATATGCATTGGCATGCTTCGCATCACGCGGCCGGAGTTAACTTCCACAATAAGCGATGGATATTCACCGACACAATTTATCTCGATCATGACGGCACGTTCAAAATCAATCCCAAAGCCTATGGACTCAAGGCGTTTGCGCTGGGAAGCCACGGAGCTGCGCAGCCTCTCACAATCGCAAATCCAGAGGATATAAACCTCACGGCATACGCGGTTCGAGATAAGCGAATGCTGTTCATCACGATTATTAACAAGGAGCACGGAACTGGCGCACGTACAGCGCGAACTACACTTGTTGCCCCGCCGGTCTCAGGAAGCGGTGAGGTAATGTATCTTTCCGCTCCGAACGGAGATGTTACCGCGCGAAGCGGCATAACACTAGGCGGCGCCACGATAGACGACGGTGTGTGGGAGGGCAAGTGGGCGCCACTTGCCCTGGACCATCCCAGAACAATTGAAGTGCAGGTGCCGGCCGCTTCGGCAGCCATCGTGAGGATTCCCCTTAAGTAGAACGTTCGTTTTATTCATAACCTATTGCTTTAGCTCCAAAATTCAACTTGAAGGTCACAATGGAACGTCGCGAATTTGTTCGATCGGCTTTGATCGTGGGTGGCGCGTACGCGCTGGGGAAAGGGTCAGGTCTTTGCATGGAACCGTCGTCCGGCGTGCAAACACCCGACCCCGAAGTGAAGCGCGTGATGGTTATGTTCAAGTGCCACTTTGACGCCGGCTTTGTCAATACGCAGGCTGCGGTTGTAAGCCGCTATTTGACGGATTATTTTCCCAAGGCCATCCAGGTCGCGGATACGATGCGCCAGAGCGGGAAGCAGCGCTACGTGTGGACCACCGGTTCGTGGCTGTTGTATGAGTACCTCGAACAAGCTTCGCCGGCCGATGTGCGAAGGATGGAGCATGCGATCGCAGCGGGTGATATCGCGTGGCATGGACTCCCGTTCAATTGGCAAACCGAACTGATGACGCCATCGATGATATTGGGTGGCATCGCGCTTTCCGAGGCATTGGACCGCCGCTTCGGATGCCGCACGACGGGCGCGAAAATGACGGACGTCCCCGGCCACACCCGCGGCCTGATTGCTCCGCTGGCCGCGAAGGGAATTACGTTCCTCGACATCGGAGTGAATGGCGCGAGCAGGCCCGCGGAGGTGCCCCCACTCTTTACATGGAAGGATTCAAACGGGGCGACTCTCGTTGTGATGTATCACCACGAATATGGCGCAACCACCCGTGTTCCCGGATCGGATCTGGCAGTGGCGATCGTCGTTAGAGGTGACAACAGCGGCCCGCATACTACGGAGGAAGTCGGGAAGATATACGCTGACCTTGCGAACAGTTTCCCCAATGCCAGCATCACTCCGACTAACCTTAGCAATATTGCGGTCGCGGTCCAGCAATATAAAAAGAACCTGCCCGTAGTGACCCAGGAAATAGGTGACACCTGGATTTATGGCGTGGCGAGCGACCCACTCAAGGTTGCGAGATATCGTGAAATGCAGCGCCTGCGGCAGTCCTGGCTCGATCGGGGTAAGCTGACAATCGGAAACCCAGACGATCTGCGGTTACTTCGCCGCCTGCTTCTCGAACCCGAGCATACCTGGGGAACGGACACAAAGACCTGGCTCGATTTCAATCATTACACGCCGAAAGACCTCGCCTCGATGCTGCACACCAAGAACTACGAGGTAGTTCAGTTTAGTTGGGCAGAAAAGCGGCAGGACCTTTTCGAAGGTATTGCCGCGCTGCCGTCTCCTCTTCGCGAAGAAGCTTCGGCTGCGATGCATAGCCTGGAGGCAAAGGAACCTGATCCGGCAAGTCGTCCGGCTGGGAAAGAAATTCAGACGGAGCATTTTATTCTCGGCTTCGATCCACATAGCGGAGCAATTATTCGCTTGCGCAACAGGAAATCGGGACGGGAATGGGCGTCTATAACTCACCCACTGGCATTATTTTCTTATCAGACACTCTCCGAGGATGATTACGCGCCATTTTTCGCGGCCTACATCATCAGCACGGCCGACTGGGCAAAAAAGGACTTCGGAAAGCCGAACATGGAGAGCTTTGGAGCGCGCAGCCGCGAATGGACTCCCTCGTTTGCAGATATTCGTGTTGAAGAGAATGAGTCGGGCCATCGCGTGCTTGTACAATTGACGATCGGCGATAAAGAAGCGGTGGATTCAGGCGTGGCTGCATTCCCGCCCAAGCTCTATCTGGAGTTGTTGTTGCCGAAAACGGAACCCATGATTCGCATGAATTTCTCGTGGTTTCAGAAACCCGCAACCAGAATGCCGGAGGCGATGTGGCTTACGTTCAACCCCGTTGTCGCCGGGCTCAAAGGAAGCTGGACGATGGACAAGACCGGTGAGCGGATATCTCCTTCCGACGTCGTTGTATCCGGCAACCGGCATATGCATGCGGTGTCCACGGGCTTTCAATATGGAGACGGGAATGAGGACTTCGTTGTCGAAACGCTGGATGCTCCCGTGGTCGCGTTCGGCAAAAAGTCCCCACTGAATTTTTCCAACTCCGAGCCGGACCTTTCCGGCGGCGTTCACTGCAATTTATTCAATAATGCGTGGGGGACAAACTACATTATGTGGTTCGGAGAGGATATGCGTTTGCGCTTTATTCTGCGGGCCTAAATGACGCCCCGGCAGTCTAACGCGATACCTTCCGTGTAATCTGTTGCCACGACTCCACCTGTTTCACGGCGCGCGACAGCGTCCGCAAGACAACGTTGGGCCGGGCGTCCCCAAATCGTTCGGCGGTGTCTTCAGCCTCTTCGGGCGAATTCCAAAGCGCAACAGCGATCCGGTTGTTGGGGAGGTGCTTGCGTATGCGGCCGCACAGCGCGCGGGTCCGAGCAAATGCGAAGGGTGGAAGCGCGGATATGAATATGACCGTATCTTCTTCCGCTGCGAGCGCGTCGAGCACCTCGTCCGACAGCGCGTCGGCTTTCAGCAAGAGCGTCTGATGCCCGGCCCGCTCCAGCAGCTGGGTCAGCATTTGGGTCGTGAGTTCGGCCGCCTGGTCGCCCGCGGAAAGACATACCACCGCAAACTCCTTTTGCAGCGGCAGCCGCATGGCGTCAATCCGAAGCGTCCGCGCCGATTTATCGTTGTCTTCGGCCTTGTCCTGATACGTCGTCAGCCGCGCCACCAACTCTCCAACCCAGAGCAGCACAAACCTGGACTGATAGACATCGAGAACGCCCTTGTGCCTGTCCTCTTCCGCCAGGCTGAGAGCGGGCATGACAACGCCGTCGTACAGCTTCACCAGTGGGTGATCGCTCAGGTAATGTTCGGCGATGGCCCATGCTTCCGGCTGGTCCATTGCCAGCAGCCGTTCATAAAGGTGGGCCGCGGGCGAAAGTCTGGCGTTCTTGCCGAGCAGGCTATGCAAAAAGGAAAGCTGCGGAACGTGCCGCCCCACCACAACCACGCACACGGTCAGGGGCGTGGAAAGCACCAGTCCCGGCCATCCCCAGAGCATCGACCAGAAGATGGCGCTGGCCAGAAGCGCCAGCGAAGAAATGCCGGTCCTCGAACTGAAAAGCCACGGCTCCACCAGATTGACCGTCGTCGTTTCCAGCACGAGAAACAGGCCGAGCACACACAGCGGGGGCGCCCAGCTCGACGAGGTCGCAATCGACATCATCACGGGCAGCAACATGCCTATCAGCGTTCCGGCGAATGGCACGATGCGCAAAACACCGGCAATAACGCCCCATAACGTCGCCTCCGGGACATGAAGAAAGTACAGTCCCGTGCCGAAGAGGAGACCGTAACATGCATTCACCTGGAACTGCATGACGAGATAGCGGCTGATGCGCGTGGTCGCGTCGTCCAGCGCGCGCGTCATTAAATTGATGTTGGCCATCCCCGCCAGCAACAGCAGCCGATGCCGCAAATCGTCCCAGTTCAGCAGCATGTAAATCATGAAGATCACGACAATGGCGATTTCACCGGCGGGACGCAGCACCCCAAAAATCAGTTTCTCCGTGGCGAACAGTTGGTCGGATTTCGCACCCACTATCCTGACAGGCGTCGCATCGGCGCGATTGGGCGAACCGGTGGCGCCCAGATTTCCGCTAAGGTCCTCCAACATCGTGACGGCGTCTTCCAGTGAGGTTTCCCCAGGGGAATGAAGGGACTCAATTCGCTTCTGGATATTCGCGCGATAGCCGGGCAGCGTCCGGGCAACGTTCAGCACCTGCCGCAGCAGGATGTAAGTGCCCCCCACCAGCACAATGCATGTGACCGCGCTCGCCACCAGGACGGCGATTTTCCTCGACATGCCCTTCCGCTGCAGCCACGAAACCGCGGGCAACAGCAGCAGAGAGAGGATCAGCGCAAATGCCAGCGGGATCACAAGCTCCTTCGCAAACAGCAGGAGGAGAACGATTCCCACAAACACAACGATGGATCCGACAGCCGTGGATTGAGCGCTTCTAACCAGGGACATAGTGCCTCGCGAAACTGAGCCGGATGATTCCGGCAAGCATACAGGAAGGCAACGCCGACTCTGCTGGGCAGCCGGATTTTTCTTGCTGCCGGCGGTCAAGGATGCGTTGCAAGCGATTACAATAGATTGTTATTTGGGCAGTGGCCCTGCACGTCGCAGGATATGGAGGCTTTGTCACGATGAACCGTCGCGATTTTATTGTTACCGGATCGGCTGTAGCTGCCATGGCAACTCAGGGTATGACGGCTCGCTCGTACGCCGCGATCACGGGCGCCAACGATCGCCTGAACCTCGGCATCATCGGCCTGGGGCGACGCGCCACGGTCGTTACCGGCGGCGGGTTTACGAAAGACCCTCGCGTCAATTTCGCGGCGTTGTGCGACGTGTATGGCAAGCAGACTGCCGACTTCCAGGGCCGATTCCACGATCGTGCCGGCAGTGCGGCGACCTTCGTCAACTACCACGATCTGCTGGCCCGCAAGGATGTGGATGGGGTCTACGTCGCGACGCCCGACCATCTCCACACACAGGTCGCGACCGACGTTCTGGCGGCAAACAAAAATCTCTACCTCGAGAAGCCAACGGTGCATCGCTGGCACGAGCGCGAGGCGCTCGGCAAGGCGGCCGCCGCGCACAAGCAGCAGGTGCTGCAATGCGGTATGCAGCAGCGCAGCACCGAACACTACATCCGCGTCAAGCAGGAGATATTCGACAAGCACGTTCTCGGCGACATCGTGATCGTCCGCGCCGTCTGGAGCAACTTCCCCTGGCAGCGCCGCGTTATCCCGAACCAGCCCAAGCCCGCCGACCTCAATTGGGAACTCTTCCTCGGACCGGCGCCGCACGTTCCGTATGAGACCTCGCGTTACTCCTCGTGGCGCTCGTACCACGACTACGGCAACGGCCTGTTGGCTGACATCCTGACGCACTGGGTCGATGTAGCCCAGTGGATGATGGACGACAGCCGGCCCCTGCACGCCGCGGCGCTGGGCGGCGATTACAATCTCACCGGCGACCTCACCAACCCCGACACCATAAGCGCCATCGTGCAGTACAAGGGCTGGAACCTGAACTTCGAATCGACCGTGCTCTCGGTCCACAGCGACCGGCCGTCGGTCCTCTTTCAAGGAACAAAGGGCACGCTCAATCTGGCCCGCGAAGGCTACACGTTTGCACCGAACGAGGGCGAGCCGACCAAGTTCGAGAACAAACAGAATCTCGAGCAAGCCCATACCAAGAGCTTCATCGACGCGGTCCTGCTGGGTACGCCAACCCCGGCGCCGCTTTCTGCCGGACTGGCCGCGACGCTCCCCGTAGAAATGGCGCTCGCGTCCTATTGGCTCCACAAAACGACAACGCCGGCGGACCTTGCAGGCCGCACCGATATCTGATCGAGTCGGAGGGCAGGGCATCGGTTGTCGTCATCGGCTATAGCTTACTGTAGGCCGCAAAAAAGCCGCCGGACTCTGCGTCCGGCGGCTTTCGGTTGTCGACTATCGGCCTATAGGAACAGCGGCGCCAGCACCAGCGTAATGGTCGCGAGCAGCTTGATCAGCACATGCAGCGACGGGCCGGCGGTGTCCTTGAACGGATCGCCAACAGTGTCGCCGACGATGGAGGCCTTGTGCGCCTCCGACTTCTTGCCGCCGTACTGTCCGGTCTCGATGAACTTCTTGGCGTTGTCCCACGCGCCGCCGCCGTTGTTCATCAACATGGCCAGCAGAATGCCCGAGATGGTGCCGACCATCAGCAATCCGGCCACGGCGGACGCGCCGCCCAGGTTGACGGCGACGCCGTTGATCGAGGGAACATTCAACATGCCGTTATGCGTCAGCACTTCGGAACTCGCTCCGTAGGTGGAGCTGAAGTTGCGGAAGATCAACCCGACGGCAACCGGCAGCCCGACGGCGAGGATGCCCGGAAGCACCATCTCCTTCAGTGCCGCTGCGGTCACGATGGTGACGCAGCGCTTGTAATTCGGCTTCGAGGTGCCTTCCATGATGCCGGGGTTTTCCCGGAACTGGTCGCGCACATCCTGGACGACCATTTGCGCCGTGCGCCCCACCGCCTTGATGGCCATCGAAGAGAACAGGTACGTCAGCATTCCGCCCAGCAGCGCGCCCACGAAGACGGGAATTTCCGCGAGGTTGATGTTGGTGAACGACCAGCCCGCGGGCATGTAGGCCGGGATACCGGCAAGCTGTGCCTCCCGCACGCGCGAAGCGACAATCGTCCCAATCTCCTGCAGGTAAGCCGAGAACAGAAGGAACGCCGCCAGCGCAGCCGATCCGATCGCATAACCCTTGGTCAGCGCCTTGGTGGTATTTCCCGCGGAGTCCAGCTTGTCGGTCTTGTCGCGCACCGAGTCCGGCTGGTTGGACATCTCGATGATGCCGCCGGCGTTGTCGGTGATGGGCCCGAAGGTGTCCATCGCCAGGATGTACGCCGCGCACGAAAGCATGCCCATGGTCGCGATGGCGGTGCCGTAGATGCCCTTGATGTACTCCGAGATACCCGCCAGATGCACGCCTGCCAGGCCGCGCACGCCGCAGTAGTAACTCAGCAGCAGCGCAGCGGAGATGACGATGACCGGCGCGGCGGGAGTCTCCATGCCAACCGCAAGGCCGCTGATGATGTTGGTCGCGGGACCGGTCAGCGACGCCTTGGCGATGGACTGCACTGGGCGATATCGGCTCTCGGTGTAGTACTGCGTGATCCACACAAACAGGAACGCCGTAATCAGCCCGATCACGCCGCAGAAGAACAGCCACTTGGGATCGACGCCGGGGCCGTTGAGCATCTTGTAGACAATTCCCGCAAAACCCGCCAGCGCCAGGATCGACGTGACATAGAAGCCGCGGTTCAGCGCGCGCATCGGGTCTTCGGTGTCGTTGGTCTTGACCACTGCAACGCCGATGATCGAAGCGATCAGGTTGATGGCGTGGACCATCAGAGGGAACAGGATGCCCTTCACGCCGAAGACGGGGAAAAGCGCCGCGCCCAGGATCATGGCGCCGACATTTTCCGCGGCAGTGGACTCGAAAATGTCCGCGCCACGGCCGGCGCAGTCGCCCACGTTGTCGCCCACCAGGTCGGCGATGACTGCCGGGTTGCGGGGATCGTCTTCGGGGATACCGGCTTCGACCTTGCCCACCAGGTCCGCGCCGACGTCGGCGGCCTTGGTATAAATGCCTCCGCCCAACTGCGCAAACAGCGCCACCAGCGAGGCCCCAAACCCGAAGCCGACCAGTTCATACACCACATGCTTCGGATTGTTCAATCCTCCGAAGCAAAGGAACAGCACAGCAATGCCGATCAGCGCCAGCGCCACGACTACGAGACCAGTGACGGCGCCTCCGCGCAGCGCGGTCTGCAACGCTTTGTTGAGGCTCGTGCGGGCCGCCGAAGCTGTCCGGATATTGGCGCGGATCGAGACGTACATGCCCGTAAATCCGGCCAGGCCCGAGCAGATCGCTCCCACCAGGAAGCTGATGACGGTCTCGATCGCCACATCCTTGGTGCGCGGCGACAGATAGTAGCCGATGAAGATGATGATCGCCAGAACCACGGCGATGATTCCGATGGTGCGATACTGGCGCGCGAGGAAGGCCTCCGCGCCCTCCCGGATGGCGTCCGAAATCACCCGCATTTCCGGAGTCCCGGTGTCGCCTGCGACGACGACCTTTGCCAGAACGAACGCGGCAATCAGCGCGAGGACGCCAACACCCAGCGCAATCCACAGCCAGATGGCGTCATTTCCATTGAGTGAAGTGGTCCCGGTAGTTGGCAGATCCTGAAAACTAAACAAAAGTGCGGCTAGTGCGCCGAAATGCATGAAAGGCGTTCCTCCTCAAAGTGGTCCAGTGTGTAAAGCAGCAATGACGGCGCGAGTCAAAAGTGCGTGGAGCGACAGCTGCCAAAATTGTAGTTCTGCTGAACTGGCGAATTAGAGCATACGCTGTTAACACGGGTCAATGGAACCGCTTTCGACCCAATAGAACACGCTGTCCTGCACCAATTCCGGTAACCGCCCAAACGGGTCCGTGGATGATGCTGTACACGCCATTGCAATTGCGGGGATATAATCCTTACAACTCCCGGCGGGCGCCAACCCACCGGAAGCTGCTTTACCCTCTCTATCTGAAAAGATAGAGAAGTGCTGCAATCCACCGCAGGGGTAGATGGACAGCAAGGTTGAAGTTCATGCGTATATGCATGGCTTCTTCCTCCTTTCGACAATAGATAACGGCCCTGTCGCTCAGGGCCGTTGTTGCTTTTGGCAACCTCGGTTTTCCCCCCTGCTAACCAATCGCTATCTATGGCGCCTCGTCGAAAGAACATCGTGACTATAAATCATCGGCGGCCGCGGCTCGGTTTTGCCGCCTTTGTCAACCAAACATGCCTGAAAGAACCCGGCGCACGCCGCAAGGTGTAATGTACTTGGGAAGGGTTTCCCGCCCGCATTCAGAGGCTCAACTGCGCGGAAGCCTTGACAGGCGGCGACCTCAGCGTGCTGCTGTGCAAGTGTCACTTAGATAAAACTGGAAGAGGTCCATGGCTACCCATCGCAGGTATCAGGAAGTGGCAACGCGCATCTCGCGCTACGTTGCCGAGCACAACCTCACCGCCGGGTCCCGTTTGCCGGGAGAGATCGATCTCGCCAAGGCGTGCGGCGTCAGCCGTCCCACCATCCGCGAGGCCATGGTCGCGCTCGAAATCGCCGGCGAGCTTGAAATCCGCAGCGGCTCTGGCGCTTACGTCCGCGAGGCCGTCAATCCCATGGCGCTGGTGCTCGACTCCGGCCCGGGGCCGTTTGAGCTGCTGCGCGCGCGCATCCTCATCGAAGGCGAGATCGCCGCCGACGCCGCGCTCCACGCCTCCACCACCGACCTCACCAAGATTGAAAAGACCCTGCAGCAAAACCGCAAGCTGGTCGCCGCCAAGGCCAATGCGCAGGTCTGCGATCGCCAGTTCCACGTCACCATTGCCGAGTCCGCAAAAAACAGCGTGCTCGCCAGCATCGTCGACGGCCTGTGGGCGGGAATCTTCGCGCCGATGTATCACCGCCTCAGCCAGCGCGCCGGTCTCGACCGCCACCAGGCCGAGGCGCTCGTGGACCACGAAGCCATCTTTGCCGCTATCGCCGAGCGCAACCCCGTGGAGGCCCGCCGCGCCATGCGCCGCCATCTCCAGCACGTCGAAGAGCACCTCACCAGCGACGACATGCCCTCGTCCTCGCGCAACTCCAGCCGCTCCGCGGACGCCGAAACCACCTAATGCAATGCGTCACAAGCAACAACAGATAACATTGTGCGGCGTTCTTTAGGATGGAGGACGCGGACGATGCGAGTTGCCGCCGGGATCGTGTCGGCGGGCGAGCAAAAGAGCGAGTTGGATCGTTCTGCGCGGGGTCGCGGGACGGAGGCCCGGTCTGGTGCTTTGGGCCAACGCGCTTGACGGCGCGGTCATGGCCGCCTGCATGGACCGCCATCGCCATCGGGAGTGGCTCAAGTTCGTGCGTCGGGTCGACGGCGAAGGCCGGGTTGCCGGTGAGTTCGGCGGCGGTGAAGAGATTCTCCGGCATCACGGGCTGTGGCCGTCGTGGCAAGTGCGACGTGCGATGCCAGAACGATGCGAGTTGCAAGCAGCAGGGCACACCCCGTAAGTGTAGAGAGCGATTGTGCAAACGCGGTTGGTGGCGTCAAGGGCGAATTTGCATGGATGAAATACTATGACCATGGATGAAAGGAGCAGCCGGTGAAAGCTCTTGTGGTGGAAGGACCCAACCGGGCGCGTGTGGTCGAGGTTCCTGAAGCGAAGGCGCGCGCCGGAGAAGCGCTGTTGCGGGTGCGGATGGTGGGGCTGTGTGGGACGGACCTGAATACGTTTCGCGGGCGCAATGCGATGGTGGAGTTTCCACGGGTGCTGGGGCATGAGATTGCGGCGACTGTGGTGGATGCGGGCGATGGGGCGTGTGCGGTGGGGACGCATGTGACGCTGTCTCCCTACACTGCATGCGGGAAGTGTCCGAGCTGTCGCCGGGGGCGGGTGAATGCCTGTCAGTTCAACGAGACGTTTGGGGTGCAGCGCGATGGTGCGTTGACGGAACGGATCGCTGTGCCGAGCGAGAAGTTGTATCCGGCGACGCTGTCGTTGCGAGAGCTTGCGCTGGTGGAACCCCTGACGGTGGGATTCCACGCTGCGGCGCGCGGCCGAGTGACGGCCAACGATACGGTTGCGGTTTTCGGGTGCGGGGGCGTGGGGTTGGGGGCGATTTCTTCGGCGGCGTTTCGCGGCGCGCGGACGATTGCGATCGATATGGATGACGCCAAGCTGGAGATTGCGCGCAAGGCCGGGGCAACGGATTTGATCCACTCTTCGCGTGAGGACTTACATACGCGGCTGGTGGAGATTGCGGGCGAGGGGCCGGATGTGATGATTGAGGCCATTGGGTTGCCAGCGACGTTTCGCGCGGCGGTGGAAGAGGTCGCGTTTACGGGACGGGTGGTTTACATCGGCTATGCGAAGGAGCCGGTGGCGTATGAGACGCGGCTGTTTGTGCAGAAGGAGCTCGACATTATGGGGTCGCGGAATGCGCTTCCCGAGGATTTTCGCGAGGTGATCCGGATGCTTGAGGAAAAGCGGTTTCCGGTGGAGGAGACGATCAGCGTGGTGGCGCCGATCGAAGAGGCCCCTGGGTTGTTGCGGGAGTGGAGCGAGAATCCGGCGAAGTTTACGAAGATTCTGATTGAGATGTCGTAATGAAGCCTGTGTTGCGGCAGATCGCGAACCTGATGGTGCCGATCTGGCCGATCGTGACGGGAGGGTGCGAGAACCAGCGAGACATGTGGGAGACGCTGGCGCTGGGGGGTTGCCCGTGATGGTGTCGCTGCTGCCGTCGATGCGGGCGGCGAGGGTGAATCCAACGCAGCTTTTGCGGGAGGAGTGAGAACGTCTAGAAGAGCGGGCGGCCTGTGACGCCCATCTCGACGTGGAAGACGGCGGCGCGGGTGGTGAGCGCTGCAAGGCCGTCTTCGAGGAAGGCCAGGCCGACGAGGTCGTTGCCGGCGAGCACCAACTCGGAGTGCCGCTCTTCGTCGATGCGGACGATGCCGCGGCGGCCGTGGAGCGAAGCGGCGACGTAGACATTGCCGTCCACATCCACAGCGAGGCCCTGGGGGCGGCCCAGTCCGCGGTAGAAGATGGTGGCATCACCGGCGGGGTCGATGGCGTGGATCACATCGTTGGAGGATGTCGTCGGGGCGGCGACGAGCAGCGTGCCGTCGTCGCGGAAGGCGAGGTGGTAGGCCGCGACCGAGGGTTCGAGCGTGGCGAAGACGAAGATCTCGCCCGAACGCCCGTCGACGCCGCGCGCGATTTTGAAGATGGTGCCGTCGCGGTCTCCGACGAACAGGTTGCCGTCGCGGTCGAAGGCCAGGCCGGTGGCGACGCCCATGCCTTCGGCGTAGATGGCGATTTCTCCGGAAGGTGAGATGCGGTACACGTTGCCTTCGGCGCGAGAGGTGGCGTAGAGGAAGCCGTCGCGGTCGAAGGCCAGGGCGGAGACGTTGAGCAGGTCGCGGACGAACGGGCGGACCTGGAAATCGCGGTCGATCCGGTAAATCGAAACGTCGACTTTTTCACCACGCGGGCCGGAGACCATGACGAAAATGTTGCCGTCCTCGTCGACCGCCGGGTTGGAGACGGGGTGAACGGTTTCGATCAGCGGGACCGCGACGCGGAGGGGCAGGGCGTTGCTGCGGTGCGTTGCGTGCGACAGCGTGAGGTCGGAGGCGATGGCGCCTTCGGGAACGATGACCGCAGCACGAGACACGCGGCTGAGGGCAATGGCGGCGGGAGTTTCTCCGATGAATGCCGTCGGGAGGATGCCGTCGATGGGGCCGAGAGAGGTGCCGGATATTTCTACATGGCCGCCGGGAAGCGCCGCGCCGGGCGAGAGCGCCGAGAGGTGCGGGGCGTTGGGGTCGGGCTCGTCGGACGGGATGAGGTCGCGGAGTTGCACTGGTCTGAGGGTAACGCAAAGGCAGGGGACAGAGGGTAGTGAAGGTGCGTTGTGGGTTGTCGGTTGTGGGTTGTGGGTTGTCGGTTGTGGGTTGTGAGGTGCGACAAGTTCCGCTTTTCCCCAGAACCGAGAACCGAGAACCGAGAACCCAGGGGGCTATATGAAGTGGCTGATGATGACGCCGACGATGAGCGCCAGGATGCCGGCGGCGACGTCGTCGAGCATGATGCCCGTGCCTTCGGGCAGCGCTTCGAGGCGGCGGATAGGCCAGGGCTTCCAGATGTCGAACAGGCGGAAGAGTATGAGGGAGATGGCAGCGTGTCTGGGGTCGGGCGCGATGGCGATCAGGGCGATGAGCTGGCCGGCGACTTCGTCGATGACGACGTGGCCCGGGTCTTCGCGACCGGACTCGCGAGCAACGATGGTGGAGGCTGGGATGCCGATCGCTGTGACGATGATGGCGGCGATGGTTGTGGCGATGGCGAGGGTGATGGGGGCTGGGTGGAAGATGTGGGCGGCCGCGTACCAGAGGCCGAGGGCGGCGATAGAGCCGTAGGTTCCGGGACCGGGCTTGAGCAGGCCCGCGCCGAAGAAGGTGGCGAGGGTCCAGGCCCATTTTGTTTTGCGTGATTGCATGGTGAGATTTTACGGGGTTCGGTCCGCGCAGCCACAAATCCGGGGTGACCCATCTTCGGCGCGCTCTTTGCGCCTAAGGTGGGATTCGTGAAGCTAACCGTCCTAGTTTTTCCAAAATTTGGTTTCGTCGACCGGGTGCTCCTGCTGCTGTTTGTGTTCGAGGTCTTCGAGCAGGTCGGGGTCCAGGATTGGCGAGTTGATTTTGTAGTCGCCCGAAGCCCACTTGCCGAGGTCGATGAGGCGGCAGCGGTCGGAGCAGAAAGGGACGCCGGGGGAGTCGAGGGGGACGGGTTTACGGCAGATGGGGCAGTGGAGGGCTTTGGCGGTCATATGAGGTTTTGAAGAGTGCATGGCGCGCTCAGGCCGCGATGCGTTCTTCTTTCTTTTCCAAGTAAACTCTGAGCGCTTCCTGCATGACGGCGTTCAATTTCTTGTCGTGTTGCGCAGCATATTGCGCGGCCCTTTGATGGAGATCGGGCGAAAGACGGACGTTGAAGCTGCCTTTGAATGGAGCATCCGGTGTCTTGCCGGTCTCCTTGCAGAAGCGCAGATATTCATCTACGGCATCGCGGAAGTTTTTATTCAACGATTTGACGGTCGTACCCCCGTAGCTGATGGTGTCTCGGATGCCGAGCACGCGACCGTGCAGCATTTCGTCCTCCGCGCTGTACAGTACGGAACCGCTATAGCCTTTATGTTGCAGCGTTTGGTTCACTTTAAGTGTCCATCTTTCTTGAGATGATGAATGACATCGCGAACTTGGTAAGGCTTCAAGACTCTTGCAGGATGCGGCTCGTGAATGAAAAGCGTCGATCCAGTTGTTCGATCGACGAACTTGCGTCCGGAACCGCCAGCCTTTTTTAGATCGTAAGAAAGGGCCGTCATCAGCGCGACAACTTCGGACCATGTGAAATCTTTTGGAACGGCGACAAGACGATTTAGAGCTTTTTCATGCTTTGACATGCGGCCTCGTAAAACTCGTAGTGAGAGAGCCTTCATTCAAGGCTGCACGCGCGTAACTAAAAACAGTTACATCTTTGCATAATTTGGAAATTTTAGTCAATTATGCTGCCGAGGTCGATGACGCGGCAGCGGTCGGAGCAGAAAGGGACGCCCGGGGAGTCGAGTGAGACGAGTTTTTTGCAGATGGGGCGGCGGAGGGCTTGGACTATCGCAGCCGATTAGACGATGCCATTTGAGGATTCGATGGGGAACCAGATTTCGAGCGGGCCACGACTGACGGGGTCGAAGCGCTCATCGTAACGCTCGAAGTCTGGAGTGTCGGCGGGTTTGTAGCCGGAGGTGGGCAGCCAGGTTTGGAAGACCTGCTGCCAGAAGGGGCGGATGTCGGCGACGGTTGCCAGCGCGAAGACGGCGTAGTGCGCGCGGGGGACGATCATGCGGCCGATGTCGGCGGGCAGCTCGGCGAAGTCTTCGACCTCGTAGCCCGCGAGGTACTCGAAGCGCTGGTTGGGCATGTCCATCTGGCAGGTGGCGCCGTAGGTGACCTGGGTTTCCGCGCGGAGAGGAAGCGAGAGGGCGTTGAAGTCGTTCCACTGCGGCGGGATGGTTTGGAAGCCCGTGGCGAAGTCGTGCCAGCGGCGGATGCCCGCGAGTTTGAACTCGCGATGGCCGTGGAAGGTGGGGGTAAGATCGTGCATGGGATTAGGCCGGTACGCAGGACAGAGTAACTGGAGTTAAGCCGCGTGCTCGATAAATTGAGAGACGGCCTGTTGGACAACATCGGTGAGTTCCTGGTGGCGGGCTTCTGCGAAACGAATGGCTCGCTCGTGCAGCGCAGGTGAGAAGGCGATTGGAATGATTTCAGATACGGGGAGCACCGCTCCACCTTCGTGCTCCATGTCCGCGATGTATTCGTCGACAGCCAAACGGAAGTCGGCCTCCAGATCGGCTACGCTTTCACCCTCATAGGAGATGAGACCGCGGACGCCGACGACGCGGCCGTGCAGCACCTTATCTTCCGCGCTGTACATGACTGTGCCTTGAAAATTGCGGTGATTGAGCAACTGACTCATAAGGTGTTTCTCCTCGCGCAGGAAGGTAAGCAAATCGCGGACCTGATACTCCTTCAGGATACCGCTGGGATGAGGTTCGTGCATGTGAAAGGGGACTCGCGTTTCCGGATGATGAAAGCGCCTTCGTGAGCCGCTGCCGTTTTCCAGAATATAACCCAGACCAGTGAGGATACGGACCACTTCGGCCCAACTGAAGTCGGTCGGCTTGGATGTGAGTCTGTTGAGAGCCTTCTGGAGCTTGGACATGATTGGGATGTGTGCAATTCGTTGGAACGTAAGGAGAGTTACAGCGGCGTTCTCGATCAGAATGGCGACGGTTCTTGATAACAGGTATGGTTTGGCAGGATTTTATCTAATCGATGATGCGGGCGACGAGGTCGTAGTCATGCGACTCGGTAATTTCGGCGCGGTAGAAGGTGCCGGGAACCAGCGTTTCGTGGGGGCCGAAGTCGTTGAGGAAGACCTTGCCGTCGATCTCGGGGGCGTGGAGGATGGTGCGGCCCTCCCAGAGGAGATCGGTTTCTTCCGACTCGCCTTCGACGAGCAGATCGACCTCACGCCCAACCCACTCAGCCTTCTTTCGCGCGCTGATTTTTTGCTGGATGCGCATCAGCTTGCGGCGGCGCGCCTCGATCATGCGCTTCGGGACTTTGCCGGCGGCGGGCATGTTGAAGGCGACCGCGCCTTCTTCGTCGGAGTAGCTGAAGACGCCGAGCCAGTCGATTTCGGCGGCTTGCACGAAGTCGCAGAGAATGTCGAAGTCTTGCTGGGTTTCGCCGGGGAAGCCGACGATGAAGGTCGAGCGTATGACTATGCCGGGGACGAGGCGCCGAGCCTTGTCGATCAGCTTGAGGAAGATTTCTGCGTTGCCGCCGCGCTTCATGCTCTTGAGCAGCGGCGCGCTGGCGTGTTGCAGCGGCACGTCCAGGTACTTGGCAATGTTGTCGTGCTTGGCCATCGTCTCAAGCAGCCGCGTCGTAACTTTATTGGGATACGTGTAGAGGAAGCGAAGCCAACGCATTCCTTCCAACCCAGCCAGCCCTTCGAGCAGTTGCGCAAGGCCGTCCGTGAGGCCGAGGTCTTCGCCGTAGCAGGTGGTGTCCTGCCCGATGAGGGTGATTTCGCGGACGCCCTGGGCGATAAGGTTTTGGGCCTCCGCCATGATCGAGCCGATGCGGCGTGAACGGAATTTTCCACGGAGCTGCGGGATGATGCAGAAGGTGCAGGGGTGGTCGCAGCCTTCGGCGATCTTGATATAGGCGCTTGCGCGCGGCGTCGACAAGATGCGCGGAGTGTACTCGTCGGCGAGGTAGGTGGGTAGAGCGGCGGCGGCTCCGTGCCACTCGGCGCGGGAGAAGCGGCCTTGCTGCTCGCGCAGATCGCCCTCGGAACGGGAGGAAACAGAGTGTAGAGGATGGAGCGTAGAGGGTAGAGAAGACGATTCAGCCTCGTGCTGAAGCTGGGCGCCATCGGACTCTGGCCGTGAATGTTGCTGCACGGCCGACGACGCACGCGAAATCTGGCCGGCAGTAAGAATAGTGAACGGCGAATTGGCAGCGTGGCCCGTCGGTGTCAGCCCCGCGGCAGCAAGAATCGCGTCGAGCTCGCCCGTGCCGACGACGGCGTCGACTTCGGGGATGTTGGCGATGATGTCGTCGCGGTAGCGCTCCACCAGGCAGCCCGCGACGATCAGCTTGCGCGCGCGGCCGCCGGCGGCGATCTTGTGCTTCGCCATTTCGAGGATGGTGTTGACGGACTCCTGCTTGGCGGAGTCGATGAAGCTGCAGGTATTGACGACGATGATGTCGGCGTCGGTGGCGTCGGGTGTAAGGGCGGCGCCGCCATGGTGGAGCATGCCCATCATCACCTCGGAGTCGACGAGGTTTTTGGGGCAGCCGAGAGACACGAATCCGACTTTGAGCTTCGGTGTGTCTACGGTGTTTTCGGCTGGGGTTTCGAGGATGGTGGAGCTGCTCACGACTACTTATTTTAGCAGGTCTAATGCGGGTTTTGTGTGCCTTGGACGCTGGCGTAGGTTCGTGAGCGGGCGAAGAGCGGAGTGATAGATGCGAGCGACACGCACTGTTCGACCTGTCACCGAGAAGATAATGCGGTGAGACTCGTAAAGCAGATGGTGCAAAGGTATCTTGAAGTGTTGCTGCTCCGGAATGCGAGGGCAGCGGGAAGGCACTGTCTGGAGAGAGTCGAGGGCCGTCATCAGGCCATCCCACCACGCGAGCGCCGGGATTCCGTCGTGGCTGCGTACACGAATGAAAGCTCTGTATTCTTCTGCCTCACGGTTCGCGGCCGCCGCTACTTCAACCTTGCAACGCAAGTTTTCGACCCATTTCTTTCATTTCTTCTAGAGTGTGAACGCGGCCCTGCCTGATGTCTTCAAGGCCCTCGTTGACGGCCGCGACAAAGTCGCGTTCGTATTCAAGGTTTTCTACACGGTTTAAGAGTTCCTGATAGCTCGCCGCATCCTGCACAACGACCGCCGCACTCCCATTAACTGTGAGAACCATTGGCGCCTTGGTTTTCCTAAGACGTTTTACATGGGCCTTTACATTTCGCTGGAAGTCGGTGACGGAACGGATGTCGTTGATGTCGAGTGCTGGACAATTTGTCATCATCAGATTATAAACATGAAATTCTATGCTGTCAGTTGATATGTTTACTGATCGTCTTGAGAGTTTCAAGGGGATTGGGCGGTTTGGCGTGGGGAGTCACGACTACGCCGTTGGTCTCAAAGTGGGTGATGCGGTGGTCGGTGGAGTGGCCCGCGAAGATGGCCTTGCGCAGCATCGTGAAGTGGCGGCGGGAGTCTTCGTCGAAGTGGCGCGCAACCGCATGGTCGTAATCGACGACCAGGGTGTAGGTGGCTTCGCACTTGGAACAGTAGATCGGGTCTTCCAGCCAGCGGTGGAAGGTGGCCGGAGGAAGCGGCGCGATGGGGTCGGTCCCGGAGCGGATTGCGGCAATGATCATGGTGGGGCCAGTGAAGAGTGAGTTGTGAAGAGTGAATAAGGCAAAAGCGTTACCAGATGTGGACGCGGTCGGGGGGCGGGAGATAGAGCTTGTCGGTAGGTTGGACGTTGAAGGCGGCGTACCAGGTGTCGAGGTTGCGGACGGTGTCGGCGCGGTACTCGCCCGGCGAGTGGGGGTCGGTGAGGATTTGCTGGCGCAGAGCGGCTTCGCGGGTCTTCTGCGTGCGGTTCTGGGCGTAGGCGAGGAAGAATTGTTGGTCGCCCGTGAAGCCGTCGACCACAGGCGCGGGCTGGCCGTTGAGCGAAGCGTGGAAAGCGTCGTAGGCATCGACGAGCCCGGCCACGTCGGCAATGTTTTCGCCGAGGGTCTGCGCGCCGCGAAGCGCGAGGTCCGGGAAAGGCTTGTAAGCATCGTACTGCTTGACCAGCGCGGCGGTGGAGGCCTGAAAGTGGGCGAGGTCTTCCGGCGTCCACCAGTTGCGCACCTTGCCGTGGGAGTCGAACGCCGCGCCCTCGGAGTCGAACGTGTGCGAAATTTCGTGGCCGATCACCGAGCCGATGGCGCCGTAATTGAAGGCGTCGGGGGCTTTGGGGTCGTAGAACGGCGGCAGCAGGATCGCGGCGGGGAAGTTGAGCGCGTTGTCGAGCGGGAGGTTCACGGCGTTGACCGTCTGCGGCGTCATGCACCACTCCTTGCGGTCGACGGGCTTGCCGATGCGCGAGACCTGATACTGGTACTCGAACAGGCTGCTGCGCCAGAGGTTGCCGAAGAGGTCGTCGGGCTTGATGTCGAGGCCGTCGTAGGTGCGCCAGGTGTCGGGGTAGCCTATGCCGATCTGCAGTTTGTCGAGCTTGGCGATGGCCTCGGCTTTGGTGGAGGGCGCCATCCAGGTGAGCGTTTCGAGCCGCTTGTGGAAGGCGGTCATCAGGTTGCCGACCAGGGCCTGTACCTGGGCCTTTTCCGCGGCGGGAAAGTATTGCTGAGCGTAGAGTTTTCCGACCGCCTCGCCGAGGATGGCGTTGACCAGAAGGGTGGCGCGCTCGGCCAGCGGACGCTGCTCCTTCGCTCCGGTAAGAATCGTTCCAAAAAACGCAAAATGCTCGTCGGCGAAGGCCCTGGGCAGGGCGATCGCGTAGGCGTCGAGCAGGTGGAGCGCGAGATAGTCCTTCCAGGCGTCGAGGTCGGCGGAGGCGATGAGGGCGGCCTCACCGGCGACGGCTTTGGGTTGCCACACGATGAACGTCTTCTGGCTGCCGAGGCCGGCGGCGGCGAAGAACTCCGCCCAGTCCACGCCGGGGGCGTCGTGGTTGAAGTCGTCGAGCGTCCAGGTGTTGTTGGCGTTGTGGATGTTCTCGCTGGCGGCCAGGGAGATGTGCTTGGAGGCAATGGCGGCTTCGAGGTTCACGACGCGGGCGGCGCGGAGGTCGGGATGGTCGAAGCCGGCGAGCCGGAACATGCTGGTGACGTGGTCCAGGAACTGCTTATGGAGCGTGCTCAAAGCCGGGTTGTTGTTGTAATACTCGCGCGAGGGAAGCGTGAGGCCGCCCTGCAGCAGGTAGGGTGCATAGTGGTCGGGGTCGTTGAAACCGGGGCCGACCCACAGGCCGAAGACGTTGACGGTGTGGAAGTTGGTGTTGTTGAGGGGGTCCACGTCGGCACGCAGGGTGAGGCCCAGGGCGTGGCTCAACTGGGTGGTGGTGACGATGGCCGCGATGGCGGCAAGTTGTGGCTTGATGGACGCGAGACTGCGGGAGTCGATGGCAGCCTGGCCGGCGTAGGAGCGGTAGAGGTCGGCGATGCGGCGCTGGTCGGTCATGGGGGCCGCTTTCGACGTCTTGGGGGCAACGCTGGATTTTACGGTTTCGGCAATGATCGATGAGACGCGGGCGTCGACCACGTCGGCGAGACCGGAAAAGGAACTGACGCCGGTGCGGTCGGCGGGGATTTCGGTGCGGGCCTGCCACTTGCCGTTGGCGTAGAGGTAGAAATTATTGCCGGGCTTTACGGCGGGGTCGATGTCGGCGACGACGATGCCGTGGGTAGTAGGGAGCGCCGGCGCGGCCTTGGCGGTGGTGGGCGGTGCCACTGGAGCGGGCGTTTGCGCGAGGCATACGACCGGAAGAGCGAGCAGGACGATGCAGCCGAAGAATCGACGGGGGTTCATGCGATGGATTTTAGATGAAATGCGGGTTCGCTGTGCGGGCGATTCCCTCGGGGGAGAGGCCGCTGTCCATGCCGCCCTCAACATCGCGGCTAGAAACAATTAATCGATGCTCACAACTCACAACGGAACAGAACCCCTCCAGATGCCAACTGCGCTCGGAACCTCTGCGCTTGAACCCCTCGCTCCTCGACCCCTCATCCCTCGCACCTCAACAGAATCGCCCTCCCTGATCGCTCGTTGATCATCGCTCCTCCACCACCCAAACCGGCAACTGGAGACTGGCAACTGGAGACTGGCAGCTAAACGCTTACAGCCGGAAGCTGTAAAGCAATCAGGATACCCCCTACATACGAGGGAGCGGAGACCGACGGCGGCTGGCCGGGAGGAGTCTTCAGGGAAGTTTAGCGGCTTCGGCAACGGGGTCCCAGTGGTCGGCGCCGCGGAGGAAGACAGTTGGGGCGAAGTGGGCAGCCTCCTTCGCGGTGAGCTGATGCGACCACGGAACGCGCTGGCCCGTCGCCGCTCCCGGGCCGGTGTTTTTGTACTCGGCGTAGAACGCTAAAGGCGTGGTGTCGCCGCGACCCCATGCGGACCAGCCCGCGGGGCTAAGGTCGGCGGGAAGCTCGGTGTTCATGACGACGACGCGGGAGTAAGGCCGCCACGGACGCCCAAGAAAGAACCCCGTCCGCACGACCTTGGTCGGATCGGCCGGAGGCGGCGTGGCGATGCTGCTCGTGACGCGCGAGTTGGTAATGACGTAGCCGGTGGTCTGCTCGGGCGCGGTGCGCGACTGCGCGGTGAGAAAGCCGGGGCGGATGATGTGAATTTCGGTGTGGTCGAACACGGCGGTAGCGTTGCCGAAGATGAAGTCGACCCCTCCTTCGACGTAGCTGTCGAGATAGTATTGCCGCCCAAAGTCGGCGAAGAGCGTGTCCTGATCGCCGAGGAAGCGGCAGTGCTTGAATATCGCCCGGTCGGAGCGGATGGTGGCGGCGACTGCCTGCCCGACCGGCCCGGCGGTGTTCTCGAAGGTGATGTTGTCGGCCTCGAAGTCGTCGGCGTTGACCTGCGCTGTTTCGGTGAAGTACGTCCCGCCGGCCTGTTTGGCGAACTGCGCGGCGGCGATGACGACGTCTTCGGGACGCTTGCCTTCCCCGAGCAGCGTGACCCGCGGGCGGAGTCGCGTGACGTTGATGCGCTCGTGATAAACGCCCGGAGCGATGTGGATGAAGATGCGGCCGTGCGGCGCTTGCGGGGCGTGGTCGAGCGCGTTCTGGATGGTGGGGAAGTTGTCCGTGCTGGCGATGCTGCCGCCGCCGTTGGGGTCCACTTTGACATGGACGTCCTGGGCGAGAGCGGTAGCTGTGCAGACGAACAGAAAGAGCGGGAGGAACTTGCGCATGGAAGAAAGATACGCGGGGTTGGGGCAGTGAGCAACGGAGGGCGGTCGCTCTTTGCGCGATCCCCACCTTAGGCGCAAAGAGCGCGCCGAAGATGGGTCACCCCTGGCATTGTGTGGCTTCGAAAGAAAGCACCCCACCCGGAGTTGTCGGCGGCGCGGACTATGCTGGAAGCACATGGGCGAGAGCATTCTGGGTGAGTACGAGCGGCGGCGGGCGGCATTTGCGGGGGAGTTCGATCGTATGTCGGCGCGCAGCAGTTCGCTGACGCTGCTGCTGCTCGGGACGGTGGGGGTGTTTGTTTACCTGGTATGGCAGGCGTTTCAGCCGGGCGGCCATGCGTGGTGGGCGGCGGTCCCGATGGCGGTCGCGGCGGGGCTGGTCCCGGCGCAACTGCGGGTGCGGAGGGGATCCCAGCGCGCGATGCGGTTGCTCGATGTCTATGAGCGCGGCATTGCCCGCGCCGATGGATCGAAGCCGCAGAGCGGGCATACGGGCGAGGCGTTTCACCAGGACGGCCATCTGTACGAGCGCGACCTGAATATCCTTGGCCCTGACTCGATTTTCGGAATGCTGGCGACGACACGGACCGCCGTAGGACAGCGAGCGCTCGCGAGCCTGCTGCTGCGCGGTGCGGATGTCGAGACGGTACGAGCCAGGCAGGCAGCGGTGCAGGAGTTGGCTCCGATGCTGGATTTGCGGGAGCGAGTGGCGCTGTTGGGCCGCTCCGCGTTTGAGGAGTTGCCGGCGGAGAGCTTCGATCGCTGGCTGGACACTCCGCGCGGTGGGCTGGCGGTGTGGATGCGCTGGGCGCTGATCGCGCTGACGCTGGCGTGGACGGCGCTGGTCGTAGCTGCACTCTTGCATCGGGCGGATTACGACACGCTGCCGCGCAATGTAGGGGCGCTGCTCGCCCTCCAGGGAGCGTTTGCCCTATGGTTGAGGCCGCGGGTGATGGCGGAGATGGAAGGCTCTCAGCGGCTCGCGGGGCAGACGAACATTTTGCGCGATGGGTTGAAGCTCATGCAGGAGCAGAAATTTTCGTCTGAACTCCTGCGCCGGTTGCAGAAGGATGCGGAAGGGGAAGAGCGGGCGCTGAAGTCGCTGTCCGGCAGCCTGATGCTGGTCGAGCAGCGGGCCAAGGAGTGGTACTACGCCCCGGCGCTGCTGCTGGCAGTCGGAAGCCACGCCGCGATTTCGCTGGAGGCGTGGAAGCGCCGGCACGGCGAAGCGATGCGCAAATGGGTGCGGACGTGGGCGGAGTTTGAGGCGCTGCTCGCGCTCGGGACCTATGCGGCGGAGCATGAGGGAAATGTCTATCCGGAGATCGTGCAAGGCGGCGCGACGTTTGTCGCGGAGGGCTTGGCGCATCCTTTGTTGGCACCTTCCGTGGCGGTGAGAAACGATGTCAGGCTGGATTCCGCGACCCGGTTTTTGCTGATTTCTGGCTCGAATATGGCGGGGAAATCCACCCTGCTGCGGGCCGTGGGGTGTAATGCGGTGCTGGCGCTCGCGGGGGCGCCGGTATGTGCGCGGGGCGCGAGGATGAGCGCGCTGCGGGTCGGCGCGTCGCTGGCTCTGGTGGACTCGCTGGCGGAGGGCAAGTCGAAGTTTCTGGCGGAGGTGGAGCGGCTGCGGGATATTGTGGCGCTGGCAGGTTCAGGAGGCTGCTTGTTTTTGATCGACGAGATTTTCAGTGGCACGAACTCGGCCGACCGGCGCGCTGCCGCGGAGGCTGTATTGCGGGCGTTGGTGCGAAATGGCGCGATCGGGGCGCTCTCGACGCATGACCTGGCGCTCGCGGACTTGGCGGAGGTCCCGGAACTCGGCGGCCTCAATGTGCACATGGCTTCGCCGGTCGAAGACGATCCGCTGGCGTTCGATTATTTGCTGAAACCCGGGGTCAATCGCACCACGAATGCGCTGGCGATCGTGAGGATGCTGGGGTTGTAGTCGTCGCGGTTCAAGAGCGGATAATTATGAGCTATGAGCTATGAGCTACGAGGAAGAGCGGTGCTGTCGAGGATCGAGGAACGAGGTATGAGGATCGAGGGGTTTGTTCAGCTTGGAGCGCAGAGTTGTTGAGCGTGGAGGAAAGCGGGATTTGTTCAGTTTTGAGTTAGATTTCCCAGCGCAATAGGGTGGCACCGACGGTGAAGCCTGCGCCTACGCTGGCGAGAAGGACGAGGTCGCCCTTCTTGATGCGGCCTTCTTCCATCGCTGTGCTCATGGCGAGCGGGATGGTCGCGGCAGTCGTGTTGCCGAAGCGGTCGATGTTGATGATGACGCGGTCCTCGGGCAGGCCGAGGCGCTCGGCCGTGGAGAGAATGATGCGCTTATTGGCCTGGTGGGGGATGAAGCAGCCGAGGTCCGTGCCGGTTACGCCATTGCGGGAAAGGACCGTTTCCGCGGCTTCGGCCATCTTGCGCACGGCGAATTTGTAGACCGCCTGACCTTCCTGGTGGACGAAGTGCTGCTTGTTGGCGACGGTTTCGGCCGAGGCGGGGAGAAGGCTTCCGCCGGCCGGCATGTTCAGCGATACCGCGCCGGAGCCGTCGATTTCGTGCCAGAAGTCGATGAGCCCGACTTCGGTCTCTTCACAGGGTTCGAGCAGCACCGCGCCCGCGCCGTCGCCGAAGATCACGCAGGTGGCGCGGTCGGTGTAGTCGATGATGGAACTCATCACATCCGCCCCGATGACCATGACTTTTGTGTGCACGCCGGATTCAACCAGCTTTGCGCCGACTTGCAACGCATAGGGGAAGCCCGAGCAGGCTGCCGACAAGTCGAAACCCCATGCGCCTTTCGCCCCCAATTTGTCCTGCACCAGGCAGGCCGTCGCGGGGAAGAGCATGTCCGGCGTGACGGTGGCGACGATGATGACTTCGATTTCGGTGGCGTCGATGCCGCGCGCCGCGAGGCATTTGCGGGCCGCTTCGACCGCCAGGTCGCTGGCGCCCACGCCCTTTTCGACGATGTGGCGCTCACGGATGCCGGTGCGTTCGGTAATCCACTGGTCGTTGGTGGCAACCAGTTTTTCGAGGTCTGCGTTGGTCAGGAGGCGAGGTGGAACGTAAGCTCCGACGGCGGAAATCTTGGCGCGGACGCTGTGGCGTGGCTTCAACGTGAGACTCAAACTGGGACCCTCCAAATCGAGAACGGCGGCAGATTTCGACAAGGTACAGCAGAAAGCATCTTAGCGCGGTTTCGTTCAGATGACTGTCGGATGAACGAATGACGGGCGGAAAGTGCGCAGAACAGGTGAATAAAGCGTCGTTTGTGACCGCCATCGATTGGCTAAGAAGCGATAAAAGGGGGAAAGTGTACCGGGTTTCCCTACTGCGCCCGTGATGGCCCGTTACCGTTGCTTCCTTCCGGACCTGGCGGGGTTGGCGGGATCGCGTCGCGTAGGACCCGGCACATTTTGAGTTTACCAGAGGCCGTGGGTGAAACCCGCATCAGGGCTGCGGATCGGTTGCGGGACCGGCTGCCCGTCTGCGCGAGGCGCCGATGCCGACGTGCCGCGAGGTGCGGTAGAGCTTGAAGAAGGCGTAGCCGGCGAAGAGCAGGATGACGCTCCACAGTACGATGAGGAAGGCGTCGCCCCAGCGGGCGGTGAGGTCTTTCCAGAGATGCAGGACGCCGTGCCCGTAATGTACGCCGAGCCAGGCCGCAATGACGTGGCGAACGAAGCGGCTGACGGTGAACGCGATCATAAACCGCTTGCGCCCCATGTTGAGCGCGCCGGCCGCGAGTACGAACGGCGAAAGCGGCGCGGGCGGCGGCAGGATTGCGGGCAGCGCGACAGCGAGCAGAGCGTGCGACTGCATCCAGCGCGTGACGGGACCGAGGATGCGCGCCGGGACGTGTTTTTCGAGGAAGACCATGCCGCCGGCCTGTCCAACCATGTGCGAGAAGAGGCCGCCGAGCGCCGAACCGATCGTCGCGACCAGCACCAGCAGGATGACGTTGGAGTGGTGCGCGGCGAACAGCACGATCATGACGTCCGTGACGCCCGGAACGGGGAGCGGCACGAACGACGAGTCGACGATAGAGACCAGGAAGAGGCCAACAAGACCGAGGTGCGAGACGAAGTGCATGAAACGCGACGCCGCGAAGAGGGCAAGCAGGGCGGCGGGTTGGAGCGGCGGCAGCATGGGGGTTGTGGGTTCTCGGTTGTCGGTTGTAAGGTGCGAGGGTTCCAGCTTTTTCCGAGAACCCAGAACCCGGAACCCGGAACCCAGAACCGGAACTTGTTGCCAGTGTAGACGCTCAGAGCATTCGCAAAGTACGCAGCGGCGGCAGGATACCGATTTCCGCGGCGAGGGTGCGGAAAAGGTGGATGGATTCGATGCACGCGGGGTCGAGCGTGTAGTGGATATTGCGCGTGAGATAGGCGCGGATCGTTTCCGGCGGGATTGCAATGCGCGGGGTCCACTCGCGGACGAGTTGGTCGATATGCGCGAGGCCGTTATCGCGGGAGGTGGTGAGGTCGCGGGTCAGCTGGGCGGCGTCGGTGACGGCTTCGGTGCGGACGGCCCAGACGGCGGCGACCCACGGCAGCCCGGTATGCCGTCGCCAGAGCGAGGCGAGGTCGAGCCAGAGCAATGGGACGGTTGCGGCGGCGGCGATTGCGCCGCGATGCTCGCGGGCAAGCAGTGCGGGGTCTCCGATGAGCAGCGCGGCGTCGGCGGTCGTGAGCATCGCGAGCGGATCGGCGGCCTGTTCGTGGGTTGTGGGATGCGTTTTCAGGAAGTGGCGGAAGAGGATGTTCGCGTAGGCCTGCGAACTGCGCGAGGCCGCGTCCGCGGCGAGCGTGCGGACGCCGCTCAGTGCTTCGGTTTCAGGAAGATCATGGGGGTTTTTGACGAGCAGCAGGATGCTGCGGACTTCGTCGAGCGAGGCGATCGTGCAGCCGGGAACGATGGCGAGCGAGGGTGTCAACGATGCGATGGGGATGAGTCCGAGGTCGGCGCGGCCTTGGTGAAGCTCCGTGGCGCACTGCGCGGGAGAAGTGTAGTGCAGAGCGTAGTTTTCGCGGAGTTGGGATGCGGTCGGTTCGTGCTCGAAGTCGTACAGCAGCGGGGCCGGATTCAGGAAGGCGATGGATGCGATGCGGAGCACCACTTAAGGGTACAGGAAGGTGGCTGAACGGTTCGAGCGGAAGTGGTGAAGCGGGCGGGCGTGGCGGCCCCTTTTACCTGGTGATGCAAGACTGCTACATGCCGAGGACGATGGGCATGGTTGGGGTCTTGGCCCCGCCGTCGGCTTCGATGGTGATGCCGAAGCCTTTGGCGGCCACGCCCTTGGGCAGCGGAGGCATGATGACGCTGGCATACCCCTGCTGATTGGGTTTGAATATTCCAGCGGGCATGGGGGCGCTGCCGTCCGAGGGCAGCATCCAGAGCTCGTAGGTCTTGTAGTCGTCGAGCGGCGCGAGATGCATTCCGACGAAGACCAGGGCGCCGGAGTCCGCGGCGTAGGCGACGTGGCCTTCCGGTTTCGGCGGCTCGGGCTTGCCGTTGGGCAGCAGGTGCAGGTTGACCTGCATGGCGCCGCCGTCGGTGAGGACCTGCATCACTTTTTCGGCCTGTGCCGCTTGTGCCGTCAGATCGGCCAGCTTGGTATTCTGGGCGTAGTAGGTGTCCTGAAGCGACTGGCGCTGATGGTATTGCAGGCCGGCTGCGAACGCGCATGAAGCGGCGATCGCCCATCCCGCCCAGCCGAGGAAACCCATGGCGAAGCGGCGCGGGCGAGGCTCGTCTTCGATCTGGAAGACGCGGCCTTCGCGGGCCAGCAGCACAGGCTCGTCGTCGGTTGCGGGCCGGGCGGCGCGCTCAACACTCTCGATAGGGACGACTTTCTTTTCCTTGGCGACCTGGCGCAGCAGGCGCTCGCGTGCCAGCGCCGGAGGAGAATGCAGTTCGGACGTGAGGGCGTACATCGCGAGGTCGCTCTGGATCGCGGCGAGTTCGGCGCGCGCGCCTTCGCTGTGTTCGAGATGGACCAGGACTTCCGCGGCTTCGGCAGGCGTGAGGTCCTGTAACGCGAACAGTATCAGGTCGTCTTGAGAAATCTGTTTCGGGGTCATGCCTGGAAAGCCTTTCTCAGCGTAAGGATCGCGCTGCGGATTCTGGTCTTGACGGTGCCGAGTGGGTCGCCGGTCATTTCCGCGATCTCGGAGTGGGTCAGCCCATCGAAGAAAGCCATTTCCAAAGTTTTGCGCTGCTCCTGCGGGAGTTGCAGGATGACGATGCGCGCCTTTTCCATCATCAGGTTGCGCTCGGCTTCGTCGGCGAGGTTGCCGGGCATGGCGAGGTTCAACTCTTCGACCTGCTCGCTGGGACGCTTGCGGCGGAGGCGGTCGATCGACCGGTTGCGGGCGACGACGGCGAGCCAGCCGCCGAGCGAACCGCGCGCCGCGATGAACTTCGCCGGACTGCGCCACATCTGCATGAAAACCTCTTGCAAAACATCTTCAGCCGAGGCAGGATCACGCAGAACACGCAGTGCGACAGAGTACACAATCCTGGAGTAGCGGTCGTAAATGGCGGCCATCGCGAGCTCGTCGCCGCGCGTTACTTTGCCAAGCAGGTCGGCGTCAATTTCCGCCCCTGCCGGGTCTGGCACTGTCGTCGGCATTCCCGTCTCTCTATCCATAGAACGCACTCGGGGCCCCGTTAGATTGCGATGTGGCTTGAAATGGCAGTGCAGCGCAGTCGAATGACAGTGTACGTCATGCGGAATGCGAGGTTGTTGGGTCGCGGCTCCCGGCTCCCGGCTTTCAGCTACCAGCTACCAGTTTCGAGTTGCCAGTTTCCAGGGGTCGCGGCTGTAGGCTGTAGTTGGATGAAGATTCGGCTGGACAAGTTGTTGGTGGAGCGCGGGCTGGCCGCTTCGCGCGAGCGAGCGCAGGCGCTGATCCTCGCCGGGCGCGTGTTGGTGGCGGAACAGCGGGTGGATAAGCCGGGGACACCGGTTGCCGAAGATGCGGTCCTGCGCATGACGGGCGACGATCTGCGCTATGTGAGCCGCGGCGGTTTGAAGCTTGAACATGCGCTCGAGACGTGGAACATAGACGTGACGGGACTTGCTTGTGCCGACATCGGCGCGTCGACCGGCGGGTTTACCGACTGCATGTTGCAGCGCGGGGCTGCCACAGTGCTTGCCGTCGATACGGGGTATGGGCAGATACACCACAAGCTTCGGGTCGACCCGCGGGTGACGCTGCTGGAGCGGACCAATGCGCGGCTGCTGACGCCTGGGGATTTGGTGGCGTTGTCGCCGAAGCGGGTGAGGTTCTTCGCGATGGATGTGAGCTTTATTTCGGCGACTCTGGTGTTGCCGGCGGTGGTCGCCGGTCTGGCGCCGGTTGGGGAAAGCTGGAAGGGGGATGCCGTGATCCTCGTCAAGCCGCAGTTTGAGGCTGGCCGGGAGCATGTTGGGAAGGGCGGAATCGTGCGCGATCCAGAGGCGCAGCAGATGGCGGTGTCGCGTGTCGAGGCGGCTGTGGTGGCGCTGCATGGTGAACCGATGGCGCTGATTGACTCGCCGATTCTGGGCATGGAAGGAAATCGCGAATTTTTGCTGCACGCGAGGTTCTAGGGGCCGCCGCCGACGCAAACCCCGAACTGGAAACTCGCAACTGGTAACTGGATACTGAACCCTGTCCCCTCGCCTCTGCGGTTACACTACAGAGCATGCCGAAGGCCGCCATCATTTCGAAGCCGCAGAAGGTGGAGCTCGAGCACATACTGCCGGAGCTCGTCGTCTGGCTGTCCGAGAACGGTTTCGACTACATTCTCGACCCTGAAAGCGCCGAGTACCTGAGGTCCAGTCCCGAGGACGCCGTCGAGCGGCAGTTCATGCCGGAACACGCGCCCGACCTGGTGGTCATGCTGGGTGGAGACGGCACGCTGCTGGCTGCGGCGCGGGCATTCGCGTTCACCAATACGCCGATCCTGGCGGTGAACCTCGGCTCGCTTGGCTTCCTTACCGAGACGCCGCTTTCCGACATGTTTGGCGCGCTGGAAGCGTGGCTGGCGGGGACGGCCATCATCGAATCGCGCAACCTGATGCACGCCGAACTGAATCGCGAGGGACACGTTTTTCGTCAATGGGAGGCACTGAACGACGTTGTTGTGGCGAAGGGCGCGATTGCGCGGATGGGCGAGTTTGGCATCGAGCTCGACGGGCAGTTTGTGGCGAGGTTTCGCGCGGATGGCGTGATCGTTTCGACGCCGACCGGCTCGACAGCGTATAACCTCGCGGCAGACGGACCGATCCTGATGCCGAACGTGGACGCGATGGTGATTACGGCGATTTGTCCGCACCTGCTGACGATTCGGCCGATTGTGGTGCAGGGTGGGGCGGAGGTTTGCGTTTCGGTGGACTCCGTGCCGCATGAGACGTACCTGACGGTCGATGGGCAGGAGGCAGTGGAGCTGCTGCTGGGGGACCGGATCCATTGCCGGCGATCGGAGCATAGCGTGAACTTGCTGCGGTTGCGGCCGAATGGGTTGTTCAATGTGCTACGGTCGAAGTTGAGTTGGGGCGAGCGGTAGACATTATGGTGCCAGTATTGGTACCATTTGGTCATGCCGTCCGTTGAGAAATTGCTTGACCGCATGCGCGACGAACCCGGGAATGTCAAGTTCACCGATCTGCACAAAGTTTGCGAGCAGTTTTTCGGCGCTCCGCGCCGTTCCGCCGGCAGCCACGTCATCTTCAAGACGCCATGGCTGGGCGACCCACGCATCAACATCCAGAACGATAAGGGGAAAGCCAAAACTTATCAGGTCAGGCAGGTTCTTCTGGCTATCGACAAGTTGAAGGAGGAGAAGAAATGAGCGTAGATCACTACACTTATCGCGTCACCTGGTCGCAGGAAGATGGAGAGTATCTGGGGCTTTGCGCTGAACTCCCATCCTTGTCCTGGCTGGCGAGTACACCGGAAAAAACATTGTCGGGAATTCGTAGTGTGGCCGCCGAAGCGGTCGCCGATATGGAGGCGAACGGCGAGTCCGTCCCGGCACCGTTGGCTGAAAGACGCTATAGCGGTGAATTTAGAGTCCGCATTCCGCCGCTGGTGCATCGCTCTTTGGCAATGCAGGCGGCAGAGCAGGGTGTCAGTCTGAATCGGCTTGCGAGTGCAAAGCTGTCGGGTTGAGACTTGGCTTACCGGCCAAGTTTGATGACCACTTGCTGCACGGGGTGGCAGAAGACCTTGCCGTGGCTTAGCGCGATTTTGCGTTGGGCGAGGGCGGCCATTTCGGGGTCATGGGTGACCATGACGATGGTGTGGCCGGCGGTGTGGAGCTCGCGGAGGATGTCGGCGACGATCTTCTGGTTGGCGGCGTCGAGGTTGCCCGTCGGTTCATCCGCAAGAAGAATGGGCGGATCGTTGATGAGGGCGCGGGCGATGCAGACGCGTTGCTGTTCGCCGCCGCTTAGTTCACTCGGAAGATGGTCGGCGCGGGGGCCGAGGCCGACGCGGTCGAGTGCCGCGCGGGCGTCGGTGGCGTTGGTCATCGAGTGGAAGTACTGCGCCAGCATCACGTTTTCGAGCGCCGAGAGGTACGGGATCAGGTGGAACTGTTGGAAGACGAAGCCGATCTTGTCGGCGCGGAAGCGGTCGAGCTCGGTGGAGGACATGGCGTGGACTTCCTCGCCGTCGATGGTGAGCTTGCCGGAGGTAGGGGTATCGAGACAGCCAAGTAGATTGACGAGCGTGGATTTGCCGGAACCGGAGGGGCCGGTGATGGCGACCCACTCGCCCGAGCCGATGGTGAAGCTGGCGTCGTCGAGGGCGCGCACGACGCCGGATTTTGAGGCGTACTCGCGGCTGACGCCCACGAGCTGGATAACCGGCGTTTCGTGTTCGAGCATCGCTTCGGCGTGCTGGCGCTGGGCCTCGGAGACCATCTTCATAAGGTAATTTTATGCCTACCCGGTTGCGGGTTGTCGGTTCTCGGTTGTGGGTTGTTAGTTCTTAGTTGTTAGTAATTTCTCGCTCTTACCGAGAACCGAGAACCCACAACCGAGAACCTTCAAGCTATTCACCTTTCAACAAGGCGGCGGGTTGGAGACTGCGGAGGACTCGCGCGGGAAAGAGGGCGGCGGCGGTGGCGATGGCGAGGTTCAGCAGCAGAACCAGCGGCAGTAGCGTGAGCCGGGGGAGTATAGCGGTGCCGAAGTTCCATTCGCCGATGGCCCAGGCGAGGCCAGAGCCGAGGATGTAGCCGAGGACGACGCCGGCTGTCGCAATCACAAGCGCTTCCAGCAGGAAATGTCCGATGAGCTGGGTTTGCGACGCGCCCAGGGCTTTCATCAGCGCGAAGTCGCGGCGGCGTTCGAGGACGCTGGCGGAGAGCGTTGCAAGCACGCTGACCGCGACGGTAAGGGCAATCAAGAGCATGGCTCCGTACATCAGGGCGTGGGTCCGGTCGACAATGCGGGACTCTCCCGCAACCAAGGCGCGAACCGGCTCAACATGCAACGCGGGTAACGCGCGTTGCAGCGAGGCGATGGCAGAGTTCACGCGCTCTTCGCCGCCGGGAACCTGGATTTCAAGCACGGTGGGTTGGACACCGGTCCATTCGCTGAAAGTCTTGAGGGGAATATAAACGCGAGAGTCTTCGTCTCCCCCGGTCGTCAGCTTTCCGGCGCCGTGGAGGGTGACGGGTTGGCCGTTGTAGGTGAGGGTGACGGCGGTTTCGTTGACGATGAAGCCCGCGGCGCGCTGGCCGATGAGGACAGCATTTAGACTGCCGGGGCCGGTGGGCCAGGGCTTGTCGACTTTCCACCAGTCGTCGAGCTTGTGCATGGTGGGAAAGTCTACGCCGGCGACGACGACGGGGGTGCCGCGGTCGGTTGCGGCTACGGCGAAGGCGATGGGGGCGATGACGGCGTCGGGGCCGGCTGCAACGCGGGCGCGCTGGATGTCGGCGTCGGTGAGGGTGCCGGTGGCGACGATGTTGGCGCCGAAGCTGCGGAATTCGTGGTGGAGTTTGGCGTCGAGGTCGGCGTAGAGGGTGAGGAGGGCGGTGGCGACCATTGCCGAAACGGTGAGCGCGGCGAGCGCGGAGAGGCTGCGGGCGCGGCGGTGTTTGAGCGAGCGCACGAGGATGCGGCTGAGTGAAATGTTGGTGCGGGTGCTTGTGGCCGGGCTCAAGCGTCGGCCCTCAGCACGGCGGAGGGGTCCATGCGGAGTGCGCCGCGGATCGAGGCGGTGCTGCCCGCGATTGCGACCAGGAGCGCGAGGGCGAGGACTACCGGCAGCAGGACGGGGTTGAAGGCGTGGGCGAGAGCGGTTTGTCCTGATGGCTCGCCGAAGATTCTTGCGGTGAGGAGCGCGGCGAGGAGGGAGCCGGCGATGTAACCGCAGAATCCGCCGCCGATGGCGAGCAGTCCGGCTTCGGCGTAGAAGAGGGAAGCGATGCGGCCCTTGCTCGCGCCTAACGATCTCATCAGGCCAATTTCCGCCCGGCGTTCGAGGACCGCCGTGGCCATCGCGGCGCTGACCGCGACCGCGGCGGCGAGTAGGGCGGCGGCGGAGATGAGCCACATCAGGCCGCTGATGCGTTCGAGGATGGTGCCCTCGGATTGCTCGACCTGGCGGACCTGCTCGGCGTGCGCGCCGGGGATGGCTTCGGCGATTTGGTAGGCGATGGAGTTGGCGTAGGGGCGGCAGTACCAGATTTCGTGTTGCTGCGGCGAGAGGGTGTCGGGGTCGCGGCGGGCGAAGGCGTCTTCGGGCTTGGTGCGGGCGGAGATTTCGACGCGGGAGACGGCGTCGGACGCGTGGCCCAGTTGCTGGGCGGTTTCGAGCGGTAGCAAGAGTTGATTGTTGAGTGAGCTATCCGAATCCACGACGCCGGTGACGTGTAGTAACGGACCTTCTGCAACGCGGGCGTGAGTATTTGCCGGGGCCCTCGCCAACGGAAGGAATAGAACGTCTCCAGGCTTCTTATCGAGAGAATGCGCCAGAGCGATTCCCAAAACCACGTCATCGGGATTACTGGGCCAGGTGCCAACCAGCTTCCACGACGGATGTAATTGCGGCGCGCCTGTTGCGGCCGTACCGTCTCCCCAAGCGTGACTGAACCAAAGGCCTGTTGCGGTTACTTGCTGCTCCAGACCGCCGGTGACAATGATTGCCGTGCGGATATTCAACTCCGGGCTGACGCCGGTGATGTTGTTTGCCCAGAAGATGCCGCGGAGCTTGGCGAGGTCGCTTTCGTGGAGGTAGGCGTTGCCGGTGGCGGGTTTGAGGGATTGGTCGCCGACCTTGACGTCGAGGGTGTCGGCTTTGGGGTAGACGATGATGTTCGCGCCGTAGACGGCGAGTTCGTTGTGGATGCGGTCGCCGATGGTTGTGGCGAGGCCGAGCATTGCCGTGACGGCGGTCGCGCCGAGCAGGATGGCGATGCCCGCGAGGGCTTTGCGGCGGCGCTGGCGGAGGAAGGATTCGAGGAGGAGGCGGAGGAACATCTCAGGCGGCCTCGGGGCGTGGGGCGGTGGGTATAGGGCGGGCCTTCAGCCCTCTGTTGCCGGGGTGGGGTGGTACCTGGGGCGTTGCCCCAGGCTGGTATAGGGCGGGCCGTTGGCCCTCAGTTCTGGGGCGTTGGCCCTTGGTTCCGGGGTGATCGTTGCAATGCGGAGATATGGTCATTTGCCGCCGAAGATCGCTGTGAGAGGTTGGAGGTCGGCCTTGGCGATGACGACCTGGCCGCCTTCGATGGTCGACTTCAGGGGGATGGGGTTGCAGCCGCCGGGTTGGCCCATGGAGCTGGCTACGAGCGGCGATGAGCACATCTTGCAGGTGATGCCCTGTTCGCCGATGTAGAAGCCGACCGGGCCGCAGATGTGGCAGGCGTCGGCGACCGAGACGAGGTTGCCGTCGGGTTTTTTGAAGAGCAGGAAACGGACTTCGGTGGACTTGCCGTTCGCGCCGTCCACATGGACAGCATAGCGGTGGAGTTTGTTGTCCGTGACCTCGGAGGTGGGGACCGTGACCTGGGTGCCGATCAGGGTGACGGGCGTCGCCGCGCTGAGGGCCGTGGAGCTTTGCGCGTAGATGAACTCGGCGGTGGAGAGGAAGATGAAGATGAAGCTGACGGCGACGACGGCGGTCATCCAGAGCTTTTCGCGGCGGGCGAGGTACTCGGCTTTGCGCCGGTCTGCGGATGTGGCGTTGGCGGGGATGATGACCGGGGAGCGGCGTTTGTACTCGAACAGAATCATCAGGCCGGCGAGCGCGAGCATGGTGACGAAGAAGAAGAGGTCGTTGCGGACGATGGGGCCGATGTAGCGCATTTCGGCAGTGCTGGACGGGAGGACGCCGTTTTCGGAGAGTTCGTGCAGGCCGCTGACGACCAGTTGGAAGACCACGAAATACAGGATGACGGTAGTCACGCGGAAGAAGCGGTGAAGGTTGATCCGGACGCTGCCGCGGATGAACATCACGCCGAAAACAACGGCAGAGGCGATGCCGAGCAGCGTGCCGGTGAAGCTCATCAGCTCGGTGGAGTTCAGGGAGACGCCGGCGAGGATCAGGACGGTCTCGACGCCTTCGCGGAGGACCATCAGGAAGACGAAGCCGAACAGTCCGAACTTTGAGCCGATGAGTTTGGAGACTTTGGACTCGATGTCGCCGCGCATGGTGCGGGCGGTTTTGTGCATGAACCAGATCATGCCGACGACGAAAGCGGCGGCGACGAGCATCACCCAGCCTTCGAAGATGTCCTCGTTGAAATTGAGGTGGGAGATGACGATAGCGACGCCGACACTGGCTGCGATGGCCGCTCCGAGGGCGTAGAAGACGGTTCGTTTGAGCTCGCGGCGGTCGATTTTATCGAGGTAGGCGAAGACGATTCCGACGATCAGCGCTGCTTCGACACCTTCGCGCAGCGTGATGATAAAAGCCTGTAACATTCCCGTCTTTCCGTGCTTGGGCGGTACCCCGCTGCCCGCGCTCAAAGGCGTTGAAAAACCTTCGTTCCAAGGTTGATTCTAATGCGGACTAAATCAGTCGTCAATTGGCTTGCGGCGATTGTGTGGACGCCTCCGGGCTGCGAACAAGTTGACTTTGCCAGTTTTTATATGGGTTCTCTGGGAAATCAATACGGTGGAGGGTCTTGGGGGCCGAGTAATCGAATGGTAGAGTCTCAGTAACATGACACAACCGGCGATTAGTGTAGTTATTGTTGTCTTCAATGGCGAGCGATACCTTCGGCAGGCAATCGAGAGTGCTCTGGATCAAACCTGCCCGCCTCATGAGATCGTAGTCATCGACGATGGATCGACCGATTCAAGCGCCGCAATCGCCAATTCCTTTGGCAACAAAGTGATTTGCAAAGCGCAGCAGAATCAAGGCCCAAGCGCAGCTCGAAACTTCGGTACCGAGGTTAGCAGCGGAGAATGGATTGCGTACCTGGATGCTGATGACTACTGGTTGCCCACCAAGTTGGAACAGCAAATAGCCGTGACCCAGCGCCAGCCATCCGTGGATCTGATCTATACCGGCCGGACGCATCTTTATGAAGACGGACGCAGCACAGTGGTTTTCGCGAAAGACCCGCGCTGGAATAAGAGAAGGCTTCGCTTCCGGAATCCAATGTTCCCGACGACGGTTCTGGTGCGTCGGTCCGTGGCGCTGCAGCATCCCTGGGACGTGTCGCTCCGTTCCTCGGTGGACTGGTGGTTTTTTTATGAGTTGTCGAAAGTGGCGGAGTTCGCGGTTGTTCCTGACTCAACCGCCTTTTATCGCATACACTCCGAGAGCTTGACGCACCGGGATTGGAGATCCGTGCTGCATTATGCTCAGCGGGTTGCCGCAAAGATACAAGAGGACTTCAGTGGATTCGAACGGTGGATGTTGAAACGAAGAGTGGATTGCCGGTTGTTTAGCAGTGCAGCCATCTCAGCACGGACACAGGAATCGCGGGAATCCCTGCCGCTGATCACACGCTCGATCGTTTCCTGGCCATTTCCCGACGTATGGCCGTCGCGCTACAAATTATTACTCGCGATGCTTTATCGATCCCTTCGGAGTTAAGGGAATCGACTGCAAATTACAACTCGCCGAGCTGTACCTGAGGGGAAATGCATGTTGGAAGGGAGGGGTATGGTGCGCCCGGAAGGAGTCGAACCTCCGGCCTTTTGGTTCGTAGCCAAACGCTCTATCCAGCTGAGCTACGGGCGCACATTGCAGGAAGCAACTAAGACAGAATAACCGATATAGGCCGCAGCGGCAACCGCTAGACGGCGGCGGGTGCGGAGGCCGGCTCGGGCTGCGGGGGGACGAGCGAGATGCGCTCCACTACGTCGAGGCCGGAGCGGCGGAGAAGCTGATGGATGATCGGCTCGGTGAGGCGGGTGGCGTCGTACTCTACGCGCACGGTTTTGTCGGCTTCGTGGAAGGAAACGCGGCGTACGCCGTAGACCTCGCGGACGCGGCCCAGCGCCATGGTTGCGGCTTCGGTGGGAGGGGTCTCGTAGCGGTACATTACGTCAAGCTGCGTCATAAGGGGATTTTACCAGCCGCGTTCACTACCGTTTGCCTGGGGACCACCGTGCCCTGATTATGCGCCGCCCGGAAAGCAACGCGGCACGGGTGGTTCGGCTCTAAGGGTTTGAAGTTCATGGAGAGAAGAACAATGTCCGAAGCCAAGAAATGCGCTCATGTAGTCTGTAGCTGCGTTTGTACCGACGGGAAGAAGTTTTGTAGCCAGGTGTGCCAAGACAGCGCCGGTCGGACGGAGTTGGCCTGTAATTGCCAGCATCCGGCATGCACGGGGAAGCTGTAGGTTTCCTGCTTGCGGCGGCGGCCACTTGCGCGTAGTGGTTGATGTGCCTGACCGATTTGACCGGGCGGTACCCTTGCTGTTTTGCACCGGTTCCGGTTCAAGGCGGGCGCGGGCACCGGCGAAAACGGGTATACTGGGTGGGTGAGTACCCTAGCAGTCGAGCCAACTGATGTTGACCAGTCCGTAACCGGACCGGCGGAGAAGCGCGTCCTGTTGCTGAAGCCTCGCGGGTTCTGCGCGGGCGTGGTACGAGCGATCGATATCGTGCAGATTGCGCTGGATACGTTTGGCGCCCCGATCTACGTTCGCAAGGAAATTGTTCATAACAGCTACGTGGTCAACGATCTCGCCCAGAAGGGCGCGATCTTCGTCAATGAGCTGGACGAAGTGCCCGAAGGCGCGCGCGTGATTTACTCCGCGCACGGGGTTTCGCCGGCGGTGCGGGAGCGGGCCAAGGAGCGCGGGCTGAAGGTGATTGACGCGACCTGTCCGCTGGTCACGAAGGTGCATATTGAGGCGATCAAGTTTGCCAAGCAGGGCTATTCGCTGATCCTGGTGGGGCATCGCGACCATGAGGAAGTCGAAGGCACCCAGGGCGAGGCGCCGGATGTGACGCAGGTGGTGTCGACGGTGCAGGAAGTGGATGCGCTGGTGGTTCCGGACCCCAACAAGGTGGCGTACCTGACACAGACGACCTTGTCGCTGGACGAAGCGCGGTACATGATCGAGGCGCTGAAAAAGAGGTTTCCGAACATTGCCGGCCCTCATGCCCAGGACATCTGCTATGCGACCGAGAACCGCCAGACCGCAGTGAAGAACGTCGCGCATGGGGCGGATGTAGTGCTGGTTGTGGGGTCGCGGAACAGCTCCAATTCGAACCGGCTGGTAGAGGTTTCTCAGAAGCTGGGGACGAATTCCTATTTGATCGACAAGGCTGACGATATTCGGCCGGAGTGGATCGAGAACGTGAACACTGTAGCAATTACCGCCGGGGCGTCCGCTCCGGAGGTCCTCGTGCAGGACGTGGTGCATTACTTGCAGGGCAAAGGTTACGGGTCGGTAGAAGAGATCGAAGTGATGCCTGAAAATGTGCGCTTTGGCCTTCCTCCCGAAATCATCAAGGCGATCGGCTCGACGCCGGTGCAACAGCCTAACGCGTAAGGCTAAGAGAACGGTTATCCCGAGACTTTGGGATTGCCGCCGGAATTTCAGTAGCCCATGAGCGCATTTCCTTCCAATCCGCAACAGAAATCGGGTGCCGTGAAGACGACGGCGCAGCCGCGCTTCGGGCGGATGGACCTGGGGATGGACCATGTGATCGCTGGGATAAAGCGGTCGTGCGAGTGGCTGCTGGGGCAGCAGAACGAGGCCGGATACTGGTGTGGAGAACTCGAAGCCGATGTGATGCTCGAGGCCGACTACATCTACATGCATACGCTGCTGGGCACGGGCGATCGCGGCAAGATGAAGCGGGCGATCAACGAGATCCTGCGCCACCAGAATGAGGATGGCGGGTGGAGTCTTTATCCCGGCGGGCCGTCGAACATCAACTACGGCGTGAAGTGCTACCTGGCGCTGAAGCTGATGGGATGGACAGCAGACCAGCCGCAGATGGTGAAAGCGCGGGAGAACGTGCTGTCGCTGGGCGGCGTGATTGAGTGCAACACGTTTACGAAGATTTATCTGTGCTCGCTGGGGCAGTACGACTACGACGCGGTGCCTGCGATTCCACCGGAGATTGTGCTGTTTCCGAACTGGTTTTACTTCAATATTTACGAGATCAGTGCGTGGTCGCGCGGGATCCTGGTGCCGCTGTCGGTCATTTATGCGAAGAAGCCGTTCAGGAAGATTCCCGCGGAACAAGGGATCGAGGAACTGTTCATCGGCGGGCGCAAGAACTCGAACCTGCATCTGCGCTGGGACAAGAAGCATACGTTTTCGTGGCGGAATTTCTTTATCTTTACGGACCGCCTGGCGCACTGGTCGGAGCGGGTGCATATTCGGCCGCTGCGCAAGATGGCGCTGAAGAAGGCGGAGAAGTGGATGCTCGATCGCTTTGAGCGCTCGGACGGATTGGGTGCGATTTATCCGGCCATGCTGAACGCGATTGTGGCACTGCATACGCTGGGGTATACGGCGGACGATCCGCAGGTGATTCGGGCGGTGGACGAGTTTGAGAAGCTGGGCATCGATAACCCCGAGGGCGAGGAGAATTATCCGACACCGACCTTCCGGATGCAGCCGTGCTTTCCTCCGGTGTGGGACACGGCGCAGTGCCTTTCGACGCTGGGCGAGGCGGGGATTTCGAAGACCGATCCGCGGATGCTGCGGGCGGCGGACTGGCTGCTGTCCAAGGAAGTGCGGCATAAGGGCGACTGGGCGCAGAAGGTCAAGAACGTCGAGCCGGGTGGATGGTACTTCGAGTTCAATAACGAGTTTTATCCGGATGTGGACGATACCGGCGAGGTGCTGCTGGCGCTGAAGGCTGTGGACAATCCTCGCGAGCGGTATCAGCATGAGGTGGAGCAGCGGGCGATCCGCTGGGTGCTCGCCATGCAGTGCAAGGGCGGGGGTTGGGCGGCCTTCGATAAAGACAATACGAAGAAGATTTTTCAGCACATACCATTTGCCGATCACAATGCGATGCTCGATCCGCCGAGCGTGGATATTACCGGGCGGATACTCGAAATGCTGGCGGCGTATGGGTATACGCGCGCCGACAAGCGGGTAGAGGCTGCGGTGCAGTTCATCCTGAAGGCGCAGGAGCCGGACGGGGCCTGGTTTGGGCGCTGGGGCGTGAACTATTTGTATGGGACGTTCCTGGTGCTGCGCGGTCTACAGGCGATGGATATGTCTTATCTTGAGGTGCCCGTACAGCAGGCTGCGGAGTGGATTCGGATGGTGCAGAATCCCGATGGCGGCTGGGGCGAGACGTGCGGGACCTATGACGATCCGGACCAGCGCGGGATTGGGCCTTCTACGCCTTCTCAAACCGCCTGGGCGCTCCTGGGGCTGCTTGCGGCGAACGATACGCGGTCGGATTCTGTGGCCAAGGGTGTTCGCTGGCTGATCAACAAGCAGCATGAGGATGGGTCGTGGGATGAGCTGGCCGCCGGACGGAATGGTGAGTCTTATTACACGGGTACGGGATTTCCACGGGTGTTCTATCTCGGGTATCACTTGTATAAGCAGTATTTTCCGCTGCTGGCGTTGACAGCATATAAGAAGGCAATGGAGCGCGGAGAAGGTGAAATACTTCGCCAACTGACTTGACATATCTGCCTCAGGCATGAAATGGTTTTGCCAAACCAAGAACCACATTTCGCTGGAGAGCTATATCATGCGATTTCATGTGATTTGCGCCACGGTGGCGTTTCCCGTCCTTGCGCTTGCTCAAACGACCAATTCGAGCGCCCCTCCGCACAAACATCGTGTGATTTTCGGTAAGATCGCCGACCCAGCAGAGACTGCAAGGGCGCGTTCCGTCGGTAAAGTTCGGAACAATGCGAGCAGGCCGGTTGCGGACAAGTCCATTTACGACGGAAGCGGCAGGTTGGGCAAGGTATTCGAGCCCGACGTGCAAGGCAAGGTGACGGTCGAGACGGACTTCAGTTACAACGCCGCAGGCAAGCTCGTTGCTGTCAATCAGCTTGGGCCCAAGGGATCGGCTGCGCGGGCACGCACGTTCTTTTACGGTGTCAATGGCCGCGTTACCGAAGAAAGCAGCCCGGAGCAGGGTACTGTCCTTTATACCTACGACGCAAATGGGAACATGGCAACCAAGACGGACGCTCGTGGTGTGACCATCACGTATTCTTGGGACAATCAGAATCGGCTCACTGCCAAGGCGTACTCCGACGGCTCGCCTCGGGCAGAGTTCAGCTATCGGGCCAAGGACGTCCCCGAATCGAAGTCGTACCTTCAAGGAATGAGCGGCTCCGAATTGGAGCGCGTCCAACTCTACAATTCTGCAGGCGGGATCGATTCTGTTTCTCAAACGTTTTCGGATAAACAGACATACACTGTCAGCCTGAGCTACGACAAAGCGGGGCGTATCACCGGGCTCAGTTACCCCGACGGTCGTGTGCTGTCACAGAGTTGGGATGGCAAGAGTCATCTCCGCTCAATTCGAGAAGACAAGGCAGCATACTTCAGCGATGCGCACTACGGAAACGGAACCACCTTGCTGGATGCGATGCTCGGCGAGACTATCCGCATTCGATCGAAGTTTGGAGACGATGGCCGTCTTTCGGAGCTTGCCGCATTTCGCGGAGACACCCTCATCTTCGGGCACTTCTATGGTTACAAAGCAAACGGAAGCGTGTACGAAGTTCAGGACACTTCGAACGACCGTGCTGTTTACTTCTCGTACGACCAGTTCAACCGCGTGAAACGCTATCGCGACTCTGAGGAGCATGAACGGGAGTATAGCTACGACGAATTCGGAAATTTGACTGACGGTGAAAGCGAACTGGAAGTTGGCAAACCGGATCCGCACAACCGGCTACAATCCCCGCAGGGCTTCACTTATGCCGATGCGGGTGAGATGACCTCGGACGGCAAGCACCGATATGCTTACAACGCAGAAGACCGAATTGCGAACGTCGATGACGGGAAGGTTCGCTATACCTACGACGCCGAAGGTAACCTGATCGGTCGGGTTACTGCGGCTGGCACTGAGGACTTCTTTTGGCTGCAAGGGCAACTGCTGGCTGAACGGAACACGGATGGTACGTGGACTGATTTCATTTATGTGAATGGGCAGCGGATGGCAGCAGTGCGTGAGCCAAATGCATCCCCGGACAATACGAAACGAGAGGACGAAGTCACCTACTTCCTTACCGACAGACTCGGTCTGGCACGTGCAGCGATCACTTCCGACGGTCGGCTGAAGAGCGGTGCGACATTCTCACCATTCGGCCAAGTGCTGGAGCAATCAGGCGAAGCACCGAACTCCTCCGCGGAAAGCATAAGCTTCGCTGGCGAACTGCACGATCAGAAAACCGGGCTTGACGTGTACCAGTTCCGTAGCTATAGCTCGCGACTGGGCCGATGGATGTCACCAGATCCTTCAGGTCTGCGTTTTGCGAGCCTCAGCAATCCGCAGACGGCGGTTTCAAGTTTGAAGTGCAACGGGGTTGAAGGTACGGTGCCAGTATTTCACGAAGTCGAAGTTGGGTAGGAAGACTTCGGCTGGGCACTTCCAG
>Ga0207933_1000387_pt1 | contig 44289 bp, 47 predicted proteins | sample NGESurdeep092012_4_FD_184488 | JGI IMG/M metagenome (GOLD analysis project Ga0207933, IMG submission 184488) | Arctic peat soil microbial communities from Barrow, Alaska - NGEE Surface sample F53-3 deep-092012 (SPAdes) | ecosystem: Environmental > Terrestrial > Soil > Wetlands > Peat ... | reverse complement strand
GTTCAGCGAACGAGAGTTCGATGACGAATGGAGATCTTCTCGGCACTCTTCCTCCTCATAGTGGGTGAGGAGAAGGTTACTATTTGAAGGCCCGTAATACATCATCGTATTTATGTGGCGAGGTACTTAGTCCGGCAGCGAGCTGGGCCAGCACCGACCCCCAGACCTCGTCGGTGAAGCGGGACGCCGCCTCCAGACAGGCGACCTCGTGCTCATCCTTGATCCGGCGCATGACGCTGATCTGGTGGCTGGCGTCGATCAGCCGATCCGCGCCCACCCAGATCGCCAGGGAGTCGGCAGCGGCCAGCGTCAGATGCCGCTTTTCCACCGCCAGGGTCCGCGGCCGCCCGAGCAGGCCCGCCACCAGCGAACCCAGATCGTCGCCGTCCCGCCAACCCCTCACCTCCAGGCCGGGCGCGGCGGCGCGGGCGGCCTCCACTTCCAGGGCGGGCACGATTAGCACGCTCGCTGCCAGCCCCATGACCAGGGCCATGAGCCGTTCGTGGGGCTGGCAGAAGAATCCGGGCAGGTACTGGACGCTGACGGGATCGGTCAGGAATGCCGATTCGGCCGCTTGCCCCTCCAGCCAGAGCCTCAGCCGCCGTTGCCGCGAATCAGTGAAAGGCGACGATTCGGAGTTGATAGCTGCCGCCGTTGGGGGTTAGGACCTCGACCTCCTCGCCCGCCTTGTGCCCCATCAGTGCCCGGCCGATGGGAGATTCCGAACTGATCCTCCCGCCAGCAGGATCAGCTTCAGCTGAACCAACGATGCGATAGGTCTCCTCGGGACCGCCCTCCTCAGACACGGTGACCGTACTCAGAATGCCGACCGCGTCGGAGTTCTCCGCCCGCTCGATCAGGACGTGGTTCTTAACGATGTTTTCAAGCTCCTTGATTCTGGTTTCGAGAAATGACTGGTCGTTGCGGGCAGCGTGGTATTCGAAGTTCTCAGATAGGTCTCCGTGCTCACGCGCCGCCTTGATCTTGGAGATGATGTCAGGACGCTTGAAATTGACCAGATGATCGAGTTCACGGGCCACCTCGGCCAGGCCCTCGGCCGTGATCGGTACCTCGCTTTGCATCAACCCGCCGCTCCCGGCATCAGTGCCGCCACCCGCGATTGCATGGCTCGCTGGTAGAGGTAGGAGGACCCGAAAACCGCCCCCCCCAAGAGCGCCCCCGCCACCGCCGCCAAGAGCGCATGCAGTCCGGCGCTGCTGGTCAGAATCGGGAGCATGGCGACCACGTCAACACCAATGATGGCGGCCACGCAGAGTCCGATGGGCGTGATCAAGGGAAGCCAGCGCAGCCGCCTCACCACATCCGGCACGGCCGGTTCGGGCCGAGGCGCCAGGCGCTGCCCCATGACGCCGAGGCTTCGCACGTGGCGCAGGGCAGGCGTCACCGTCAACATGACCGTGACCTGGTTACCCGGTACCTTGGCCAGCTTGCTACTCTCGACCAGGTACTGCTCCTGGCCCCCGCGGGTGCGGACCATCAGCATGCCGAGTCCGATGGAAGTGCTGAGGGAACTGGCTCCAACCAGCTGGCCCTGGACCATGCGCGGCTCCCCGCGCCGATCCGCGCGTGCCAGGCGGTAGCCGGGCAGTACGAAGCTGGCCACGAACGCGATTGGCAAGAGCCAGACCATGCCGGCCACGATTCCGACCGGCCAGCCCCAGGGATGCACCGCCACCAGGACCGCCAGAATCACGAGGCAGGCCAGACTCACAGCCCCTCCGATGTAGCCCAGGCGCACGACGAACTCGGGGGAGTAGCCCTGGAGAATGCCGCCGGAGGCGACGTACCGCGCCCGCTGCCGCTTGGAATCGCCGACCGCCGGCTGGGGCGCTTGCGCCTGTTTCGGACGCACCTGCCGCATCTGTTGGCGCCGCTTTCCCATCAAATGGAGTTTATCGGTGACGCCCGGGCCAGGGTTTGGCAGCGGCCGGCCGTTCGGGATCCAAGCGTGAGAGCGGGCCGATCAGGCCGGAGGCGCGGGGCGGGAGGCGATTTCGGCCAGCATCTGGGCGGGCTGGTTGGTGAAGATCGAATCCGGTTGACAGGTCTCGCACCAGCTCAGCGCCAGCGCGTCATCGATCGTCCAGGTCCCGACCCGGCCGCCGGCGGCGTGAATGGAGTTCACGACCTCGGAATCAAGGGCACTCCAGTGCGGACAGAAGAGGTCTGCTTGGGCGGCGATCATCAAGGCGGCCGGATTGAGGGGACGCGACACCATCAACAAGCCGCCCAGAATCCGCGGCTCAAGGCCCTTGATTCGCGCCACCGAAGAATGCGAGAACGAGATCACGGCGGTGTCATCGAGCACGTCCTGCCGAGCCAGCTCGTCGATGACGCGCTCTTCCAGCTCGGGATAGGCGATTGGTAGCTGCTTCAGCTCGACGCAAACCCCGACCCGACCTCGCGCCATCTCGCAGACCTCGGATAAGAACGGAAGGCGCTCCCCACCGCCGGCGTCCAAGCGCCGCAGTTCGGCCGCGCTGTGACTGGCCACCAGGCCGCTGCCGTCGGTGGTGCGGTCCAGGGTGTGGTCGTGGATCACGATCAACCGGCCGTCAGCGGACATGTGCACATCGCATTCGATAAGGTCCACGCCGAGGTCAATGGCGGAGCGAAATCCGGCCAGCGTGTTCTCTGGGTGTTGGGCCGGGTTCCCGCGGTGCCCTCCCACCAGGGGCCGTCCCAAAGCCGCCGCCTGGGCAAAGCGCGCTCGTAAAGTTGGCGGCGGGGCGCCCATCGGAGCAGTCTATATTGGCTGCATGGGCCAGTCCCTGGCGGCCAACATCGGCGAGCTACGCGCGAGCGGCCACCAGCGAGAGGGGGTTAAGGAAGAACTCCGCCGCAACCTGATGGACGGATTGCAACACGGGGATACCATCTTTCCCGGGATCGTCGGCTACGACGACACCGTGCTTCCACAACTGGCCAACGCCATCATTGCCGGCCACGACGTGATACTGCTCGGAGAACGCGGGCAGGCCAAGAGCCGATTGATGCGAGCGCTGGCGAGTCTTCTCGATGAGCGAACGCCGATCGTGGCCGGGTGCGAGATCAATGATCATCCCTACGCGCCGATCTGCCAGCGATGCATCGACCTGGTGCGGGAAAAGGGCGAGGCCACGGCGGTGGCCTGGGTGGGACGGGAGCGCCGCTACGCCGAGAAGCTGGCTACGCCAGACATCTCGATCGCCGACCTGATCGGCGAGGTCGACCCGATCAAGGTCGCCGAAGGTCGCTACCTCTCGGACGAACTCACCATCCACTTCGGGCTGATCCCTCGAGCCAACCGGGGCATCTTCGGGATCAACGAACTCCCCGACCTGGCCGAGCGGATTCAGGTCGGGCTGCTCAATGTGATGGAGGAAAAGGACGTCCAGATCCGCGGCTACATGGTGCGCATGCCCCTCGACCTGATGGTGGTCGCGTCCGCCAATCCCGAGGATTACACCGCCCGCGGCCGGATCATCACCCCCCTCAAGGATCGATTCGGGTCTCAGGTGAGAACCCACTACCCCTCGGAGATCGAGCAGGAAATCACCATCATGGAAGCCGAGGCGGCCACGCCTCCAGCCGGCGTCGACGTCTACGTGCCCCCGTTCATGAAGGAGGTGGTGGCCGAAATCACCCATCTCGCGCGGCGCAGCCCGCGCATTGCCCAGAGTTCGGGCGTTTCGGTGCGAATGTCGATCGGGAATTACGAGAACCTCATTTCGAACGCCATCCGGCGCTGCCTCCGGGTGCGCGAGCATCTGGCCGTGCCGCGGATCTCAGACCTGCGGTTCCTGGCTCCGTCCACGATGGGCAAGATCGAAATCGAGGCGCTGGACGAGGGCAAGGAGGGGCAGGTCCTGCAGCGCATTCAGAACTCGGCCGTGGCGGCGGTGTTCGGTCGCCACTTTGGAGCCGGTCAATTCCCTCGATTGCTGGACTATTTCGCCGCCGGCGCGACGATTGAAGCGGGAGACGGTATGCCGTCGAGCGGCTACTCCCAGAGTTTCGCCGCCAACGACGAACTCGAAGGGGCCTTGAAACGACTCCACCTGCCCGACCAGCCCGCGACCAGGGCCTCCTTGACTGAGCTGGTGCTGGAGGGCCTGCACCTGACCAAGCGACTCAACAAGACCGAGGCGGAAGGGGGAGCGATATACCAGCAGTGAGGGCGGGCCGCCCCTCAACCTGTGCCCGGTTCCGCGCGCCGGTGCCGTCCCTACTGGAAGTAGTAGATCATGGCGAACCCGAAGACCAGCACGAACATCAGGCCCACGAACAGGACCTCCACGCGCAGGGCCGCTCGGACCAGCCGCTTGGCCCGATGGGTTCGCTCGCCGCAATGATCGCAGTAGGCGGCGCCGGGCATCAGAACCGCCCCACACCGCGCGCAATGGGTCTGATCGGTCGCGATGGCCATCGTTCCAGTATGCCCGCATCCAGCCACCGACTACCCTCAACAGATGGACTCGCCCTCGCAAACATCCCCCGACGACCTCATCGTTCTCCTCTCGACGGTTCCCGAACGGGTGGGGGACCTCGTGGGCGGGCTCGATCGGGCTCAGTTGGGCTACCGCCATGGCCCCGGCTTTCCAAGCCTGGAAGAGGTCATCATCCACCTCACTCATTCGGGGCCGGCCGTGGATGGCCTGCTGCGCGGGCTGAGCCACGGTGAATCGCACCCAATTCGTCTTGGTTGGGTGACGCAGTGGAACCTGAGTGAGGACGGCGATCGGCCCGTGAGCGATCGATTGGAGGACTTCGCCCGCCTCCGCCGCCGGACCGTGGACTTGCTCCGGGGCTTTTCTGCGGAGGACTGGACGCGAACGGTCGAGGACGAAGATCGAGGCGAGACCTCCATCGCCGAGGTCTGCGTTGAACTGGCTAGGCATGAATTGGGGCACCTGACCCAGGTTCGAAATCTGATGGCGGTGATTCCGGATCGGCCCTGATGCCTGGCCAGACAACCCTGGTCGGACTTGACTGGATCGGGCGATCGCTCTGAACGCGGTGGAGCCGGTGCTGGCCCGCGGATTCCCGACTCAAGGTCGTTCCGAGGGGGGTCCGGGCCAGCTTTGGAGGTGATCGGCCGCTAGCATCATCCCCATGGAAGCAGCAGAGGCCGCGCCGCCGGAACACCCGGCCAACGCCCGCAGTGAGCACGGCAACCGGCGGCGGAAGGCTTCGAAGGGTTCTCGGCAAGCCCAGTATTGGATGGTGGTGAGCTCTCCCGAGAACTTCCGCAAGAGCCAGCAACTCGGATTCTCGGTGCAGGGCATCAAGTCCCGGCACCGTCGGCGGGTGGAGCAGATGCGGTCGGGAGATCGCCTCCTGTACTACGTCACAGGACGCATGGCGTTTTCGGCCACGGTGACACTGACCAGTTCCATGTTCGAGGAACGCAGTCTGATCTGGCGCTCGGCGCGCAGAGATGAGGTCTATCCCTGGCGCATCCGGATTCGCGCCGACCAGGTGCTCCAGGAACCGGTCTGGATCCTGGCCCGGGAGCTCGCCTACCGGATGGAGTACGTGCGCAAGTGGCCACCCGAACACTGGACCCTGGCTTTTCAGGGGCACCTTCATCAGTTGCCCCAAAAGGACTTCAAGCTGATCGAGGACGAATTCCTGCGTGTCAACCGCCCCTCGCCGCTTCAGGCCGGTTCCTAGCGGTCGGCCACCCTCGTGTCACAAGGGGAGCCGCGCTGGTGCCCTGTTTGATGTGACGATGACGGCCAAGATGCACCTCGCCGAGACGGACGAGCCCCCCTATCCCCGAATGCCACCCCCGAGCAGCGACGGTGATGACTTCGACGGTCTCTTCCTGGCGGAATACGGCAAGGTGGTGGCAATCGCGCACCGGGTGCTGGCCGATCGATCTGAGGCGGAGGACGTGGCCCAGGAGGTCTTCATCGACTTTCACCGCCAACATCCCGCCAACGCCACCTTCGCGCCCCGGTGGCTGTATACCGCCGCCGCCCACAAGGCCCTCAACCGCATCCGAGGAAGGCGTCGGCGCGAGCGTCGGGAACTGGCCGATGCCGTCGGCGAGGTTCGCCTGGCCCCGGATCCGGGCCAGCTGGTGGAGACCAGCGTCGAGCGGCGGGAGGTGCGCAAAGTGCTGGCCCGATTGCCAGATCGAGTCGCCACCATTTTGGCACTGCGATACAGCGGCCTCAGCTATGTGGAGGTCGGCGCGGCGATGCAGATCGGCCCGAACTCTGTCGGAACCCTGTTGCGACGGGCGGAGATCGCCTTTCGGAAGGAGATGAAAGATGCACCTTAACGAGGGCGCCCTGCGGCGCCTCTACGACGAGCCGTTCTCGCTGACGGGATCCATGCGCGAACACTTCGACTCGTGCCCTCGATGCCAGGAGCGCCTTCAGGTCATCGCCGGTGAGGCCCGCGAGGTTCTGGGGCGTATGGCCGTGAAGGGTTCGACGGTTGACGCCGCGGCGGCCCTGAACGTCGTCAGGCGGCGCTTGACCCCACCGGTCCGTCGCCGCTTCGCGCTACCGGGCCTGGGTTGGAAGGCCCCGGTGCTGGCGGCCGCACTGGTCGCGGCTCTGGTCTCGGTGGTCGCCTTCACGCCCCCCTTGGCTGCCCGCCTCACCAGCATCTTCAGCCCCCAGCACGTGGCTCCGTTGGCGATTCAGTCCGGCTCCCTCACCGGCCTCGATGCCCTGTCCACCTATGGCACCGTGAATTGGTCGGGCAGGCCTCAGTTGGAGACCGCGGACACCGCTCAGGCCGCCTCGCAGAAATCTGGACTTCCCCTCATCAATCCCGGTTACCTGCCATCAGCGGTGGTCGGTAAGCCGGTCGGCTACGGTGCCACCACACGGGCAGACGTGAACTTCACGTTCAGCCAGGCCAAGGCGCGCCAGGCGGCTCAGGCGGCCGGCAGGTCAGTACCGACCTTTCCCGCCGGTGCGGATGGGTCGGTTATGAAGGTCACCATTGGACCCGCTGAGGCCGCGATCTACGGAGACTTGCGGCAGGTGCTCAACGCGGCCAGGTCCTCCAGCAGCACGAGCTCGGCGGAGCAATCCATTCTGAGTGCGGGCCCCTTTCTGGCCGTCGCCGAGTCGAGGGCGCCGGTGGTGTCCTCGAGCGGAATGAGCGTAGCCCAGCTGAAGCGACTACTGCTCTCCCAGCCCGGCCTGTCGCCGCAGCTCAGGAGCATCATCAATTCACTCAATAATCCGATCGGGAACCTGCCCATCCCGATTCCCGCCGACATGGCCAGCGCCCAACAGGTCAAGGTCCAAGGGGTTGACGCCACCGCGCTGGGCGACAACACTGGCCTTGGTAGTGCCGTGATATGGATCAAGGGTGGGATCGTCTACGCGGTCGCCGGTACCGTCTCGGAGACGGATGCCCTGGCCGTGGCCAACTCCCTTCGATAGCGCGCCCTTGGAGAAGCGGGTGAGCGTGACGGCGGCGGGAACCGCCGCCGACGCCTCACCCGCCATCCACACCACCGGTCTGAGCAAGGTCTACGGTCGCAAGACGGCTCTGGCCAGCCTCAGCATGACCGTCCCCAGGGGCGAGGTGTTCGGCTTCTTGGGGCCCAACGGCGCCGGCAAGACAACCGCCGTCAAACTTCTCCTGGGCCTGGTGCGAGAGACGTCGGGGGAGGCTTGGATCCTGGGTAAGGCGCCCTCGGATCCCGGCTCGCGACGCCACGTCGGCTACCTTCCCGAACTCTTCCGGTACCAGGCCTGGCTCTCCGCGGCGGAGGTTCTGCGGGTGCATTGCGAACTCGCCGGTCTCGATCGCCCAACCTGGGTGGAGGAGATCCGGGCCGTGCTGGCAATCGTAGACCTGGGGGCGCGCGCCAATGACCGGGTGGGTACGTTCTCCAAGGGGATGCAGCAGCGACTGGGCCTGGCGGTGGCTCTGCTCGGATCGCCCCAGCTGGTCCTGCTCGACGAGCCGACCAGCGCCCTCGATCCGGTCGGACGCCACGACGTGCGCCAGATCATCCGCCAACTTCGCGATCGGGGAACCTCGGTGTTCTTGAACTCCCACCTCCTGACCGAGGTCGAAATGGTGTGCGATCGGGTTGCCATGGTGGACCACGGGAGGGTGATCTCAACCGGCACCCTGAACGATCTGCTGGCCGAGGGCGATTGTCGATTCCGAGTCTCCGGACTCAATCCCGCCGAACGAGCCGGCCTGGCGCCGACCGGTGACCAGGACGACGATGGGGAGTGGATCACAATCCATCACCTGGATCCGGAGTTGATACCCACCACGGTGGAGCGGATCGTGGCCATGGGAGGGCGGATCTACGCGGTAGAACCCCGTCGCCAAAGCCTGGAGGAACACTTCCTGCAGCTGCTGGGCGAGTTGTGATCGGACCCCTCTTCGTCGTCGCCCGGCTTACGGCCTGGGAGACGGTACGACGCCGCCTGATGATCGCACTGGTAGTGATGACCCTGATCATCATCGCCACCACCGGCTGGGGATACAACCGGCTCTGGACCGCCACCGACAACGGCGCCCCGATCGGGGTGGTTCAGGTGCGTGCGATCACGTCCCAAGTTCTGATTCTGATGTACTTCGTGTTTGCCGGCGTCCTGGCTCTCAGCTCGGTGCTGATCGCCGCCTCGTCCATTTCCGGCGACATCGAATCCGGGTTGGCCCTGTCCATCCTGTCTCGGCCGATCGGGCGCGCACAGTGGGCGCTGGGCAAATGGCTCGGCCTGGCCGCCATGACCATCGCCTACGCCGGTGGCGCGGGATGGCTGGAGCTCCTTGTGGCCGACTTTACCACCGGATACCTGCCGCCCCATCCCTGGCAGCTGGTCGGCTACATCGGCGCCGAGGGCCTGATCTTGCTCACTCTGGCCCTGACCCTGTCGACTCGAATGGCCGGAATGACCGCGGGCATCATCGCCCTGGTCGGGTATTTCATGGCCTGGGTGGGGGGAATCGTCTCCGGTATCGGATTGGCCCTCAATAACGCTCCCCTGACCGAACTGGGCGTCATCTCGCGGCTGCTTCTACCCACCGACGGCCTCTGGCGAGGAGCCGTCTGGACCCTGGAGCCGGCCAGCCTGCTGACCCTGGGCAGGCAGGCGGGCCGGGCCGCCGCCGCCGCCGACCCATTCATGGTCGCAGAGCCGGCCTCGCCGCTCTTCCTGCTCTGGGCGCTGGTCTGGATCGGCGTCGTGCTCCTGATCGCGATCTGGAGTCTGCGCAGCCGGGAGCTGTGAGCGGCGCCGCAAAAAAGGGGCCCGGGAAGGGCCCGATGATGAAGCTGCCGGATCCCCTCGCTACCTTGCGTTGAGCAGGGAGTGAAATTCGATCAGGTCCTGCGTCATGACCGCCACCACGTCAGGGTCCCAGATCTCACCGGCCCCCGCCTGGAGGATCGAGGTCGCGCAGCGGGGCGCAAGCGCCGACCGCCAGGGTCGGTCCGAGCACATCGAGTCATAGGCGTCAGCGACGGAGACGATGCGGGCCAGTAAGGGGATCTGCTCTTCGGCGAGACCGTCCGGATAGCCGGAGCCGTCCCAATGCTCATGGTGGCCGCGGACGATGTCTCGCAGCGCTCCGGTGCTACGCAGGGGAGAGATGATCTCGTCTCCGGCCGCTGGGTGGCGCTTGATCAGCTCCCATTCCTCGTCGTTCAGCGGCCCGGGTTTCATGAGCACCGCGTCCGGCACCGAGATCTGTCCGATGTCGTGAATCAGCCCGCCGCGGTGGAGGTTGGCCTGGTCCTCGGTCGACAGTCCAAAGCGCATGCCGAGGGCCCGTGCCGTCAGGCCCACCCGCTCCAGGTGGGCAGCGCTCTGACCCTGCTTGGCGGCCGCGGCCCGAGCCAGGGCATCGATTACCCGATCCACGTCATCGAGGCGGTCCTGGATCTTCTTCAAGCGCAGGAGAGAGCGGACTCGGGCCAGAAACTCCGCCCGCACCAGGGGCTTGGAAAGCACGTCGTCAGCCCCCGACTCAAGCGCGACGATGGTCTCCTGGGGCCCCATCCGGGAGCTGATCAACACCACCGGAATGAGGGCGGTGGCAGGAGCCTGCTTGATGGCCCGACACAAATCGTGACCGCTAGGGCCGGGCATGTGGACGTCGGCGACGACGAGGTCGGGCGGACGGCGGCGGATGATCTCCAGGGCGTCGAAGGCGTTCTCGGCCGTGATCACCTCACAGTCCACCGAGCCCAGGAAGATGCGGATGAGCTGGAGAAAGGTGCTGTGATCGTCGACGGCGAGCACCAACTGGCGCACCGCCGGTGGCGACCAGGCCGCCTCTTCGCTTCCGATCAGCAGGCTCAAATCCAACTCCCCGCCGGGCCCTAGCCGGTGAGATACCTGAGCGAGCGTTCCCGCTCAATGAGGTGTGGCCGTCCGGACACCAGCGCCCGCTCCATCCAGGTGTAGGCCGCAGCCAGCTCGCCACGACCGTGCAGCACCCGGGCGAAAGTCGCGGCACACGCGGCCAGCCGTTCCGCGGACCCGGCTCTCTCCAGCACCGCGGTGGCGGCCAGGAACTCGGCGTCGCTGCCCGCGGCGTCGCCGCGAGCGGCCAGGAGCTGGGCTCGGAGCTCGTGAACGGCGGCCAGGGGGAGTTGCTCATCCAATTCCAGGCACAGCGCCTCGGCCTCCGCCAGCCGCTCGGAGCAATCTCGTAGTCTGCCCTGAGCCAGGTTGATCTCCGCCTGGGTGAGGAGGGTCTGAGACCGCTGGCTGTCGACCCCCAGGGCCAGGAAGCCGTCGATGGCCTGCCGCGCCGCCGCATCGGCGTCGTCCAGCCGCCCCAGCTGCAGGTACAACATGGCCATGTTGTTCTGGGTCCTGGCCAGCGACAGGCGATCCCGGTGCAGCTCGTGTAAGGCCAGCGAGCGATGGGCGTATCCGATGCCGCGTTCCGGTTGGCCACCGTATCCGTAGGCGATGGCCAGGTTTGCGTACATGAGACCCAGGCGGCGTAGATCTCGCATGCTGCCGGCGCGTTGGATGGCCTGCTCGTAGGATTCGACCGCCTCGTCCCACTCATGGCGCAGAACATGGATCGATCCGAGGTGGGAGAGGATCCGAACCTCAATCGGGACCGGGGTCACCTCCAGGTCTCGACAAGCCGCCAGCGCCCGCTGGGCGAGGTCCAGAGCCTCCGGACGCTGCAACATGCACAGGGCCATCGCCTCCCAATCCATGGCGCTGACCTCCCGCACCCGATCACCTGACCGCTCGAACTCCATCCGAGCGGTCCTCAGAAGGTCCAGGGCCTGCCCCGATCGGCCCAGCCAGACCAGCGCCTCGCCCATGAAAAGACGGACCTGAGCGGTGGTGGCTCGATCTAGCGGCCGCTCCAGCAGCAGCACCGCTGCTTCCACCGCAGATTCGAACTGCTCATCCAGAACCCGTTGCTCCAATTCCAGCAAACCCGATTCGGGGGGAAGTTCGGACAGGGGGGACTCCAGAAACCATGTGATGGGCTTGCCTGTCCGCTCCGCGATCAGCTCCAGGGTCCGCATCGTGGGGCGCGAATGCCCACGCTCAATTCTGTGGATGGCGACCCGACTGACCTCGGTGCCGGCCACCTCCGCCAGGGACAGTCCCGCCTCAGTCCGCGCGCGCAGGACGGCGCCGGGCTTGATGACAAGTCCCCGGCGCGATCCTCGACGCGAACTTTCCACGCCACGCTTGAATTTGTTTTCAACAGCGGTTGACACACGGCCAGTTTACGCCTGCCCGCGTCAATTGGAAACCTTTAGGGCGGGTTCAGCCCGCTGGCGCCGGGCGGCTCAGCAGCAGCCTGCGATGCCATCCGCGAACACGGACGCCACACTCGCCACCACCGACACCGCCGCGACGGACATGGCAACAATAATCTTTCGCATGGGGTGAAACCCTCCAGTAAACCACGCTTGGGGTGCGTGTAATTGACAGTGAAGTTAACACCATCTCGACGACTCCCGTCAACTGTTGTCCCTAAACCCGGCTTGCGAAGGCTTCGTGCATGTCTAAACTGCGCGAGTGAGCAAACGCAAAGGACGGCTGAAGGGAGTCGACATCCGGCCTGGATCCGCACGTCAGGCGAGGCAGGAGGCAGGTCTTTCACTTTCCGCGGTGGCCGGTACCGAGGTCACCCGCGCGGCCATCCACCTGGTCGAGTCGGGTCGTTCACGGCCTTCGATGCCGACGCTGGACCTGATCGCGCGCCGGACCGGAAAGCCGGTGTCGTTCTTTCTCGCGCCCCGGATGGCCACCGCAGGCGCCTTCATCGACAAGCTGGAGGAGGTCGAGTTGCAGATCCTCAGCGGGAGGCCGCAGCGCGCCATCGAGTTGGGGGCCGAACTGCTGACGTTCCCCTTGTCGCCGTGGGGTACCGGCCGGCTTCGACTCTTCCTGGGCCAGGCCTACTCACAGCTTGGCCGACACGATGCGCTCGATCACCTCAACGCGGGGCGTGCCGTCTTCCTCGACATCGGGGAGCGCGAACTGGCGTCGGAGGCGTTTCTGGGCATCATCGAGGAGTTGGATAAATCCGGCGCCGGCTCCATCAGGCCCCTCATTGAAGAGGCCCTGGAGGAGGAGCGCCAGTTGCCCATCAGGCAGCCCCTGGTGGAGGCCTCCCTCCGCGCCCTGCAGGCCAAGCACGGTTCGCAACCTCTGGCTGAGCAGGCGGCCATCGACCTCTTTGAGCAGGCCCTGGGGGAAGCGGAGCGGACGATCGAGCTGGAGGTCGCGGCCGATCGCCACGAGCGAGCGCGGGAGCGCTACCAAACCATGGGAGACAGCGACCGCGGCCGCGCGCACCTGCAGCAGGCGGTGGCGTTGCGGCGGCTGCTGCGACAGGAGCGTCAAATCGTCCGGCTGGAGTCGAGATTGGGCGAAGCCCTGTTGAGGCGCGAGCACTACGAAAAGGCCGAGGGGCGTTTAAGTCGTGCGCTGGAGCGGGCTGAGAAGTTGGGCCTCACCGACCAGGTCACCGGCCTGCTGCTGGCCATGGCCGAGATCGAGCTGAAGCGGGATGACGTGAGGGGGGCCGAGAGGTCCCTGGCCCGAGCCAGAGCCCTCGCGGCAGACGGGGATGACGAGAGAGAAATGGCGCTCGCGATCATGCTGACCGGGCGTCTGCTCGCCAAACGCAACGAATTGGAGGCGGCCACGGAGCACTTTGAGCGAGCCATCGAGGCCTTCGAGCGCCTCGCCAGCCCGTCCGACCTGGTGCGCTGCCACACCATCTTTGCCAGCGTCCTGGAGGAGGCCGGGGACACCGGCGGCGCTCTGGCTCAGGCCAAGTTGGCGCTGGCGGCGACCAGGACGGTGACCCGCCCCGCCGACTGACCCCCTCTAGGCGTCCTTTGGGTCTGGCCGCCGGCCGCGCCACATCCAGAGCGCGACGGTCAGCACCAGGACTGCCGCGAATACAACGGCGACTCGGCCCACGGGACCGCTGACGCGATCATAGTTGGCCCCCAGCAGGTAGCCGCTGACGCCCAGGGCGGCACACCAAGGCAGCGCTCCAAGAGCGGTGGCGAGGCTAAATCCCAACGGATTGACCCGCGCCAAACCGGCCGGAAATGAGATGTAGGTGCGAACCACCGGTAGCACCCGCCCCACCCCCACCGCCCACAGTCCGTGACGCTGAAACCAGCCGTCGGCGATCTCCAGGTGATGCGGGCGAATCCCGACTCTGCGGCCTGGGCCGAGCAGCAGGGGCTCCCCGAACCGGGCCGCCAACCAATAGGCGAGCAACGACCCACAGAGGTTGCCGGCGGTTCCGATCAGGATCGCCAGCCCCAGGTTTACGTGTCCGGCGGCAGCCAGGAGCCCCGCCGCGGGCATGATGATCTCGCTCGGGAAGGGCAGCCCGCAGCTCTCGGCGACCATCAGGACGAACACCGCAAGGAGCCCGTAGTCGCGGACCAGGTGAACCAGAAGATCGGTCAACGCGGCGCCTCCAAGACGGTCCGATCGAGCCGGCCGAGGGATCCGATTCGGCTCGCCCCGCACGCCCACCCGGGACGTTCTATGGGTACAGCCCCCGATCGCGTGTGGCCTGTGCCACCCGGCTCAGGGCCTGGACGTAGGCCGCCATGCGCATCGACAGGCCACGTTCTTTGGCACCTCGGGCCACCTCGCCAAAGGCTCGCTGAATAATGACCTGCAACTTTTGGTTGACCTCGTGCTCGGACCAGAAGAATGATTGCAGATCCTGCACCCATTCGAAGTAGCTGACGGTCACGCCGCCCGCGTTGGCGAGGATGTCCGGCACCACCGTGATGCCTCGCTCCTCGAATATGGCGTCCGCCTCGGGCGTGGTGGGCCCGTTGGCGGCTTCGACGATCAACCGCGCCCTGACCGCGGAAGCATTGCGCGACGTGAGCTGATTGCCCAGCGCCGCCGGAACCAACACCTCACAGTCAACCCCCAGGGGACCGTCGGCGGCGATCGCCTGGGCCCCGGGGAAGCCCTCCACACGACCCGTGCTTCGGTGGTGCTGGGTCAGGCTCCGAATGGACAGGCCGAGCGGGCTGTGAACCCCGCCGTACTGATCCGAAACCGCCACCACCGAACAGCCGGCTTCCTCCAGAAGGCGCGCCGAGACGCTGCCCACGTTCCCAAATCCCTGCACCGCGACCCGAGCCTGGTGCGGTCTGATCCCCATTTCCTCCAGCGCCGCCAGCGTGCAGATGGTGACGCCGCGCCCGGTCGCCTCCAAACGTCCAAGGGACCCACCGACCTCAATCGGCTTGCCGGTGACGGCGGCCGGAACCGAATAACCGCGGTGCATGCTGATGGTGTCCATGAACCAGGCCATGATCTGGCCGTCGGTGTTGACGTCCGGTGCGGGGATGTCTCGGTCAGGCCCAACCAGGACCGATATCTCGGTCGCGAAGCGGCGGGTCAGCTTCTCCAGCTCGCGACGGCTCAGCCGCCGCGGATCCACGATCACCGCACCCTTGGCACCCCCGAATGGAATGTTGACAATGGCGCATTTCCAGGTCATCAACATGGCCAGTGCTTTGACCTCGCCCAGGGAGACGTCCTGGTGGTAGCGCAGCCCGCCCTTGGCCGGCCCTCGATTGATGTTGTGCTGCACCCGGTAGCCGGTGAACACTTCGACGCTGCCGCCATCCATCTCGACCGGAAAATGACACGTGAACTCGCGCTGGGCCTCGCGAAGAATCTGTTTCATCTCAGGCTCCAGGCCAATCACGGCGGCCGCCTGATCGAACTGGGCTTGAGCCGTCCGCCAAGCGTCGGACTCGTCCGACTCCGGTTGCAGGCTCGAGGGCGGAGAGGAAGAAATCATGGTTGGCTCAGTGGATAACTATGAATTCCGCGCTTCAGGATCGCACAGAACGCCGAACCCGGTTGAGGGCCATGCAACCCGTAGGAAGCGAAGCTCACGCTCGGGGTTCGGAGCTCTGGCCCACCGCGGCACGCTTTTGATCCAACCGCATTTCCGAGGTGCGACGTTCCAGCTCGTCGCCCGGGCCCATGTCGACGAAGTCGGCATGGACGGTTAGGCGAGGATGGACCTCCTCCACGCAACGAAAAATCCGCTGCGCGAGGGACCGGTAATCGACGTGGCCCTGAGGCGCGGTGCGTAGCTCACACAGGTGATAGATCTCACGCAGATTGGCACGCACATACCAGCGCAACCGGAAGGCGAGGGGAACCGCGTACTGGGCCAGCTCCCGGCCCGCCGACGAGGCCAGGCTGCGCTGCGCCCTCGCCGCCCCTTCGATGGCGGAGCGGAACTTGACCTCCATACCGTGGGTCCGGATCAGGTCGGGGACGTCGTATCCGAGTTCTGTACCCAGAAGCTGCCGATCCTGGGTCAGCATCCGGTGCCGCTGCAGATCACGGTAGGCAGCGAAATTGGCCACAATCTCGAACGTGTAGGTGGCGTGCTCGAGGGCACGGGGCGGGCGTTGGCGCCGGTTCTCGCGCCCGCCCAGCAATGCCTCTAGGACCCGATCCGAGTTCACATCCCGCCACGCCAGGTCGAGCAGCGGCAGGTCCGAATGGGGGAAGAGGGCGGCCGCCACCACCTTCGCTTCAGCCTCGGGATCAAATTCCACCAACCGCACCCCAACTTCCGCCGGCACCGGGGTCGGGGCCGGAGCCAGGCCTGCGAGCTCCTCGCGAACGCGGACCATGCGGGCGGCGGCCAGACGACCGTGACCGGCATCGAGGGATCGCCTGACGAAAGTCGGGATGACCAGCGACAGTTCGCGGTGCATGTCGACGGCCAGTCGGCGACACTCCGGCAACTCGTGCGCCGACATCTTGGTGATCAGGTATTCGAAGGCCCGGCCGTTGCCGAAGAGTCCGAGGTTAGTCTGGGTAGCGGCGGGCAGCAGGCCGCGGAGCAGGTCCAGCGCCTTGGCCCGGGTGGCCGACTTCCAGGCCCTCTCGCTTTCATCAGTCCGCCGCGGGTGCTGGCCGCGAATGGTTTCGGTGAGAGGCTCCAGGAGCCCGGAGTAGGTGGCGAACAGTTCACCCATAGCCGGCTCGTAGCCGGGGTGGTTCAATTCTGGTCCCCGGTAATAGAGTGCCTTGCCGTCCGCGCCTGGACGATCAAAGCGGACGTAGCGGGTGGATTTCTCGAGCGGCGAGAGGCCGATGCGGGAATCTTCCAGGCTCTTGGCAGCCAGGGTGCTGACGCGCTCCAGGGCCAGGTGGGCTCCGGCCAATTCCGCCACCGAGTCATCGCCGTAACCAACTAGGATGCGCTCGTAGAACTCTTCGGCTCGATCGCTGGCAACCGCCGATTCGGCGCCAACTCCCTCGCCGACCGCAGAGGGCGGGACGACCCGGTCAAGGAATTCGTCCAACAACACGCGGCGCAGGCTCTTTTCGGTTCTTGAATAGCGGCTGAAGAGGGCTCCCTTGACCACCTCGGGCATGTTCAGGAGGCAAAAAACAGGCCCGTCGAGGTTGGTGAAATAGGGCTTGAGGGCGGTGCGCTGGGAGGCGCTGAACTCACCGTCGGATGCTGGTTGCACGACCCGCAGTCTAAGGTCCTGGCCACGGCTAGGGGAGTCGCCTTCGGCCCGTAGAATCGGTGCCGTGGACCCGATCACGGACGTCGACTGGGTCAGCCACTGGCGCGATTTGGTGGTGGCCCGAGCGGCCCAGATCAGCGACGCGCCGCAAACCGATTTCTGGGCCCAGCGAGCAGCCACCTATCCAACTCGGGCGGAGGATGGTGACCACCTCATGACCTTCTTGGAGCCGTGGCTCTCCCCCCACAAGTCACTGCTCGATGTGGGCGCGGGTACGGGCCGCTATGCTGCTCCGCTGGCCGAGCGGCTGGCCTGGGTGACGGCCATCGAGCCGGAACAGTTGATGTGGGAGCGCATCCCGGACCGGCCCAACATCACGGTCATCGCCAGCACCCTCGAGGATTCGGATCCGGCGCGGGCGGATCTGTTGCTCTGCGCCCACGTGCTCTATCCAATTGCGGAAGTGGTGCCCTTCATCAAACGTTTGGAGGCGGGCGGGCGCGAGCGCGTGTTCATAGCCCTGCGCGACTCCGCCAATGCCCACCCGGCTGAGGCGATAGTGCCCCGAGCGCGGGTTCGCGAGCCCCGCCTCAGCGATTGCTACATGCTGCTCCGCCAAATCGGGATCGAACCCGACCTGATCCTGTGGCGACAGCCGGCTACGTATCGCTGGCCCGACCTCGAATCGGCCCTCGCCGATTGCCGCGGGAGAGTGGGAAGAGACTGGAACCCAGAGCAGGGGAGGGCATTCCTGGAATCTTCGCTGGTCGTTGAGCCGTCCACGGGCGGGCTGGTCTATCAGAGCGGCGACAACGTGACGGGGGTGCTTCATTGGCGGCCGAGGGGGTGAGCCTGCGCGCCGCCCGACTGGCCGACCGGAGCGCCGTCGAAGACGTCTGCCGGGGGGTTTGGGAGGGACACGATTACCTGCCCTCGGTCTTCGACAGGTGGCTAGCGGATCCCCAGTCCGTCTTCCAGGTCGGCGAGCTGGACGGGCAGGTGGTGGCGGTGCACCGGCTGCGGCCGATCGCTCCCGGCCTCGTGTTTTACGAGGGCCTGCGAGTGGCGGCGGCACAGCGCCGGCGCGGCATCGCCCGGGCGATGCTGCTCTCGGCGCTCGAGTCGGCTCGCGACCAGGGATTCGCCGAAATGCGCCTGGTGACGGCCGGTGACCACCTCGCAGCACCGCTCCTCGAGAGCAACGGTTTCGAACTCATCTGCACGACCCAGGTTTGGACGGCGTCGGCCCTGGAGGGGGGAGACCTTCCCCGGCTGGTCAGCGAGGACTACGCCGCTGCCCTGTGGCCGACGCTGGCGGCGGACCCCGCCCTCGCCGCCTACCGAGGCATCAACCCCGACTGGCAGGCGGTGTTGGACCTTGACGTCACCTTGCTTCGGCGGCTGGCGGGCGGGGGACTGCTGCGACAGTCCGGACCACCGTGGGCGATCGCCATCCTTCACGAACCAGTCGAGGACCGGCTCAGCGTGACATTCGCGGCCGGCTCCGACGCCGCGCTGGAGGAATTGCTCACCGGTCTACGCTACGAGGCTGATGCGCGCAACCTGAAGTCGGTCACTCTGGTCGCCCCTCTCAACCACCCCAACGCCGAGTCGGTTCGAGGGGTCGGCTACCATCTTGCCGATGATTCTTGGTCCATGCGCGCCTACCGATTGAAGCTTTGAGCAGCCGTTACGTCATCCTCGGCAACGGGATCGCCGGCCAGACATGCGCCGAAGAGCTGCGCAAGACCGATTCGGAATCCCAGATCACAATGATCGCCGCCGAGCGCTATCCGCTCTACAACCGCGTGGCCCTGCCGCGCTACCTGCGTGGTCAGGTGCGCGAGGAGAAGGTCCTGATGCGGAGTGTCGACGACTACGCCAATCAGGGCCTTGACGTCCATTTCGAAACCTGGGCGACCGAGATCGACCCCCGAAACCAGGTGGTGAGGACCAATCGGGGACAGGAATTCCCATATGACGGGCTCCTCGTTGCCACCGGTGGGCGTCCCAAGCCGGCACCCTGGCCGGGTGCGGACCAGATTGAGCACCTCTACGCCTTCCAGACCCTGGATGAGACGCGCTCGATCATCCACCGGGTGGAGGAGGCCGAACACGTTCTGGTGATGGGCGCCAGCTTCATCGCCTATGAGCTGGCCGAGGGCATCATCCACCGCGGCAAGCGGGTCACCTGGATGATGCGCGGACCACGATTTCTGCGCTACATCCTGGACCAGGAGGGAGGCGAACTCTGCCGGCGGATGGGGGCGGAAATGGGGGTGGAGTTCATCCTCGACGACGAGGTGACCGCCATCCGCAGCAACGGGAAGGGCTACTGTGCGATCACCGCGACGGGTCGGGATGTCGATTTCGACACCCTCTGCTATGGAGTGGGGCTCGATTACTACACCGAACCGCTGGCCGGGACGGGGGTCGAATTGCGGCGCGGGGTGGTGACCGACGCCAAGCTTCGCACCAACGTGCCCAATATCTACGCGGCCGGCGACATCGCCGTCTTCCACGACCTGATGCTGGAGAAGCACAACCAGATGGGGACCTGGGACAATGCCATGGCCCACGGCAAGGTGGTGGCTCACAACCTGGCCGGGGCGGAAGAGGACTTCTTCGACGTACCCACCTACACCACCACCATGTTCGGCTCCACCATGGCGGTGATGGGCGTCACCCCAGACGTTCAGCCGGGGATGGAGTCGGTGCGAACCTTCTCCTTCGAGGAGAAGTTCTATCGCCAGCTCTTCTTCATCGAGGACCGGCTCGTGGGCGCGATCATGATCGGCCCTCCCAAGGGCCGCAAGCGCTTGATCGAGATCATGCAGCAGCGCCAACCCGTGGGCAGGGCCCACGAGGATCTCCTCGACCCCGCCAACCTCCAGACCTGAGGCTCGCGAGGTGTTCCGGGAGGGCGGTTCCCTCCTCCCCTATTAACTAAGCCGGCCGCGGAGGTTGGTTTGGGAGTCCTGGGAGGGGGTCTGGGTCCTGGTGGCCCGGTTGACTCAAGCCGGCAACGACTAAGCTGGCTCCAATATGAGCCGACGCATCCCGCCCCGAGATCCGTTTGAGGGGTTCGAGGGCTTCCGATTCGAGGGCATGCCGAACATCCATTTGCCGCGGCCGCCGCGGCGGTTCTGGATCGGAATTGGTTTCCTGGTCGTCGCCCTGCTGGTGGTTTTCTTAGCGGCACCGCTGATTGGGATTCTCACCGAGACGCAGTGGTACACCGCCCTTGGCCTGCGGCAGGTGTACCTGACCCGGCTGGGCCTCCAAGCGGCTCTGGTCGGGGTCAGCTTTGTGGTGGCCCTGATCTTCAGCATGACCAACATCTGGATCGCCCTCCACCTCCGTGTCGGGCCCCGCCTGCGCACCGTCGGCGTCCGGGCCCGGACCGTATCCAGGGGGACGTGGGCGTTGGGGCTGGCGGGTTCGATAATCATCGCCCTGCTGCTCTCCAGCAGCGCCGGGGTCCGGTGGACCGATCTGGTTCTGTTCATGCACGCGAACTCGGCGGGTGTGACCGACCCCCTCTTCCACCTCGACGTCTCCTTCTACATCCTGCAATTGCCGTTTCTGCACGTGGTCTTGGGATGGGTGCTGGGTCTGGTTTTCCTGACCGGGATCGCCGTGGCGGTTCTGTACGCGTGGCGCCAGGAAGCCTTCACCCTCGACTTCAGCCGTAGCGCCGTGGCGCACCTCTCGGTCCTCGCAGCCATCCTTCTGTTCGGCTTTGGCGTGGGAGCATGGCTCGACCGCTTCGACCTGCTCTTCGGGCACGATTCGGTCGTCTACGGCGCCGGCTACGCCGACGTCAACGCCGGCGTCTCGGTTCAGACGATTCGGGTCGTGGTGCTGGGACTGATGACAATCCTGCTGGCCGTCAATGTGGGACTGCGGCGGCGGGGCTTGATCCTGGCCGCGTTCGGCGTTTGGATCGGGGCCAGCGTGATCACCGGCATCTATCCGCAACTGGTGGAGCGGCTGGTCGTGCAGCCCTCGGAACTGTCGGTTGAAGCACCATATATCAGCCGCGAGATCAGCTTCACGCGCCGCGCCTTCGGGCTCGACAACGTCGTGACGCAGAACTACGACGGCTCCTCGCCGCTGACCCCGGCTGCCATCGCCAACGATTCGGTGACCATCCAAAACCTGCGCCTGTGGGACAACAGCGAGATCCTCGACACCTACAGCCAGCTCCAGTCGCTACGGACCTATTACAGCTTCCAGAACATCAATCTCGATCGATACACGATCAACGGCAAGGTCGTCCAGGTTGAAATTTCGGCCCGCGAACTCGACCCCAACAAGCTGCCTGATCAGGCTCAGAGCTGGGTCAATCGCAAGCTCGTATACACACACGGATACTCGGTCGCGGCCAGCCCCGTGTCGGCCGTGGTCGGGGAAGGACTGCCGGACTACATCGCCAGCGACATCCCCACCACCGGGCCGCTGAAGGTGACGGTGCCCCAGGTCTACTTCGGCCAACTCACCAACGACTACGTTCTCGCCCCCTCGGCGCAGGCTGAGTTCGACTTCCCACAAGGTTCCGGGAACGCCCACAACACCTACCAGGGCACCCAGGGAGTGCCGATGACATCCTTCAACCGAGCGCTCTGGTCGCTGCGCACCGGCGACTTCAACCTGCTCATCTCAGACCAAATTCAAAACCGCACCCAAATCCTCTTTCGGCGCAACATCCTGAGCCGCGTTTCGGAGATCGCCCCCTTCCTGACGGTGGATTCCAACCCCTACGTGGTGGTCTCCAAGGGTCGGCTGTACTGGATCGTGGACGCCTACACCTCCGCCTCCACCTACCCCTACTCGCAGCCCGACGTCTACGGTGAGAACTACATCCGGAACTCGGTCAAGGTGGTCATCGACGCCTATTCGGGTGGCGCCACCTTCTACATCGCGGATTCGTCCGACCCGATCATTCGCGCCTACCAGGCCGCCTTCCCCGAACTCTTCCGGCCGCTTTCGACCATTCCCTCCGACCTGCGCGCTCACCTGCGGGTGCCCGAGCACCTCTTCGCCATCCAGGCCCGAACCTACGCCACCTACCACATTTCCAATCCGTCCGTTCTCTACAACCGCGAGGACGTGTGGGATCTGCCGCTCTCGCCCTACTACGTCGAGATGCGGCTACCGGGCGAAAGCCAGGCTGAGTACCTGCAGATACTGCCCTTCACGCCGATCAACAAGCAGAACCTGGTCAGCTGGCTGGCGGTTCGCAACGATCCCAGTCATTACGGTCAAATGGTGTCCTACATCCTGCCCAAGGACAAGGTCGTCCTCGGCCCCCAGCAGGTGCTGAATCGCATCAGCAACACTCCCGCCATCTCCCGCGACTACTCCCTGCTCAACCAGAATGGATCGTCGGTCATCAAGGGCAACCTCCTCGTGGTCCCCGTCGGCGGGTCATTCCTCTACTTTCAGCCCTGGTACCTGAAGGCGGTCAGCACCGGTGCCCAGACCGGAGGCCTGCCCGAGTTGAAGAAGGTCATCCTGGCCGATTCCACCGGACAAACTCCGGTCGCCTACCAGGACACGCTCAACGCGGCCCTGGCCCAATTGGTCGGGGAGGCGACGTCGGTGCCGCCAGTGACCGGCTCCGGAGGCACCCCTTCGACTCCTTCACCGCCGCCCACAGCATCGCCGACGCCCGCGTCGCCCGCGCTGCAGAGCCTCGTCTCGCAGGCCCTGACCCATTACGACAGCGCCCAGAGCGCGCTCAAGCAGGGCGACCTCGCCACCTACGCCAGCGAGATGCAACAGGTCAGCGCGTTGCTGGTTCAGATCCAACAGTTGGAGAATTCGGGGCAGACCGGCTCACCGTCGGCCAAGGCCTCGCCCACGCCTCACCCCGGTGCCAGCGCCTCGAGCTGATCGCGCCCGGCCGCCGCCCCTGCTCTAAGATGGGAAGAGCCCCTTGGTGAAGTCCGCTTCGGCCTCTGCCCACGCTCCCGCAGCGTGGCCGCGTCCGATCAGGCAGCGTTCGCGCCTGATCAGTCGGTCAGGTCCACCCCACACGCGAGTGCATTTCGTCCACCCCTCCGAATTCGAGTTCGCCCGCTTCCTCGACTACTACCGCATCCGTTGGGTGTACGAGCCGCTTGCCTTCCCCATTGGCTGGGATCAGGGCCGAATATCGGAGATGCTCACGCCCGACTTCTACCTGCCCGACCAAGACCTTTACGTCGAGTTGACAACCATGAAGCAGAGCCTGGTCACGCCCAAGAATCGGAAACTACGCCGCTTACGTGAACTTTATCCGAGCGTCCAGATTCAGCTCGTTTATCGGAAGGACTACGAACAGTTGCTGGCCCAGTCGGGCTACGCCCACGCCGACCTCCAGCACCTCCGAGACGTGGAGATCCAACGCGTGCTGGTCTCGCCCTCGGAGTTGCAGGGAAGGATTCGGGATCTGGCCGCTGAGATCTCCCGAGACTACCGCGACCAGTCTCTGGTCGTGGTCGGAGTCCTCAAGGGGGTGACCTTCTTCATGGCCGATCTGGTGCGTCAGATCACCGTTCCCATGGCCATCGATTACGTGGATGTGAAGCGCTATTCGCTGCTGGACGGCATCGCCGATGGCGGCAAGGTGGCCATCCGGCGGGACATCGACTATCCAATCGCCGGACGTCACGTCGTTCTGGTCGAGGACATCATCAACACCGGGCTGACACTCGATTACGTCCTGGGCAGCCTGCGCGCCCGGTCACCCGCGTCGCTGGAGGTGGTCACGCTCCTGGATCGGCCCTGGCGACGAATCGCCGAGGTTCAGGCCAAATACGTTGGCTTTCAGATTCCCAACGACTACGTGGTGGGGTATGGGCTCGATTACCGCGAGCTCCATCGCAACCTTCCCTTCATCTGTGTACTGAAACCGGAGGTATACGCCAACAGCGCTCCGAACCGAGCCGCCGCGTCGGCTTGAGGGTGGCCCGGGGCGGGCCGGGTGCGGGGCGGGTGGTACGCGAGGCGATGCCAGGGCAGTTCCAGGACCGACGTGGCGGCGATCCGCGGCGAAACAATTCTCACCGACACCGCCTGCTCTGCCAAATAGGGTCCACCATGGTGAGAGCGAATTGTGAGGAGGGGCGCCGTCTTCAACGTTCCCGGCCGGTAGGTGATGCCGGTGGAGCAGGTCCGCTCGAGGGGGTTGGTTGGCACCGGGTCACAAGCGCAGCATTCAACCAAGGCGGGGTCTATGAGGGGGGACGGTTGTGCGTGACGCGGTGATAGTCGACTCGATCCGAACACCAGTCGGGAAGCGCAACGGGAGGCTGAAGGATGTCCACCCGGCACTGCTCAGCGCCGCCGTCATGACCGCGGTTTTGGCGCGTTCCGGGGTGGAGCCCGAGGCCGTCGAGCAGGTCATCTGGGGATGCGTCACCAAGATCGGTGAGCAATCGATGAACGTCGGCCGCAACGGCTGGCTCGCCGCCGGACTCCCGATCGCAACCGCCGCCACCACCATCGACACGCAATGCGGGTCCAGCCAGCAGGCCATCCATCTGGCCGCCAGCCTGGTCCAATCGGGGGCCTGCGAGATCGTGTTGGCGGGCGGAGTCGAATCGATGTCCAGAATTCCCATCGGTGCGGATGCCATGGCCGGTCCGGGCAGCCCCTACCCGCCCGAGCTGATGGAGCGCTTCGACCTCGTGAACCAGGGGATAGCCGCCGAGATGGTGGCGCGCAAATATTCAATCTCGCGTGCGCAGATGGACGACTTCGCCGTCCAGAGCCACACGCGGGCGGCGCGGGCGGCGCAACTCGGGCTGCACCGCTCGAGGCTGCTGGCGATGCCAATACCGGGCGATGACGCAATCTTCGATCAGGATGAGGGCATCCGCTTCGACGTTAATTTGGAGGCGGTCTCCCGGTTGCGGCCGGCCTTTGATCCCGCTCACTCCATCACGGCCGGCAATTCATCTCAGATCAGTGATGGGGCGGCAGCCGTGCTGGTCATGTCGTCCCAGCGCGCGTCCGCGCTCGGCCTGCCCGCCCGGGGTCGCATCGCGGCCTGCGCGGTGGTCGGATGCGACCCGGTGCTGATGCTGGAAGGTCCAATTCCGGCCACCCGGGCGGTACTGAAGCGGGCGGGGCTGGAGCTGTCGGAAATAGATCTGTTTGAGGTCAACGAGGCCTTCGCGTCGGTTCCCCTGGCCTGGCTGGCGGCGACCGGGGCGGACTCCAAGAAGCTCAACGTCAACGGCGGCGCCATCGCCATCGGGCATCCCCTGGGCGGATCGGGCGCTCGCATCATGCACGATCTCCTCTTCGAGCTCGAGCGCCGCGATCTGCGCGTCGGCCTGGAGACCATGTGCGTCGGTGGTGGCCTGGGTACGGCCACCATCATCGACCGCCAGATGCGGCCGGGCTCCTGAAATACACCATTTCCAAGCGCAGCGCCATCACCTAATATCAGCCGGGGCGTTTCACCTGGCTCAACTGCGGGCCGGGTTGACATTTTGCGAAGGGGGAATCGGCAACTTGCTCGGTCGGGTCCGGTGCGGAGGGCGTGGCCGTGGCTGAGATTGCCGAGCGTCGCAACGTTCCCGCGCGTGCCTCACGCGATCGACTGGCCGGGATGCTGGGCCTGCATCCGCGCCAGCTGGCGTCGGTCACCCCGGATTTGGCCGATCGCATCACCAGCCATGTGAACGTGCTAAACCGCCGATTGCAGTACCTGGTCGACACCGGCTCGGTGGATGAGATGACCGGTGCCCTGCGCCGGATCCCGGGACTGAAGGCGATCGAGCGGGAAATGAGCCGGGCGCGGCGTTTTGGCGACATTCGGTTGGTGGCCGCGTTCGTCGATCTGGATCGGCTCAAGATCGTGAACGACACCAGCGGCCACACCGCCGGAGATGGACTCATCAAAGAGGTGGCCGGCATCCTGCGCAACCGGCTGCGTGCCTACGACCTGGTCATCCGCTGGGGAGGGGATGAATTCGTGTGCATCCTGCCCGAGACAGGCCTGTGGGCAGCTAACCGGGTCCTGGCCGAGATCGCGGGGGAGTTCCAGCGCTCCACGGGTCAGACGTTCAGCGTCGGACTGGCGGAGATCGACCTCGAGGAGTCCGCCTCCGAGCTCATCGACCGCGCCGACGACGACCTCTACCGACGGCGGCGAACCCCCGTTCCCGATGTTCAGCTCTCGGGCGGTTCACTCGGCGGCTGAGCGGCGCGCGGGCGGGAGCCTCGAGGCCTCACCTCCCGGGCCGGCGGCACGAAGTACCGCCAGGGCCGGCCGGCCCACTCTCCCGCGTAGTCGACTCCGATCCGCACCGACTGTCGGACCCGCGCCGGCCGCTGTCCGTCGTCGACGACCCAGAGCCGAGGTGGGCGGAGCTCTACGCCGTTCAGCTCAAGACCAATATCCAGGGCCCGGCAGACCAGCCCCGGGCCCGAGCAGCGATCCACACCGGGGCCTGGCTCCAGAGCCCGGATCAGAACGGCGTGGGGGGTCCCCGCCGCGCGGGTAACGAAGTTGAGGCAATGGTGAATGCCGTAGACCAGGTACACGTAGGCATGCCCGGGCGCCCCGTACATGGTGCGGGTGCGTGGCGTCAGCCCCCGCGAGGAGTGCGCGGCCAGGTCCTCAGGGCCCTGATAGGCCTCGACCTCGATCAGGCGGCCCCAACGGAATCCGTGGGGGCCGCCCCGGACCAAAATCTTTCCGATCAGATCATGGGCCACGAGGAGGGTGTCGCGAGCAAAGAAATCGGGTCCCAAAGCCACCCCCGGGGGAGACGACGGACTATAAACCCAGTCAGGTGACATACCCTGGTGAGCATCGGGCGAGACCGTCACGGTCGCTCCAGGATGGAGGAGACCATGGTCACTGACTTATTGAGGAGAGGAACGATGGCTGTCGCCTCTGGAACGTCGCTTGACCGCATCGAGGAGATCCTGGGGGACCAGGCGCGGTACCTGCTCGACCATCATTGCCATACCGTACCCAGAGAACGGCTGCACCTGCCCGGGCACGACTTTGTGGATCGCGTGATGGGGCAGAGCGACCGCAATCCGCAGGTTCTGCGAAGCATGCAAGCGCTCTACGACCACGGCCGCCTGGCGGGAACCGGGTACCTGTCCATCCTGCCCGTGGACCAGGGTGTCGAACATTCCGCGGGCGCCTCCTTCGCCGCCAATCCCGACTACTTCGATGGCGCGAAAATCGTGGAACTGGCCCTGGAGGGCGACTGCAACGCGGTCGCCTCCACGCTCGGAGTGCTGGGCTCGGTGGCCCGCCGCTATGCGCATCGCATTCCGTTCATCGCCAAGCTGAATCACAATCAGCTGCTCACCTATCCCAACGAGTTCGACCAGATCATGTTCGCTGACGTGCGTCAGGCCTGGGAACTCGGAGCGGTTGCCGTCGGCGCCACCATCTACTTCGGGTCCGAGCAGTCAAGCCGCCAGCTAGTCGAGGTCTCGCGTGCCTTCCACCAGGCCCACCAACTGGGCCTGGCGACCGTGCTCTGGTGCTATCTCCGCAACCCGGCCTTCAACCACGACGGGGTGGACTACAACGTCGCCGCCGACCTCACCGGGCAGGCCAATCACCTGGGCGTGAGCATCGAGGCCGACATCATCAAACAGAAGGCCCCGGAGACCAACGGCGGCTTCAACGCCCTCAAATTCGGCAAGACCTCCGAGTTGGTCTATTCGAAGCTGACCAGCGATCACCCCATCGACCTGACGCGCTATCAGGTCGCGAATTGCTACATGGGTCGAGCCGGCCTGATCAACTCCGGGGGCGCCTCCAAGGGCGGATCGGACCTTCGCGAAGCGGTCACCACCGCCGTCGTCAACAAGCGCGCCGGCGGGATGGGCCTGATCTCAGGCCGGAAGGTGTTTCAGCGGCCCACCGACGAGGGCGTCGCTCTGCTGCACACCATCCAAGACGTCTACCTGAATGAAAAGGTGACCGTGGCCTGAAACGGAGCCCAATCGGGCCCGACCTGGCAACTCAACCGACATGAAACTGGCCTTCCTCGGTACCGGCGCCGCCTTCTCGCTCGAACGCTACAACGGCGCGGTCGTCGTCGACGGCCGCGTACTTCTCGACGCGGGCGCGCCACTCCTGCCCCACATGCACAAGCTGGGCCTTGATCCGGGGGCCATCGAAGTGGTCTTCCTGACCCATTTTCACGGCGACCACCTTCTCGGGCTGGCAAGCTTTCTGCTCCACCGCATCTTCGTCGCCCCCACTCCCCTGCTGGTGGTGGGCCCACCCGGGGTGGACAAAAAGGTGGAGGAGTTGGGGGCCCTGGCCTGGGGAGCCGATTGGCCACAGCTGCGATCCCAACTTCAGATCAGCTATCAGAACGCCGTCGCCCGCGGCCAGGCCGCGGGCCTGACCTATGAGAGTCGGACGCTGGACCACGGATCCGAGGGGGGGACGGGCTATCGGCTGCACATCGGCGGCCGCGTCCTGGTCTACGCGGGGGATTCGGAGATGACGCCGGCACTGGACGCGTTGGTCGAGGGAGCTGATATCGCCATCGTCGAGGCGACCGGACCGGGGCCGGTCCCCAGCCACACCAGCTGGGCGGAGGCAGCGGGCCTTCAGGCTCGCCACCCCTCAACCATCTTCATGTTCAATCATCTCTACTCTGGCCAGCTCGAAGGGGCGGCCCGGGATCTGGAGCTGGTGGAGATTTGATGTGGGCATGAGCGCAGAAGCGGTCATACGCGATCCCACCGAGTGGTCTCGAGAGAACTTCCGGGGCCTGGACGATGGCCCGATCCAACGGGCCGGATCGATCAGGCGAAGTGACAATGCTCGTACGGCGGGGCGGCGTTGAGTCAGAACCGGCTCGCCGCCTCGGTCGTGGGCGTGGGCTCCGGGCTGGCCGGCTTTGTCCTCCTGCTGCTGGCCGGGCTGCTTCTCTATCAGCGCTTGTGGGGCGACTCGATCGGCGCCCTGGTGTCGATTCTGGTCGTCTTCGGAGCCTTCGGCGCCTACGGCGGCTTTCTTCTCGGACTGCTTGCGTTCTCGGCCATCAGGAGTACGACGCCAGAAGCCGACTCGAGACCGGAGACCTAGGACGTTCCCGCACGGGCCAGCGATCCGGAAGGGGGTGGATGACGGCGGCGCCTGAGCGGTTGCCGCTGTCGGTCCGGCTGGCAACGTCCGATGACATGGAGATCATCTGGTCGCTGGTCACCCAGCTGGCCGAGTTTGAGGCCCTGTTGGCGGCGGTCAGGGGCGACGCACCGGCCCTGGGCGAACTGCTCTTCGGACCAGACGCCAGGGCCCAGGCACTGATTGCGGCTCTGGGTTCCGAGGCAGTCGCCATGGCCATCTTCTTCACCAGCATCTCAACCTTCCTTGGCCGCCCAGGAATCTACGTTGAGGATTTGTTCGTTCTGCCTCACCAGCGCAGCAGGGGGGTGGGGACGGCCCTCATGCAAGCCCTTGCCGGTCTGTGCGAAGAGCGCGGCGCGGCCCGACTGGAGTGGTCGGTGCTGAACTGGAACCGAACCGCGATCGGCTTCTACCAGGGCCTCGGAGCGAGCCCGCTCGAGGATTGGACGACCTACCGGATGGAGGGGGAATCGCTTTCGCGACTGGCCGCCGCCGCCGCCCGCCGGCGCGCGGTTGATTAGCATTGTGGGATGCAGGTACTCGGTCCCAAGGGTCCACTTCTCTACGCCGGCACCGATGAGCGGACGTGGGCCGTTCACCAGATCCACCTCGCGGCCCAGATTCTGGACAACCCCGGCGGCGGGTTGGTGTTCGCCACCCAGACCATGGGTCAGGTGCGCGCGGCGCTTCTCTCCTCGGACGAGGAACGCTGGGAGAAGGTTGTCGATCTCCTCATGAAGGCTGAGGAGCACGCGGTTCGGCGCGAACTGGAACCGGCGCGCAGGCAACTCGAATTGGCGGAGGCAGCGCTCACCGCCTGACCGGAGCCGGATTAGCTCCGGGATCCAATGCGGTCAGCGGCTGCGCCGCCGGGCGATCAGCCGCGGGGACGGATGGCTCCCCAGTCTGGCGCGGGGAGAGAAACTGGAGGTGGTCGACCATGACCTCGGTCGCTTGACGCGTCTGGCCCTGCCCATCGGCCCAGGATCGACTCTGAAGGCGGCCGTCGGCGTAGATCATGCGGCCGCGACTGAGGTAGCGCCCAGCATTCTCCGCCTGGCGTCCGAACACCACCAGGGTCACAAATTCGGTGTGTTCCCGCCGGTTACCCTGGGCATCGCGTCCTCCGAAAGTGTTGGCCGCGATCCGAATATTGGCGACGCGCGTGCCGCTGGAGGTGATGCGAAGCTCCGGCTCGGCCGTGAGCCGCCCAATCAAGATCACCTTATTGACCATAGCTGGCACTCCCCTTGATGAATCCGGCCGGCAATAGCGGCGATGGGTCCACCGGCCGGCCCTGGCGGCGGACCTCGAAGTGCAGGTGGGGGCCGGTGGCGAGCCCGCTGGCACCCACGGTCCCAATTTGGATGCCGGCGGCAACCCAGAGGCCCGAGCGCACGTCGACCGCGGAGAGGTGACCGTACAGAGTTGACAGCCCCTGACCACCATCGATGACGACGAAGAGGCCGTAGCCACCGGGGTCGTGGCCCACTTGGACGGTGCCCTCTATGGCCGATAGGACGGGCGACCCGGTGGGCGCAGCGAGGTCGACCCCGGAATGAAAGTGCCCACCCGGGCAGCTGGGATCGGCCGGCTCGATGACCAGATCGGTGCATCCAAAGGGTTGGGTCAGCACCGCCGACACCAGGGGTGCCAGCAGGTCGCCGCCGCCGCTCCCGAGCAGAGGGTGGCTGGTCAGGGCGGCGGCGCCCAAGACGAGGCCAATTCCGATCACCTTCACCGCCGTCATCGAATTCCTTCAGCGACCCAGCTGGGGCGAAGGAACGCCCCCGATCGCAGCAGCGAAGGGACCTTCATCGCCATCCACAGCGCGGCCAGGGCAAAGATGTGCCCGATTGGCGAGGCGAAGCCCTGGTCCAACTCAAAACCAATGCCCAGAATCAGCAGCTGCACCGGTTGCATCAGCAGGGTGCTGACGAAGAGAGACGACCAGAGCCGGGCATAGTGCTGGGTCTCGGGGAGGACCAGCAGAAGAGCGGCGATGGGACAGAGGATGGCGAGGACCCCTAGCACCGCGAATCGGATGATCAATGCCGCCCCCAGCGCGACGAAACCGACGAACAGGCCCAGCCCCACCAGTACCGACAGATAGGGTTGGCCCGGATCGTAGGAGAGGTGCGGCAGCACCTGTCCCCATTGGGCCGAGAGTGCCGCCCCCCATGTCACCTGGCTGACGACGTTGCTGGCGTCGACGGCAGACTGGACCAGGGTTGGCCCGGTATTGACAAGAATGATGGCGACCAGAAATCGCGGCAGTATCCGGGCCGGGCTGTGGGCACCCCCAGCCAGGGGGCGCCAGATCAGGCCGGCGAAGACCAGGAGCAGGACCAGGCTGAGGCCGGCGTCCGCCGCCAACTCTGCCAGGGGCTCCAGGCGGGCGATCGGGGCGATTCCGATGAAGGGCCCTCCACTGACCGGGTTGGCGGTCGTCGCGAGGAAGTCGGAGAGGAGGTTTGAGAGCGGGGCCACGCCGCCGTGCACCGCGTGGCTCAACGCACCGCCTAGGTCGACCGCCTGCCTGATCGCTGCCAGGCTGCCCAGAATCTGGTTCAGAACGTCCATCGGATGTCAGTGGATGGTCAGTGGGAAGCGAGCGAACTGGTCAGGATGTGGACCAGGGTGCCGGCCATTTCGACCCCGATCGTGCCCACCACGATCCTCTGGATCCACTGCTTGGCCTCCAGCACCGATCTCGCGTCCACCGCCGTCATGCGCCACAAGAACGCGGCCACGAAGGCCAGAGCGCCGATCGATCCGACTAACGCCTGGCCGGCCAGCACCCAGGCGTTGAGCAGGTCCTGGATGGGTTGAACCGCCTGTGGGGACATGACTCCGACCTCCTTGTTTGTGATCGAGATCAAGCTTGCCCGAGGCGGGCCCCGGCCCCAACCGGGCCGGTTAAATTGGCGTCCGAGATCGGTTGCGGTGGGCCCCACCGGCGATGGGGACGACACCGACCCGATGCGGGTTGAGTTGGGCCGCTGCGGAGGGTTGCGCGTTACGGTGAAACACGTGAGCGGGGCCGATCTGGACCAGTACCGATCCATGCGTGACTTTGGGACCACGGTCGAACCCCGGGGCGAGTTGGCGGTTCCGGTCGAGGCATCCGATCGGCCGCGGTTCGTGGTCCAAGAACATCACGCGCGGCGCCTGCACTGGGACTTCCGGCTGGAGCGGGACGGTGTGCTGGTGTCGTGGGCGGTTCCCAGGGGCATGCCGACCGATCCGGGGCGCAATCATCTCGCCGTCCACGTGGAGGACCACCCTCTCGAGTACGGCTCCTTTGAGGGGCGAATCCCGGATGGAAGCTACGGTGCGGGTGAGGTTCGAATCTGGGACCGGGGCGACTATGAGACGCATAAATGGCGATTGGAGGGGCGGAAGCCGGAGGTCATGGTCACCCTCCACGGCGATCGCATCGACGGGCGCTATGTTCTCTTTCAGACGGGGGGCAAGAATTGGATGATCCACCGCATGGACCCTCCTCAGGATCCGCTCCGGGTGCCCCTGCCGAAAGTGATCGATCCGATGTTGGCCCAGCTCGCCGCCACCCTCCCGCCGGATCAGGCGCGATGGGCCTACGAATTCAAGTGGGATGGCCTTCGAGCCATCGTCTTCTGTGAGGGCGGCACGATTCGAATCCAGTCCCGCCGAGGGGAGGACGTCACCGCGCGCTATCCCGAACTGCGGGCCCTGGCTCGGGCGCTGGGCTCGACCGCGGTGGTGCTGGACGGCGAGATCGTCGCCATCGACCCTTCGGGCGTGCCCCGATTCGAACTCGTGCAGCAGCGCATGGGCCTGGCTTCACCGGCTGCCGTCGAGCGCGTGCGGCGCCAGATCCCCGTCTTCCTGATGATCTTCGACATCCTCTACACCGTGGGACGGGATCTGCGCCGACTTCCATATTTGGAACGGAGGTCGCGCCTCGTCGAACTCGCCCTGGAGGGCCCGAACTGGCACACCCCCGAGCACGTGGTGGCCGATGGCCACACCATGCTCGAGGCGGGCAGAGTGGCGGGGATGGAGGGGATCATGGCCAAGCTGATCGACTCACCCTACGAGGAGGGCCTGCGCAGCGGGAGCTGGCTCAAGATTAAGTATCGACTTCGCCAGGAGCTGGTGGTGGGAGGCTGGACGGAGGGTGAGGGAGGTCGCTCAGGTGTGCCGGGGGCCCTGCTGATGGGTTATTGGGACGGTCATCATCTGGTCTATGCCGGAAAGGTCGGGGCTGGCTTGACAGAGGCTGCTCTGGCGGACCTGAGCCGGCGGCTGCAACCGCTGGAGAGGAGCGCGACACCCTTCGCAGGGGGAGGCGTCCCTCGATCGGCCCATCACGTGGAGCCGATCCTGGTGGCGGAGGTGGAGTTCGCGGAGTGGACTCGAGCGGGACGCCTGCGAGCGCCGACGTTCAAGGGCCTGAGGCTCGACAAGCCGCCCCGGTCGGTCGTGCGCGAGGTTCCGCGCTCATGACCGCCGCCAAGGGCGTAGAGGTCCAGGTCGAGGACCGGACCTTGCGTTTGAGCAGCCTGGACAAGGTGCTATGGCCCGACACCGGCTTCACCAAGGGCCAGATGATCGACTACTACACCCGCATCGCCCCCTTCTTACTGCCCCACCTCCGGGACCGACCGCTGACTCTCAAGCGCTATCCAGATGGCGTCGGCGGACAGATGTTCTACGAAAAGAACTGTCCCAAGCATCGCCCGCCCTGGGTCGACACGGCCCGGGTCTGGAGCGGGGGAAACGCGCGCGTCATGTTCTACTGCATGGCCCAGGACCTACCCACCCTGGTCTGGATCGCCCAATTGGGAACCATTGAGCTTCACACCTCGCTCTCCCGTCGGCAAAAGCTGGAAGAGCCATCCGCGCTGGTCTTTGATCTGGATCCGGGCTCGCCCGCGACCATCGTTGAGTGCTGCCAGGTGGCCATCTGGTTGAGGGAATGGTTTGCGGGCAAGAATATGGTCGCCTTCTGCAAGACGTCCGGGTCCAAGGGCCTTCAAATTTATGCCCCGCTCAATCAATCGGTCGACTACCAGCACACCAAGCTCATCTCCAAGGGACTGGCGGAGACGCTGGAACGCGACCATCCCGAGTTGGTCGTGCACCTCCAGCGCAAGTCGTTGCGTGAAGGTAAGGTGCTGATCGACTGGAGCCAGAACGACCAGTACAAGACCACCGTCAACGTCTATTCGCTGCGAGCCCGCTCCCGGCCGACGGTCTCCACCCCAGTCGAGTGGGAGGAGATTGAGGCCTGCCTCGAGTCCGGGGATCCGGGTCGGCTGGTGTTCGACTGCTTCCAGGTGCTGGAGCGGACGCGGCTCAAGGGAGATCTCTTTGAGCCGGTGCTCAAGCTGAAGCAGCAACTGCCGGCGTCCCTGTAGGGGCTCGATCAGCCAGCACTGCTGGCGGGCGGTGCGGCCAGTGACCGAACCGTACTGAGAAGGAGGGCGAGGTCCAACGGCTTGGTCAAAAAGGCTTGGGCGCCGGCGGCCTCGAGTTCCTCTCGCACCCCCGGCATCGCGTCGGCCGTGATGGCTGCAACCGGCAACCGGTGGCCCCGGGCGCGCAGTTCGAGCAGCACCGAGAGGCCGTCGCGCCTCGGCATGTGGACGTCCAGCAGGAGCAGCGCGTAGCCGCCCGTGAGGGCCATGCTGAGGGCGTCCTCACCATCTCGAGCCCAGTCGACCTGGTATCCCGCCGCCTCCAGCAGGTCGTCGAGCAGCTCGAAATTGAGCAAGTTGTCCTCCGCCACCAGGATGCGGAGGGGCCCATCGATCAGGATGCCCGCCCCCTCCTCCGAGTTGGTGGGCTCGATCTCGGCAACGCGCTAGGCCCTCACGTCCACGCCGCTGAGCGAGAGCACCTCGCGCACATCATCTACCCATTGCTCGATGGGTAAGGGACGGGATGCCGAGACGGCGGTCGAATCCGGATCGTGACCGCCAGCCCAGGGCGGCGGTGTCACGGGGGCGGCCACGGCGGTGCTCTGCTTAGCATGATAGGTGGGGCTCGCAGGATCGGCGTTGCGTTTCTGGCCGGGCTCATAACGGTGGCCTGCGGGTCCCCGCCCAGTGCCACCTCGGCCAACCCCCAGTTGCGCCTCAGCCAGACGGCGGCAGCCATGGCGGCGGTGCGATCGATGCACGCCCAGGTCCACTTCGGCTCGGGCATCAGCATCGCCGGCTTCACCCTGCTTTCGGCCAGCGCGGACCTGCTGAAACCGTCCGCCAGCGAGACCGACTTTCAAGCCAGGCAGGGGGAGTTCCTGGTCGAATTGACGGTCATAAGCGTGGGCGGGGTGACCTATATCCGCCTTCCCTTCTCCAACTTCACCAGCTTAACCCCGAGCCAGGCGGCGGAGATCCCCTCCCTCCAGCGCCTGCTGAGCGCATCACAGGGTCTGCCGAGCATCCTGGCCCATCCCTCGGCCAGCAGCTGGGTCGGTTCCCAGCCGATGGCGGGGGTGACCTGCGACACCATCCGCGCAACCTATTCCATCCAGCAGGCGACGGCTCTGATTGGCAGCAGCGCCATCAAGATCCGTTCGCCGATCAAAACCACGATCTGGAGCGGCCACCAGGACCACCTGATTCGGAGGATGACAATCGCCGGCCAATTCCTGGCCGGAGGCAAGACGGAGCAGATTCGGATCGACCTCAGCGCCTACGAGAAGCCCGTAACGATAGCCTCGCCCAGCCGCACCGCCTGAAGTGGCCGGAAGGGCGGAGGCGGGCCGCCCAGGGCGCCGTCTAACCTTGACGGTGGCGGCGGCGGGGCTCTTCCTGGCCGCCCTCGACGCGTACGTCGTGGTGACCCTTCTGCCCCAGATGCTGGCCGACATCCAGCTCCCCATCAGCGACCTGCAGGCGGTGGCTCCGATCATTTCCGGCTTCCTCACCGGATACGTGATCGGTATGCCGCTGGTGGCAACGCTTTCGGATGCCCGAGGCCGATTTCCCGTTATGGCCGCCGCACTGGTGGTGTTCGGGGTGGGATCGGTGGTAACCGCCCTTTCTTCCTCCATCGACATGCTGATCCTGGGGCGGGTGATCCAGGGCCTGGGAGGCGGGGCCCTGGTCGCGCCCGTGCTGGGGCTGGCGGCGGACGCGTTCCCCGTCGGCGGCCGCAACCTTCCGGTGGGCGCCGTATCCGCCGTTCAAGAAGCCGGGAGTGTCTTCGGACCCCTGTACGGCGCCCTGCTGGCGGTGGGACCGATCGGTTGGAGACTGGTCTTCTGGCTCAATCTACCGCTGGCCGGTCTCATCGTGTGGAGCTTGTGGCGACTTCGGCGGGGGCCTAAGTCCGCACCCATGGAATTCGAGCGGCTGCCCGCCGCGCTCGATTGGCTAGGAGCCGCCCTGATCGGGGGCGCCCTTGGGCTGCTTGTGCTGGGGCTCTATCCGGATGATCCCGCCCGCCGGCCACTGAACACGCTCGCCACGCCCCTGCTGATCGGTGCGGCGCTGCTGGCGATCCTCTTCGTCTGGCAGCAGCGGCGCCGGCTGACACCGCTGGTGCCCTCCCGGGTGGTGCTCAGCAGCACCTTCCTGGGCGCCCTGGGCGCCAACCTCCTCTCCGGGGTAGCGCTGATGGTCGCCCTGGTCGATATCCCTCTGCTCGCCCGAGGCACGTTTCGAGAGGGCACCCTAGGTGCTGGTCTACTGCTCTCCCGGCTGCTCTTCGGGATCCCGATCGGCGCCGTTCTGGGCGGGCTGCTGCGATCTGGAGTCCAGGGACGCTGGGGGGCTCCGGCCGGCCTGCTGCTGGCGGCGGGGTCGTTCAAATTGATGTCGGGCTGGAGTCCGACTCAGGATCTGGGGCTGGGCACGCCTTCGTCACTGGAGTTGCTGGCTTGCGGTATCGGGTTGGGGGTCGCAATCGCCCCCCTGACCTCGGCTCTGCTGGATTTAGCGCCGCCCGACCGGCACGCGGTCATGGGCAGCCTGGCGGTGCTCTCACGAACCCTCGGCATGGTGGTCGGGCTTTCTGCCCTGACCGCCTTTGGCCTCCACCGCTTCAACCAGATCGTGGCCACGCGCGGCTGTGCGATCAGGGGCGGCGGCGGATCCCTGGGCAGCCGCCTTAGCGCCTATGAAACCTGCGTCCGGGGGGCTCTGCTGCTGGAATATCGGGAGATATTCGCGCTTGCAACCATCACCTGCCTGGTGGCGGCGGTGCTCGCCATGATCTCGCTCCGGGGGAGACGGACACCCCTGGCCGTGGGCGGGCAGATCAGGCCAGGTGGCTCCGCAACGCCTCGAGGCCGCGGTCTATGGTTTCGATCTGCTTCGGATAACTGAACCTCAGGTACTGCCGCCCCATCTCGCGACGATCGTAGAAGCTGGAACCGGGGACGGTGGCCACCCCGCACTCTCGAATCAGGCGGAGCGCAAAATCCACATCGCTCTGGCTGGTCAGCGAAGCTATCCCGGCCATCACGTAGTAGGCGCCCGAGGGCACATCCAGGGTGAAACCCAATTCCCGAAGGCCGGACACCAGCCGATCACGGCGGTCCCGATACTCCGCTCGCAACTCGGTGTAGAAGGAATCCGGAGATCGTAGGGCCGCCGCCACCGCGATCTGGAGCGGATGTGGCGCCCCCACCGTCAGGAAGTCGTGAACCTTGCGGATGGCGTTGGTGAGATCGGGCGGAGCCACCAACCATCCCACCCGCCATCCCGTCACCGAATAGGTCTTGCTGGCTCCGGAAATGGTGATGGTCCGCTCCCTCATGCCCGGCAGTGTCGCCAGGCTGACGTGCTCGCCCTCGTAGACGAGGCGCTCGTAGATCTCATCGGTGATGGCCACCACGTCGTGCTTCTGGCAGAGCCGCGCAATCTCCATCAACTCCTTTCTGGAGAAGACCTTCCCGGTCGGGTTGTGGGGTGTGTTGATGACGATGGCGCGCGTATTGGGGACGAACGCGGCGGCCAGCTCGTCGGGGTCGAATTCCCAGCGCGGGGGACGGAGTAGGACGGGGCGGGGCCGCCCCCCGGTCAGGATGCAATCCGGTCCGTAATTCTCATAGTGAGGCTCGAAGATGATCACCTCGTCGCCGTCGTCGACCACCGCCAGCATGGCCGCGATCATCGATTCGGTGGCGCCGCAGGCAACCGTGACCATGGTCTCCGGGTCGACCACCTGGCCCCACTCGCGCTCCTTGAGCCGGGCCAGTGCCCGACGCAAGCTGGGCGCCCCCCAGGTGGTCGAGTACTGATGAAAGGAGGGATCGGAATCGAGCGCATCGTGAGCCGCGGCAACAATGCCTGGGGGTGGGGCGAAGTCGGGAAAGCCCTGCGCAAAATTGACGGCGCGCTCGGAGCCGTTCAGCTTCAGATTGAGACGCGTCATCTCCCGAATCACCGATTCGGTGAAGCTCTCCAGACGCGAACTGGTGCGCACTTCGATGGTCTAGGACGAGCCGGGCTTGGGCGGGATCACGTCTCGCCGAGGAGTTTAGCCAGGCCGGCGGGGTCGAAGTTGCCGCCCGAAAGGATCAGAGCGAGGGGGCGGGGGAGGTGGCTCAACTTTCCCGCCACAAAGGCGGCCAGGGGCACGGCCCCGGAGGGTTCAAGGGCCAACTTCAGCCGCGTCCATGCCAGCTCCGTCGCCTCGGCGATCTGCCCCTCGTCCACGGTCACGATCTCATCGGCCAGTCCCCGCTCCACCAGCACCTGGAAGTTTCGCTCCCCGATGCTGAGGCTGCGGAGACCGTCGGCCATGGTTGCGGGGGAAGCGGAGAGTCGATGCAGGCTGCCACTGGCAAGGCTGATCCGGGCATCGTCGGCGCCACTCGGCTCGACCCCGACGACGCGGATGCGCCGGTCGTGTCCCTTGGCCGCAATCGCCGTCCCCGCCAGCAGCCCGCCACCGCCAACTGGCGCCACGACGCTCTGGATCCGGGGCTCATCACTCAGTATCTCGGTGGCGGCCGTCCCCTGGCCCGAGATCACCTCCCAGTCATCGAAGGGATGGATCATCTCGAGTCCGCGCGCCAGCCGGGTTCGCTCGGCGACATCGAGGCGGTTGTCGAACGTCACTCCGGTCTGGATCACCTCAGCCCCGAGGGCGCGGGTGGCCTCGACCTTGAGCGGGTTGGCGTCCTCGGGGATCACCACCGTCGCCCGCAGTCCGAGGGTCCGGGCGGCGAGGGCCAGCGCTTGGGCGTGGTTGCCCGAGCTGACAGTGATGACGCCCGCCAGATCAGGCGCGGCGGCGGCCCGGCAGAGCAACGCATTGAACGCCCCTCGCGCTTTGAAGGAGCCGGTTACCTGCCAGCACTCCGGCTTCAGGAATAGGGCCGCATCCAGTTCCGAGGGCAGCAGGGGTGTGCGTCGGACGTATGGGCCAATGCGCTCCCGGGCGGCCAGCACGTCGGCCTGGTGACGGAGCAGGAAGTGGTCGGTGGTCTCGGCCTCAGCCATCTGGCCCCGCCTTGTCAGCGCTGTCCAAAATCAACGTGAAGGGTCCGTCGTTGACCAGGCTCAGCTCCATGTGCGCTCCAAAGCCACCCCGCTTAACCGCCACCCGTGACTCCAGACGCCGGCAGAACAGCTCGAACAGAGGCTGAGCGTGGCCGGGGGGGGCAGCCCCCAAGAAACTGGGACGGCGGCCGCGGCTGGAATCGGCATAGAGCGTGAACTGCGGCACCACCATCGCCTCCCCGGCTGCGTCCAAGAGTGAGTGAGCGGACTTCGACTGGGCTCCGTTGAAGATTCGCAAGGTCACGATCCGGTCCGCCATCCGGTGGGCATCGGAATCTGAATCCGTGCCGGCCACGGCCAGCAACACGACCACTCCCGGCCCGATTTCGTGGGCGTGATCGATGAGGCCCTGCCGCCATGCCACGCGAGCCCGGGTGACGCGCTGGATCACCGCCCTCACCACCCGCCCCCGACCGCGTCATCGCCCGATGTCTCCTCCTCCGGCTCGACCAACCAGGCGCCGAGCTGTTCAAAGACCAGTTCTGATCCCAGGTCGTTGAACGGCTCGTGGTAGGCGTCGGGATAGATGCGGGTCTGGTGGCGAGCGGGAGTCCGGGCCTCGAACTCCTGGGCCTGGAGGCCTTCGATGAGCTGGTCGCCGCCGCCGATGATGAGGTAATAGGGGGTATTGAGAGTGGACGCCTGGGCCATCGCCAGACGGCAGGCACCCACCCATTCGGTGAAGAGTCGCGCCGAGATCCGGTCGTGGACCAGATGGTCGGAGCGGAATTGGGCCACCACCTCGGGCAGGCGCGACAGTTGCTTGGGATCGACGCCGTTGGAGAGGGCCAAGCGGGGCCAGAGCCGGGAGGCAACCCAGCCCAGCGCCCGCGCCAAGACGGGAACCCGGCGACGAGTTGCGAGAGCGGGATTGGAGAGGACGAAACGACCAGGCCTCACGGCTCCCTGCATGACGGCCGAGATCAAAACCACGCCCCCGAAGGAGTGGCCCAGCGGGACGACCTCCAGGCCACCGACCGACTCCTGCACCATCTGCACGAACAGTGCCACGTCCTGGACCCAGTCCTGCCAGGAATCGATGTGACCCCGCTGCCCCGTGCTCTCTCCCATGCCGCGCAGGTCGACGGCATAGGTTGAGATGCCAAGGTCGGCCATCGCGCTCCCCAGCCTCTGGTAGCGGCCGGAGTGCTCGCCCAGTCCGTGGATGACGGCTAGCGCCACCTTCGACTGTGGCGCGTGCCAAGCGCGCCAGCGGAGTTGGCGGCCGCCGCCGGAGTCGAGCCGGCCCGCCGAGAGCCGAACCGACTCAGAGTCCGAGATGACGCATCGCCCTCAGAATCTTGAGCGCCTCACGCTCGGCTTCGACCAGGGTGGGGGCCTCCGCCTTCAGCCCCAGCAGCCCATAGCCCCAGGCTCCGGCCGAAGATCCCACCACTTCGCCCGCCGAAACGGAGGGAGCGTAGAAGAGGATGGCCGCACCGTCCACCTTCTTGATCACCGGGCGGCGGGCCAGAATCTCCTCCAGTTGCCGGCCCGAGGGCAACAATCCGCCGATGAATTCAAGGCGTCGAAGCTTGGCCAGGGGATTGTCCTCGTCCCTCAAAGTCACCCGCACCCCGCTGCTCGCACTGAAATCGCGCCAGAAGAGCATGTTGACGAGGGCGTCGGTCTCGTCAGCACCCGTCTTCAAGTAGCCGGCAGCATCCGCTGCCGGGTCCTCGGCCAGTCGCACATGGCGCAGATATTCAGTCGCAAACAGGTCTCGACTGTGCCGGCTGGCAAGGAAGGGCTTGGCGCCGCTCCACGTTCGGCTTCGGGTCAGGTCCTCCAGGCGCCGCGCGAGCACGTGCGCGGTTGCTGAATCGAGGCCGAAGGCCCGGTGGTGGATGACTCTGGACACAACACCAAGCCTACCCGCCCGATCACGTCCCGGCCCCCACTTGGGACGTGCCGCGGGCCAGGGCCATGAGATTGGTCTGCCAGGGGGGCGCTTCCACCCGAACCGGCAACCGCTGCGTGCCGGCACAGGCAAGAAACTGACCCCGCTCGGCACGTTCGAGGTGACGACGCTGGCTGTCACTGAGGTCGAACGCTACTTGCAGCCTGGAGGCCTCACCCGGCCGCATGGCGCCAAAGAAATTGATGGCTGGGTTGCTGGCTACGACCAGCCCCGCGTCGGTGGACAGAAGGTCGGTGGGATTTTGAGTCGCGAAGACGAGGGCACCGTCGTATTTACGGATGCGCCGTGCGAGCGAGACCACGAAGGCACGCATGGCCGCGTCTTCGAACAGTAGGCCAACCTCATCGATGAGCAACAGCCGCCTTCGGTCTCGGCGCCGGATCCGGGCCCAGAGGGCCTGCGCGATGAGAAAGTGCACCGGCGGGAGCAGCTCGGGACGCACGTCCCGCATACCGAAGACCACGATCGGGGCCTCCAGGTCGACGTTGGTCGGACGGCTGAAAACCGCTCCCAGGGGACCCTCCGTCCAGCGTCTCAAGATCGATTCAACCCGTGATTTTGGCGCCAGCCGAGCGACCACGTCGGACAGAACCGGTGATCCGCTGGCGGCGAGCGCTTCCGCCAAGGCCTGCTCGAGATCCACCCGTTCCACCTCAGTCAGGCCGCCGGTGATCGCAGCGCAGAGTTCAAGCGCATCGGAGACCACCCCGGCCGGCCCCTCTCCCGAATCCTGCAGCGACTGGAGGACGTTGATTGAGTTCCCCGCCCCGATCGCCAGCCGGACGTCGCTGCCGCCCAGATGCCTGGCCAGCTGGCCGTATTCATGCTCGGGGTCCATGATCATCACCTGCGCCCCCAGGCCCAGAGCACCGAGCGCGATGCTGGACAGAAGGTGGGTCTTGCCGGCGCCAGAATGACCGAATACGCCGATATTGGCGTTGCTGTACTGGCGCTGTTCGAAGGGATCAAGTACCACCGGGCGGCCGGTCGCCTCTGAACGCCCAATGATCATCCCGCTACCCTGGCGAAGGTCCCCGTAACGCCAGGGAAACAGTGTGACGAGGGCTGAGGTATCGATGAGATGTGTTCGTCGCAGCGCATCCGTCCCCAGCGGCAGGGTGCTGAGACGACCGTCCCGCTGGCGGAGTCGGCACTCGACAAGGCCGCACAATATTCCCCGAGCGGCCGACTCAATGCGTTCGCCGAGGACTTGGAGATCAGCTGGAGTATCGGCGCTGGCGGTTATGTACACCGACACGTGGAATCCCGACTCCTCGTTCGCTGTGACGCGCCGCCTCAGATCCTCCACCGCCGGCAGCGCTGCCTCCGACCGGCCCGCCGCCCCAAATGCCACTCCCCGTTGCAGCGCGGCGGACTGCAGCGTCACGAGCTGACGCTGGAGTTGAGTCAGCAGCCAGTCGGAAGGCAATCGCAAGGCGTGCCAGCTGAGGGCGACGCGGCCGGCGGGCGGGGTGAGGGCACCGAGCCAGCCCGCCTCCAGCGCTGCGCCGGGGAAGCGGGTCAGCGACCAGGTGCGATGGAAACCGGACCGGTCGTCATAGTGGCGGGCGGTTTCGAAGCCTTGGGCGAGGACGGGATTGAGCCCCGAGGGCAGGATGCTCTCCACGGCGGCCCCCATCCTGCCCAGCGCGTCAGCGGTTCGCTCGGCGTCGGCGCTGCCGACCACAAACCACAGGCGATGATGCACGGTGTCGGGCCGCCGGTCGAGGGAACTCACAAAGGCCAGGTCCTGATCTCGCATGCTGGTCGCGGCCCGGGCCGACCAGGCCGGTCCCGCCGCGCCGGATCCAGGCTGGCGCTGAATGACGACCTGAAGCGGGCCATCGAGACCGTCGAGAAGCGTTCGAAAGCCCGACAGCCAGCGCCCGCAGTCATCCTCTGATGCTCCGATGAAACCCATCGGCCCCACCTCCAAGACCATGGTTGGCCGTCTCCCCGGGGGGACGTCGAGTCTGTCTCGTCGCCTCAGGCGAATCCAAACCGTGGGGTCAACCTCTCTTTAGGTGGAGGCGAGATTTGCGCGGTCGCTGGACGCGTGTCCGCAGTCCCGACAAGTGGTTGAGGCCGCGGACCAGAGCCGAACGCCCCCAACCGCAGACCTGGATGAGAAGGAGGATCGGCCTGGGTCGAATCCGGACCGTCTCGAACCGGTAGTTCAGTCGCACAAAGCAGAAAAGGTCGATGAGCCAATGGTCGGCAGGCCTGCCTTGCCAACGGCCCCAGCTCAACGTCCCCCCGGCCACCAGCACCAAAACATCCAGCAGGAGGCGAGGCGCCAGCTGGAGCCCCGACTTCCACACGGTCAGGGACGCCAGGAGGGCGATCAGGGCGTACCCGGTCCGTTGTGGACTGAGTCCGAACAGCAGTTGATCATCGAGTTCCAGATCGAGGGGAATCCGCGCCTTCACGCGCCGAGCTTGCACCTTCGACGCGGGAAGAGGAATCGGTCCCGTAAACGTTAATATCGGCCGAGGATCGCCCGCGTAGCTCAATTTGGCAGAGCAGGGGACTCTTAATCCCAAGGTTCACGGTTCGAGTCCGTGCGCGGGCACCAAATTTGATTGCAGTTGGATGCCGACCCTGCCACGAATGGTTGTCGGCCGGCAACCGACGCCTATGGGATACCGGGCTCATCGGATTCTGGCGGGGGGTCAGCTGTCTCACCGGACCACCATCGATCCCAGAACGCGCCAATTCGGCCGGCCCGCGTAGAGCAGAGCCCGGATTCGGT
>Ga0207933_1000386_pt1 | contig 44302 bp, 41 predicted proteins | sample NGESurdeep092012_4_FD_184488 | JGI IMG/M metagenome (GOLD analysis project Ga0207933, IMG submission 184488) | Arctic peat soil microbial communities from Barrow, Alaska - NGEE Surface sample F53-3 deep-092012 (SPAdes) | ecosystem: Environmental > Terrestrial > Soil > Wetlands > Peat ... | reverse complement strand
CCCGCCACTCCGGTGAGCAGCTGCGCTGGGCCTGTCCTTGCGCCGAATGTCGCGGAGAGGCGGGCCAACTCGGTCGGCTGGACCGCACCCAGACGCTGGGTTCCCCGGAACTGGTCCTGGCCGAGGTCGGCCTGATCGGACAGTACGCCTTGATGATCACCTTCCAGAGCGGACACGGCACCGGCATCTACACCTTTCCCCGCCTGCGAGACCTGGCCTCGTCCTGAGGGCGGGGGGCGGCCGGCGATGCGATAATGGTCCCGGCCTTGTCTTCCCTCACATCCCTGCTGGCCGGTTTGGATCGAAAGGCCCGGGTCCTGCTGAGCGCGGGGCTGATCGTCGTGGTGGCGGCCGCCGCCAGCGGCGGCTACCTGCTCTATCGGAACCGCAACGCGCCGACGCTGGTCTCACTCAACCTCAAGAGCGGCAGCCGCGAGGTGGCTCTGAACCGCCCCCTCGTGTTCACCTTCTCCCGCCCCGTGGCGGAGAGCCGAGTCCAGGCGGGTCTTCGAATCCAGCCTGACGCCAATGGCGATCTGCATCAGACCGGTCCCGGGGTCTACACCTGGAAGCCATCCGATCCCTGGCACGACCTGACCAGCTACACGGTGAGCATGCGTGCGGGCGAGGATGAATCTGGTCACCAGATCACGTCGGGAATCTGGCGGTTCACCACCACCATCGTTCCGCGCGTGACCGGACTGCTCACCACCAGCGGCGTCAGCGTCGCGGACCAGGGCCAGATAGCGCTCGGCAGCGGACTCCAAGTGACCTTCAACGAGGCCCTGATTCAGAGCAGCGTCAAGCTCCTGGTAAACCAGGTCCCAACCGGGCTCACCTGGGCCGCGGACGGGAAGTCGGCCACGCTGGCGGGGCCGAGCCTGCACGCGGGGGCGGCGAACTTCACCCTGGCGCCCGGCGCGCATGACGGCGCCGGCCGGCCGGCGGCGGCCTGGCAGCTATCCGCCCAGGTGGTCTTCTTGGTCACGGCGCACACGCTTCCCCTCCCCTACCCCGCCGTCATTCAGGTCCCCAACGACGCTGGGGCCTGGGATCAGAGCGGCCTGCAGTCGGCCTCGGTGGTCTTCCAATACCTGGCTGAGGGCGGGATCACCCGAATGTCGGCAATCTTTTCCAACGTGCCCGACGTGGTGGGACCGATTCGAAGCGGCCGCCTGATCTCGTTTCAGCTCACCCAGCACTACGGCGGGCGACTGTTCCTGAGCGGGCTCTCAGGCCCCGAGTTCGGGGTGCTGAAAGCCAACCCGGTTCCGACCTGGTTTGAATCCAACGGACAGATGTTTCGGTCCGGATCCCGATACGCGCCGGACAATCTATACATCCGGGGGGCGCAGGTCGAGGCGGTCGAGAAGGCGCAGCCGGTGACCGCTTCCACGATCCAGAAGAGCACCGCTATCCCGATCACCTCCGGCCAGCCGGCCAGCTCCTTCAGCGTGCCGGAGCACAACTCCACCTACGTCTACGACCCAGTCACCGCCACCTACCAGAAGACCGACGAGGGTCACCTGATGAAGGATGCCGCCCTGGGCCAACCGTTGCGGATGCAAATGGTGATCGTGCTCCACGCCACGGAAACCGTGGAGCCGCACATGGTCGACGTCAACGGCGTCCACAGCCTTGACTTCGACCTCCAGACGAGCGGGCCGGTCACTTTTTACTACGGAGGTCTGGCGGCCCCGGGAACTTGGGCATCAACGGGTGCCAATCAACCTCTCCGCTTCAGCCTCGCCAACGGCCAGGCGGTGCCGTTCCCGCCCGGTCTGGTCTGGGTTGATGTGGTGGCACGCTGAGCAGGTACTGAACGCTCCGGATGTTCACCCTGCCGAGCAGGTGATTGAATAGGAACCGTGATCAAACTCGGACTGCTCGGGGTCCTGGTGCTCTTGGTCGGGCTCTGCAGCCTCGCCTATCACAATGCCACCCAGCCCTATCGGACACTGCCTCGGATGACCTTGAGTTCGGACAGCCTGGCTGCAGCCCAGGCCAAGGTGGACGGTGTGCAATCGGCGTTCGACCGAGCCCAAGCGAGCCGGCAGGCTCAACCCTTCTCCCAGACCTTCACCGACGGCGAGCTCACCTCCCTCGCCGATCAGAAGCTCGACCCCACCGAAATTACCGGTCTCGCACTGCATAGCAGCGCTGATGGATACGTCGAGGCCACCGCCACCGGCCGCATTGGTGGCCAGCGGTTCCCTCTCTACATTCGGGCCCGAATCTCGACCGCCGATGGTCAGCCCCAGCTAACCCTGATCGACACTCGGGTCGGCTCTGTGGCAGCGCCCGGACTTCTCAAGGATCAGATCAACAACGCCCTCCAGCAGGCGGCTTCGGCGGATTTCAATCAGTCTCGGGTCGCCGACCTGAAGGTGGGTGTGGCTGCCGGCCAGATAACCGTCAGCGGCACCGCCGAACCCTAAAACGCCATGGGATTGGCGGGACCATCGTGGATCGGCCACCGCCGGCCGTCTGGGCCTCCCCGAGCAGGCGCGCCCCCTAAGCAATCGTCAGTGGGTCTGGGGAACGCGCTCCCGGTCGCGAAGCATGCTGATGTAGTTGGAAGCCGCCACCGCGGCGGTGGTGCCGTCTCCGACGGCGGTGGCGATCTGTTTGGTGAGCTGGGCCCTGACATCGCCAACCGCCCACAGACCCTCTAGCGAGGTTTGCGTATCGCGATCGGTGACCAGATAGCCCTGATCGTCGTGCTCCAGGTGCGGCTTCACAATTCCCGAATTGGGCAGAAACCCCACGAAAATGAACACGCCCCCGACCTCCAGCTCCTTGCTGGCGCCGCCCTGGCGGTAGCGGATGGCCCGCACCTTGCCATCCCCGACGATCTCCTCCACCTGGGCATCAAGGATGAATTCGATCTTGGCATTGGCGCGGGCGCGGTCTTGGAGAATGGTCTGCGCCCGAAGCGTGGCGCGGCGATGAATGACGTACACCTTGGAGGCGTAGCGGGTCAGGAAGTCGGCTTCCTCGAGCGCCGCGTCCCCGCCCCCGACTACGGCCAAGACCTGCTCGCGAAAAAACGCTCCGTCGCAAACCGCGCAATAGGAGACGCCGCGTCCGGCCAGTGCCTCTTCGCCCGGAACTTCGATGTGGCGCGGCAGCCCACCGGCGGCCATGATCACGGCCGGGGCCGACATCTCCGCGCCGTCTTCGGTGCGGACCACCTTCATGGGACCATCTCCAACCAAGTCCACCTCTTTCACCGACTGAAAGTCGCGGATCTCGAGACCGAATTCGCGCGCATGGTCCGCCATCTTGTCGGCCAGTTCGTGCCCAAGAATTGACGCAATACCCGGATAGTCCTCGATCAGCTCGGTGTTCAGGAGCTGCCCTCCCACCGGCCCGCGGTCGAGCAGGACCGCCTTCAAGTTCATCCTGGCCGCATACAGTCCGGCGGCCAGACCGGCGGGCCCGCCGCCGACGATGATCACATCGAATTCATTCACGAGATCTGGAACCGGACTCAGGTCGGCGCTGTTCCTATCCCAACCGAAACTGAACGCCGTAGCCGCCCTTGGGGCTGCTGCAGAGGATGTTGTCGAAGGGGCAGCCGATCGAGCAGGCACCGCACTCGATGCAATTGCCGGCGCTGACGATGGTTTCCCGCTTGGCCTCGTCCCACTCGTAGACGCCCGCCGGGCAGAAGTAGTTGCAGTACTTGCCAGGGCAGCGCTCACCGCACACCGACTGGTCGGCGATCTGAATATGGGGGTGACCGGTGTCCTCGTTGTAACGCAGCGTGAAGAGCTTGTCGCTCAGGTTCTCCATCCTGGCATGAGTTTAAACTCTGGCTGAAGCACGCGGGAGCTGTCACCGAGGACGGCTGAGAGGGCCAACCGGCCGACCGCACACCTGATCCGGGTAATGCCGGCGGAGGGAGAGACATGGCAACCTTGCAATCCGGCGGTAGCGCGTCCGAGAGCGCCGAGGTCTTCAAGATCGAGGATCACGGCATCGACGCCATCCCAACTTCCGAGCGGCGCGGCCGCCCGCGCGATCTGGCCTTTCTGTGGGCGGGCGCCTTCATCAACTACGCCAGCTTGCTGACCGCCAGCCTGCTCACCAGTTTCTTCGGACTGGGCGTCGTGGACGGGCTCGTGGCGGTGGTGGCGGGGAGCGTCTCAGCGGCGCTGATCCTGGGTTTGCTGAGCAATTCCGGGCCCGCCACCGGCCTCCCCCAGGTGGTCTTCACGCGCCGCGTCTTCGGGGCCCGCGGGGCCAAGGTGGGCGCCGCCCTGACCCTTTTTTTGGCGGTCGGCTGGTTCGCGGTGGATTCGGTGATCGCCGCCCAGGCCGGCGTGCAGCTGCTGGACCTGTTCGGTGCCGCCGCCCTCGCCGCCAAGGCCGCCTTTCCCCTGGTGGTGGTCATCGCCGCGCTCTCGGTGATCGTCGCCGTTTACGGTCACCGAACGATTCAGGTCTTCGAAACCTACGGCGCGATCGCCTTTGTGGTGCTCTGCCTGGTGCTCTTTTTCGCCCTCGGCCACCAATTCAACTTCCACCTCGGCGCAAGCGCTCGCGGGGCCGACTACCCGGGCGCGTTCGTGCTCGGTTTCATGGTCTGTTTCGCCCTCATCGCCTCCTGGTATCCGTTCGCTAGCGACTATTCGCGATACCTTCCCGAACGCTCGTCCCGAGTCGGGGTGACCCTCTGGCCGGTGGTCGGAATTGCGGTGCCGATGGTCCTCCTGGGCCTCTTCGGCCTTCTCATCCCGACCATCGACCCGCGCCTGGCGGCCGACCCCAACGGTGGCGTGCTGGCCATCATCACCAAGGACGCACCGCTGGCGGTGGCGATTCCATTCTTCGCCTTCGTCATCCTCGGCGAGATCTGGGCCAACTACCTGGACGTCTATACGGCCGGATTGGTGGCCCTGACCATGGGCATCCGCTTGCGCCGCTGGCAGACCGCCGCCGCCTGCGGGATCCTGGGCGCGATGCTGGCCAGCTACGCGGTGGTTTTCCATGATTTTCACTCCGCCTACGAGCAATTCCTCCTTCTCACCTATCTCTGGGCACCGGCCTGGGCGGCGGTCGTCCTACTGGCCGTCTTCGTGCTGAGGCGGGGAAGCGCCGGGCGGGCCCTGCTGGCCTGGGCAGCCGGCTCCCTCTCCAGCCTCCTCTTCGTCAACTACCCGAACATCTTCCCCGGCCTCCGCGCCTTCAACCAGCCCCTGATCGATCAGCTGCATCAGGCCGACATCTCAGGACTGGTCTCGATCGGAGTTGCGGCTCTGGTCTACTGGCTACTCATGGCTCGTTGGGGGGAACCAGCGCGATGAGGCTGCCGGTGGCGATGACCGTCGCCGGCTCGGATTCGGGCGGCGGGGCAGGGATCGAGGCGGATCTCAAGACCTTCGCCGCCTTGGGCTGCCACGGCACCTGTGCCATCACCGCCATCACCGCCCAGAACACGCTCGGAGTCGACGCCATCGAGGAGTTGAGCCCGGCCATCGTGACAGCGCAGATCGACTCCGTGTTCGCCGATCTACCGCCGCGGGCGGTGAAGACGGGGATGCTGGCCAGCCCCGAGATCATCTTCGCGGTGACCGGCGCCCTGCGCGCCCACCACATGGAAGAATTGGTGGTGGACCCGGTCATGGTCGCCAAGGGCGGCGCCAAGCTGCTGCGCGACGACGCCATGGATGCGCTCAAATCAGAGCTGCTTCCCCTGGCCCGGCTCATCACCCCCAACTTACCCGAGGCCGAGCTGCTGCTCGGACGCGGCATAAGCTCGCGCCCCGAACGCCAGCAGGCCGCGATCGATCTGGTCCGGAGCCTGGGTTGCCGCGCCGCACTGGTGAAGGGAGGGCACGCCCAGGACGGGGCGGACGACGTCCTCTTCGATGGACGTTCGGTGACCTGGTTCACCGCGCGCCGAATCGACACCCCCAACACCCACGGCTCTGGCTGCACCTACTCGTCGGCGATCAGCGCCGGCCTGGCCCGAGGCCTGGAATTGGAGCCGGCCATCCGCGCGGGCAAGCGCTTCATCACCCAGGCCATCCGCTGGAGCCTGGAAATGGGAGGGGGGCACGGCCCCGTCAATCCGCTCTTCCGGCTGCGAGCGCCGCTGGCCCAAAAGCTTCGCTAGTCTCTGGGGTATGGAGCCTGACATCAGCTTCCATTTCTCTCCGCGCCCCAACTCTGCCCACCTGATTCCATGGCGGACCTGGGGAGAAGCCGCCTTCCTGGAGGCGGCGGCACAGAATCGCCCCATTCTGCTCTCCATCTCGGCGGTCTGGTGCCATTGGTGCCACGTCATGGACGAGACCACCTACTCCACCCCGAGGTTCAGCGCCTGCTCCAGGATCGCTATCTACCCGTCCGCATCGATCGTGACCTGCGGCCCGACATCGACCTGCGCTACAACATGGGCGGCTGGCCCACCACCGCCTTCTTGACCCCCTCAGGTGATGTCCTAACCGGCGCCACCTACCTGCCCCCGGCTGATATGGCATCGGCTGCCACCCGCGTCGCCGACTTCTACCTCACCCATGGGGTGGAAATCGAATCCAAGGCGGCCGCTGCCGATACCCCCGCGGCGCCGGAGCCTGAGGCCAGCAGTCTCGAGCTGGACCAGGGGGCGGTGACGCGCGTCGTGGAAGGGTTCGCGGCCAGTTTTGACGCCGAGTTTGGCGGCTTCGGTCTGGCCCCCAAATTTCCCCAGCCCGAGGCCCTCAGCCTCCTGGCCGAGCGCGCCCTCGTCACGTCCTCCTCCCGCCTCATGGACATGGCCCGCAGCAGCCTCTCGGCCATGGCCGCGGGAGGCATGTATGACCACGTCGAAGGTGGGTTCTTTCGGTATTCGACGACGCGAGATTGGAGCGTGCCCCACTACGAGAAGATGCTCGAGGATCACGCCGGTCTGATTGAGGCTCTGGCCCTGACCGGCCAGGCGGAGATTCTTGACGGTGCGGCAGACTACCTCGTCACCACCCTCTTGGATCCCAGCACCGGGCTTTTCGCGGGCAGCCAGGACGCCGATGAGCACTACTACCTGGAGGATGCTGAGGGCCGTGCCCGGCTACCGGCACCTGGAGTCGATCGGCGCATCTACGTTTCCTGGAATGCCGCCCTGGCGGTCGCCTTTCTGCTGGCCGACTCGCGCCTCGGAAGACCCCGGCTGCGGCAGTTGGCGGAGCGCGCCATCGATCGGCTGTGGATGCAGTACCGCGAACTCGAGGGTTCGATGTGGCACTCCGACGGGGTCCCCGGGCAGCTCCAAGACCAGGTCTGGATGCTGCTGGCGCTGGTGCGGAGCGGGCGCGAGGTGGAGGCTCGAGACCTCGCCCGCTGCCTCGACCGGGACTTTGAAGATCAGGTCGGGGGCGGATACCTGGACCGCCGTGACGACGAGCCTCTGGGCCGCCTGGCACTTCCTCTGCGGCCGCTCAAGGAGAACGCGCTGGCGGCCATCTCGCTCCTTGAGATGGGCGCCCCCGAGGCCGCAGCGCGCGTGCTGGACGCGGTCGCGGCTGCCACCCTGGACGCTGGAGTGGGAGGCGCGGCGTTGCTCGCCCGGGCTCTCGATCGCCGCCACCGGGTGGCCGTCCGGCTGACCACCAGCAACCCGGAGATTGCGGCCGCCGGATTGGGCACCTTCCCCTACCTGCTCCACGAATTCGCCGGCGATGAGCGGGCCATCCTCTGCCTGGGACAGCTCTGCCTGAGCCCCATCGCGTCGCCCGAGGAGCTGATTCAGGCCATCCGCTCGCACCTCCTGCTGGTCTGACCCAACCCCCTTGCGGGGCCGCGATGGGATAGATTCAAGAGGGAGCGGTGGGCGCGCCCCAACACGGAGGCTAGGTCCAGGCCATGAATGCGTCGATCGGCGGGACCGCACGATCCCGCCCAGCCCTGGCGGGACCCGTTGTGGTGGCCATCGATGCGTCGGAGCCGGCGCGTTGGGGCCTGACTCTGGCGGCTCGGCTGGTCGTCCCTCTGGCGGTTCCAATCGTGGCGCTGCACGTCCGTCACGTGCCCGTCGTCTCCGCCGATGCGGCGACCATTCCGGATGTGGAGGCGGCCCTGGAGAGGGCGCAGGCGGCGGCGGAAGCGATGGCTGGGGAGGCGCTGGCGGGCCTGAACTGGAGGTTCGAGGTGGCCTCGGGGTTGATTGGCCCCGCCATCATCGAGCGGGCCGAGGCCATGCACGCTGACCTGATCGTGGTCGGGGCACATCGGCACTCGGTGCTCCACAACATTTTTGTCGGTTCGACCACCCTGCATCTGGTGGACCATTCGCCGATCCCGGTTCTGATCGCGCGTCAGGGGCGCCTGACGTCTTCGAACCTCACCTGACTCCGTGCGCTCTAAGCTGGGAGGCTGATGAGCCTCCTCATCGATCCCACTATCGAACGCGTCCGGGCGGACGTCGGGTCCCGGGCTGGGAGCCGTCCGCAGCGGCCCCAACTCGCGGACGGTGGGCCCTTGCGACCCGGTCCGACCCCGCTCCTCCCGGCTCCGTTTGTCCTCGCCCTGCAACCAACCGCCGGCTGCGAGCGTTAAGAGAACCATGGGCGAGCTCGAGTCGATCACCGAACCATCCCAGATCAGGGAATTCGATGCCCCCCGCCTGGAGCGCCTCGCCGCCGAGATCCGAGCCTTTTTGGTGGAGCACATCTCGCGCACCGGCGGCCATCTGGGACCAAACCTGGGCGTGGTGGAGCTGACGCTGGCCCTGCATCGGGTCTTCGTCAGCCCCATGGACGCCATCGTCTGGGATACCGGGCACCAGGCCTACGTCCACAAGCTCCTAACCGGGCGATCGAGCGGATTTGACACGCTTCGTCGCCAAGGGGGGCTGTCGGGCTACCCGAACCGGGCCGAGAGCGAACACGACCTGGTCGAAAACAGCCACGCCTCGACCTCTCTCTCCTACGCGCTGGGGCTGGCCCAAAGCCGCCTCCGCAATGGGGTTGAGGGCATGGTGGTGGCGGTGATCGGGGACGGCGCTCTGACCGGGGGCATGGCCTACGAAGCCCTGAACCAGATCTCGCACCTCCAGCCCCCCAACCTGATCATCGTGCTCAACGACAACGGTCGCTCCTATGCGCCGACGGTGGGGGGGGTTGCGCGGCATCTGGACCAGCTCCGGGTGGACCCTCGCTACGAGCGGCTGAAGGCGGAGATTTCGCAACGGCTGCGGGAACTGCCCGGCGTCGGCGGCCGCGCCGACCAGGCTGCCTATCGGATCAAGGAGTCGATCAAGCAGTTGCTGCAGCCGAGCACCATGTTCGACACGCTGGGACTGAAATATGCGGGACCGGTCGACGGGCACGACCTGGCCGCCACCGAGGACCTCTTGCGGCGCGCCAGGCGCCTCGGCCAGCCGACCGTGATCCATGTGGTGACCGAAAAGGGCCGCGGCTACGCTCCCGCGCTCGACGACGAAACCGACCGCCTGCACGGCGTGAGTGCCTTCGACCCCTTGACCGGACGCCCCCTGGAGAGCCAGCTCAGCTACACCGACACCTTCGGGCAAGCGCTGATGGAGGCGGGCGCGCGCCATCCCGAGTTGGTCGCCATCACCGCCGCGATGGCTTCCTCGACGGGAATGCTGGATTTCGCGCGTGAATTCCCCGACCGCTTCTACGACGTTGGCATCTGCGAGCAGCACGCAGTGACCTTCGCGGCCGGTCTGGCCATGGCCGGCAGCAGGCCGGTGGTGGCCATCTACTCCACATTCCTACAGCGCGCCTTCGATCAGGTCATCTCTGACGTCGCACTTCATCGGCTGCCGGTGGTTTTCGCCCTCGATCGGGCGGGAATAACAGGCCCCGACGGCCCCTCCCACCACGGTGTTTTCGACCTCAGCTATCTGCGTCTCATCCCCAACCTGAAGATCTGTGCTCCGGCCGACGCGACCGAGCTCTGCGCGCTCTTGGAGACGGCCCTGGCCCAGGACGGTCCGGTCGCCATCCGGTTCCCGCGAGGCCCGGTGCCGGGTAAGCCGGATCTAACCGCGGAACCGATTCCGGTTGGTCGCTGGGAGGAGATCAGCTCCGGCGAGCCGGGGGGCCCGGCCATCCTGGCCATCGGCCGGATGGTGGAGATCGCGCGGGCGGCGGCAGGCCGCCTCGACGCCCAGGGCATTTCCTGCGCGGTCATCAACGCGCGCTGGCTGAAGCCCATGGATCCCCGCTTGGTTTCCCTCTGGGCCCAGCGCTATTCGGTTCTGGTCACGGCCGAGGACAACGTCGTCAGCGGCGGCTTTGGGAGCGCGGTCCTGGAAATACTCTCCACCCAGGGCCTGGCGGGGAAGGTCACCGTGGCCGGCCTACCCGACGCATTCACCGAGCACGGAAGCCCCCATCAGCTGCTCCAAGAAGCCGGATTGGACCCGGTCGGACTGGCCCAGCGAGTATTGGCGGCGCTGAGAGCCCGAAGCCTGGTCTGAAGGATTTGCGGCATAGCGCCGGCGCTTTTCAAGGCCCGGTCCGGTTCTGGTCCCGTTCCCCCACTAGACGGGTTCGCGGCCGGCAAAACCTGCACCCAAAGGGTGCCAGTATTCGATCTGATCCTCGCCCAGTCGCCAGCAGAGCTCGACCAATTCGCCGTCGCGCCAGCTGAGAAAATCAACCAGCCCAGAGCGCGCGTCCTTGAGGCTCACGCCCAGCGCGGCCAGCGCCTCCAGCGCCGTAATCAGATCACGCTCCGCGGCCGAGAGGGCGCTGGTCGACCGCTCAAAGTCATCCGAGTCGGCCTCCCCCGCCGCCGGACGGCGCATCTTGTATTCCGCGATCCGAACCTGGTCCTGGAGTTCGGGTTGCTGCGCGGCCAGTTCCACGATTTGGGCCACCAGGCCACGCACCTGAGGCAATAGGAGATTTGCCTGGTGCAGGTCGTAGGTGCTGGCATCGCTCACGTCCAACCCAATATAGGCGCGCCCCCAGTTCACCCAAGGCTGCTGTCCGGACCGGGATTCCCATGCTCCCCCACCATCGCTCCTCCGCAGCTCCGATCCGTCGCCGGAGAGGGCTGCGGAGGTCAAATCGTTCCAATCCCCGCCCTCGTGTCCCAATTTGTGCGGACCCCGACCAAATTCGATCCCCTTCGATCTATAAATGGCCGCATGGACGCTCGGACCGAGCCAGAGCTCTTCGACGCCACCGCCCGCAAGGTTCACCAGTGGTTGATGGTGGCGCTGGTCGTGATCGCCTTTCTGGGAGCCGCCCGCTGGGCTCCGATTCCCCTACTTGTCGCGGGTGTGATCATGGTCGGCGGACGCTTCTTCTGGCCGCTCGATGTGGCCCGACAGCTGACCTGGCGGGTGCTTGAGCCTGCCCACCTGCTGCCCCGGCTGGACCGCGCGGAAGATCACCAGACCCGCCGCATCGCACGCGTGCTGGGAGGTCTGGTCTGGATCGCGGCCGCCATTCTGGTGGGGGCGGGGTTGAGCACCTTGGGGTTTGTGCTGGCTGGCCTGATCGCCGTCATGGTGGTCCTGGATGCTTCCGTCGACTTCTGCGTGCTGTGCTTCCTGTCAGCACAACTGGGGCTGCACCAATCTCGCGCCTCCTGATCCTGGCCCTGATCGCCCTGACCCTGGCGGTAGCGGTCCTGGCGGCGCGGCTTTGGGCGGGGCGGCAGGTGTCGCGACTGCGGGAACGTCCGCTGTGGAACGCCCTCGGACTGGCTCCCGACGGGCAGGCCCTGGTGGTGGCCTTCTCCACCGCCAGCTGTGGTGTCTGCAAGAGCGCCCAGAAGCCTGCACTGAGGCGACTCCAGACGGCGCTCAGCGACATCCGCGTACTTGAGATCGACGCCGGCGAGCGGCCGGAGGTGGCGGGGGCCTTCGGCGTGGTCACGGTACCCACCACCGTGGTGTTCGGCCGGTCGGGAGAAGTCGTGGCGGCCAACCACGGATTCGCACCCTGGAAGCGGCTTCTGGCCCAAATCGAAGGGAGCGCGACCGCCCCATCCAGTCGGGGAGTGGCAATCCGACTCTGAGCGGCCCCGCCGCCCCGGTTCGAACTCGCCGCTGCTCGGAAGGTGGTCCGGCCCAATCCGCTACCCTGCCCCTCAAGGTGCGCTCTCCCAGGCTCCCGGCCATCGAACCCGCCTCTCCCCACGTCACCTTTGATCGAGAGGAATGGGCACGGCTGCGCGAGAACACTCCACTCACGCTCAGCGACGAGGAGCTGGCCCGGCTGCGGGGACTGAACGAGCGTGTCTCTCTCGACGAGGTGGTCGACATCTACCTTCCCCTCTCCCGCCTCCTTAACCTGCAGGCGGTGGCTGCGCAGGGTCTGCATCAGGCCACCGACACCTTCCTCGGCAAGCCCGCCCAGCCCATCCCGTATGTGATCGCCATCGCCGGGAGCGTGGCGGTCGGGAAGAGCACCGTGGCCCGAATCCTGCGGGCCCTACTGAGCCGCTGGCCGACCACCCCGACCGTCGAGCGGGTGGGCACCGACAGCTTTCTCTATCCCAACGCCGAGCTCACCCGCCGCGGCCTGATGGAGCGCAAGGGATTTCCCGAGAGCTACGACATGAGGCGGTTATTGCGATTCATGTCGGAGATCAAATCGGGTCAGCGGGTGATCCGGGCACCCATCTATTCCCACCTGGTCTACGACATCCTCGAGGCCCAAGAACAGATACTCAAGTCGCCCGACATCGTCATCGTGGAGGGGCTGAACGTGCTTCAGGTGAGCCCCGCAGTCGATGGCGCCAACCGTCCCTTCGTGTCCGACTACTTCGACTTTTCCATCTACGTCGACGCCGCCGAGGAGCACATCGAACGCTGGTTCCTAGAGCGGTTCATGACGCTCCGCGAGACCGCTTTTCGAGACCCCCATTCGTACTTCCGGAAATACGCAGAGATTTCAGCCGACGATGCTCTTGAGTTCGCCCGCGACGTGTGGAAGAACATCAACGGCCGCAACCTCGCGGAAAACATCTTGCGCACCAGGGAGCGAGCACGCCTGGTCTTGATCAAGGGAGCGGACCATTCCGTGAGGACCGTGCGACTGCGCAAGATCTGAGCCCTGCGCTATCGCCCCGCCCGAACCGGGCGCTCGGAGGCCTAGTCCCAGGCCAGTGATCGGACGGCCGGGTGACCAGCCCGCCGGAGGCGGCCGGCCGCCTCCGGTAGCGCGCAGTGCCCGCTCCTGGAGACAGCCGGCGGCCATCCCCAGAGCGGATACCTCGCCCCCTCGCTAGGGCTAGGATCCCGCCTCGGGCACCTGGGACATGACCGACCGGATGGCCTGGGCGGCGCCCAGGAGGGCCGACGACTCGGCCGGAACCACGATCAGGGCGTTGTCCGACTGCGCGAACTTGGCCAGCGTGTCGAGCTGGAGCACGGCCAGCAGGGTGGGGCTGGGATTGGCGCTGGTGATCGCGCTGTAGACGTTGTTCACCGCCTGGGCGCGGCCCTCAGCCTCCAGAATCGCGGCCTGCCTTTGGCCCTCGGCGCGCAGAATCTGTGACTGCCGCTCCCCCTCCGCCTGTTTGATCGTCGCCTGCTTTTGACCCTCGGCCACGTTGATGGCCGACTGCTGGGCCCCTTCCGATTGAAGAATCGCAGCGCGCTTCTCCTGGTCGGCCTGCTTTTGGAGAGCCATCGCATTGAGGATCTGTTGGGGCGGAACGATGTCCACGATCTCGATTCGGTTGATGCGAATGCCCCACTTGTCGGTCACCGACTCCATCTGGGTCTGGAGTTGCGCGTTGATCTGTTCGCGCTGGCTGAGGGCGTCGTCCAGGCTCATCGCTCCGAAGACCGCACGCAGTGTCGTTCGGGAAAGCTGGTCCACCGCCACCATGTAGTTGCTGACGCTGAAGAGGGCCGGCTTGGGATCCACCACCTGGCTGAAGATGGTGGCGTTGACCGCCACCGACACGTTGTCCTTGGTGATCACGTCCTGGCGATCTCCGGTGCGTGGCGTCTCGCGCATGTCGACCACCTCCAGGGTGTCGACGAATGGCACCAGAAAGGTGAGGCCTGGACTGCGCACGGAGTGGAACTCGCCCAGACGTTTGACCACGCCGACCAGGCCCTGCTGAATCACGCGGACGGTCCGCGCCACCCCGACCACGACCAGCGCCAAGACGATCAGCACCACAAGTGTTCCGCCCATCAGGCCTCCTCGCCACTCTCCGGGAGCGGCTGAACCACGAGTGTGGCCCCTTCAATTCGGTTGATCTGCACCACCGCACCCTCCGCGATGGGTTCGCCGGACGCGCTTTGCGCCAGCCAATCCTCTCCGGCGATGCGAACGTGCCCGCCCTTAAGGGGCCCGCCAATGGCGTCCACGACCAGTCCCGAGCTACCCACCATTCCCTGTGCACCCGAGGGCATGGGCGGACTGCGGCGCCGAGCCAGTGCCTTCATCAGCAGCGGTCGCCCGAGCACGATTCCCAGCGCCGACACGACGGCGAAACCCAGCACCTGAACCCAGAACACGAACCCGAACACATCGAGGACGGCGGCGGCGAGAGCGCCAATGGCCAGGAAGGCGGCGAAGAAAGCCACCGATGCCACCTCCAGCAGGGCCAGCGCCAACGCCACACCGATCCAGATCAGGGCCACGATCCAACCCAGTCTCGCCTTCCGGAGCCGAGAATGCGCACATGCCCTCGATGACCAAGGCGCGCCGCCAGCAGTTGCTGGAGTTGGCGCCGGTCGCCCATCTGGCCACCGTCGGCCCCGACGGCCTGCCGGAGTTGGTGCCCATCTGCTTCGCCCTGCTGGACGACACCATCTGGACCGCCATCGACCAGAAGCCCAAGCGGACTCAGGAGTTGCGCCGTTTGGAAAACATCCGGCGGGAACCCCGAGTCCGAATACTCATCGATCGCTACGACGACGATTGGTCTCAACTCTGGTGGATCCGGTTGCAGGGCGAAGCCTCGATCGTGGTTGCGAGGGCGCAGCCAATCGAAGCGCTGTGCCAAAAATATCCCCCGTACGGCCTCGATCCGCCCACCGGCGCCGTGATCGAAATCAAGATCACCGCCTGGTCCAGCTGGTCGGCGTCCTGAGCCGGTTCCGCAATGCGATCGGCGCCCAAGGCCGCGCTCTGGAGTGGGCCCTGGCGCTGCCCCGACGGGTTTGACTGAGCACCGCAGCGGCCGGGTCAATTCTCTCTCCGAACCTCGCTGCAACCCGAGTCCAGAGCGGGCAGCGGAACGTGAACCAGCGCACGTGTGAAGTGTGGGGCCGGGGCGGGCCCGCGGCAAGCCTTGAGCCAAAGCGCAAGGGAGCTGAGGCTGGCTCAAAGGTCCGCAGCCGCCGCCCTGCGGCGGCTCGCGGTTCGGCCCCGGATTCGATCTAACGGGACTCCAATTAATAACATTCACAAAATCCTGAATTCACGTAGCATCAGTGCCATGAACGCGGTCATCGAAACCGTGGCCCTCGAAAAGCGATTCGGCCCGGTGCGTGCCCTCGACGGTCTCAACCTGCGCGTCGTCGCGGGCGAGGTTCACGGCTTCCTGGGCCCCAACGGGTCGGGGAAGTCAACCACCATCCGGGTACTGCTCGGGCTGGCCCGTGCCAGCGGCGGCTCGGCGTCCGTTTTCGACCGGGATCCGTGGCGAGACGCGGTCGGGTTGCATCGCCGGATCGCCTACGTGCCCGGGGACGTGAGCCTCTGGCCGAACCTGACCGGGGGTGAATCGATCGACCTCATCGGTCGACTGCGGGGAGGTAACGGCGACGCCGGCTACCGCGCCCGACGCGCCGACCTCATGGAGGCCTTTCAATTCGATCCCAAGAAGAAGGCTCGCGCTTACTCCAAGGGCAATCGGCAGAAGGTGGCTCTGATCGCCGCCTTCGCCACTCCGGCCGAGCTCTACATCCTCGACGAACCCACGAGCGGGCTCGACCCGATCATGGAGAGCGTCTTCACCCGTGAGATCGGGCGCCTGCGGGAGGCGGGAGCCACGGTTCTGCTCTCCAGTCACATCCTCTCCGAGGTCGAGCAACTGTGCGACCGGGTCAGCATCATCCGCGCCGGTAAGACCGTCGAATCCGGGACGCTGGCCGAGCTGCGACACCTCACCCGGACCCAGTTCGGCTTCGCGAGGAACGATTTTGGGGATGCCGACCTGGACTCGATTCCCGGCGCCCGCGATCTCACCACCAACGCCGGGCGGGTTTCCTTCACGGTCGACTCCGACGCCACCAGCGCCGTCCTCCAGCGACTGGCCGAACTGCGCGTGACCGGCCTGACCGTGGCCCCGCCCTCGCTCGAAGAGCTCTTCCTGCGTCACTACGGCGATGACATCGCCGCGGCCGACGGCGCGCTCGAGGGTGCGTCGGCACGATGAGTGCCCTCATGACGCTGCTGCGCTTTCGCTTACGGCGTGATCGCGTGCAGCTGCCTGTCTGGATCATCTCCACCGGGTTGCTGCTGGTGTTCACCTCCGCGTCGCTGGCACACAGCTACGGCAGCGAGGCGAACCGGGTCGCGGTGCTCAAAGTTGCGGCCGGCAACCCGACCCTTCTGGCCCTTCGGGGTCCGGTGCTGGGTTCAAGCATGGGAGCCTTCACCGCCTTTGAGATCCTGTCCTTCATCGCCCTCCTGGCGGCGCTGATGAACACCTTCCTCGCCGTCCGGCACTCTCGCGCGGACGAGGAGTCGGGCCGGTCCGAACTGGTCAGCGCCACCGCTGCCGGCCGGCTCACGCCCACCATCGCCACCGTCCTCGAGGGCGTGATCGCCAACGTCGTCCTGATGGTCGTCCTCTGCCTGATTCTGCTCGCCAGCGGCCTCGATTTTTCCGGGTCCGCGACCTTCGGTTGGGTGGTCGGGGCAACCGGGCTCGCCTTCCTCGGTGTCGGCCTGCTCTGCGCCCAGATCTTCTCCACCGCTCGAGCTTCGAACGGAGCGGCGGCGGCCTTGGTGGGCATCGCCTACGTGCTGCGCGGGATCGGTGACGCCAGCGGCACGCCCTCGGCCGACGGTCTGAGGGTGACCAGCGGGCTCGCCAGCTGGTTCTCACCGATCGGCTGGGCTCAGCAGTCGCAACCCTTCACCGCCAACGCCTGGTGGACTGGCCTACTGGGTTTGGGCCTCGGCATCCTGGCCGTCGTCATCACCCTGGGCTTGCAGTCGGTGCGGGACCACGGGGCCGGTTTGGTCGCTGCCCGCTCGGGGCGGGCGAGTGCCTCCGCCCTGCTGGGCGGGCCGCTCGGTCTGGCCTGGCGCCTGCAGCGGGCCTCAATTCTGGGCTGGGCCATCGCCGCCATCTTCGGCGCTCTGCTGGCGGGCAAACTCGGCGCCGCGGTGGTGACCGCCAGCGCCAAGGATCAGGGGATCAGCACCGCCATGCGATCGTTCGCCCCCAGCGGCTCGGGCGCCATCCTGCAGGTGTTCGTCGCCGCCATGATGGGGATAATCGGACTGGTTGTGGCGGGCTGCATGCTGCAGACGGTGATGCGGCTGCGCCAGGAGGAGGCGGCGGGCACCGCCGAGGTCGTGCTGGCCACGGGGGTGGCGCGGATCTCCTGGTTACTCGGCTACCTGCTGATGGGGGCGCTTTCGGCAGTCCTGATCATGCTCCTCGGCGGCCTCATCACGGGCGCTTTGCTGGCCCAGGTGAGCGGCTCCGAGATCTTCGGCCAATCCGTGGCCAGCGCCCTGGTCCAGTTGCCGGCAGCGTTTGTCTACATGACCGTGCTGGGGTTCGTCTTCGCGCTGACACCCCGCCTCACCATTGGCGCGGGTTGGGCGATGCTGGCGCTGGGCGCCTTCCTGGGCCAATTTGGGGGCCTGCTCCAACTGCCCGGCTGGCTCCGTAGCATCTCGCCCTTCGAGCACACGCCGGCCCTACCTCTGGCCCACGCCGATTTTAGCGGCGCGATCGGCATGATCGCGGTCTCCCTGCTGGCCACAATCGCTGCCGCATGGCTGTTTCGCCGCCGCGATCTGGCCATCGGATAGCGCCGAGGCGAAGAGCGCATTGCCCAGGAATGAACGCGTCATCCGCGACACGGCGGAACAATCAGCCGCCGTCATGGCGAGGGCAGGATTCCCGAAGATGCCGGCCCGGGTGCTGATGAACCTGATGGTCTCGGACGAAGCCGGCCTCACCGCCACCGACCTCGCCCAGCGGCTCGGGGTCTCAGCCGCCGCCATTTCCGGGGCGGTCCGCTACCTGCAGCTCCTCGGCTACCTCCGCCGCACCGCCCAGGCCGGCAGCCGGCGGGACCGATACGAGCTGCCGGAGGGTTCCTGGTACACGTCCACGCTGGACCGAAATCCGCTCCTGGAGGTTCTGGCCGGCCTGGCCGAGCGCGCCGTCGCGGCCATCGACGATGCCTCTGCTCCCGGCTCCCTTCGATCCGATGAGATGGCCCGCTTCTATCGATTCCTGGCCGCCCGAATGCCCGCCCTGCTCCAGGAGTGGGAGGAGGTCCGATCCCCTGGCAGCCGCGACTGATCGGCGCCGCCCAGACCCCGGGGGTCGGTCCCCGTCCCCTAATTACAGGACCTCCGCGATGGCTGTCCCGTTTATTGCTGACACAGGGGCCTTGCGCCCCGCCCGCAGATCCCACTACCGTTCGGTAGATGTCACCTCGGTCAACGGCGCATGCCTGCAGCGGAGCCCGTCTCACCCGCCGCCGCGCTGTCGATTTCAGGCTGACCACCACCTGCGCCTGTAGCTAGCCGCCGCGCCTTCCGCGCTGGTCCATCGGCATCGCGTGTGGCCCTGCCTCACGCCAACACAGGAGCAACCTTTTGCAGGCTTTTGCCATCCCCGGTCTGGCCTTCGTAACCACCGTCGCCACCGGCTTCGCCCTCGGCGTGGCCCTGGGCATCTCCGGCCTGGGCGGAGGAACCGTTCTCACCCCGCTCCTCATCCTCTGGTTCCGGCTGCCAGCAACGGTGGCGGTCGGAACCTCGATCGCGTTCTCGCTGGCAACCAAGGTGGTGGGCGGATTGCAACACCTGCGCCAGGGGACCATCCACCGCCCGACCGTGATCTGGCTCGCGATGGGTAGCCTGCCGGGGGCCATCGCGACCAGCCTCTGGCTGGGCTCGTGGGGCCGGCAGGCGCTGTCGGAGGGTGCCCTGCAACACCTGCTGGGGGTGGTGATCGTGGCTTCCGCCGCGGTCATGACCCTTCGCCTGCTGGGGCTGCTGCAGCCCCTCCGACGTCCCCTTCCAAAGTACGCCCTGATCCCCGTGGGAGCCGTTCTGGGCGCCGTTTTCGCACTCACCAGCGTCGGCAGTGGATCGCTGACGCTGGCGGTGCTGATCGTCCTGAGCTCGCTCACCACGGCCCGCTTGGTGGGCACCGACGTCAGCCACGCCGCCCTCATGGCGGCCGCGACCGCGCCCATCTATCTCCTGCGCGGCGACGTTGATCTGAGTCTGCTCCTGCCCCTGTTGCTGGGCTCGCTGCCGGGCGTGGTGATCGGCAGCAAGCTCGCTGCCCGGGTGCCCGAGCGGCTGATCAAGGGAACCGTTCTGGTCACCGCCTGGGCGATCGCGGCGCGGCTGGTTTAGGCGTGCCGACGCAGCCGGGGACAAATATCGAGCACACTCGATCGGCGCGGCGCAGACAGATCGGAGTTGGCGATCTGGAACCCGATGCGGCCCCTCAGGAGATCGTCGCCTGGACCTACCGAGTCTTCGAGCGGGTGGCGCTGGTGGCCAGCTTCCAGGTCGAATCGATCGTGCTGATCCACATAGCCGTCGCGCTGGGCATCCGGCCCCGGGTCGTGACCCTGGACACCGGCCGGCTGCCGGCCGAGACCCTGGCCTACATCGAGAACGTCAGCCGCGACTTCGAGCTCGATCTGCAGATTGAGCGTCCAGATCCTCTGGCCGTGGAGGAGATGGTCTCAACCCATGGTCGCGACCTCTTTCTACGCAGCGTCGAGTTGCGACACGCATGCTGCGAGGTGCGCAAGGTGCGTCCCCTAGCGGCCGCCCTATCCGGCTATGACGCCTGGATCACGGGGCTGCGTCGTGACCAATCCAGCACTCGACTGGATACGCCCATCACCGAACTGGACCGGGCCCACGGGGGCCTCCTCAAGGTGGCCCCACTCGCCGCCTGGTCGGCGAGCGAGGTCTGGAGCTACGTCGAGGCCAACCAACTTCGAGTTCATCCCCTCTACGCCCAGAACTACACCTCGATCGGATGCGCCCCCTGCACCCGGGCCACGCGGCCGGGCGAGGACCAACGAGCGGGGCGCTGGTGGTGGGAGATGGGGGCGGTCAAGGAATGCGGAATCCATCCCACCAAGGGGCCGGGCCGATGAGCCGCCGGGCATCGCTCGGGCCCTGGCTTCGGCCGCGTACGGCGACAACAAATTCACGTGGAGGTCAATATGTCTGAAGGCTTTGTGATCTGGCTGACCGGGCTCTCGGGGGCCGGGAAGTCAACCATCGCCCAGCTGCTGCAGGGCGAGCTGGAGACCAGGGGACGGCACTCGGAGGTGCTGGACGGTGACGAGGTGCGCACCAATCTCTCGAAGGGACTTGGCTTTTCCAAGAAGGACCGCGACACCAACGTGCGCCGGATCGGCTACGTGGCCGGCCTCGTGGCCCGGAGCGGAGGCGTGGTCATCGCCGCCGCCATCTCTCCCTATCGTGAAATCCGCGACGAGATTCGAGCCAAAACGCCGGGCTTCTTCGAGGTCTACGTGCGGTGCCCCCTGGACGAACTGGTGCGCCGCGACGTGAAGGGCCTCTACAAGCAGGCCATCGCCGGCGAGATCGCCAATTTCACCGGTATCAGCGATCCCTACGAGGAGCCGCTGACCCCGGCGGTGACGGTTGACAGCTCCGAGTTGAACCCGGTTCAGGCGGTGTCGCGCATCCTCACCGGTCTGGAGCGCGCGGGCCACCTGGAGGCCGCCTCGACCGACCGGCTGCCGCAGGGCCCGGCCCTTAAGGCGGCCATCGAGGAGGCCCAGCGCCTACCCGCCATCGAGGTGGGTCCCCGGGAGCTGTCCGACCTCTACCTCCTGGCGGCGGGCGGATTCGCGCCCCTGAGCGGGTTCGTTGACTCCGACGACTACCACCACATCCTGGACCAGGGACGACTGGCCAGCGGGGCGCCCTTCACCATACCGGTCGCGCTGCGCGCTGCCAGCGCGCCCACCGCCGATCGCCTCACCCTGCGCCTTGAGGGACAACCGGTGGGCATCATCGAGGTGACCGAGGTCTTCAGCACCGATCCGGAGAAGGAGGCGCTTAAGGTTTACGGCACCCTCGAATCGGCCCATCCCGGCGTCGCCCTGCTGCAGCAGGAAGGGCGCTATGCGATTGCCGGCGCGGTCACCGCGCTGGCCACTCCCACCGCCGGCTTCCCGCAGTACGAACGAACTCCAGCCGAGGTGCGGCGCATCAAGATCGAGCGCGGCTGGCGCACCATGGTCGGGTTCCAGACCCGAAACCCTGTGCACCGGGCCCACGAGCACCTGCAGAAGGTGGCCCTGGAGTTGGTCGACGGTCTGCTCTTGCATCCACTGGTCGGAGAGACCAAGGCGGACGACATCCCGGCCAAGGTTCGCATGCGCTGCTACGAGGCGCTTCTCGAAGGCTACTATCCCCAGGACCGGACCCTGCTCTCCACCAATCCTGCCTGGATGCGATACGCCGGCCCCAAGGAGGCCGTCTTTCACGCCCTCCTCCGGCGCAACTTCGGATGCACCCATTTCATCGTCGGGCGAGACCACGCCGGGGTCGGGAACTACTACGGAACGTACGCCGCGCACAAGGCCTTTGACGCCTACCAACCGGGCGAACTCGGCATCGAGATCCTGCGCTTTGAGAACGCCTTCTTCTGCCGGACCTGCGGCGCCATGGCGTCGGTTCGCACCTGCCCGCACGGCGAGGAGGATCGCGTCTCGCTGAGCGGCAGCAAGGTTCGCGAACTGCTGCGCACCGGAGGTGAGCTGCCGCCGGAGTTCAGCCGACCCGAGGTGGCTCGGGTGCTCCAAGCCGCGGCGGCAGGCGCCGCCAGCTGAGGCGCTCGGGAGTCGGCTCCCAGGAGAAATAAGGATGAGTGGGGCGCAGCGCTGCCGGCCACGGCCGGCAACACGCTGCCCTCCTCGTCGCGGGCGCTCGACCTTAGGGCTTTCCACGGGTGCCAACGGACAATTTGCGCTGAGCCACCAGCCTCGGACCTGACGGTCCGGGCACGAGTATTACGCAGGCGGGGCTGGCGTTCATTCACCACCATGCTCTCAGCCGCCGGTTTGGCGCGCGCCAGCGGGCGCAGCTGCGGTCAGCGAAGGTCAGAGAGGGCCCGGGGGGCGGTTGGAGCGGACCCGGAGCCAGAACACACTCCCCTTGCCCATCGCACTGCGCACGCCGATGCTGCCCTGCATCAGGTCCGCCAGTTTGCGGGTCAGAGCCAGACCCAGCCCGCCGCTCGCGGGGGCTGGCACTCCCTTCTGCTCCAGCCGCGTGTACTGCTCGAAGATTCGCTGCTGCTGATCCTGGGGGATCCCGCCTCCGGAGTCCTCGACCTCAATCCGCACCCAGCGCCGGGGATCGGCCGGGTCGGGCAGAACACGGATCTGAATCGTCCCTCCCGGCGGCGTGTACTTGATCGCATTGGTGAGCAGGTTCAGCATCACCTGGAGCAGGCGGCGATGGTCGGCGATGGCCCAGATGTCGGGCTGCACCGCGGTCGCCAGGGTTTGCTCGCGCGCCTCGGCGAGGGGTCGCACCTGTCCCAGGGCCTGGTCGACCACCAGCTCCAAGGAGACATCCGCCATCTCCAGCTCGGTCCCCCCAGCGGCGATCCGAGCCAGATCCAGGGAATCGTTCACCAACTCCAACAGATGGCGCCCGGCGGCCTGGATGTTGGATAGAAATCTCCGCTGCTGGTCGGAAAATGCACCGTCCTGAGAGGTGAGAAGCAATTCGGTGAATCCGAGAATGGCGTTGAGCGGCGTCCGGACTTCGTGACTCAACAGGCTCATGGCGTCCGATTTGGCCTGGCTCTCCCGATCCTTGGCCGCGTCCAAGAGGTGATCGGTGATGTCGAGCGAGAGGGCGATGACGCATCGCAGACGTCCAGACTCGTCCAGGACCGGGTTCAGCTTCACCTCGTACTCACGGTCAGAACCTCGATAACGGGTGCAAAACGTCTGCGCGGTGCCCCCCAGAGCGCGGGCGATGATGGGCGAAGCGTCGCTGCCGCCGTCCGCTAGGAGGCTCTCGAAGGTGGGGGAATTGGCCAGTTCGGACGGGTCGAGCCCGGCGTCGACAAGTCCTCTCCTGAGCCCGAATTGGATTCGCCCAGTAACGTCCAGGACCAAGACCCCGAGCGGCGCGTCGACCAGCACCGCCTCCAGCGGGCGCTCGGTCTCGCGCCGGGCGGAGCGCAACCGGGAGTCTTCAAGGACCTTGGTCACCGCGCTTCCCAATCGTGCCAGGTTGTCCCGGCGCAGATAGTCGGCGGCGCCGAGCCGCATCGCCTCCGCGACCCTCTCCTCGCCAATGGCATCCGAGACCACGATCAGCGGCGGGGGGTTCTGGCGCCCTTTCAGAACCTCGATCGCGGCCAGAGCTCCGAAGGAGGGCAGGCTGTAGTCGGCGATGACCAGGTCCGGACGGGCCTGGAGGGCTCTCAGGAATTCATCGCGATCACTGACGGTGACCAGGCCCGGTTCGAAGCCGTCACCTCGCAGGTGCCCCAGCACGAGTTCGGAGTCGGCCGAAACTTCCGCCACCAGCAAGACCTTGAGTTGGCCGGCCATCAGCCGGGGACCTCGATTGGTTCCACCCCCGCGGCCCGCGGCTGTCGTGCGCTGGTCGCCCGCGGCAAGCCCGCGGGCGAGGCGCCGACCGCGGGCTTTGAACACACGAAACCTCGCCTTGGGCGCCGCGCCAAGTCAGCGTGCCGGCTAGGATGCATTCATCTTGCAGACACATTATCACGCACTGTATACACGTCGATAGCCACTTGACGGGTAATAAGGTCAACTTCTAAGAGACCTCTGCGGGAACCTTGAATGCCGCCCGCTCCGCCGTCGGGCGCGCATCGCACGGCTTGCGTGCCAATCCGTCAAAACATGTACCGATGCCCGACCGCGCCACCCGCCGACGTCAACCTTGCCGGCGGCGGCATCTGAGAGGTCGCGGTCGCCGCCAGCGCGCGATCGGGCAGTGGAGACTCCCCACCCGGGGGTTTGGTCTCCACCGCCCGCGGCCGACGTCCGTTCTAGAGCTTGAATCCGAAAAGGCGAGCCGGGGTCTCCTCGGCCACCTTGCGCGCGGTCGCCGGCGGAACCGCCGCCTCGAGCTCGTCGATCGGACGCACCGTACCCATGTCGAAGGGCTGGTCGGTGCCGACGACCACGTTGTCCTCGCCCATCCGCTCGATCAAATAGCGCAGCGCCACCACGTCGTGTGTGATGGTGTCGGTGATCAGCTGGCCGGAATAGGACCAGGGGTCGGCGGGCGCCTCAGCCAGCTCCGGGCGGACGCCGGCGGCGTGCCGGAGCCGACCGGCCTGGAAGGGGAAGAAGCCTCCCGCGTGAACTAGCAGGACGCGCAGGTTGGGGTGCCGATCCAGCACCCCGGCGCAGACCAACCGCTCCGCGGTGATGGTGGTGGCGACCAGGTTGCCGATCACGTTCTGGAGGTAGAACTGGTTCATCAATTGGTGCGGCTCGTTGTACATGGGGTGGATCATCACCGGCATCGACAGCCGCTCGGCCGCGGCCCAAAAGGGCTCCACCGCCGGCTCGTCCAGCGCCTGGCCGCCGATGGAGGTGGCGATCTCGACTCCGACGCATCCCGCGGCCACGGCGTCGGCCAGAACCTGAGCCGCTCGAGTGGGGTCCTGGAGGGGCACGTGCGCCATCCAGCGAAAGCGCCGATCGTCGGCGGCAGCGAACTCGGCCAGGCCGGTGTTGACGGTGCGACACAGTTCCTCACCGAAGTCGGGCTCGATCTTGTAAGCGAAGAAGGTCGGAGCGATGGCGACGACGGCCGCCTCCAGACCCGCGCGGTCGAGTTCGCGAATCTTGGCCTGGGGGTCCCGGATGGCCTCGGCGATGTCTGTTGGCACGTGAGCGAATGAACTCATCCGGCCCTGCTCGATGGTGATTCCGAACTCGGGCCGTTTCGAAACCAGTTCGATCGCGGCCGGCGGCAGGGCGTGATTGTGGCTGTCGATGCGCATCGGGTCTTCAGGGCCTCCTTGGGTGACAAACGGCGACCGAAATCAAATACTGGCTGCCGCCACCCGCATCGGTTGCCGGCAGCTCTCGGGCGATCGCACGAGACGGCGGCTTTCAGGCTGCAAGCCCAGCGCTGCGCGGGAGGGAGCTTCCCCATCCCCTTCGATGCTGGGTCGACGGCCGCCCGATTCCTTGGCCTCCCAATTCTCCCCGATCAAGTTCGGCCTCGGGGTCAAATAAGAACCCGCCTTGTGCTAGGGGCATCCTACGCGAGCGCGCCACCCGGGCGTCGCCGCCCGCCTCGCCTCTAGGCATAAAAAAACCGTCTGGCCCCATCGGGGGCCAGACGGCCTTAGCCGATCAGTTGCCTACCAGCCGCCGAAGAAGGATGCGAAGCCATCCACCCAGTCAGCGCCGGAAGCCAACGCCAGCACCGCCAACATTCCGACTGCCGATCCGATCTGAAGAGTTCGCTTCCAAGTCATACTGTTCATCAATCCCTCAATAACCCATCCCCCAGCCCCGTCCGGGGTGTACGCCCGTAAGTCTGCACGATGCCGTCGTAAATCTTGGTGAAAAGTCAGTTAAGACATGTTAGGATCCCCGGATAAACCCAACGCCTGAAGGGGTTCGCGGGCCGTCCGCGAGGGGGTTCCCCGATGCAGGGATGCCGCAACCGGTCTGAAAATTGCGCCCCTCCTCCGCCTTCGTTCGGCGCCACTGCGCACCTGGGGGCCGGTGGAGGACCTCCAGCGGCGTGCTTGCCAGAGCCCCAGGGCAAAGGTCGCTCCGTGCGCTCAGATCTCACGCAACCGAGCTTGGCGTCGAACCAGCCAGCCCGCCAGGCTGGCGGTAAAGAGCGATCCGGCTCAGCTGTTGACGGGCGGATCCTGGGCCAGGAAAAGAAAGAGCACGGCCAGCAGGGCGGCGAGAACGGTGCTGGCGCCGTTGCGCAGGTTGGAGCCGGACAGGGTCAGGGCCAGAACCGGGCTGGCGAGCAGGAATGCGCCGGTCAGAATCAGGGCCAGCCGAAAGCGCCGGGCCATGAGTCGGAACTGAGCCCGCAGCCCGCCCGGACGGAAGGAGAGGACCACAGCAGCCAGCCCCCAGAGCACGACCAGGCCCAGAATTACGGACTTCACGGAGCCCAAGTGTGGCATGGGCGTAGGCTGGGATTCATGTGGCTGGTCTGCTCCGCCAACTGCGGCAGCACCCTCTATCGGACGAAGTTGGCCGAGGTCGACGTCGATTCGTCCGGAGGTTATTTGGATCACCGCGTGCTTCAACCCAGCTATATCTGCCTGGGCTGCGGCGCCCCCGCTCTCGATCTGGGAGCGGTGCCCGAGGCCATGCGTGAGGAGGCCGAGGAGGATGCTCCAGCCGCCTCCATCGAAGTGCTCTGCCCGGTCTGCGAGACCATCGTCACGGTCAGGGTGGGCGAGGATTGCCCCAATTGCGGGTCGGAGATGGAGTTCCCCGCCCCGGCCCAGGATCAGCGCTGACTCCGGACTGATCGCCCCGGCCCGGGCGGTCCGCGTTTAGCGAAGGGCGGCTCGACCGCAGAGGATCGAGGTCATCCAGCGCGCCGCCGCCGCGTCCCTTTCGACCACCGTTCGGCGCAAAATGGTCACCGCCCGGGCGGTGTCGAGATCCCGGTTCAGGGCGTCGCCAAACTGCGCCACGCGAGCACCGGGGGGCGCCGACAAGGCGGTTTCGGGGGCGACTTCATCACCGATGAGGCGGGCCAGGTCCGAGCAGAGAAGCGCCGCCCGCTCCAGCCCCGCCCATTCGAAACTCCAGTCCCGGCGGTAGTGGTGCATGGCCAGGTAGAGACGGATCGCGGCCGCCGGAACCCGGGCCGCGGCCTCCTCCACCACCACCAGGTTGCCCAGCGATTTGGACATCTTGTGGCCCTGGTAGCGAACCATGCCGACGTGCGTCCAGCAGCCGGCAAAGGGGGAGCGTCCGGTCAGCACCTCCGACTGAGCACGCTCCGACTCGTGGTGCGAGAACTTCAGATCGCGGCCACCGCCGTGGATTTCGATCTGATCGCCGAGGTAGCGCATGGCCATCACCGAGCACTCGATGTGCCAGCCCGGACGACCCGGGCCAAAGGACGAGGGCCAGGACGGCTCACCTTCCTGGGAGGGTCGCCAGAGGGGGAAATCGAGGGCATCCCGTTTTCCGCCGGCACCCACCTCGCCCAGCAATCCCTCCGCCTTCAGCTTGCGAATCATCGAACGCCGGCTGAGCTGAGAGAGCGCGCCGTAGCTCGGATAGGCGGCGACCGGAAAATAGACGCGGTCGGTCTGGTAGGCGCAGCCCCGCTCCCAGAGCTGCTGCAGCGCCTCCAGAATGGGTTCGATCTCCTCGGAAACCCGGGGCATGTGGTCGGGGGCCCGCCAGCCCAGCAGCGTCATGTCGCGAATCAGGTGACCGGTCTCGCGCTCCGCCAATTCTTGCCAGGGGACCCCGTCCCGACGGGCCCGCTCGAAGAGCGGGTCGTCGACGTCGGTCACGTTCTGCACGTAGCGGACGCCCAAGCCGCTGGCCTCCAGCCAGCGAACGAGCACGTCGTAGGAGCAGAAGGTGAAGGCATGGCCCATGTGTCCGGTGTCGTAGGGGGTCACGCCGCAGACGTAGAGGCGGACCAGTCTGGATCCGTCGGGACCGGGGATGCCCAGGATCGGCTCCTGGGCGTTGCTTAGGCTGTTGTGGAGCCGCAGTCCGGCGGCTTCACCGCCCAGGTCCCGGGCCAGGTCCATCGACTACCGAGAGCGCGAAGATTCTGTACGCAGGGCGCCGGCTCGATCGGTTCGCTCCCAGGGTAGGGCCAGGTCCTCGCGTCCGAAGTGGCCGTAGGCGGCCGTGGGCTGGTAGATCGGCCGCCGCAACCCGAGATTGGCGATGATCGCACCTGGGCGCAGATCGAAGTGGATTCGGAGCAATTCCAGAAGTTCCTCTTCGGGGACGGTGGCGGTGCCGAAGCTCTCGATCGAGATCGACGTCGGATGGGCACGGCCGATGGCGTACGAGACCTGAACCTCGCAGCGGCTGACCAGCCCGGCGGCGACAAGGTTCTTAGCCACGTAGCGGGCGGCGTAGGCGGCGGATCGATCGACCTTGGAGGGATCCTTGCCACTGAACGCGCCACCTCCGTGGCGGGCCACACCGCCGTAGGTGTCGACGATGATCTTGCGACCGGTCAGGCCGGCATCAGCTTCCGGGCCGCCCACCTCGAAGCGGCCGCTCGGATTGACCAGGATCTTGGTACCGGCATCGACCAGCGCCTCGGGCAGGACCCGGGCGATGACCTCGGCCCGAACCCCATCGCTGAGATCCGAATTGCTCACCCCGGGGCGGTGATGGGTGGAGATGACAACCGCCTCGATTCGCTTGGGTACCCCCAGGTCGTACTCGACGGTGACCTGGGACTTTCCGTCCGGGAGCAGCCAGGGCAGGGTTCCATCCTTGCGGACCTGGGCCAGCCGCTTGGTCAGGCGATGGGCGAGGGAAATGGTGAGGGGCATCAATTCAGCCGTCTCATCGCACGCGAAGCCGATCATCATGCCCTGATCACCGGCCCCCTGGAGCTCAAAGGGATCGTCGTCGAAGTGGCCACTGCGCTCTTCCAGGGAATGGTCGACGCCGGCGGCGATGTCGGGCGACTGCTCCTTCAGCAAGACGCTGATCTGGGCGTGGTCACAATCAAAGCCGCTGGCATCGTCGACGTATCCGATTTCGCGCACGGTGTCGCGAATGACGCGCGGAAGGTCGATCTCGGCGCTGGTCGTGACCTCCCCGATGACGCAGAGAAAGTCCTTGGTCACCGCCGTCTCGCAGGCCACCCGGGCGTCGCGGTCCTGCGCCAGCATGGCATCCAGAATGGCGTCCGAAACCTGGTCACAAACCTTGTCCGGATGACCTTCTGTCACCGACTCCGAGGTCAGGAGATATGAATGGGATTCGTTAAACGAAGTCATCCTCGATCCTTTGGAGAAATGCCACTGACGTCTGCCGAATTCTAAACGGCCCAGCCCCGGCGCCGCCCACCCGGTCCGATTGGAAACGCTCGACGGTGCCGACAGCGCCCGAGGACAGCAATCGGCTTGAACCTAAGCTGGACACCATGTCCACAGCGCTGCTGAGCCCGGAATCTCGAGCCAGCCGGAGCCAGAGCGAGTCGCTCCCCGCCGGCCGGAGGTCGCCATGCTCGAGGTGAGGGACCTGGAGGTCGAGATTGCCGGGCGCACGCTTCTGGGTGAGGCGTCATTCCGGATCGCGAGCGGCGACAAAGTCGGTCTGGTCGGTGTCAACGGTGCCGGCAAGACCACCCTATTGCGGGTGCTGGCGGGTGAGAACGAACCCCACGGCGGCCACATTTCACGACCGCGCAGCGTTGGCTACATGACGCAGGACCCAAAGGCCCGAGGGTCGGCGGAGGAGCCGGCACTGTTGCGCGTGCTCTCCGGACGGGGGCTGGACAAGGCCGCGGCCCGGCTTGAACGTCTTCGCACCGCGCTGGAGTCGGACCCCAGCCTCAAGAACGTCGAAAACTACTCCCAGGCGGAGGAATCCTTCCGGCTCCAGGGTGGCTATTCGTCCGATTCCGAGGTTCGTCGCATCTTGGGCGGTCTCGGATTGGCCGCCGAGCGCGTCGACCTCCCCGTAGGCACCCTCTCGGGTGGTGAGAGGCGCCGGGTTGAGATGGGACGGGTTCTGTTCGCGGGCTCCGAACTCCTTCTTCTCGACGAGCCGACCAACCACCTCGACGTGGGTGCCAAGTCCTGGCTGATGGACTTCCTGCGCGGCCACCGCGGTGGGCTGTTGGTGGTCAGTCACGACCTGGAATTGTTGGACGCGGCCATCACCCGTGTCCTGCACCTGCATCGAGCCCGAATCGTCGAGTACAAGGGCACCTACTCGCAGTATCAGCGAGCCCGGGCGGCCGAAGAGGAGCGGCTCGAGAAGACCGCCTCGCGCCAGCAGAGCGAGATCCACCGCCTGAAGACGCTTGCCGACGTGATGCGAACCCAGACCGCCAAGCGAGCGAGAACCGCTCACGCCCTGGATAAGCGCGTCGAGCGGCTGCGCTCGGTTCAGGTCGAGGCTCCCCGCCACGAGGGCAAGCTCAAGATTCGATTTCCAGAGCCTCCCCACGCCGGCCGTGTGGCGCTGCGCGTCGACCAGCTGGCCAAGTCCTACGGTGGGCCCACCATCTTTCGCGACCTGAGTTTCGAATTGGAGCGCGGCGAGCGCCTGCTGGTGATGGGCTTGAACGGAGCCGGCAAAACCTCACTGCTCCGAATCGTTGCCGGCCAGTCTGAGCCCGACGCTGGGATCTGGAGCCTGGGTCACGGGGTGGTGGCCGGCTACTACGCCCAGGAGCACGAGGGGCTCAACCCCAACCGCTCGGTCCTGAGCCACATGCGCGAGCAGTCGAGCGCTCCCGAACCCCAGCTCCGGGTGCTGTTGGGGATGCTGGGACTGACCGGCAAGAAGGCGATGCAGGACGCGGGCACGCTGTCCGGTGGCGAGAAGACCAAGCTCGCCCTGGCGCAGTTGGTGGCAGGGCGCAACAACCTCCTCTTTCTGGACGAGCCGACCAACAACCTCGACCCACCCTCCCGGGTGGCGGTGGCCGACGCCCTCGCGGCCTGGCCCGGAACCATGCTGCTGGTGAGCCATGATCCGGATTTCGTGCGTGCGTTGAGCCCCAGCCGCATCCTGCTCATGCCCGAAGGGCGGCTGGATTGGTGGGAGGATGACCTGCTCGACCTGGTCGGCCTGGCCTGACGCTAGCGCCGCCGAACTATCCGACCGCTGCCTCGCGACGCCGCGCCCGAGAGCGGTCCAACTCGGTCAGGTAGCGCTTCCTAAGCCGCAGGTGTTTGGGCGTCACCTCGAGCAGTTCGTCGTCGACGAGAAAATCGAGACTCTGCTCCAGACTGAGGTGATTGGCGGGGGTCAGGCGCACCGCGATGTCGGCGGTTGACGATCGAATGTTGGATTGCTTCTTCTCCCGACACACGTTCACGGACATGTCCCCCGGCCGGCGCTGCACCCCGACGATCATGCCCTCGTAGACCTCCTCCCCGGGCTCGATGAAGGTGATTCCGCGCTCTTGAGCGTTGGCCAGGCCGTGCGTCAACGCGTGGCCGCCTGAGGAAGCGGTGAGAGCACCGTCGCGCTGATCTCGGAATTCACCCGCCCAGGGACGGTATCCCATCGCTATGGAGCCCATCAGTCCGGTTCCGGCTGTCAGCGTGAGGAATGCGTTGCGGAACCCGATCAGGCCCCGGGTCGGGATGATGTATTCGAGCCGCACGCCGCCAGTCTCGTCGTAATGGATCTCGACCATTTCGCCCCGCCGGCGCCCGAGCGCCTCGCTGATCGCTCCCAGGTGCTCCTCGCGCACGTCGACGGTCAGCCGCTCCACCGGTTCCATCTGGCGCCCCTCGACGGTCTTGACGATCGCCTCCGGCCGCGAGACCTCGAACTCGTAGCCCTCGCGCCGCATCGTCTCGATCAGAACCGCCAGGTGCAGCTCGCCCCGGCCGCTGACCAGAAAGCGCTCGGCCAGGTCGGTGTCCTCGACTCGCAGCCCCAGGTTCACGTGCAGCTCGTGGTAGAGCCGCTCACGGATTTGACGCGAGGTGCTGAATCGACCCTCGCGGCCGGTCAGCGGGGAGGTGTTGACGCCGAATGTCATGCGCACGGTCGGCTCGGAGATCTGGATGCGTGGGAGCGGGGCCGCGTCCTCGGCGTCGGCCAGCGTGTCACCGATGGCGACGTTCTCCAGGCCGGTCAAGAGCACGATGTCACCCGCGCTCGCGCTCTCCACCGGCTCTCGCATCAAACCGCGATGCTTCAGCACCACCCCGACCCGTGCCGGGCGGGGCTCGGTCCCCTCCCCCACGACCATCAATGCGGCCCCCGGCGTGACCGTGCCCCGGAAGATACGGCCCACCGCCATGACCCCGGTGTAGTCGTCATAGGCGCGGTTGGCGACTAGCATCTGGAAGGCGCCCTGCTCCGCCAGCGGAGGCGGAATGTAGTCGATGATGGCCTTGAAGAGGGGCTCCAGGTCGTCCTCCAAATGGTCCGGCTCGAGCCCCGCCCGGCCCTGCTTGGCGATGGCATAGATGACCGGGGCGTCCAGCTGCTCCGCATCCAGCGCCAATTCCAAGAAGAGATCGTGGACAAGAGAGAGCGTCCGCTGCGGATCAGCGTTGGGACGGTCGAGCTTGTTGATGACAACGATCGTCTTCAGGCCAACCTCGAAGGCCTGCCTCAGGACAAACCGTGTCTGCGGCATCGGCCCCTCCGCCGCGTCCACCAAGAGCAGGCACCCGTCGGCCATGTTCAACACCCTCTCCACCTCGCCGCCGAAGTCCGCATGGCCGGGGGTGTCGATGATGTTGATGGTCACCTCGCCCCGACGAATGGCGGTGTTCTTGGCCAGGATGGTGATGCCCTTCTCGCGCTCCAAGGCGTTGGAATCGAGGATCAGGGATCCCATCTCCTGGTTGTCGCGGAAAGTGTGGCTCTGCTTCAACAGTGCGTCCACCAGGGTCGTTTTGCCGTGGTCCACGTGGGCGATGATGGCGAGATTGCGGAGGTCGTGGCGAAGTTCGGTCATAGCAGGGAGGATCGCGGGTGATTGGCGGCCGCGCGCCAAAGGGCGATCGAGCCGGTTTCGACTATACCCGTTGTTCGCTTGATTGCCGCCAGAGGCGGGCCAGGACCACGGCGACAACGACCAAGACGACGACCACCAGGACCAGGAACAGCAAGCGGTTGGCACGCAGGAACGTCACTGCGGAGTGGCCAAAGCGGGATCCTATGTATAGCCACGCGCCTGCCCAGATGGCCGTCGAGAACGCCACTGAGGGCATGAAGTACACGTAGCGCAGGCGAAGCGTGCCCGCGACCACCGTGATGGGGACCCGGAGGCCGGGTATGTGGCGGCCGACGATGATGGCCAGTGGACCCCATCGGTCCAGCCAGCCCTGAGCCACTGCGACCCTCTTCTCATTCAGGTGCAGCATCGCACCCAAGCGATGCTCGAGCAGTTGCGGACCCCAGTGCCGAGAGATCAGATAGAGGTTGCTGGCACCCGCCACGACCGTGACGATGATGGCCAGCCAGGCCAGTAGCCACTTCTCTGTCGATCCACTCGCCAGATGGCCCAGGTAGACGACGTACACGTCGCCGGGAATTGGAAGGGGTATTCCGGACTCCTCCAGGTAGAGCAGGAGGATGCTGCCGGGCGCCCCGAAGCGGTGGACGATTTTAGCCCCCAGCCCGCCCAGGTCCAGGATCTGGTCCGGCAGGTCGCCCTCAAGGGCAGCCACCAGGACCAGCATCGCGAGCAACACCAGGACCGAAATCCCCGCCGCCCAGCGGCGGCGGGGAAAGCGAAGGACCCCGCGATCGATCAAATTGGCCCCCCCGGGATAGGACCCGACCGCGCCCGCCGAGCCTCCGCCCCGGCCTCTGGCGGGGGCGCCGTTTCATCTCCCCCCAGGTTCGTCACCCACCGGGCGGGAATTCCGGGTAGGCACCCAAGATGCGGATGTCAGTGCTGTAGCGCCCGAGGCCGGTCAGCGCGTCCGCGACGGCGGCGTCGTCGGGATGGCCTGACATTTCCCCAAATACGACCACCGCCCCCCCCGCCGGCGATCGGGCCTCGATCGAGCGCAGATCAACTCCCGCCTCGGCAAAGACGTTGAGCGCGTCGCGAAGGCTTCCGGTCTGGTCGGCCAGCCGGAAACCGAACAGGCAACGATCATGCCCGGTGCGAGCGGCTCCGCTCTGGCCGATGACGTAGAAGCGGGCCCGCGTGCCCTCCCCCTCCACGTTCGACGCCAGAATGCGCAGCGACAGGTCCTCCGCCAATGCAGCCGGGCCAATGGCGGCCGCGCTTGAATCCAACGCCGCCCGCCGTGCCCCCTCGGCGGCGGAATCCACCTCCACCAGCGCCGCCTGGTGGAGGTGGGAGCTGAGCCAGGAGGACCCCTCTCGCAAGGACAGTCCCGAGGCGAACACCCGAGTCACCTGATTCAAGGCCGGTGCCAGAGAGATCAGATGCTGAGCCAGCGCCAACTCGGCACAGCGGCACACCTTGAGCGTGGAGGTCCAGAGCCGGTCGAGCAAGTGAACGACGACACCGTCCTCGTCCACCTCGACCGGCAGCACTCCGTAGTCGGCCTCCGCCAACGCCAACTTTTGGAGGACTTCGGCGCTGCTCGTCTGGGATTCGAGAAGCACCGAATTTCCAAAGACACCGCGAACCGCCAGATGAGCCAGGCTCGCCTCCGACCCCAGGTACGCCACGCGCAGACCCGCCTCCAGGCCTCGCGCCGAGGAGATAATCTCGCGGAACACGGCCTCCAGGCCGGGCCGCGGAAAGTCACCCGAGCTCAACCCAAATACACGCTTGAAGACCTGGCTTTCGCGCGCCGGCGCGTACACCTCCAACTGTTTTTCAGCCTTGAGGTCGCCGACCTGCCGAGCCAGACGGGCGCGCTGATCGAGGAGGCGCACCAAGTCGGCATCCACCTCATCGATGGCCTGTCGGAGTCTCTCCAGTTGATCCTCGGATGGTCCGTTGATTGGCTCTGATTGTCCCTTCATGAATCGCGCCGGATTCTAGCCAAACAGCACACTCCCGTATCCCCCGTTGCACCCTGACCCGTGCTGGTTGCGACCATCAGGGGGACCGGCGAGCGAAGTCGGTCGAACCCTTTTTCGGGGCCGCGAGTCATATCTGAGCACCCGCGGTCGATGTTGACAATATCCGTCCCCCATACACTAATGACTCCGTGCGCGGACCTGATGGAATGCGTTGATTGGCGCCGAAGATCACCATCGGGGACGACGGGTGATCCCACCGGCTGTGGAAAGCGGGCCCGTAGCTCAGTCTGGTCAGAGCGGCCGACTCATAATCGGCTGGTCGCTGGTTCGAAGCCAGCCGGGCCCACCATCAATTGAATACTGCGAAGATCCCGGCGGTGGTTGCTGCCGCAGGGTTGACCCCTTTGAATACAGGCCTCGTGCCCTCGATTCGATCTGTCGCCTTGTGGTCAGCGACCACCGTTCAGGAAACGGGGCCGAACGAGCAGTGACTTCATAGGAGGTTGGTAAGAGCTCCATCGCAGTAGTGTCCGCTCGCCCGGCTGCCGACCACCAAATCCATCCATTCGAGGAGGCCGATGGCAGCACTGAGTATCGCAGACGTTCCAGCCAACGCAACCGTAGGGGTCGACACCCACAAGCACTCGCATATCGCCCGGGCAAAGGATGGACTGGGTCGCCACCTCGGGCAGCTCGAGATCGAAACTAACCCACGCGGCTACGCCGGCCTCTTGGACTGGGCTCAAGGATTCGGGCCGGTCGTCACCTTTGGCATTGAGGGCACTAGCAGCTACGGCGCCGGCCTGACCAGATTTCTCCGCGGCAATGGCCAAACGGTCATCGAGGTGCTCCGCCCGGCGCGGCGCGATAGGCGCTTCGGAGGGAAGTCCGACCCCATCGACGCGGATGCTGCCGCGGGTGCGGTGCTGTCAGGCAAGGCCACCGCGGTGCCCAAGGCCGGCGATGACGGCGTCGAGATGGTCAGGGCGCTCAAGATCGCCAAGCAGACCGCGATCAAGGCGCGAACTCAAGCGGTGAACGCGGTGAAGGGCCTCATCGTCATGGCGCCCGACCCCATCCACGAGCAACTGCGCCACCTGAAAACACCAGCGCTGGTCCGGACATGTAGCGCGTACCGAGTAGGCGCAGCATCGGACCCGACCGCGGCGATCAAGCTATCCCTGAGGTCGATGTGTCGGCGTTACGTCGTGCTCGACCAGGAAGTCCGCTCTCTTGAGAAAGAGCTCGATGCTCTGACCCTCCGACTCGTCCCACAACTCCGTCAACTATTCGGCGTCGGCCAGGATGTGGCAGCCACCCTGGTGTTGGCGGCCGGCAACAACGGTGACCGACTTCGCTCCGAGGCTGCCTTCTCCATGCTGTGCGGCGCCTCTCCAATACCCGCGTCGTCCGGGATGGTGCAGCGCCACCGGCTCAACCGCGGCGGCGACCGCCAGGCCAACGCAGCGCTACACCAAATCGTTGTCGTCAGGCTTCGTTTCGACGACACCACCAAGGCCTACTTCGCGAAGCGCAAGGCCGATGGCAAATCTAAGAAGGAGATCTTCCGATGCCTAAAGCGATACGTGGCGCGGCAGGTCTACCGGACTCTGGTCGACCCACGCGACGAGGTCGCCCTTACCGGCGCCTGAGCCCACAAATCGCCCCTTGACATCTATAGGAGGATCGAATCGGCGCTCCAAGCGGCAATCAAAGGTAGCCTGCCTCCGAGCAGCGCGTCCATCCTTCGGGCCGCCTCCCTCCCCAGCTCCGGCACGACGTGGCTGTACGTATTCATCGTCAGGCTGATCTGGGAGTGTCCGAGAATCTGCATGACCACCCTTGACGGCGCGCACCCTGCGCGCCGCGCTCCTCGGGGCGGGGGCAGTGAAGAGGCGAGAGCGCTGGCGCTCAGAAGATGGAGGACGTCGTGGAGGAAGCCTCGGCCGAGTCCTTTCCGACCAGCGATCCCCCGCCTGGACCTAGCCTGCTCGAGGGATATCCAGCCCTGACCGTGCCTCCAGGAGAAAGGGCGGCCCCTGCCCTACTCCTTCGCTGGACGATCCTTTCTTCCAACCTGGTTCCAAGGGTTGGGGGTTAGCGTCCAACCAAGGTGGCAGGTTCCAGAGTGCGATCGCACCGGGGGCGCCGGCCGGCCGTCGCCCCCGGGCGGTCCTCCCTGAGGCCAGCGCCGGCGGCGGCGGCTCGGCTGGCCGGATCGAAGAGCGCCTCCTTTCCGGGCCGCAACGCCTTGATCGGGCTTGCCGCACTGGGCGCCTTGATCGTCCTCTTCGGCTGGGCGTCCGCCACCGGCTCGCAGCCGATCGTTTCCCTCGCGGACGGTCTCAATGCCGCGGGCCGGGTGACGGGCCTTCTCGGCACGTACCTGGTGCTCTGGCAGCTGCTCCTGATGGCCCGGGTCCCCGCCCTGGAGCGGGCGGTCGGGATGGAATCGCTACTCCGCCTGCACCGGCTCAACGCCTATGCCGCGCTGTCCCTGATCGTTGCTCACGCCGTCTTCCAGACCGCGGGCTACGCGGTCGCCAACCATCTCGGGCCCATGACCCAACTGTCTTCTTTCATCTCCGGCTTCGAGGGGATGCTGATGGCAGTGGTGGCGCTGGGGCTGATGCTCCTCGTGACCATCCTTTCGATGGCAGCGGCGAAGCGGCGGATCGCCTATCAAACGTGGTACTTTATCCATCTCTACGCCTACCTGGCGGTTGCCCTCGCCACCGTCCACGAACTCGCGATCGGAACGGACTTTCTGGGGAGGCCGTGGTATACGGCCTACTGGGTCGCGCTCTACGCGGTCACGGCAACGCTTCTGCTCTGGTTCCGCGTCGGAGCTCCGTTCCGCCTCCTTGGCCGTCACCGGCTCCGGGTGGCGAGAGTGGAACGCGAGGCTAACGGCATCTCCTCCCTCTACTTGCAGGGAAGGAATCTGGCTCAGTTCCATCTCCAGCCCGGGCAGTTCATGCTCTGGCGTTTCCTCGACCGCGAACGCTGGTGGGAGGCGCATCCGTTCTCCGTCTCCTCTCTTCCGAACCCCCGCTTCATAAGGCTCACGGTGAGGGCGTCCGGTGACTTCAGCCGCCGGCTGAGCAAGGTGGTGCCGGGCACGCCGGTGATGCTGGAGGGGCCCTTCGGCCGCTTCACCGCCGGCTCCAGTGAGGCGGAGAAGGTGCTCTTGATTGCCGGCGGGATCGGCATCACCCCGATCAGGCCGCTTGCCGAACACCTGGCTCGAGAGGGACGGGAGGTGCGGGTCCTCTACCGCTGCCAGAGGGAGCGGGAGTTGGCCTTTCGCGCCGAGTTTGATCAGCTCTCGGCTGAGCTGCCGCTCACAGTTGACTATCTGGTGGGGGAGCAGGTGCCGGGGGATAGTCGACGAGGTCACTGGAGCGACGCCGCCGCCCTCTCAAGACGCGTGCCCGACGTGCAGGAAAGAGAGGTCTACCTTTGCGGTCCGCAAGGTCTTATGGACAAGCTCCTCCGCTCCCTGACCACTCTCAGCCTGGCCCCGGCGCAGGTCCACGTCGAGGCTTTCAGGTTCTAGCTGTGAAGCGGTCTCTCTCGGCCATGGTGGTGACCATCGCGGCGGTGCTCTGGATGCTCACGTTCAAGCCCCACCCGCAGGCGCAGGTGCAGAACCGGCCGGTCGCCCAGGTGACGCCCCCTGCCGTCTCGCCCTCACCGGGTTCGTCACCGGGTTCGTCGCCGGCTCCAACCCCGACGCCCGGGAGTGGCCTAAGAGACGGGACCTACACCGGCAGCGCGGTGACGATGTTCTTCGGCACCGTGCAGGTTCAGATTGTCGTCGCGGGGGGCAGGATCAAAAGTGCCACCGGGATCCAGATGCCGAGCGATCGGGCCGAGTCCGCGTACATCAGCCAGCAGGCCGGCCCTCTTCTGGAGAGCGAGGTCATCTCCGCTCAGAGCGCCAAGATCAGCGGCGTCTCCGGCGCCACCTACACCAGCGCCGCCTACCAGCAGTCGCTCCAGAAAGCGGGGGCCGAAGCCGGTGGCTGAGCTGCGACGCGTGACCGAAGAGGTGATGGGCATGCCCATCACCCTCGCGGCGCCTGAGCCAGGACTGCCAGAGGAGGCGGTGGCTGATGCCTTCTCTGACCTTCGCTGGGTGGACCGCACCTTCAGCCCTTTCATTCCGGAAAGCGTTGTTTCGCTGATCAATCGCGGTGAGATCCGCGTGCAGGAGGCTCCGGCCGAGGTGCTGGAGGTCTTGGACCTCTGCGCCCGATTCGAGCGCCTCACCAACGGCTGCTTCAGCGCCTGGGTCCGAGGACGCCTGGATCCCTCGGGCCTAGTCAAGGGCTGGGCCATCGACCGGGTCTGCTCCCGGCTGGAGAGGTCTGGAGCGGCCTCCTACATGGTGGACGCGGGGGGCGACATCGCCGTCCGCGGCGGCGATGTGGATGGCCCCTGGCGGGTTGGCGTCAGGCATCCGCTGGAGAAGGACAAAGTGGTGCGAGTGGTGGAGGCAAACGACCTGGCCGTCGCCACCTCAGGCACCTACGAAAAGGGGGACCACATCCTGGATCCGAGGACCGGGCTGGCAGCCACCACCCTCCTGAGCTTCACCGTGATCGGACCCGACATCCTGCAGGCCGACGTCTTCGCCACGTCCGCCTGCGTCATGGGCTGGGAGGAAGGACTCCGCTTCCTCGACAACCTGCCCGGCTACGAGGGCTACGCGATCGACCACCACCTGGTGGGGCACTTCACGAGGGGGTTCGCCCGCTATTGCACGGCGACCTGCGGCGAAGGTCAGTCGCCCGCCGCCTCAAGCCTCGCCAGGGTATGAGTCCCCGTTCTGGACCGAAAGCTCCCCGAGGTCGCATTCCCAACCGCCTGACGATGCGCGAGAGGATGGCTCGCAAGCTGCTGACCAAAGCTGGCTGCGGCCTACCGGTTACGACAACAGGTGGAGGAACCAGTCTTTGGTCAGATCAAGAAAAAGGGACTGGTCCGACGGCTGTTGCGCGGCGAGGTCAAATGCGACGCCGAGTGGAGGCTGCGCTGCATCGGTCACAACCTCGGCAAGCTCCATTCCGCCTGGGCTTGAGGCCGGTGCCGGACATTCCGGTCCTCTACCGACCGCCCCTGGCCATCCGGCCCTCGTCATCGTCGGGGCCAGTGGGGATTAGGTCCGATACGCCGGCCGCCACTACTCCGATACTCTCGTTGGCCCCACCCCGGACAGCCTCGACATCACTCCCAGGCGTTACCCGGACGGGCTATTAGAGTCGGGTCGCCGGGCGCAAAGATCGGTCCAGCCGCGCAGCGCTGATGGCGTCCGCCGATCGACCTTCGTAGACGCCGAGCGGACCCGGGGGCCTAGGTCAGCGAGGCCGCCGACAATTTGGGGTCAAACACCGCTATTCGGTCTCAGGCCCGGCCTAGGTCGGGCAAACTACGTGAATCACTTCCACGCTTCGGCTGGAACGACCTGGGACAATTCCCGTCACAGCCGTAGTTTGGCTGTGCCTGGTGGCGGCGGCATCCGTGGCGGTGTTCGTGTTCGGCTGGGCGATCCACCCGCTGCGCTCCGACGAGTATCCACGCCTCCTCTACCTTCTCGTCTTCGCCCAGATCATGAGCACCCTCACGATCCGGGGCCCGGGCGGCACCGGGACTTTGAAGGGACTGGCGTTGACGGCGGCCGGGCTTGCTTCACCCGGTCCTGGCGTCGTGCTGGTGGCCTGGCTCAGCTTCCACGATGGCCGCCGCCCGGACCGCTGGGCGCGCGACCACCAGGCCGCCTGGACGGGTAGCTCAGGGGCGCTCGCGCACGGGGTGGCGTCTTTGGTGGTGACCGCAGTTCACGGCCCGGTCGGCTTTGACCTGGCGCTGCGAACCCCGCTCTACGCGCTGGTCGAGATCACTCTGGAGATGCTCTTGTCGGCCGCCTTCGTTGGATTTAGCAGCCGACGCTGGTCAGCCACCATGACCAGCCTCCTCGACTTCCGACACGCGGCCTGGGGCCGGGGCCTTGTCGTGCTGGCTGGCGGGCTGCTGGTGGCGGCTCTAACGAATCCGTCCGGGTACGTGTTGGCACCGGTTTTGATCGGATTCGCCGCTGCCGTCCGGCGCAATTTGTCGGACAGCGCCCGACTCCACTCCCTCTGGGACCAGGCCCACCACGACCCCCTGACCGGGCTTCTGAACCGCCGCGGCATGAATCACGAGGTGGAGCGAATGCTGGCCGGAGGACGAGTTCGCGCCCTGGCCGCGATCGTGCTCGATCTCGACCATTTCAAGCGACTAAACGACCGCTACGGTCATGCTGCGGGCGACCGCGCACTGGTGGCCCTGGGCTCTCTTATTCGCGGCCAGATTCGCTCCGGCGACATTGCCGCCCGAATCGGCGGTGAAGAGTTCGTGGTGGTTCTCTCCACGGTACCGGTCGACCGGGCGGTCGCCTTGGCCGAGAGGTTGCGAGCCGGCGTTGGCTCCGGGTCCATATTCGAGTATCCGCTGACTCTCAGCGCCGGAGTCGCGGTGGTGCCGGCCTCAGTGCCGTTTGACCAGCTCCTACTGGGGGCCGACGAGGCGCTCTACGAGGCCAAACTGGCCGGGCGGGACCGGGTCGTCCATAAGCCACTCGATCTGCCCGCCACCAGGGTTCGCCAAGAGGAGCGCCGGGGACGGGTGGGTTGAGGCGCGGGCCGGCCTAGTCGGGCGCAATCAACTCCACTTCGTTTCCATCGGGATCGTCCACGTACGCGGTCCGCACCCCTTTCAGAACCGGATGGATCCCCGACCGCACTTCCAGTCCGTGTTGGCGGAGGCTGTGACAGAGTTCCTCATAGCGCTTCCCGTCGACACCAAAGGCCAGGTGGTGGAGCACCCGATCCTTCTTGCTGGATGGGAACTGGCCGTCGGGATCGGGGTGGGGGACCAGAACGATCATGTGCGGAACGGCACCCGTCCGGACGCGAAGGAAGATGGTCGCCAGCTCGGGCGGCGACATGACCTGGAGCCCGAGCAGATCGCGATAGAATCCCAGCGCCAACTCCGGATTTCGAACCCAGAGCACGACCTCGGCCAGCTGTGTGATCGGACCTTCGCCGCTCTCGATCATCTCAATCGAGTGTAGAACGCAACGTCCCGTTGCGGGTCAGCAGCCCACCAAACCGAGCAGTTGGTCGACGCGGGTGCGATCCAGGCCGTGCACGATGGAGGTCCGATCGATCACCAAAACTGGGGTCACGCGGCCGTCGAGCCGCTCCCACTCGCTCCTGGCGGCGGGGTCGCGATCGACCTGGCGAGTGCGAAAGTCAACCCCAATCGCGGTCAGGTAATGACCCAGAGCGGCCGAATCCAACTCCGTTTCTCGCGAGTACATGACGATCTCCATGTCCACATTATGCATTGAATGACCCGATCCGTGCAGTTCCATCTATAGACAGGTTCTATGCCACCATCGATCAAACGGATAATCCAAAAATGCCGTAAGGAGGGAAGAAGGGGACGGGGGGTTGCAACGACTGGCCCGCAGCCCACGGCGCGCACGACACTAATTGGTCGGCCCGGGCCGTGGGCGAATCGATCAGCTTGGTTGGACCAGAGCGTCGGCGCCCCCGCATCGGAGACCCAGCCCTACCTACTCCCCGGCCCGCACCGGACTTCAACCCGAGCCGCGATATTCGGCCGCCACGGCTCGGGCCCGAGAGGGGGCTGGCCCCCGCCTTCAGCCGGGGACGGTTGCCGAGCTGGAGGCATCGGTGGGGTCGGCGGCGGCGGTCCTCATGACCAGCGTCCCCGTCCCCTCCGGCCGCCCATCGACCGATTCCACCACTGCTGCGGCCAGTGTCAGGTTGTCGGGGGCCCCCAGCCGGAGGCAGTGCTGGATCACACGCTTGACCCCCTCCTCCAGGTCACCGGCCAGAAGCGAGCCCATCTCTTTGGCCCCAAGGCCGGACGACTCGATTCCGTCGCTGCAGACCACGAGGAGGTCGCCGGCACGAACGTCGAACAGGTTGGTGAACGTCGCGATCGTGTCCCACACCCCGAGCGCCCTCGTCAGGCGGTGCTTCATGGGGTGGTGCTCGGCCTCCTCCGGCCGGAGGATCCCCTGCCGGACCTGTTCGGCCGGCCAGGAGTGATCTTCGGAGATGAGGGTGGCGCCCCCATCGCGATAGAGCCAGGCCGGACTGTCGCCCACGTTGACCACGGCCGCCTGATCTCGATCCAAAACCACGCCGACCAGGGTCGTACCCATACCCGCCCACGCGGGATTCGATTTGGAGGCGGCGTAGACGACCCGATTGGCATCGTCACTGGCCGCCCTCAAGCGATCCAGGCTTGGTCCCTGGGCAGAGCCATCGGCGAGAAAACTGTCAAAGGCATCGATGGCTAGTCGGCTGGCAGTGTCTCCAGCGGCGTGACCACCCATGCCGTCGCAGACCACGAGCAGGGCCTCAATACCGCAGGCACCCCGCCTGACCAGCACCGCGTCCTCGTTCTTCGCTCGCTCCAACCCGGCATCGGTGGCCCACGCCAGTTTCAGCCGCATCCCCACCGGCTAAAGGAGCGAGAAGGTGACCGAGTTCTGTCCGATGGTGATCCGATCGCTCTGGTGCAGATCCTTCTCCTGGATCGGCTCCCCATTTACAAGCGTCCCGTTGGTGCTACCCAAATCGACGATGAAAAATTGGGTGCCTCGCAACTCGAGCCGGGCATGGTGGCCGCTGGTGGCGGGGTCCCTGAGGATCAATTCGTTGTCGGGGGCGCGCCCAACCCTGAGCGGCTGAGCGCCGACGCGGAAGGTGTGCCCAGCATCGGGGCCGCCGTCGATCTTGAGTTCGGCCAGCGCTCCGGCGCCGCGACCGGTTCGCTCGGTGCCGCTCACCACCATGGTGTCCGATGCGGGCGAGGCGCCACCTGGGTCAGACGGGCGCCAGACGGGCATCACGGTGGTTGCACCTGGAGGCACGGCCGGGGAAGGGGGCAGATTTGGAGACGGTGGCGCTGCTCCCCAGTCCGGTTCGGTCGAAGACCCTTCAGGCACTGGTGACGGCGTACCGGCAGCCGACGGCAGCGACCCCGCTGGGGACGCAGGGGCGGCGGGCGGCTGGGGAGCCCAAGTAGGCGGGCTCGGCCACGAATTAGCCGGAGGGGAGGGCTCGCTTTCGGCCGGCGGAGCGGACGCGCCGGGCTCAGCGGTGGCCTTGGTCGCCTCCAGGGCCGCATCGGGGCTGGAGGCGCCCACCGGCGGCTCTGCTGGTGACGACGGCGATGGGATGGGTCCGGCCGCCGGTTCCGCGGGGTTCACCGGGGACTCCCACGCCGCGGGCGGCGGCGGAGCCTGGGCCGACGCATCCCAACTGGGTACGTTCGGTAGTGCAGGTGGTTCCCAGGCAGGCGGCGCCGGTGACTCGGCTTCGGCGGACGCCGGTGGCTCCCAGGCAGGCGGCGCCGGTGACTCGGCTTCGGCGGGCGCGCTCCAACTCGGCGCGGCCGGGGCCGCGGGTGGCTCCCAGGCAGGCGGCGCCG
>Ga0207933_1000384_pt1 | contig 44416 bp, 46 predicted proteins | sample NGESurdeep092012_4_FD_184488 | JGI IMG/M metagenome (GOLD analysis project Ga0207933, IMG submission 184488) | Arctic peat soil microbial communities from Barrow, Alaska - NGEE Surface sample F53-3 deep-092012 (SPAdes) | ecosystem: Environmental > Terrestrial > Soil > Wetlands > Peat ... | reverse complement strand
GAGAGAGTGTTCGTCATGTCTGAAATCAGGATACCGCCGTCCTGAAACAAAATCCAGCCTTTTTGTTCTAACAACCAGCCATCCCCGGCACAACGATCCCAAAACTATATGGCATTAGGCTTCAGCCTGCAGGCGCCTTCAGGCGGCTTTCCGGGGAAATGATGTAACTACAAAAAGCGTTACAGTATGCGGTGTGAACAAAAAATCCATCGCCAGCGATCTCGGACGTGCTGACCTGGCTGAAGGACAACGGCAGGGGTTACCAGACACGCATCAATCGCATTCTGCGGGCCGCAATGGAGAGCCAGCCACCGCGCCTCTCGCGCGCACGGGTAACACCGCCGAAGAAGAACACCAACTCACGCGGTGAGCTGAAACCGGCATGATCGTTTCGGAAAGAGTGTTTTTCGATGGAACCGGAAACTCGGATCAACACGGCCAGGGTTTCCCACGGCGCTACCATGGTTCTCGAATGGCACGCGCTGCAAATCCATAACAAATTTTGCCATGCCGACAATCTTGCTGGTCAGAGGGTGGCGAATATTTTTCTATTCCAACGAAGGTAACGAACCGATGCACGTCCACGCGCGCAAGGGCGGGGCTGAATGCAAGTTCTGGATTGACTCGGGACGATTCGAGATCGAAGAGGAACTCGCGTATGGATTAACGCCCCAGCTGAGGCGCGAAGTCCGTCAGGTAATCTTTGAACACTTCGAAGAAATTTGTGAAGCCTGGATGGCATACAGGAGAGAACAATGAAGACTGCGGTCAAACAGATTCTTGCTAAGAGTATCCGCGTGACCCACGACGCCCTGGTTCTTGAACTCGATGAGGGCGCCGTCGTCATACCCTGGACGAAGTGTTCGCCGCGGCTTGCATCCGCGGGAGATGCGGAGCGGGCCAGGGCCGAGCTTTCCCCGTCGGGTTATGGCATCCACTGGCCGCTTCTGGACGAAGATCTCGCGGTTGGTCCACTGGTCGCAGGCCACCGGTCTGAACCTTCGCATACGGCGAATTAGTTCACGGAATCCGAACCGCCCGAGTGCGGCGTTCCACGCCCGCTTCGCCGCCAACCCATTCCCAGCTCCGCCAAATAAATACGGGTCATGCTTCGATTACCGGAATCAATAACTTGCAGGCAACGCCCGCACCCGCGAGCCCTCTCCCCCGCACACTCCCGTGCTATCTTCCAAATCGAAAGAACCTGGCCGCACCCATTGGCGTGCCGGGGCACTAAACTGCACAGTCCTCGAGGCTCTGAGCGGCATAACGTCAAAACAATGGCCGGTAGGCGCAGCCGGTTAACCTGCGGCCTCAGTATCGTCTGAGAAACCAAAACGGCCGTTCCGCATGACGGGTATCATGCGGGTGGGGCGCCCCAATTTTTGTTTGAAAAAGAAAACGAATTACGAACCCGGCAAATATCGCACGGAGAACAACCAATTCCCCGGCCTCCGGACAGCCTCGCCCGAATTTCCCGTAATCCGGGCGAAATGTGACCGAAATCCATTGACCATAGCAGGCCAGTGGGCTACACTTGACCGTTAAAAGTGAGTATTCGACTCCGATGGTAGACGTACTCCTCGCCCATTCTTTTTTTCTCAAGAATGATGCGAGGCAGCTCGAAAAAATGAAGCCATATCCGCCGCTCGGCACGCTCTACGCAGCGAGCCATCTTCGGCGGCAGGGTTATCGGGTCGCTGTCTTCGATGCCATGCTCGCGGACGACCTCTCCGCCTTCGTCGAACTCCTCGACCGTTCCAGCCCGCGGATTCTCGCCTTCCATGAAGATCAGTTCCATTTCCTCAACAAAATGTGTCTCGGCCATGCCCGCGACGCCCTCTGCCGCATGAGCGAAATGGCGCGCGAACGCGGGGCCACCGTGATCGCGGCCGGCTCCGACCCGAGCGACCACCCGGAAGTCTACTTCCGTCACGGCGTCCAGTACGTGCTGCTCGGCGAATCCGATCACAGCCTGGTCGAGCTCACCAACGCCCTCACCGGCAAAGTTCCGGCCGCCATCGAGACAATCGCGGGTCTGGCCCTGCCCGACGCCACCGTTCCCAACGGTGTCCGCAAAACCCCGCCGCGTAATCCCGAACGCTTTCCGGACGCCTTCCCCTTCCCCGCCTGGGATCTTATCGACACCGAAAAATACCGCCGTGTCTGGCGCGAAACGCACGGCTATTTCAGCATCAACATGGTCTCGACCCGCGGCTGCCCCTTCCATTGCAACTGGTGCGCGAAGCCCATCTGGGGCCAGCGCTATGCCATGCGCTCACCCGCCAACGTGGCCGAAGAAATGGCGCTCGTGAAGCGCACCCTGAACCCGGATCATATCTGGTTCGCCGACGATATCTTCGGCCTGCAGCCCAGATGGGTCGCCGAGTTCGCCCGCGAAGTGACCGCCCGCGAAGCCTCCATCCCGTTCATGATCCAGTCCCGCGTGGATCTCATGACCGATCAGGCGATCGAAGGTCTCGCCCGCGCCGGCTGCGTCGAAGTCTGGCTGGGAGCCGAAAGCGGCAGCCAGCGCATCCTCGACGCCATGGATAAAGGAACCGATGTCGAACACATCCCGCTGGTTCGGGAAAAGCTGCGGGCAGCGGGCATCCGGGCCTGCTTCTTCATTCAGTTCGGATACCCCGGCGAGACTTTCGATGACATCATGGCTACCGTGAACATGGTTCGCGCCACCTTGCCGGATGAGATTGGCGTCAGCGTGAGCAATCCCCTGCCCGGCACGGGCTTCCACGAAATGGTGAAACTGGAGCTGGGCGAAAAAGATCACTGGGAGCAGAGTAACGACCTCGCCATGATGTTCCAGGGAACTTATCGAACCGATTTCTACCGCAGCCTGCACCGGTTGCTGCACCGCGATCTCACGCTCCGGCAGAAATTGCGCGAAGCTCCCGATGCCGCCGAAGTGCTTCGCCAGCTGGAAGACCTCGATATCGCCTGGGCCGAACTCAGCCAGACCGAAGCCCGCCATCGCAGCGTCAATCCCACGCCCCTGAAAAAGTCGTACGATTTGATAGCGGCTCCCGATCTGAGCCGGCGGTTCAACTGACATGAGCGATCTGGTTCTGACCCACGGCTACTTCCTTTTTGAAGACGAAAAGGAAGTTCAGATCATGCGTCCCTATCCGACGCTCGGCATCCTCTATGTCTCGGCTTACCTGCGGCGCGCGGGGTTCGACGTCGAGATCTTCGACTCCACCTTCGCCGACCGCAACCAGCTTTTCGACCGCCTGCGGCAGGGTCCCGGCGTCCTCGGTATCTATACCAATCTGATGACGCGCCGCGCGGTGCTCGACATCGTCGCGCGCGCCAAAGCGGAAGGCTGGACCGTAGTGCTCGGCGGCCCGGAATCCGCCAACTACCCTTCCGAATACCTCGCCGCCGGTGCCGATGTCGTGGTGCTGGGGGAGGGCGAAACCACCATGGAAGAGCTGCTGCCCGCGCTCGCCGCCCGCGGCCCGCACCGTCTGCACGGCGTTACAGGCACGGTTTTCCGCGATGAAACAGGCGCCATCGTGACCAATGCCGAACGGGAGAAGATCGCCAGCCTCGATTCCATCCCCTGGCCCGATCGCGAACGGATCGACCAGCAGCGGTATGTCCAGGTATGGCGCGACAAACATGGCATGGGGAGCGTCAATCTCATTACCGCGCGTGGCTGCCCCTACAAGTGCAACTGGTGCTCGCACGCCGTCTTCGGCTACACCCACCGCCGCCGCAGTTATCTCGACTGCGCCAATGAAATCGAGCACATTATGGAGACGTACCGGCCCGATCAGGTCTGGTACTCGGATGACGTCTTCACCATCCATCACGGCTGGCTCTTCGATTACGCGAAGGAACTCAAGCGCCGCAACCTGCGCGTTCCCTTCGAAACCATCTCCCGCGCCGACCGCATGATGAAGGAAGAAGTTCTCGAAACGCTCGCCGCCATGGGCTGTTACCGCATCTGGATCGGCTCGGAAAGCGGCAGCCAGCGGATTCTCGATGCCATGGATCGGGGCGTCAAAATCGAGCAGGTGATGTGGGCGGCACGCGCGGCGAAGCGCCATGGGATTCAGGTGGGCATGTTCCTGATGTGGGGCTACCCGGGCGAGCAGATTGAGGATATCCAGGCGACAGTCGATCTGGTCCGGGAGTGCGATCCCGAGATCCACCTCACCACCGTCGCCTACCCGATCAAAAATACGGGATACTTCAGGAAGTCTTCCGATTTTGTCGTCCTCGACAAGGAATGGGCCGCCGCCACCGACCGCGATCACCGCATTCGCGGGCGTCATTCGCGCACTTACTACAAGCATGCCGATCTGTGGCTGAATAATGAGGTGGCCGCCGCCCGCCTCGACCGCGACAACCCGGCGGAAGCGCAACTCCGGAGAGAGGCTGCCCTGCACGCGAAAAGCTCGATGCTGGCGGTTGCGGCGGAAACAGAGGCGTAGGCCGTGCGCGTCCTCGCCCCTGCCTTTGACGCCCACGCCCGGGGCTACGACAGCCAGTTCACCAACACCACTATCGGAGCGCGGATGCGTCACGCCGTGTGGCAGCGTTGCGCGGCTCGCTTTCCCCCGGGCGCATCGCTGCTTGAGATGAACTGCGGCACGGGCGAAGACGCTCTGTGGCTGGCCGCGCGGGGCATCCGCGTTCTCGCGACCGATGTCTCCACCGCCATGCTGGGTATGGCGGAAGCCAAGCTTCAGCAATCCCCCGGCAACCGACTCGTTCGCTTCCGGCAACTGGCCTGGGAGAATCTCGCCGCTCTCGAAGAAGGCCCTTTCGATGGCGTATTGTCGAACTTCGGCGGCCTGAACTGCGTCGAAGACCTGCGTCCCGCAGCCCAGTCGCTGGCCGCGAAGTTGCGTCCCGGAGCCGTCGCTGTTCTCTGCATTATGGGTCCGGTGGTCCCCTGGGAGTGGGCCTGGTTTCTCGCAAAGACGAACCCATCCGCGGCCTTCCGCCGTCTGCGGCCGGGCGGCGTGCAATGGTCGGGCATTACCATTCGCTATCCGTCAATCGGCCAGACCCGCCGGGCGTTCTCACCCGAGTTCCGCTGCCTGCGCGTTTCCGCGCTGGGCGCATTGCTCACTCCGCCTTATTCCGAATCCTGGGCCGCGCGCCATGCCGGGCTGGTGGCCGGTCTCGACCGCCTCGAACGGCGCTTCGAAACCCTCTGGCCCCTGCCCTGGCTCGCCGACCATTACCTGCTGGAGCTCGAAAGGCTTTGACTTTCTCCTGCCCCGTCTGCCGCGCCGTGCTCTCCGGGCAGGGCGGAAGCGCCAACTGCCCTTCCTGCCACCACACTTATTTTGAAGAAGACGGCATCTGGCGCTTCATCCGCCCTGAGCGTATCGCCGCCATCGACGCGTTTCTGCGCGACTATACCAATATCCGGCTCGCGGAAGGCCGCGGCTCGAACGATCCCAACTTTTATCGCAACCTCCCCGACTGTCCCGCGGATCACCCGATGGGGTGGCAGTGGAGCATCCATCGCCGCACGTTTACCTGTTTCGTGAACGCCATATTGCCGTCGCTCGGGCGCGGCGAGATTCTCGACGTGGGCGCGGGAACAGGGTGGCTCAGCAACCGCCTCGCCCACCTGGACCGCCAGCCCTGTGCCATTGACGTAACCTGCGACGATCGGGACGGTCTCGGCGCGGCGCGCCACTTCTCCGCCGCATGGCCCCGTATTCAGGCCGAATTCGATTACCTGCCCGTCGCGGATGCCAGCGTGGACGCGGTAATTTTCAACGCCAGCCTGCACTACTCGACCGACTACGCGCGCACGCTCCGTGAGGCGCTGCGCGTGCTGCGCCCCGGTGGCAATATCGTGATCCTGGAAACACCCGTGTACAAAAAGGAGGCGAGCGGCCAGCGTATGGTCGAAGAGCGCCATGCCGCGTTTCTCAAGCGCTACGGAACCCGTTCGGACTCGGTTCCGAGCATCGAATATCTCACCTGGCCGCGCCTCGCCGATCTCGCGCGCGAGTTGAATCTGAAGTGGAAAATCGCCCGGCCGTGGTACGGCCTGCAATGGGCGATGCGCCCCTGGATGGCGCGGCTCAAACGGAAACGCGAACCCAGCCGTTTCCCCATTCTGCGTGCGCGGAAGCCGCAATGACCGCGCCGATCCCGGATTTCGCCGTCATTATGGCGGTGCACAATGCGCGCGAAACAGTGCAACTCTCGACGCAGCGCACTTTGCGCCACATCGCGGGCCAGAGCGCCCGCCTGATCGTGGTGGATAACGGATCGGACGATGGCGTGGAAGAGTGGCTGCGGGTGCTGGCGCGCCGCGGCGATATCGATCTCATCCGCAACGAGTCGAATATCAGCCACGGCCCGGCCATCGGGCAGGCCCTCCGCCAGACACAATCGCCTTACATCGTCACCCTTGACAGCGATGCCTGGCCGCTTTCGCCGGACTGGCTCACGCGTCTCCGTGCCATGCTCCAGGGCAAGGTCAAGGCCGCCGGAATCCTGCACTATCGGGGCTACATACACCCCTCCTGCATGATGATCGAGCGCGCAACTGTCGAAAGCCTCAACCTCTCGTTTCTGAAAGACCGCGCGCAGGGAATCGACGTGGGCGAGAGCATCACGCGGGATCTTCTCCGTGCCGGATACCAGGTCGCGGGGCTCCCGCAAACCGGCGGACGAACGCGCGGAAGCAAAGACGAACCCATTTGGCTCGGTTCGGAGTATGGCGGGATCGTCTGCCATCAATGGTATTCGTCGCGCCAGCAGCGCGATCGTTCCGTGGACGATGTGCCGATCGGCACGATCCGGCGGGCGCAGAAAGAGTTGCTCGCCGAGTGGCGCGAAGAACCGCGCGAAGTCACCGTCATTCTCGGCATTCGAGTGAGCCCGGACGAACCCGAGCGCCTGCGCAACGTCAAAGCCTGTCTCTGGTCGCTCAACCTGCAGGATCTGCAACGCTGGCGCTATCGCATTGTGCTGATCGAGCAGGATAAGGCGCCCTCGCTGCATCGCGAACTGGGTCCGCTCATCGATCGATACGTTTTTGCGTATAATCCCGGCGCCTACAACCGCGGCTGGGCGTTCAATATCGGGGCGTCGATAGCCGGACGCAAAGCCGGCCCTCTGCTGCTGGTGGATGCCGATGTCCTTCTGCCCGCGACGGCGCTGCGCTTGGGCATGGAAACGGCGGCGCATGGCAGAAACGCATTTCTCGGCTTCCGCGAAGTGGCATATCTCGATGCCGCTTCCACCGAACGCGCCATTCGCGATCGCATCGGCGCGCCCGATCGTCCGCTCGACGTTTACGATTACGAAGGCAGCGTCTTTCAGACCTCGGTCGGGTGCTGTTTCTGGGTGAAGTCGGATTTATATCACCATGCGGGCGGGCACGACGAGCGCTTCCGCGGCTGGGGCCGCGAGGACCGCGAGTTTCGTGACCGCGTTGCCGCGCTTACCAAAGTCCGCACGCTGGCGGGCTGCGTGTTCCATCTGGACCACCCCCGGCCCCCGGAAGAAGACGCGCACGCGCTTGAAAACCGTCGCACATTTGAACGCCTCGAAGCAGGCGAGATTCCTCCGGCGAGCTTCCCTTTCGGCAATCTGCGTCTCTATGCGGATGAGCCCGCCGATACACCCGCCTCATCCGCGCCGCCGCCGGCCGTGGCGAGCGAGCGTGGCGAAATCGAACGTCAGAGCACCCGCTGGCATCTGGCGGAAACGGTCGCGCGGCTGGGCGGATCGGCTCTCGAAGTGGGCCCCGGCAGGCTTCAATACCCGGATCGGAGTTTCGACGTAGTCGCTATCCGGCATCTCATCGAATCGCTGGACCCCTCCGATGCTGCCGGGGTTCTGCGCGGCTGCGCGCGTATTGCGAGGCGCGCGCTGGTGGTAGATTTCGACGCCACGGGAGTTGCCCGCCATGAACTGTTGGGAGACCGTTACTTCCCGGAAGGAGCCATCCCCGGCGGCTGGAAGTTCCGGGAGCGCTTCAAGGTGATCGGCCGTGCGCGGGAGCGTGACGAAATCTGGGTTTTCGATTGCGAAGACTGCTGCATCCGCGATACCGGCAGCCCGAAAATCAGTATCGTTATGCCCACCTACCGGCGCTCCCACACCATTCTGAGGACGCTCGACACCATCCGCGCCCAGACCTGGACGAACTGGGAATTGATTATTGTCGATAACGCGGGCGACGGAGGTTATGGGTTTGGCGATGCCAGAATTCGTGTCGTCTGCCATAAAGTGGGACCGAGTTCGAGCCATGCCCGCAACCAGGGTGTCCGTGTAGCGACCGGTGAACTGATTTGCTTCTTCGACGACGATGACGAAATGTTTCCGCACTACCTGGAGCGATTCGTCGCCGCTTTCGAGCAGGATCCCCGCGCGAAAATGGTCCGCGCCGGGATGATCGTGGGAGACGGGACCGTCAATTATTCCTTCGCCACGCCGGAAGTCTGTCTGCGCCGCGAACTGGCCTCGCCTACGTGGGACCCGCGCGGCGGCGCACAGGACCAGCGCTATTTCGGGCGTATTGTCGAGGACCACCATCTCAGCGAAGACGACGGTTCGATCGTGATCCTGCGGGAAGCCCTCAGCCGGGCCATCACCGACCCGGTCGGCGGTCTGCGCAGCGGGAATTTTTGACCGTGCCGTTTTTGACGATGGAAGCAGCGATTATCGTTGGCGTGCGCGCCGCCCCGGAAGAACCCGAACGCCGGCGGAATCTGGCCGCCTGTCTCGAAGCCCTGCGAGCGCGTCCGGACGGCGTGGAAGCGATCGTAATCGAACAGGACGACGCGCCGAATCTGGAAGAACTGGTGCGTTCACTGGCCGACCGGTACCTCTTCGCGCGCAATTCCGGGCTCTACAACCGCGGCTGGGCTTTCAATATCGGCGCGCGCGCGGCCGCAGATGCGGCGTACCTGTTCTTTCTGGACGCCGACGTCCTGCTCCCGTCCGGTTCCATGGAACGGGCACTCCGGAGAATGCGGTCCGGCGCAAAAGCCCTGCGCCCGTACACCGAAGCGTTGTTTCTCGATCCGGAAACCGGGGGTGAGTTGTTCGTGAATCCGATGGGCCTGTGTCTCTGGATTCGCGCGGACGTGTATCGGGATATCGGAGGGCATGACGAGCGCTTCCGGGGCTGGGGCTGGGAGGATCGCGAATTCTGGGAGCGCCTCGAACGCCACGCCGAAATCGAACGCATGCCGGATCGCATTCTGCACATGCACCATCCCCGGCGTACGATCGACGAGGTCAGCGGAGCCACCAATGCGGCGCTGTTTCACCTGTCGCTGGCCGCCGGTTTCCCCAGGCCAACGGAGAACGCAGGCGACATTGCGAAATATACGGCACAGGCCGCGGTGCCGGCCCGGAATGCCAGTGCCCGGGACGCTGCCGGTTCGTCCAGCGGGCCGCTCATCAGTATCGTGATGCCGACTTACCGGCGCGAGCACACGATCCAGCGTGCCGTTGCCTGCATCCTGGCCCAGACGCACACGGCCTGGGAACTGATTATCGTGAACAATGCGCCGGGCGCACACGGCTTCGATTTTGCGGACCCGCGTATCCACGTCTACCACCACCCCGACAGATCCAGTGCCAGCTATGCCAGGAACGAGGCGCTGCAATACGCGACCGGCGAACTGATTTGTTTCTTCGATGACGACGACGAGATGTTTCCCGATTATCTGGCCCGTTTCGCCGCCGCCTTTCGTGAAAATCCCCAGGCCGGAATGGTCACATGCGGGATGATTCGCCCGGACGGGCGTCCCGGCTTCAGCCTCGCCACCCCAACCTGTTGCCTGCGGCGCGAAGCCGCCCGGGCCGACTGGATTCCAGACCACGGCCACGATAAAGTCTACTTTCGCCGTATCGCGGACAGTAACCGCTGGACAATCGCAAACGGAGGAATTGTGGAGTTGTCCGAAATTATGTGCCGCGCCTGGGCCGACCCCTCCGGCGGTCTCCGCCGCGGCGATCTGTAACGTGGCGGGTTACATGTCGCCGCCCGCGAGCACCAGATTGGCCGAATCCGCAACATTCGCGCCGACGGCGTTCGAGCCCCAGACCGCGCTCGATCCCCATACGGCGCTGGAACCCCATACCGCGCTGGAACCCCAGACCGCGCTCGATCCCCATACAACGCTTGAGCCCCAGACTACGCTCGAACCCCAGACGGCGCTTGAACCCCACACTACACTGGAACCCCAGACGACGCTCGATGAATTGACCAGACTCCACGTACCCGCCGCCGTTAATGCCAGAGCGGGAGAGGCGGCGCTCATACCTGAGGGCGTCAGATCGGTACTGAAAAGGGCATTGCCGATGTTGAGATAACCCGCGCCGATGGTGAAAATGTCGTACTGCGCCGTATACACGATGCCCGTTGAGGGATCCGTATAACTGCTGCTGACCGGAAATGTCTTGTCCGCCGTCTTCATCAGCCTTGCCTTCACCTGATCCGGCGCGATACCGGGATTCTGCTGGATCAGCAGCGCAGCCGCGGCGCTCACATATGCGGTTGCCATGCTGGTACCGCTGAGCTGAATGTAATCCGGAGAATCCTTCCCGTCGTTGCCATTGTGGTACTGGTTCATCGGAATACCGGTCGACGGATAGTTCCTGACGAATGTGCTTTCCGGCGAGAGCGTGGAATCGATCAGATTTCCAGGAGCGACCAGATCGGGCTTGACCACCATGTCATAAGCAGTCGGCCCTTTGGAACTGTAGGTGGCGATCAGGTCGTCGCTCTTGTTGGGCGTACCCATGTCTTTCATCGCCCCTACTGTAATCACGTCCGGATCGTTGCCCGGCGCTGTAATGGTGCCGTACCCCTGCGTGGTCGCCGGGTTGGTGCGTCCGTCGTTTCCAGCGGCCACAACCACCACGATTCCCGCCTTCCAGGCCTGTTCAACGGCCTGGCAAAGCGGGTCCATCGTGTAACTTTCATACACCGGACGGCCGAGCGAAAGGTTGATGACGCGAATGTTGTACTTCGCCTTCAACGAGACAGCCTGCTGGATGGCCGCGATCACGCCACTGTCCATGCCGTTCCCATTCCGGTCGAGCACCTGCAGGTCGATCAGACTGACGCCCGGAGCCACCCCCCTGAAGGTCCGGAAATACTGAGGACCGTCCGAATCCGCGCCGGAACCGGCAAGGATACCGGCTACATGCGTGCCATGGCCAAAAGCGTCGCCGCCGACGCCGTTGAACTGCTGTGCATAGACGACCTTGCCTTTCAGATCGTTGTGCTTGCCGATGCCGCTGTCAATTACCGCTACACCCACACCTGAACCGTCCACGCCATACGATGCCGCGAGGTTCGCGCCGATCGTGACATCGGCCTGATCGAGATGAGCATGAACCGGGCGGTCGAGCGAGATATACGAAACCTCCGGATCGTTCGCTAACCCGGCCAGGGCGCCGGCGGGAACGCGGTAATGCCGGGATTTGATGAGCGTCAGGTCGCGGAGCAGGGTTGCGCCCCTGTCCCTGAATCGCTGCTGTCCAGCCGCGCTGGGGACTTGCCGGTACTGCACGATCACTTCGACGTCACCGGTACTTTTCCCCGACCGTAACTCCGGGGACAGCTTTTCCATTCCCCCGAACGCGGCCCCGGCGGCCAGAGTAATCGCCAGACAGCCGACTCCGATCGATCTTAACGGGGTTCTTTTCATAGCACTCCTCCATGTGGCGATCTCTTGGAGACCGTTGCATAAATGAGATCGGCGTTTGGAGAAAAGATCTGTAGCGAAGTGGAGAAAGCAGGGTACTAGTACCGTACTGCGGTACTATGCCGAAGTTATAGGGCCAGCTTCCCGCGATAGATCATTTCTTTCGGGTCGAACCTGGCTTTGAGAGACAGCTGATCGTTGTCCAGCGTAAAAACGACGTCTCTGTCGCTGACGCTCAACGGCAGTAGTTCCTGCGAGAAGCCAAACAAGATCATGGCCCCCCCTCTGGCGGGCCGCACGACGCCTGCCTGTACGGGGTCCCGCGACTTAGCCCGCAGAATCGCGCCATTTTTCAGCCAGTCCAGAAGCTCTTCCTGGTCGACGGCTCTCGGCGGGGCGGAAGGAGACGGGGCCACGCCCTTACGCGGGAGGCGCCCCCCTTCCACGACGATCGGGAGATTGGCGACGCCGATCGCGTAGTGGTTTGCAAATTCCGCCGGAATCGGGTACTTCAAGGCATCGAGAAGGGGTTGCGCGCTTTCCCACGTAACGGTGGCATCCGGTAATCTTCCCGGTGTCCGCCCGCCGCCCGCCCCTATGCTGCTGCCGCCTCTGGTGTTCGGATCGACCGTAAGATCGCTGCCTCCCCGATCGCCGGCGGCGCCCTGGCCGTTCGGTTTAAGATCGATCCGGGTATCCCGGGCCCACGGGGATCGGGTTGTCAACAGAAGGACTTCGTCACTCGACCAGGCCAGTGGCTCTTTCTTATTCCAGAAATCCGCTGCGCCGAAAGCCTCTGGCGCGAGGCACAAGCCGAGACCCGATCCAGCTACGGCTCCTATCCAGCGTCGGCGCGTCATCTTCATACAGTCTATTAAACGCAGTCGGGCCGGGACACGGATACGCTTTCGGAGCACACCGAATAAAAAGTACGTTTTAATACATATTTTGTTGGTTGCCCTCACCGTCCCACGCTAGATTGAAGGCGATGTCTCAGCTTGGCGGTGTACGGGAAAATACCCGGACGGTCCTCGTGGTCGATGACGAACCGGACGTTCTGCATCTCATTGAGACCATCCTGTCCGGGGACGGCTATAACGTCGTGCCCGCCAGCGACGCGGAGCGGGCGATTCGGGTTTTCGAGAAGATGCCCCGGCGTCCGGACCTGGTCCTTACGGATGTCGTGATGCCTGGCATGAGTGGACCGATGCTGGTGGACTGCCTGCTCGCCCTCGATCCGGATCTGAGATTTCTGTTCATGTCCGGCTACGATGACCGCCAGGTGGTGCAGCGCTACGTCATTGAAAGAGGCTTTCGACTGATTACAAAACCTTTTACCGTGAAGGCTTTACGGGCGGAAATTAAAGCGATTATCGATGCCCCCGCACCGTCCGGTGCCGACGGCCGCACGGAGCCCGCCTCCTGAAGACACCCCCGGCCGAAGCGCGCCAGTGGTTTGTATCCGGGCGGGTGCAGGGTGTAGGATTCCGCTGGTTCGTTCTGAAGAACGCGCACGGCATCGGTGTTCGCGGGTGGGTCCGCAATGAAGACGATGGCCGGGTGCGGGTTTACGCGGTCGGTACTTCCGCGCAGCTTAACCAGCTTGCCGCGCTGTTGTACCAGGGGCCGCCGATGGCCGAGGTTCGCGGAGTTGAAGAGCGGGAAGCAGCCGTGCAACAATTGAGTTCCTTTCAATCGGAGTAACCAGATTCCGAATGCAATCCGACCAATGAATTCACTCAAACAATTGATCCGTGAGGTCCCCGATTTCCCCAAAGAGGGCATCCTCTTTTACGACATCACCACCCTGCTGAAGGATAAAACCGGTCTGCGAGGCACCGTTGACGGGCTGAAGAGCCGGTATGAGGGCGCGGGTATCGACGTTGTGCTGGGAATCGAGGCGCGAGGCTTTATTTTCGCTCCCGCGCTGGCCTATGCGCTGGGCGCCGGTTTCGTTCCCGTGCGCAAGCCCAAAAAACTGCCGTCCGACTGCGCACGGGTCACCTACGACCTTGAATATGGCACCGATACCCTGGAAATTCACAGAGACGCGATCGCGCCCGGCTCCAGAGTCCTGATCGTGGACGATCTTCTGGCCACTGGCGGGACCGCGAAGGCTGCCATGCAACTGGTGGAACAGTTGGGCGGGATTGTCGCGGGCCTGGCCTTCGTCGTGGAGTTGACGTTCCTCAACGGACGGGGGAAACTCGATGGCCACGACGTTTTTTCCCTGCTCCAGTACGACAAATGAAGCGGGCCGTAACCCGAACAGCGCGCGTCCCGGCATTTGCCAAGCTGAATCTCGGCTTGCGGGTCCTCTACAAACGGACGGACGGCTACCACGAACTCCGAACCGTCTTCCAGACCGTCTCGCTGGCCGACCGTCTGGATATTTCGTGGACGCCCGGAAGCACCACCCGGATCGAGATCGAAGGCACGCCCGAGATTCCCGACAACCTGGTCGAGCGGGCTTCCCGGCTCGTACTGGAAGCCATGAAGATTCATGGGGATGTGCAGTTCCACTTAAAGAAGAACATTCCGGCCGGCGCGGGCCTTGGCGGTGGATCTTCCGACGCGGCTGCGGTTCTTCTCGCGCTCCCCGTGCTAACGGGAAAGCCGCTTTCAGCCGATCATATCCTTGCGATGGCGACTCAACTGGGAAGCGATGTGCCATTCTTTCTGCACGGAGGCACGGCACTCGGTCTCGGCCGAGGCGAAGAGCTGTATCCCCTGCCCGGGCGTCCCCCTGCGCGCGGTCTTCTGGTGATCCCGAACCTGCACTCATCCACCGCTGAAGCCTATCGGGATCTGTCCCCGGGATTGACATCAATTCCGTTACAAAATAAACTAGCTAGTTTCCAGCAGGAAGTCTGGCGAGGGGGAGCGGACGGAAATACAGCCGCAGTGAAAGACAATGATTTTGAAGAAGTTGTCTTCGCCCGGTACCCTGAACTCAAGCAAATCAAACAGCGCCTTCGCCGGGCTGGCGCTAATCCAGCGGCGATGACAGGCAGCGGGTCCGCCGTTTTCGGAATTTTCGCGGACCCCGAACGGCTCGATCGCGCAAAGAAGTCATTCCCGGATCAAAGAGTGTTTCCTATATCGTTCGTAAGTCGCGCGCAATACCGCTCCGCCTGGAGACGCGCGCTACACCTCCACGCAGAGCACCACGCAGAAGGTACCCTATGGCCTCCCCGAAGCCTGTACGTCCGAAACCAGTACGCGCAATGAACCCGGATCGGATCAAGATCTTCACTGGCAGCGCCAACCCATCGCTGGCGGAGGAGATCTGCCAGCAACTCGGGCTGGATCTCGGGGTGATGAAGCTGAAGCGCTTCTCCGACGGCGAAATCAACCTGCAGATCCTTGAGAACGTGCGGGGCGCCGATTGCTTCGTCGTCCAGCCGACCTGCACTCCGGTGGATTCCCATCTGATGGAACTGCTGGTCATGATCCACGACCTGAAGCTCTCTTCGGCGGAGCGTATTACCGCAGTGTTACCCTATTATGGGTATGGCAGGCAGGATCGCAAGGACAAACCGCGCGTTCCGATTTCGGCCAAACTGGTAGCCTCGCTGCTCGAAACGGCGGGCGCGGACCGCGTTATGGCTCTGGATTTGCACGCGGCGCAGATTCAGGGTTTTTTCGATAAGCCGGTGGATCATTTGTTTTTTCGTCCGGTGACCATCGATTATTTCAAGCCGCGGAATATCCCGGATCTTACGGTGGTTTCACCCGATGCAGGGGGGGTGGAGCGCGCACGGTCGGTCGCCAAGCGCCTCAACGCGCCGCTGGCGATCATCGACAAACGCCGGGAAGAAGCGAATGTCGCCGAAGTCATGAATGTGATTGGCGATGTGCAGGGCCAGAACTGCCTGATTGTGGACGATCTCATCGATACGGCAGGTACTCTGGTGAAAGGGGCGGAAGCGCTGTTCGAATATGGCGCCACCAGCGTCACGGCTTGCGCTACCCATGCGGTGCTTTCGGGTCCGGCGGTCGACCGGATCAGGGAGTCGAGGATCAGGGAATTGATCGTATCCAATTCGATTCCTCTTTCCAAAGAGGCAAAGGATTGCGGAAAGATCAGGACGCTGTCGGTTGGGCCGTTGCTGGCGCGGGCCATTCAGTCGATTCATGAAGAGACGTCGATCAGCGTTTTGTTTGTTTAACAGGTTTTGAGGCGCAACCCACGACTTGGCCGCACCAGCGGCCGAAACGGACTTGCGGACCATTGGCGGAGTCAAGCGATCATCTTATCCTGGATAAGTTGACCGGCACGGCTACCGACCGGGTCAGGAGATGAGAAGTTGAGAATTGAAACGGTAGTTGCAGCCGAAGCTCGCGCGAGCCGCGGCAAGAACGAAGCGCGGCGTGTCCGCGTGAGTGGCCGGATTCCGGCAGTGATCTACGGCGCTTTCGAGGACCCCTGTGCCATCAGCCTCGATCCCAAGGACATTCTGCGTATCATCCGCAGCAGGACGGGGCATAACTCGATCTTCGACGTCGAAGTGGCTGGCGGGGAGAAGACTCCCGTAATTGTGGCCGACGAGCAGTATCATCCGGTCAAAGGCACATTGATGCATATCGATCTGAAACGGATCGATCTTACGCGGAAGCTGCGCGTCTCCGTGCCAGTGCACGTGACGGGCGAAGCGAAGGGCGTCAAACAGCAGGGCGGCGTGCTCGACATCGTGACCAAGACGGTCGAGATCGAGTGCGTTCCGGACGATATTCCGAATCATTTCGAAGTCGATGTGACGGAACTGATGATCGGCACGAATATCCGCGTTTCCGATCTTCCGGTCAAAGAGGGCGTCCGCGTGATCACCGCGCCCGAAGCCGTTATTGCGCACGTGGTTGGAATCAGGGAAGAGGCTGTCGCCGAGGTTGCGGCGCCGGTTGTGGCCGAACCCGAACTGGCGAAGAAGGGCAAGAAGGAAGAGGTTGCCGCGCCCGTTCCGGAAAAAGGCAAGAAGAAATAACCGGGAATGTTCCTGGTGGCCGGTCTTGGTAATCCAGGCGAGCAGTACGCCGCGACACCCCATAATATGGGTTTTCTCGTGGTGGACAGGCTCGCGGCGCGTCATGGAATTCGCCTGACGCGAAATGAATGCCAGGCATTCGTGGGCCAGGGGAACATCGGTGGCAAAACCGTGCTGCTGGCCAAACCACAGACCTTCATGAATCTGAGCGGGATTGCGGTTAAACCGCTGCTGCAAAAGAATGAAATTGCGCAATCCGATCTGATTCTGGTCTATGACGAACTCGATTTGCCGTGGGGTTCGCTCCGCGTGCGGCCGGGAGGGTCGGCGGCGGGTCACAATGGGATTGCGGACGTAATCGCCAAACTGGGAACGCAGGAGTTCCCGCGAATTCGGCTGGGAGTGCATCCCGGCCATCCCTTGCCGAGCGGCAAGGACTATCTGCTGTCGCGTTTTACTCGTCAGCAAATGGAAAGTCTGGACCGGTTCGTCGACCTCGCGGCCGACGCCACCGAATCCATAATTGCCGAAGGCGTCGAAAAGTCCATGACGAGATTCAATCGTCGCGCCCAGGGCTTAACAACAGAGGAAGAATGAGAATCTACGAAAATCTGTTCATCGTCAAACCCGATGCGACAGAAGAAGAGATCGACCACCTCGTTGACCAGATGAGCAAGAGTGTCACCGCGACCGGCGGCACGATTGACAAGGTCGACAAGTGGGGCAAACGCAGGCTCGCCTACCGGATTGAGAAGCATCGCGAAGGCAGCTACATCCTGATGCAGTTCACGGCCGAGCCGGCAGCGGTGAAAGAGTTCGAACGCCGTCTCCGCGTGCAGGACGTTGTGATCAAGTACCTGACCGTTCGCATTGACGAGACGTTGAAGCGTCTCGACAAGCGCAAGAAGGAGCGCGAGAAGCGTGCGCACCGGCGTCCGCAAGCAGCGGCTCCGCAACCTTCGCTCGCCCAGCAGATGCTTGGAGGGGCGGCGGAAGGCGCGCATCCATTGCCTGGAGCACCGGCACCGGGCGCCCCGGCACCTGGCGCCATCGCACCTGGCGCTCCCGTTGCCGCTGTACCCGTTCCGGCAATTCCCGCCAGCCCGCTTCCCGGCGCACCGGTGGCAACTCCGGCAGAGCCAGCCCCGGCTTCCGAAGGGCAGCCAGCAAAACCGAGCGCAGAGTAAGGAGATCTCAACATGCCAGAACCAAGAGGTGGAAGACCGATCGCGGCTTCGCAACGCCCTACCGGCGGCGACAAGGCCGCTGCTGTAGGCAAGAAACAATACTTCCGGCGCAAGAAGGTTTGCCGTTTCTGCGTCGAGAAGATCGACGACATCAATTACAAGGACGTCCGGATGCTACAGGCGTTCATCGCCGAGCGCGGCAAGATTGTTCCACGCCGCATTTCGGGTGTCTGCGCGCCGCATCAGCGCCGCTTGACGGATGCCATTCTGAAGGCCCGCAATATCGCCCTGCTGCCATTCGCGGCGGCCGTTTAAAAGGAGATCGACCCAATGGAAATCATTCTCAGGGAAGACATCGAAAAACTCGGCGTGCGGGGCGAAGTGGTCAAGGTTGCGGCAGGCTATGCGCGCAACTTCCTGCTGCCGAAAAAACTGGCTGTCGCGGCAACCGATTCCAACCGGAAGATCGTGGAGCAGGAACGCCAGTCCCATCTGCGCAAGGAAGCAAAGCAGATTGGCGAAGCGCAGGAACTGGCGAAACTGGTAGGCGCGGTGACCGTCACGATCTCGCGTAAGGCCGGCGAAAGCGATCAGTTGTTCGGTTCGGTAACCGCCGCCGATATCTCCGACGCTCTCACGGCACAGAAGTATAACGTGGAGCGCCGCAAGATCCATCTGGAAGAACCGATCAGGACATTGGGCGAACACAAGGTCCCGGTTCGTCTGCATCGTGAAGTAACCGCGGAAATCACCGTCAACGTCATTCGCGAAGAGTAGACTAAAGGGAATGGACTCCGAGTTAAAGGCGCACCTGGAGGCGATGGAATTTCGCCTCCAGGAACATCTCGACCAAACGCTGGGAACCCAGGCATCCCGAATCGACGAGAAGCTGACTAGTCTGGAATCCCGAATCGACGGGAGGCTGGTTGGCCTGGAGTCCCGAATCGACGAGAAGCTGGTTGGACTGGAATCCCGAATCGACGGGAAGCTGGCTGACCTGGAGTCCCGAATCGACGAGAAGCTGGTTGGACTGGAATCTCGAATCGACGGGAAGCTGGCTGACTTGGAGTCCCGAATCGACGAGAAGCTGGTTGGACTGGAATCCCGAATCGACGGGAAGCTGGCTCACCTGGCATCCCAGATCGACGAGAAGCTGACTAGTCTGGAATCCCGAATCGACGGGAAGCTGGCTGGCCTGGAGTCCCGAATCGACGAGAAGCTGGTTGGACTGGAATCCCGAATCGACGGGAAGCTGGCTGACCTGGAATTCCGCCTCCGGGAACATACGGAAACCGTGGAGACCCGGCTACTGGCTGAGTTCTGGAAATGGGCTCGCTCGTCCGATATCAAAACGCGCCAGCACGCCGGGAGCATTGCAGCCATGGACGAACGGCTGCTCGCGGTCGAGGAGCGCCTCTCGGAACTCGAACGCAGACGTCACCAATAGAGACTAATCGGCGCTAACGCCGCCGCCCCGTTTGTGCAGCCACTTGCGCTTGATATCCGGCCAGAATTCTTTCAGAACCCCGGAGATCGCATCCGTCCCGATCTGAGTGCCCATCCGCTGCATCGTACCGCCAAAGCCGCGGGCATCCGGATAATAGAGATTGCCGAGCGCGGCCACAGTCCCGTTCCCCAGAAACTCCGAAGTATTGAAGCGCCAGTTGCCGGCATCCGTGCGCGTAACCAGGACACGCGTCGCGGCGTATCCGAGCCGGCCCATAACGGATCCGTTTACTTTGCGGAAATAACGCGGATCCTCATGCAACATCGATGGAAAGATGGCCTCAGTCATGAAATTGCCGAGATCCTGATCCGCCACCGCCGAACCGTAGCGCCGGGCGTAACCTTTCAAGCCCTGACCGAAGGAAGGATTGCTGTCGTTCAATTGCGACCAGCCGGAGAACGCGGCCGCAAGGAGATACGACGGGTAATCGAACGTGTCTTTTTTGGCGATTGTATATTTCTGTTTTGTCGTAATCGGCCGGAATGGAATCGAGCCATCCGCCGTGCGGTAGTTCGGCAGAACTCCAAAAATACGCTTGTCCTCCCCTGAACCCGGTTGTCCGGCAAGAGGCGTCGTTCCTGACGGAACGACTGCGGGAGCCGGGTCCGATTGCGGAGCCGCCGCTTCCGGAGCACTCTGCGCAAGCAGCAAACCCGGAGCCAAAAGGGCAAAAAAGATACTTTTCAAGTTCAGACGCACTCCCACTGTCTTCTCAAGATGTTTCCTGCGGAGCAAGGGTTCCAGATTTGTTCTTCATTCGGATAGTGGCGCATTGGCGATAATCGAAAGTTGATACGCGCTCATGTTCCCATTGCATTGGCTGCCCTTCTGATGACATTCTGTTCACCGAAAAAAGAGAACCGCGCCATCGCGCACGATATCCATTCTTATTCCAATCCCGATCTCGTCCGCGTTCGCCATTTGAATCTGGATCTGAACGTGGTCTTCGAGCAGCAAACGATCCAGGGCACGGCTGTCCTGACCGTCGAGCAGTTCGGGCACGACGCGAAACAACTCATACTCGATTCCCGCGCACTTCAGATCGACGAAACGGAAGTTTCTTCCGACGGCCTGAAATACCGGGAGTCGCGTTTCTCGATCGGCACGGCGGACAAAATCCTCGGCGCACCTTTACGAATCGATATCGCGCCGGACACGAAGTTCGTTCGCATCCGTTATTCGACCGACCCCACGGCCACGGCTCTGCAGTGGCTCGCGCCGGAGCAAACGGCGGGAAAGCAGCATCCATTCCTCTACACGCAATCGCAGGCGATTCACGCACGCAGCTGGATTCCTTTACAGGATTCCCCTGGCGTTCGCGTCACGTACGAAGCCAGAGTTCACGTACCGGCTGGATTGAAAGCGGTCATGAGCGCCACGAACTGCCCGGACAGCCGCGACTGCGTTTTCACGATGGACCGACCGATCCCCTCATACCTGATCGCTCTGGCGGTGGGCGATCTCGCGTTCCGGTCGACGGGGCCGCGCACGGGCGTGTGGGCCGAGCCTTCGGTTATCGCCAAAGCCACGGCTGAATTCTCCGATATGGAGAAAATGCTCGAAGCGGCGGAGAGGCTGTACGGGCCATATCGCTGGGGCCGTTACGACGTTCTGGTCCTGCCCCCCAGCTTTCCGTTCGGCGGCATGGAGAATCCCCGTCTCACGTTCGCTACCCCGACCGTCATCGCCGGCGACAAGAGCCTGGTGTCGCTGGTCGCGCATGAGATGGCCCATTCATGGTCAGGGAACCTCGTGACGAATGCGACGTGGAGCGATTTCTGGCTGAACGAAGGTTACACCGTCTATATCGAGCGCCGTATTCTCGAGGAGTTATACGGCACGCGGCGCGCGGAGATGGAAGCAGCCCTCGGTTATCAGGATCTTCAGGACGAATTGAAGACAGACCCTCCCGCGGACCAGATTCTCCACATCGATCTCAGCGGCAGGGACCCGGACGACGGCGTCACGAGCATCCCTTATGAAAAGGGGGCTTTGTTTTTGCTGCAGATTGAGCGGGCATTCGGGCGGCAGAAGTTCGATAGTTACCTCAGGGATTACTTCGATCATTTCGCTTTCCAGAGCATCACGACGAAACAATCGCTCGATTACATGCGCGAGCATCTGTTCAAGGGAGACGAGAAAGCTCCGCAACTCGCCGCGGGTATTCCGGTGGATCAATGGATCTATCAGCCCGGGCTGCCTGCGTCGGCGCCCGTGCCGATCTCTCAAGCGTTCCTGGCTGTCGATAAGCAACTTGTCCTCTGGCTGGCGGGCGAAGATATCGATACGGCGGGATGGAGCACGCAGGAGTGGCTTCACTTTCTCCGCGGGTTGCCTCCACGGCTCGGTTCCGCAGGGATGCGCCGGCTCGATTCGTCTTATCGCCTGACTGCTTCTTCGAACGACGAGATTCTGGATCAGTGGCTGCTCATGTCGCTCAGAAATCGTTATGAGCCCGCTTATCCGAGGCTCGAGGAGTTCCTCACCACCGTAGGCCGGCGGAAGTACGTCAAACCGCTCTACGAGGCAATGGACCTGAAGCAGGCGAGCGAGATCTACGACAAAGCCCGGCCCATGTATCACCCGATTACGCAGGCGACGATCGATTCCATCGTCGCGGCAAAAAAAGAGAGTGAGGATAAAACCAGATAAGCGGCATTCCGGTCGCGGTTAAAGAAGGCACTCGCTCGAATGGATCCCGGCCGCCTGCAGATTCACGCTCATCTTATCGAGCGCCGCCCGATGAATCTGCGATACGCGGCTCTCGTTGATTCCCAGCTTCTCGCCAATCTCCCGCATCGTCTTGCCCCCGACATAATAGAGCCCGATCACCGCCTGATAGCGCTCCGGCAGAGTCTTCATCGCGGTGGAAAGCACGGATCTCAGTTCTCTTTGCCCGGTAAGGACATCGGGATTGAGCTGATCCCCGGCCGGAAACTCGGGAACGTTCTGATTTTCGCTTTCCGGCGCGCGAGTCGAGGCGGAGAGCAGACCCACCATCCGCAACTCGACGGCAACCTGCCGCCAGCGGGCCACATCCATGCCCATTTTCTCCGCGATTTCCACTTCCGTGGGACTACGTTCCATCGCCGCGGCCAATTCACGCGTGATCGACTCCAGTTGTTTGTGGCGTTTCCGCAGATCGCGCGATGCCCAGTCCATGTCTCGCAGGCTGTCGAGAATGGCACCCTTGATCCGGTGCTTCGCGTAACCCCGGAAGCTGACCTGTTTATCGCCGTTGTATTTCAGCGCGGCATCGAAAAGCCCCATGACGCCCGCGTGAATAAGATCGTCCAGATCCACGTGAACAGGCAGGTTCTCATACACGCGGACCGCGATGGAACGTACCAGAGGCAGGTGTTGCAATACAAGGCGGTCTCGCTCGCTTTCATCTGTCGCGGAAACGGGCAGATCGGTGGTGGAAGCGGACAAATCGGAAGTAGTTGGCATCGGCATTCTCTTGCCACTTGAGAATGCACGGGATTCGCCACTTGTTCGCCTGATTTAAAGCTATATTTATCAGCTACCTGGCTTTTTGGCGACGGGCGGGAGGCCGGTTTTGGTTTCAATCCGGAATCCAAAACGGACCGGTTGTTTCAATATGGAATCTACCAGCCGGCTTTGACTGCAATCAGTGTTTTGAGCGCCAGAATGGCATAAAGGAAGAGAACGCCGTAGAGTGCGATGCCGTGAAGAATCAAAAATGCCACCGCGATGAGGACCGCGTAAGCCCCCATCGCCATTGCGAATCGCTTATTCATAACGCCGTAGTTACAGCCCTGTTCATGACCTGTTGTTCATGACGCGAAAATCAGGCTTTGGAAACAGCCGGCCTGACGGAGGTTTCCTGCTCGTCGTCGTCGGTCTCGGGCTCGTCGTCCATGAATTCGGGCAGCATGAGCGGACCGTCGAGGACAACGAGATCGTCGTCCGATGAATCCCTGGGCAGGGTTTTGCGTTCGACCCGTTTCTGGGCTTTTTCCAGCTGCTTTTCTTTCCGCTGCTGTTCCTTCTGTCGCTTCTTGAAAGACTGTGGTCCGCGGCCGGCCATACTCTTCTCCTGAATTTGAGATGCTTACCGGGGAACCGCGGACTCGCGGTTCCCCATAACTTCAGACGTCCAAAAACGCAGCTAAGGTACGCTTACCAGCGCGATCCGCCGCGGCCGCCACCACCGCCGCCCCCGCCGCTGCGGCCACGTCCGGCGCCGCCGCCACTGCCACCCGCGGGCTTCGGACGGGCTTCGTTGACGTTCAACGCGCGACCGTTCATCTCCGCTCCATTGAGCTGTGCAATCGCCGTTTCGGCGTCGCGCCGCTCCGTCATTTCCACAAAAGCAAAACCCCGGGGCTGACCGCTGTCGCGATCCGTTACGATGTTAACGCGCTCGACACCGCCGTATTGGGAAAACGCCTGCTGCAGGTCTTCCTGAGTGGTCTGGTAGCTCAAATTTCCTACAAAAATGTTCGTCATTCAGTTCCTCTTTTCAGGTTATTCGTCTTTGTCGGGGCTGCACTAGACACCTGAACGACAGATGGAAGGTAGAACCAGAAGGCACTCGCGAATTGAGAGGCGGGCAAAGACTCTCTAATCGTAACACGCCCAGGCCAGGCCGCCGCAAGCCGCGGATGCCCCCGGACGGGGCGCGATCTACTGCCGCATATTGTACATAAAGGTCATCCGCAGAACGATCCGCTGCCCTTTAAAGTCTCTCGGGAGAGGCGGCAGGGGATTGGACGCGCTGACCGCGGCTACTGCCGATTGATCGAGCGCCTTCGCCCCCGATTCGGTCGAGAAAATCACCTTTGTCACGACGCCCTGCTTCGCGATCGCGAACTCGAGCACCACTTCGCCCCGCTGCCCGAGGCGCGCCGCTTCCGGATAGACCGCGAACCAGTTCCGCCTCACCGCGGCAAGCACCTGCAACATGTAAGGCCGGAAATCCACGCCCATCGGGTCGCTCCGGAGTTCCATGCTGGAGTGCGGGCGCCCGGCTGAAGGCGGCAGGTTCAGTCCAGCCCCGAGCCCGCCCTCGTCGGCCCCGAGATCGCCCACGGATTGACCCAGTCTGGAGCCGGTTTTCGTCAGATCGCGGACAGCCGCCTCGACCGAGGTATTCGGCATGGCGACTCTCGCCTGGGTACCCTGAGCGGGGCTCGCCGCCTGATGCGGCGCCACGTTCTCGAATACCAGCTTTGGCGGTTCAACCGGCGGCGGCAATGTGAGCTTTGCAATGGACGCCGGCTGCGGCGGTCCCGGATTCGCCGCCTGGATCTTCGGGGGCTCCGTAATGACCACTTTCGGTTCCACCTTCGCCACCTGAGGCGGCGCGGGCGCCTCGGCCGGAGGGGGCACGGGCGGTGGCGCTTTTCTGGCGGGAGGCGCCGGAGACGGGGCTTTCAACAGAGGCCGTTCAGGGATTGCCGCGACCGTGAGCTCCTTGCTGATTTTGCCCTTATTCGGGGCTTTCTGCGTTAATTCGGTTGGAATATAAAGCGGGGTGAAGAGGACGATGGGACGCTGCTCATAAACACGCTTGTTCGTTCCGAGGTCAGGCGTCAGCAGCAGCGTCAGAACTAAAACGACATGGCACGCGACCGAGGCGATCGCGGCTACGCGCCAGCGGCGCCAATCCGTGCCGCGGTCCCGCTCCAGCAAAAGATGCAGTTCTGGTTCCGTGTCTGGAGAGGCGGAATCCGCCGATGCTAAGGTTTCCATCCTGAAGCGAGAGTTTTCCCGACCACGCGCGCGTGCTCCTCGATCTTATCAAGGATATCGAGGGCTACTTTGAGTGTTCTACGGGCGGCGCGGCCATCCAGTTTCAACGTCTTGCGGCTTTCGACGGCATCGAGAAAGGCATCGAACTGGAGCTTCAGAGGCTCGGACGGCGCGATCGGCAACTGCTCGAACGCAATTCCCTCCGGTCCGCCGACAGTGCAAACAGCGGCGGACTGCTTCGCATAGTCGAGCGAAATATATTGCCGGGGCTGAAAGAGGCGCAGCTTTCTGACTTTCTCGGTCGAAACCCGGCTCGCCGTGAGGTTGGCGATACATCCATCGGCGAATTCGAGGCGCACGTTCGCGATATCGACTTTGGGAGAGAGAATTGAGATCCCGGCGGCCCGGATATCCCGCAATTCCGCCCGCGCCAGAGCCAGCACGATGTCCAGATCGTGGATCATCAGATCGAGCACCACATCCACATCGAGGCTCCGCAGGGTGAACATGCTCATCCGGTGAATCTCGAAAAACAGCGGCAGGGTGGCCGCGCGTTCGAGCGCAATCACGGCGGGATTGAATCGCTCCAGGTGCCCAACCTGCAAGATGCGTCCGCCGCGCTCGGCCGCGTCCACCAGGCGATCTGCTTCTTCGAGCGTGGATGCGACAGGCTTTTCGACCAGGACGTCAATACCCGCTTCGAGCAGCGCGCAACCGATCTCCGCATGCCTGACGGTGGGGACAGCGAGAACGGCGGCATCCACCTCACCCAGGACGTCCCGATAATCCGCGGTCGCGCGCACGTGCTCGCCCGCCTGTTCGCGCGCCCGGCCGAGATCCGCATCCACTACAAACCGCAGTTCGGCCCGCGCGCTCTCGCGCACCACGCGCACATGATTCTTCCCGAAAGAACCCGCTCCAATCACGGCCAGCCGTTTCAAAGTCCGTCCCCTTGTAAAGGTGTCATCCCCACCATGGCAATTTTCGCCGCATTGGCCTTCAGCAGCAACTCCTCCTTGTCGAGCAGCAGCGTTCTCCCCGCATCCACCGCGAGCGCGGTTGTATTGGTCTCGATCATGACGTCAATCGTGCCTGGCCCGATCACCGGCACGTCGAACAGCAGATGCCTGCGCCGCGAGGACGCCTTGACAAGGGTCAGTTTCTTCCCTTCCACCAGGCTGGCCGCCCGCCGCAGCATGGCATCGGTGCCCTCCATTGCTTCAAGCGCGACGCACGCGCGCCCGGCTATCGCGACGCTCTGCCCCAGGTCGAAACTGGCCAGGGCATGCGCGACCTTCTGCCCGTATTCAATGTTGCGCTGCTCCTCCGCATCCGGTTTCCGGCCGGTAATCCTGCCCGCCGGCGCGAGCAGGGGCTTGAGCAGCAGGGTGGAATCCACCAGCGCGATCCCCTCATCCGCCAGCACTCTGGCAACGCCTCCGATGAGAGAATCGGTATTCTTATGCGCCAGACTCGCGAGTAACTTCACCAGCCTCCAGTCCGGACGGATGGAAGAAAAGATCTTCGCATGCTTCACCTGCCCGGCCATCATGAGCTGCGTAATCCCCTCGCTCCGGCAGATCTCGATTAACTTGCTCAACTCGCCCAGAGAGACCCAGTAACACCTGGCGGCCGCGCGCTCAACTTCGGTGGACGCTTCTTCGCGAATCGCGATGGCAATTACTTCATCGCCTTGTTTGCGCGCCGTCTCAAGGGCAATCACGGGAAAACGCCCGTTGCCTGCAATAATGCCGTACTTCATCCCTTGATGACACCGCGTTCGGAAGAAGCGATGAAGGCCAGCAGGACCTCGATCTCCGGGCTGCTCCCGACTTCGGCCTGAATACGCTCGACGGCCTGGGTGGTATTCAGGCCCGCGCGCGTCAGGAGGCGGAATGCGGTCTGCAAGCCTTCGATGGCCGCTTTCCCGAAGCCGCGCCGCGCCAGCCCCACGCTGTTCGCGCCGAACACCTGTACCTCCGGCTGATTGCTGGTCAGCGAATAGGGCATCACGTCCTGCTTGATGACACTGTACGGGCCGACGAAGGCATGCTGCCCGATGCGGCAAAACTGGTGCACGCCACTGAAGGGGCTGACATCGGCCCAATCCTCCACCGTCACATGCCCCGCCAGCCCCACGCTGTTCCCGAGGATCACATGATTCCCGATCCGGCAATCGTGCGCCACATGGGCATACGTCATCAGCAGATTATCGTCGCCGATCTCCGTCACGAGGCCCCCGCCCGCGGTGCCGCGATGGATCGACACAAACTCACGAATCGTATTTCCGTTGCCGATGCGGGTAAGGGCGCGCTCGCCCCTGTACTTCATGTCCTGCGAAGCCACTCCGACGGTGGAATACGGGAAGAACACGTTATTGGCGCCAATGACCGCGGGGCCTTCAATGTAAAGACTGGCCATGAGACGCGTTCCGGCGCCGATCTCCACATCCGCGCCGATAATGCAGTAAGGTCCGATCCCGGCGGTTTCATGCACGCGCGCGGCAGGATCGATAATCGCTGTCGGATGAACCGGCATTCGGCTCTTACCCGGCTGCGGGCGGCTGCGCTTTATCCTGCAGCTTGCACATCATCTCCGCTTCGGCGACCAGCAAACCGTCAACCGTTGCCCGGCCGGCCATCTTCGCCACGGAGCCCTTGCGCCGGAGAACGGTCATTTCGATCCGTAACTGATCGCCCGGTACCACCGGCCGGCGGAACTTCGCGGCATCGACCGAAACCAGCAGGACCAGCTTGTTATCGCGATCCGGAATACTCTTGAGGACCAGCACACCCGCCGTCTGAGCCATGGCTTCGACGATCAACACGCCAGGCATCACCGGAAATTCGGGAAAGTGTCCGTTGAAGAACGGTTCGTTGGCGGTGACATTCTTGATACCGACAATCCGTTCAGGCTCGAGTTCCACGATGCGATCGACAAGCAGGAAGGGGTAACGATGCGGCAATATCCGCCGGATCTCATTGGTATCCAGAATGGGCATGGAAAATGTCAGTATACCGGTAAGCCGTCTCCGGCCATGACGGGCCGTGGTCTGAAGGGTCATCAGGGGAATGGCAGGGAACGTGCTAGCCAGTATGCCAGGGTTCTAAATTGCGTATTGGGATTGCACCACCGAATGCAGCACCTCCATTAGCCCGCGCGATGGGAGAGCCTCCACGCTCACCCCGGGGGGAGAGGGGAACGGATAATCGTCTCCGCGAGAGCATGTCCGGCTCGACGATCCTGCTGGTGGAAGACAATCCGGCGGACGTTCTGCTGGTGCGAGAGGCGCTGAACTGGAACGACGTTCGATCGAAGCTTCTTGTCGTTTATGACGGCGACGAGGCTATTCACTTCATTGAGATGATCGAAGGGGCGCCGGATCCTTGTCCGTCTTTGATCGTCCTTGACCTGAATCTGCCTCGAAAAAACGGGTTCGATGTTCTGCGGCGCGTGCGTTCGAGCGCAAAATGCGGCGCTGGCCCGGTTGTGATTTTAAGTTCTTCCGAAGCGCTCGCCGATCGCGCGGAAGCGGCGCGGCTGGGCGCATCCTGCTATATTCGGAAGCCATCCAACCTGAAAGATGTCATGTCCGTTGGCGAGCAGCTCAAGGCTTTGCTGGAAGGTCCCGTTCACTGACAAGAAAGCTCACGGCAGAAATTCTCAGCCCATGGCAGCAGCCGTTGAGTTCCGGCAAATCGCGAAGATTTCCGCGCCCAACTCGAAAAACTCCTCGATATCGAAGGGCTTTTGGCGATACAGAGCGCCCATGCCTGCAATTTTCCGTTGCTCGGCCGGACTTGCCAGTCCGCTCAAAACGATGACAAAAACGTGAGTCAGCGCCGGTGTCTGGCGGATGGCCTGAAGGATGGCCAGCCCGTCGTACCGCGGCAGATGCAGATCGAGGAGAATGACGCAGGGTTCCGGACCGCAGGGCCCGGGCTGGTGCTCCTGAACGAATCGCAGCGCTTCATCGCCACTGACCATTACCCGCAGCTCATACTCTTCCCGCTGCCGATCGAGGGCTATCCGTAACAGGCTGATGTCCGAGGTATTGTCATCCACGACAAGAATCTTTGCTGCACTCACTTCCTGTTCCTCCCGGATACATTCCGCACCGTCATTATTTTATATAGCAAGTTTATTACCGCCGGCGCGCGGTGAATCGTGCCGCTTATTGCAGGATTGGCAACTCGAGATAGTTCGACGGCACAAACAGGCTTCCCTGCGTGATGCCCCCGGGCGCGATTGCCTTCAACTCCCTGTTCAATTGCGCGGCAGTGACGCTCCCCGCCAACGCCTCCCCGAACAACCGCGCCACTTTCCTGACCTGCCCGGCGGATTCGTGGACGAACTCCAGCCGGAAGTGCGCGATCCCGGCAGCGCGCCACAGATCGAGATGGGCGCCGGCCTCCTGCGCCTCGGCGCCGAACACCGTGTTCCTGCACCCCACATCCGCCATTACGGGATGGGAACGGCCGGTATGATCCCGTAACTCCACGCGATGCTTCTCACACGGCCGCCCGCAGTCCTTATAGCTGGTTCCCTGAGACAGAAAACGGCAGAACACGCAGTGCTCGGTATGGAAAACCGGCAGATGCTGATAAGCCACGGCCTCAAGGTTCTCCGCGCCCGCATCGCGCGCGAGATCCGCCACCTGGGCTGCATTCAGATCGTGCGTGGGGGTCACTCGGGCAACCAGCTTCAGATACTCCGCCGCCGACAATGAATTAGCCGTATTCAGACTGAAATCGCCAATCAAAAAAGGACGCTCCCGCTCGCCGAGAGCATGCAGAATCCCCGTCGATCGCACCAGAATCTGGCATTCCAGGCTCAGCAGAAAATTCACGATCCGCGTCTCCCCGGGCTTCAGCACGCGGGGACTGGCCACTCGCGCCACAATTCCGCTGGCCTTGACACGTTCCACCGAGGGCCGCAGACCGTAGAGGTCCAGATAGTCGAGGGTGATGCTCGCCGGCGCCAGTTCCATCGCCGCTTCCAGTTGCTCCGGTGTCCGCACCAGCAGATGCAGTTCGAAGCCACGCCCCGGTTCGGAAACGGGACGTTCCATACGCGCCTTCGCCAGCGCCGCCAGAGGTTCCCGCACGGCATTTGCGTGCAACCGCGTCTGCATTGCCTCCAGTTCCGCGACCGCGTCGCGGCGCATCCGATTCAACATGGACACGGGAGCGAAGGGCGCGCCCTCCATGTCGAGCGAAACATCCGCCAATTCGTAGGCGGTGTTCCCCAGCCTTCCGAACTGCTCCCGCAGCGATTCCGCGGAGATCGCCCGGTTCCGCGACTCACCGAGCGCGGCCTCCGATGTCACGGTCACGCCACAGTCCGGGCGATCGACGAGCGACCATTCCGCCACCAGCGGGGAGCCTTCCCGCGCGGTTACCCTGACCCGCAACGGTTGCCGGCGCACCGGCGCCGAAGCTTCGGTAAAAGGCCGCGCAGCCTGGGCCACATCGGCATTGCCTGTTCTCCAGACCAGATCGCCCGGCCGAATCCGGTCGAACCGGATCGCCCGGTTACCGAAGCGAAGCTCCAGGTTGCCGTCGCGCAGAGGCACCGCTTCATACACACGGCCGCCTTCTTCGGGTTCGCCGGGGCTGCGCCAGTCAGCGGCGTCGAACACCAGCCCGTCGCCTTCTTTGAGCGGCGCAACCCTGTGCGCTTCGTCCGTTTCGACCGTTACCGAATCGGGCTCGACGCGCGCCACTCGCCCCATCAACACGCCTCTATGGCGCGGCGCACGCCCGCGCACCACCGTCTGATGATTGGTCCCGTTCACGAAGTAAGGGCCGAGGCCGCGCGAGTAGACCTGTTCCAGCTGGATTTCTTCCGCACGGGTAATCGCGTGAACCCGCCCCGCCCATGCCTCATCCACCGCTTTCCGATACGCCCGGGTAGTCAGCGCGACATACTCGGCGTCCTTATAACGGCCCTCGATTTTAAGCGCGGAAACGCCTGTCGCGATAATCTCCGGAACTTCTTTAAGAGTATAGAGATCGCCGGGCGACAGCAGATAACGGGCATCGCCCAGAGGCTCCCGCGCGCCATCCACCATCAGATCGTAGGGCAAGCGGCACGCCTGCGCGCACTGGCCGCGATTCGCGCTGCGCCCGCCCCATGCCTCCGAAGAAAAGCACTGGCCCGAATAGGCCACGCACAATGCTCCGTGCACGAACATCTCAAGCGCACAGCCGGTCTGTTCGCGGATGGCGCGCACTTCGGCAAGCGAAAGCTCGCGCGCGAGCGTCACGCGGTCGGCGCCGAGACTCTGCGCGAAGCGGACGCCGTCGGCATCCGTAATGCTCATCTGCGTGCTGGCGTGCAGTTCCACGGCGGGAGCGATTTCGCGCAGCAGCCGCAAAACGCCCGCGTCCTGCACAATGAGCGCATCCGCGCCTGCTTCCACGATGGCAGCGGCCGTGCGTGCCGCTTCGCGCAACTCATGCTCGAAAATCAGAGTGTTGAAAGTAACGTAGCCGCGCACGCCCCGCCGATGCAGAGTGCGCATCGCCTCCGGCAGTTCTTCCAGCGTGAAGCCCACTTTCGCCCGCGCGGTGAAATGTTTCAAGCCGAAGTAGACTGCGTCCGCGCCCGCTTCGATGGCCGCGCGCAATTGCGGCCAGTGACCGGCCGGACTCATGATTTCGGGTTTTTTCAAAGCTGTTACCAGCGTATCCCGTCCGGCTGGGGCACGGGAGCCGGGTCGGCCCCTTCGAACGCCACGGCGGCCAGCTTCTTCGCGTGATCGCGAACATCGGCAGGCCAGGCTGCGACAAACTCATTGAACTTGCCCGGGTTACCCGCAAACAGCGCTCGCGTGGCTTCTTCAAAGCCCCTTTCGTTTCCGGCCATGGCGGACAGAAACCGATAGGCCGCTTCAAGGGCTCGCCGATGCCGGTCCTTGCCTTTATTCGCCGCCCGGGCTTGTTCCACCAATTTGCGCAACGCGACCGACGACCCGCCCGGCTGGTTCGCCAGCCAGTCCCAATGCCTGGGTAAAAGGGTAACTTCCCGCGCCACGACGCCCAATTTCGGGCGGCCCGGCCGCCGCGTTTCGCCCTCGGACGGGGCCGATTCACTTCCCTGGGCCGTGGCTGACATCCCGGCGATCCGGTGCAGGACGTCGTCCGGAGTGCCGCGAAAATCCACTTCGATCAACTCGCCCGTGACGTCGTCGAAAATCAGTACCTGTGCCCACTTGCTTCTATCCACTGCCGCTTTTGCCTTTAGCGCAACCTGTGGGAGATCGCCCGAGGCGATCCTCCTGGTGCCGGCAAAGGCGGTGCAGGACGTGATTGCGTCGTTCGTGGCAGTTCCATTCGATTCCATAATTTATACCGGATAAAACGATAATACCCGGTATAGATTAAAAGATCAACCTCGCACCCCCGTCAGCCGGGCATTTGGTTCGCTAGAATTGGGATGAGCGTACCGTGCCAAAGGAACAAACCAGAGAACGCAATAAAAATAGTCAGGGCCGAAACGCCGGGCCGAAGGACACCGAAGAGCATGTGAAGGACAAACCTTCAGGGATACGGTACGCCACCGACGCGCCGTTCAGAAAAGCTCATCGGAAGACGAGCACATTGCACGCCAGCTTGTTTCGACGCCTCGCTGAATAGGCGACCTGACGAAAGCGATTTCCCTGAACCAATTACCTTTCTTTCTGACCCGTGAACAGATCGACACGATTCATCGGGACCAAATTGAAGCGTGGGGCGGCTTGCATGGAGTCCGCGACGAAAATGCGCTCGAATCGGCCATAGCCCAACCTCTAAACGTGTATCTCTATGGAGACGGCGACCTCTACGAAATTGCCGCTGCCTACGCCTTCCATATCGCCCAAAACCAGGCGTACTTTGACGGCAACAAACGGACCGCAGTGCAGGCCGCCGCTGATTTTCTTGAAATCAACGGAATCGACACCACCCCTTTGCCGGAACCGGCCACGTACAAAGCGATGATCCTCGTGGCCAGCCATGAACTGGATCGATCCGGTTTAGCTGTTTTCCTGCGTGAAGCTTTGACTCCGAAAATCTGAACCAATCGCACGAACAAAACAAAAGACTTCGCCGAAGTCACCTGAGGTACTGTCATTTCCCTGGCGGTAAATATCCCCGCGCGAATCGCGCCTGCGGTGGAACCACATCCCCCGCCCAGGCATCTACCCATCCAGCACCGGTGCGCGTGCCCGGGCCCGAATCCATTTCATGTTATCGTCAAACATTGTGAAAATCCTGCAAACTGCGGCCCTGCTGACCGTCTCCGCGGTCGCCTTCGGAGCCGAAGATCACGTGGTTCTCAACACCATGGCCGGTGAACTCCAGCGCAACTTCCAGGTGTTGAAGCAAAAGGCCGATCCCCCGCCTTATTTCATGGCGTACGAGATCACGGACGACCATACGCACACGGTCAGCGCCAGCCTGGGCGTGCTGGACGATTCGGGCGATTCGCACAACCGCTACCTTGATGTCACCGTGCGGGTGGGCAGCCCCAAACTCGACAATTTCCGCCGCGTGCGGGGCGATCGCGTCCAATTCACCTCCGGCGACTCCGTTGTGCTCGGCGACGATCCCGCCGCCCTCAAACAGCGCATCTGGCTCGAAACGGACCGCGTGTATCGCGCCTCGGCGGAACGCCTGATCAAGATCAAGACCAATCAGCAGGTCAAAGCGGCGGATCGGGATCAATCTAACGACTTTTCGAGTGAGGAGAGCTATGCTCACTGGGAACAACCCTCCACCGTTTCATTCGATTCCGCGCGCTGGACGAAAAGCGCCCGGGATCTTTCGAAAGATTTCCTCCAATACCCCGATCTGTTATCTTCCGACGTGCAGGTTTCGGTTCAATCCGATAACCGCTACTTCGCCAACACCGAAGGCACGCGAGTGCAGCACGGGCGCGATTTTGCCCGCGTCATGATCACGGCCAGCGCCAAGGCAAAGGATGGAATGGATGTCTCGGATTTCGAATCCTTCGAAGCCGCCGACCCGAAGGATCTTCCCTCCGACGATGTCATCAGGGCTGCCGTAAAAAAGGTCGGCGTGCACGTCGAAGCACTGCTGGCAGCGAAGACGGCCGAGCCTTTCGTGGGCCCCGCGATCTTTTCCGGCCGGGCATCCGGCGTGTTTTTCCACGAAATCTTCGGTCACCGCATTGAGGGACACAGGCAAAAGGACGAGTCCGAAGGCCAGACCTTTACGAAGAGCGTCGGGGAAAAGGTTCTTCCGGATTTCCTCTCCGTAGCTTTCGATCCAACCATCAAGCGGATCGGGGGAGTGGATCTGAACGGCAGCTACGAGTATGACGACCAGGGCGTCAAGGCACGGAGGGTGGTGTCTGTTGACAACGGGATCCTGCGCAACTTTTTGATGTCGCGCTCGCCCATCGACGGCTTCGACCATTCGAACGGGCACGGACGCAGACAGCCGGGGCTCGAAATTGTCTCGCGGCAGTCGAATCTCATCGTCACCAGCACGCGCGCGGTGAGCGATGCAAAGCTCCGCCAGATGCTCATCGATGAAATCAAGCGGCAGAACAAACCTTACGGTCTCTATTTCGAAGACATCACGGGCGGGTTCACCACCACCCAGCGGGCGGGATTGCAGGCCTTCAAAGTAATCCCGGTGATCGTCTATCGTGTGTATGCGGACGGACGGCCGGACGAACTGATCCGCGGCGCCGATATTGTGGGCACGCCGCTCGCCAGCTTCGCCAAGATTCTGGCTACTTCCGATAAGCAGGAAGTCTTCAATGGATACTGCGGCGCGGAATCCGGCAGCGTGCCGGTATCGGCCGTGTCGCCCGCGATTCTGATCTCCGAGATCGAAATCGAGAAGAAGGAGGCGTCGCAGGACCTTCTTCCCCTGCTGCCTTCTCCGCTGCTGGCAAGCACGGGTGGCAGATGAGAATCGGAACCGTTGCGCTTGCGGGTTTCTGCGCGTGCCTGTCGTTTGCGGCTGCACCGCCGTTGACTGCCGCCCAGAAAGACCCTGTCCTCGACGCCATGAAAGCCGAGTTGCAGCGTTCCATGACGCTGAGGCTGAATCAACTCGACAAGCCGTACTTTCTCAGCTACGCGGTGGATGACGAACATACGTGGTCGGCAGCCGCCACCCTCGGTGGCCTGATCAGTTCCAACCGCAGCGATTTCCGCATTCCCCGGCTGCGGATTCGCGTGGGCGACTACAAGTTCGACAACTCGAACTGGACCGGCGCCGGCGCCGCGGGGCCACGCTACGATCTGCGGAATTTCCCCATCGAGGACGAAAACCCGCTCGTGTTCCGGCAGTTTTTATGGCTGGCCACGGATTCGGCGTTCAAAGGGGCCCTGCAGTCAATCGCCCGCAAGCGCGCCGCGCTGCGCAACGTTACCCTGAACGAGGTGCTGCCCGATTTCAACCACGTTCAGCCTTACGTCGGGATTCACGACTATACCCCGATCAAGTTCGACGACAAGACATGGATCGACAGAACCAAGCGGATCTCCGCCGTATTTAACGATTTTCCCGCGCTTCGCAACTCGTCGGTACAGTTCAGTGCGATCGATTCCCTTCACCGGTTCGTCAATAATGAAGGCACTCAGGTGCGCTTGCAGGAGACCCTGGGGACCGTCGAAATCCAGGCCGCCGCGCAAGCCGCGGACGGCATGATCGTGCGAGATCTGGATGTGTTCTACACGCGCGATGCCGCCCGTATGTTCCCCGAAGAAGAACTCCTGAAGTCGGCGCGCGCGATGGGCGATCAGGTTTTGAAACTGGCGGAAGCGCCCGCGGGCGATAACTATACGGGACCGATTCTGTTCGAAGGCGTTGCCTCCGCGCAACTGCTGGCTGAACTCCTCGGGCGTAATCTCTATATCGCGCGCAAGCCGCTGGCGCCCCCCGGCGGCACGGCGCCCGCCCCTTCCACCGAACTCGAAGGCCGGCGCGGCGTGCGCATCATGCCCGACTTCTTCGACGTCGCGGACGACCCCTCCAAACCTCTCTTCGGTCAGGAAGAAGTGGACGATGAAGGCGTTCCGGACAAGCCCCTGTCTCTGGTCGAGAAAGGCGTGCTGAAAGATTTCCTGCGCACCCGCCAGCCGGTGCGCGGTTACAGCGATTCGAATGGACGCGCACGCCTTCCCGGCAGCTATGGCGCGGAAACCCCGGTGCCGACGAACCTGTTGATCACTGCCCGGGAAACCAGTTCGATTGCCGATCTCAAGAAAAAGCTGCTCGATCTGATCCAGCAGCGCGACCTTCCCTACGGGATGATCGTGCGCAAGATGGATTTTCCTTCTTCCGCCTCGCTTGACGAAGCCCGGAAGATTCTCTCCGCCGGTTCCGCGGGGGGCTCCAGCCGGCCGGTCAGTATCCCTCTCTACGCCTACCGCCTGTACCCCGACGGACACGAGGAACTGGTGCGCGGCGAACGCTTCAAGGGCGTGAACGCACGCTCCCTGAAGGATATTCTGGCCGCGGGCGACGACAGCGTGACGTTCAACTATCTCGACAACGGCGCGCCGTTCGCCCTGCTGGGTTACGGCTCCGGAGCGGCCGAGGTCAGCGTGGTGGCTCCCTCGGTCCTGATCGACGACCTGGAATTGACGAAAGACGACGACGAGATGCCGAAGCTTCCCATCGTCCCGTCGCCGTCCGTAGTATCGGAGCGGAGTACGGGCGAGGCCCAGAGTGCCTCGCTTCCGCTTGCCGGGCCGCGCCCCTGAAGGAATGGCCGCGCCCCGCCGTTCATGAAGATTCTGAGCCGGTACGTCTTTCGTGAGATCCTGACGAGTTCTTTTCTCGCTACCGCGCTCGCGACTTTCGTCATCTTTCTCAAAGGCATCGGCAAGCTGTTCGAATTGCTCGTCCGCTCCGCCAGGGGGCCCGCGGTGATCGAGCTTTTCGCGCTTTCCCTGCCCCCGATCCTGCTGTTGAGTATTCCTTTCGGCGTGCTGGTCGGCATTCTGGTCGGCCTGGGGCGTCTTTCGAGCGACAACGAAATGATCGCGATGCGCTCCGGTGGCGTCTCGACCCGAATCGTGGTAGCGCCTGTAGTGACGTTCGCCATTGCCGCCACACTGGTTTCGGGAGCCTGCGCGGTTTGGTTGAATCCTCTGGCGATCCGGGCGGAGTACAAGATCCTGAACGCCGTGGCCGCGGCACAACTGACAGCGAACGTCGAGCCGCGTGTCTTCGTCGAGCAGTTCACCAACGACAACACGGTCCTCTATGTCGACGACGTGAAATCGGAGACCGGATCGGTGGCCGTCTGGGATCGCGTATTCATCGCGGACCTGACGCCTCCAGCCGACCGCAAGACCGGCCTGAAGGACTCTCAACCCGGACCGCGAGTGACGGTGGCGCGCGAGGCACTGGCGGTGCCCGACGTCAAGAATAACCGTATCCAGCTCACCCTGCGCGACTACGAATTTCACGAACCGCCCTATCACTCGATCGCGCCGACTTCGAGCACGGCCCTTCATCCCGAACCGCAGCAGCAACAACGCGCCAAAGAAGTGAGCCAGATGCTCACGCGGGAGTTGCGGGCGTACATCCGGGTCACGCCTCTCGCGACGCAGGAGGGCACCGACGCGCGCATCGAACTGAACCGGCGCTTTGCCCTTCCGGTGGCCTGCCTGATGCTCGCGCTCGTGGGAATCCCGCTTGGAACCTCGTCCCGAAAGGGTGGCCGCTCCGCGGGCTATGTCTGGGCTATCTTCCTTGCGTTTTTTTGTTACTATCTCGCCTATATCACGCTCACCGGCCTCGCGCGTACTCATTCCATGCCGGTGAACCTGGCGTCGTGGCTGCCGAATGCCGCGTTCGGGCTCGCCGGCGCCGTGATGATCGCCCGCATGGAAAGGCCGGGGGATCGCGATCTCTTCGGCAACCTTCGCCAGGCCGTCGCAGGCTGGTTTGCCGCAATGACAAACAAAGTGCGGGCTCACCGGGCGACGACGAAACGCGAGTCGGTCGGCGGCGGCGGAATGAAGTTCGTGGTGTTCCGGATACTCGACGTTTACGTGCTGTCGAACTTCCTTTTTTACTTCGTGGTGTGGCTGGCCTGCTTTATCACGATGACCCAGGTTTTTACTTTCTTCGACCTGCTGGGCGATATCGTCAAGAACAACATTCCGATGTCGCACGTAATCCGGTATCACCTCTTTCTGACGCCGGAACTGATCTACGATACCGTGCCTATCTCCGTCCTGTTAGCGGTCCTCGTCACTTTCGGGGTCATGACCAAGAACAATGAAGTGACGGCCTTCAAGGCGTGCGGAATCGGCGTGCGCCGCCTGGGCGTGCCGGTGCTGTTAAGCAGCTGCGCGCTCGCCGCGCTGCTGTTTGCGTTCGACTACTCTTATATCCCGCAGGCAAATCAGATTCAGGACGCAATCCTGAACGAGATCAAAGGGCGGCCGGGCCAGACTTACCTGCACCCCGAGCGCCGGTGGATCATTCACGATCACCGGATTTTCTATGTCAAATATTTCGACCCGTCGGAGAAGGTAATGGTCCAGCCATATGTCTTCGAACTGGATCCGAAGACCTTCCACCTGGTCCGCGAGATCAGCGCCAATCGCGCGCGCTGGCAGCAGAACATCAACGCGTGGGTCTGGGAACAGGGCACCGCCATAGATATTTGCGGCGTTGACGAATGCAAAGTGCAGAACTTCACCGCAACCACTTTTCCCGAGGTCCTCGAAACGCCCGACGACTTTCTGAAGGAAGTGAAGCTGGACAAGCAAATGAACTACTCGGAGCTTGCCCGTTACATGAAGGACCTGCAGGAGAGCGGTTTCGACACGGTGAAGCTGCACGTCCAGTACTACAAGAAGTTTGCCGTGCCCGTGTTTGCCCTGATTATGGCCCTGATTTCGGTTCCGTTCGGATTTCTGGTGGGCAACCGGGGCGCCATGACGGGCGTAGGCGTGGGCATCGGGGTCGCGATGGTTTATCTGGCGGCCGGCCTTCTGTTCGACCAGTTCGGTAACGTTAACCTGCTGCCGCCGGTGGTGGCGGCGTGGGCGCCGGACGTCTTGTTCTCAATTGCGGGCCTCTATCTCATGTTAAGGATGCGGAGCTGAAGCCAGCTATAATGTCCGCAGAGGCGTCTCCCCGGTCCATGCTCGATATCAAGAAGAAACTGCAGGAAGAAATCACCGCACTCGAATATGAGTTGCGCAACGAGCTGCCAAGGGAGATTCTGAAGGCACGCGCCCACGGAGACCTGAGCGAAAATGCCGAGTATCATGCGGCTAAAGAGCGGCAGGGCTTCGTCAACGCGCGTCTCGGCCAGTTGCAGAAGCGTCTGGCGGATTTCTCGATGATCGATATGACCAAGATCCCGCACGATCGCGTGGGGCTGGGATCGCGAGTCGTGGTGCTCGACGTCAAAAAGGATGAGCAGATCACCTATTTCCTGGTTACCAGCGAAGAAGCGGACGCGCCGAACGGAAAAATCTCCACCAGTTCGCCGATCGGCAAGTCGCTGCTGGGCAAGCAAGTGGGCGATACCGTGAAAATGCAGGCTCCCGGCGGCACGAAGGATCTGGAAATTCTGGAACTGCAGACCATCCACGAGCTCGAGAAGAAGTAAAGGCAATGACAGTCACGCGCGGCATCGGCCTGTTCTGCGGCCGGATCATCAACGCAATCGTGGGCGCGCTGGCGTTGTCGAGAGTGCATCCGAACGTTCTCACGTTCATCGGACTGCTGATTAATATCTGGGCCGCATTTCTGTTTGCCGCGGGTAAGTTCGTTCCAGGCGGCATCGTCGTAATCGGCGCGGGCCTGTTCGATATGGTTGATGGCCGCGTGGCCCGCGAGACGAATCGCGTCACGCGCTTCGGCGGCTTCTTCGATTCGGTGCTCGATCGTTATTCCGATCTCGGGGTACTCGTCGGATTGCTGGTTTATTATGCCTCGATCAGCCGGTTTTTCTATGTGGTTCTGACCGCAATCGTGATGACCGGAACGGTGATGGTGAGTTACACGAGGGCTCGCGCCGAGAACGCCATCCCGAAGTGCAAAGTGGGTTTTCTGGAGCGGCCGGAGCGAGTGGTGCTGATCATCATCGGCGCGCTGTTCAACCGCATGGCACAGGTGCTTTGGGTGATTGCGATCCTGTCGAACATCACGGTGATCCACCGGATGATTTATACGTGGCAGGAAACCAGGCGTCTCGAGAAAGCGGAAGCCTCCGCCGGGAATGCCCCGCCCCGCCGCTCGGTGGATCGCACCACGGCGGCCATGGAGTTGTAGTAAACGCGCTGTAATAAACACCCCGCACGTTACACTGAATTCACAGCCCATGATTCAACAGTCGATTCCCGAGGGGCTCACCTTCGACGACGTACTTCTTCTGCCTGCCCGCAGCGCGATCGTCCCGGCCGAGGCAGACACACGAACCAGATTAACCCGGAAAATTCCGCTGAATGTACCCATCGTCAGCGCGGCAATGGATACCGTCACCGAGTCGCATCTTGCCATCGCGCTCGCGCAGCAGGGCGGGATCGGGTTCATTCACCGCAATATGCCGATCGACCGACAGGCCGAGGAGGTCGACCGGGTCAAGCGCAGTGAAAGCGGGATGATTGTCGACCCCATCACGATAGCCCCCGACAAGAAGATCTCCGATGCGCTCGCGCTCATGGAACGCTATCGCATCTCGGGCGTGCCCGTCACGCGCGACGGCAAACTGGTCGGTATCCTGACCAACCGCGACCTCCGATTCGAGTCGCGCTTCGATCTGCCGATTTCGGACGTGATGACCAGGGAGAATCTGATCACGGTTCCCGTCGGCACCACGCTCGACGAAGCGGAAGAGATCCTGCACCGCCATCGCGTGGAAAAGCTTCTGGTGGTGGACGATCAGTACTTTCTGAAAGGCCTGATCACGGTAAAGGATATTCAGAAGAAGCTCAAATATCCGAACTCCGCCAAGGACGAGCAGGGGCGTCTGCGGGCTGGCGCCGCGGTGGGCGCGACGGGCGATTTTCTGGAGCGGGCGCAGGAACTGGTCCGGCGGAAAGTGGACGTGCTCGCGATCGATACGGCCCATGCGCACAGCCAACGGGTGATCGACGCCGTGAGAGCGGTGAAAAATGCGTTGCCGGACGTGCAGCTCATCGTGGGCAACGTGGGCACTTATGAAGGCGCGCGCGAACTGATCGCGCTCGGAGTGGATGGCATCAAGGTCGGAATCGGGCCGGGTTCGATTTGCACGACGCGCATCGTTTCCGGTGCGGGCGTGCCGCAACTCACCGCGATCTCCGAGTGCAGCCGGGCAGCGCGCGACGGAAACATTCCTCTGATCGCCGATGGCGGCATCAAATTCTCGGGCGACGTAACAAAAGCGATCGCCGCGGGCGCCGATTGCGTCATGATCGGCAGTCTGCTGGCCGGCACCGACGAGAGTCCGGGAGAGACGATCCTCTATCAGGGGAGGACGTTCAAGAGCTATCGCGGCATGGGATCCCTGGGCGCCATGGCGTCCGGCAATACGGACCGCTACGCGCTCGACCCGATGCAGAAGCTGGTTCCGGAGGGGATTGAAGGCCGCGTGGCTTCAAAGGGGCCGCTGGCAGACCTGATTTATCAGCTTACCGGCGGTTTGAAGGCCGGGATGGGGTATTGCGGCTGCCGCACCATCGCGCAAATGCATGAGGAAGCGCAGTTTATCCGGGTTTCTTCGGCCGGATTGCGCGAAAGCCACGTGCACGACGTCATCATCACCAAGGAAGCCCCGAATTACCGCATCGAATAGCTGTCCGGCATCGATCCGGCTGCGGCAGCTCCCGTCAAGGAACGCCGCGTCACTATGCATCCCGGTGCAATCGGATGTTCGGGGTGGAGAGCTGGCAGTGTTTACTTCCCGCTTCTTTTTATTTCAAGGCCTTCTTCTTCCGCGGTAATGAGCTGTCGCTGTTCTTCACTGGAACGGTCTCCAGATTAACTTCCGCGCGCGCATCCTCCAGGGTGGCTTGCTGGATTAACGGTTTCGCGATGAGCGTAAGTAGAAAGTCAGCGCTTTCCTCATCGCCCAGCGTATGCGAAAGCAAAGCCGCCACTTCTATCTCACCGATCTGCCGGGCGAGCGCGCGAGCCGTGCCGTAGCCGGAAATTTCATAGTGCTCCACTTTTTGCGCAGCAGTAATCAGGGCCAGGTCCGCTGCAACCGGTTCCTTATCCTTGCCTTCCTCAATGGTTTCCGCGCCCTCCTCGCTTTCCTCAAGCGTTACTTATGACCGTTAATCAACCGCGGGGTATCGGCGCCGGGAACGCGTGTGCCGGCTTTGTCCGATTCGAACTCCTGGAACGCCGGTGCCGTAACCATTTCCCAGTCGCCTCCCTCATTCCACGGACCTCGTGCGTCGGTTTCGCCGCGATCGCCTATGCCGGTGGAGTCATTGAAATATTGATCGACCAGACCCGGTGTCGGCGGAATCGTGCCAATCGAGAAGGCAGGCTTCCCCATGCTTTCCAGCGCGGCCGTAAACGCCTTCATATGCGTGATTTCACGCGTCATCAGAAATTGCAGAGTGTCTATCGTTCCCTGGTCGTCGGTGAAGTTGATCAGGCGTTCGTAAACAATTTTGGCGCGGGCTTCCGCAGCGATATTGCTGCGGAGATCGACGTCAAGTTCGCCGGTAATCTTGAGGTAGTCCGCAGTCCAGGCGTCGCCCATGGAGTTGACTAAACCCACTCCGCCACCACCCGCAATAGCGATGAGGGGGTCTGCCTGTGCTGCATTTCTGTCCGTCTTGAGGGGTTTAAGATGCATCCGGGCCAGCGTTCCGACCACTTCGAGATGGCTCAATTCCTCGGTGCCGATGTCCATAAGCAAATCCTTGCGTTCGGGATCGTCGCAGTTAAGCCCTTGAATCGAATACTGCATTGCAGCGGCAAGCTCGCCGTTTGCGCCTCCGAACTGCTCAAGGAGCATGTTTCCAAAGTGTGGATCCGGCTGGCCGATCCGGACCGTATACATCAATTTTTTTATGTGGTGATACATTCATCGACATCCGGAGCAAGCACTTGGCCGTTGTCGCGGCCGACCCGTCTGCCGAGTGCCGAATCTCGATTTTCCGCGGATGATTTGGGCGGAATCGACCGTCGGAGAGGCTCGACGTTCATCAAAGGCACAACGAGCGCGCCAAGCCGTTCCGTTAACGGAAGCGCGAGGCGATTAAGCGCCAATTAACAAAGTGCAGCCATCAGAAGGCCGCGCGCCGTGGAACTGAGGGGCTCGGCCGAGACACGAACCTCGGAAAGCTTCACGGGAAGCTCGTTCGCCTGCAGGGACGATTTGAAGCGCTCGAAAAAGCCGTCCGGCATGACGGTCCCGCCCGCCAGCACCAGGGGAATGGGCTGTGTCAGCCGGGGCAACCGGGTCGCCGAGGAGATGTTTTCCTTCAGGGCCATCACCAGGTTTTCGATGACCTGGTCGTAGTAAACCGTCAGCGCATTGTTGACGCGGTTGCCGTTCATCCCGTTCAGGCGGAACCCCTGTTCCTTATGTACGCGCATGCGCGTGGCCACGTCGCCCGTCACCAGCGCCGACTGGGCGTCGATGAAGTCGCCCGCTTTCAGGACGCTGAAGCTGAGCACGGGTACCGACAGGATCGCCAGGCATATGTTGCACAGCCCGCTTCCGCAGGAGATGCCGATTCCGCTGAAATTGGAGGCCGTCATTTCCCCGAACACCACGGCCAGGCCCTCCTCGACCGGAGTGGGCTGGTAGCCCAGTTCCGAGAGAATCTGGCGAATCGACTCCTGATGATGACGGATGCCACCTTCATTGCCGGCGATGGGCGCCGGGATACTGAAAAATACCTTCTGACCGGGAGCCGCTGCTTTGCCAAGTAACCTGGTCACCAGGCTTCGAAGCACGTCGAGAGCGTGCGGTTCCCGCGGATTCAGGACACCCTCTTTCATGGGTCTTCGGGTCTCCGCGTGAAAGACTTCGGCCAGTTTCTCCGCATCGTCGCCCGCGACCACGATTTCATTGCGGGTAACCTGGTGCAATACGTTCTCGCGTTGTAACAGACTTTCCGCGAGCCGGGAGTAAGGCAGCGTGAAAAACGCATTCAACTGCGCCTCGTACACGTATTTCTTGCCTCCCGCCCGTGCCGCCACGATCCGGCTCGTACCGATATCCAGCCCTATGGGGTTGGTATAGACTTCTTCCGCGCTGCTCATGTTTTTTATCACTGCTGTCCGGCTATAAGTCGAACAGAATCAACTGGTTGGAATCTGCGAACAGGTCGGATTGGGAGACGCCATCCTGAAACACCTGTAAAATGGGCATTTTTTCGAAAAGGGTGACGCTGAAAAT
>Ga0207933_1000383_pt1 | contig 44435 bp, 38 predicted proteins | sample NGESurdeep092012_4_FD_184488 | JGI IMG/M metagenome (GOLD analysis project Ga0207933, IMG submission 184488) | Arctic peat soil microbial communities from Barrow, Alaska - NGEE Surface sample F53-3 deep-092012 (SPAdes) | ecosystem: Environmental > Terrestrial > Soil > Wetlands > Peat ... | reverse complement strand
ATGCGCCCACCCGCCGGTCGGCACATGTGCCGACCGGAACAGCGCTCCCCAGGAAGGCCACCATCACGAGTCCGAAGAACCAGGGGATGTAGAGGTAGAACCAGTGGTCGACCCCGAGCTGCACGGCGATGATCACCGCAGCGCACGCGGCGGCGAGGCCGACCAGGTCGTCGCGGCGGGGGATGACCGCCAGCGCGACCGCGAGCGCGAGTGCGGCGAGCTGCACGACCAGCTGGGGCCCCGGCAGGCCGTAGAGGCCCCAGGCCGAGAAGGGCGAGCCGCGGTTTGCCTGGTAGACGAGCGTACGCTGGAAGATCGTGTTCGGCGAGTCGTGCGTGAGCGCGGGGATCGAGACGAGCGCGGCCACGGCGAGGAAGACGAGCAGGAACAGGGCGAGCGCGCGCGAGCGCAGCGCGCGGCGGCCGACCCACCCGTCGCGGCCGCGCAGGCCGTGGGTCGCGAGCAGCGGCACGAGCGCGAGCGGGGCGAACTTGGTCAGCCCGGCGAGCGCCGCGAACGCGCCCCGCGCCGGCGGTGAGCCGGCGAAGTAGAGCGCCGCGAGGATCGCGACGGCGACGAGCGTGTCGTTGGCGTCGCTCTCGAGCGCGAACAATGTGAAGGGGAAGGAGACCCACGCGTAGGCAAGCACGATGCCGAGCGTCGGGCCGCGCATGCGCCGGCCGATCAGGAACAGGAGCGCGACCGCGAGCAGGTCGAAGAAGACCGACGCGGCGTGCGCGGCCGGCAGGTCGTCCCAGGTGCCGCTCCAGCCGAAGATCTGCTCGAACGGGACGTACGCCTCGTAGTTGACCGGGCCGTAGGTGTCGCCGTGTTCGTTCTCGGCCGGCCAGTGACCGTATAGAGCCCCACCCGCCCCGCCGTGGACGATCTTGCCGGCGCCGATCACCCCCGCGTAGCCGACGTCGATCACGTTCGCGTCGGTCACGTTGAGCGCGATCCGAAAGCCGAGCAACGAGACGACACCGAGCGCCAGCCAGGGGACGGGGACCAGGAGGCGCAGCGGCCGTGCGGAGCTCCCGCGGGCCGGCGGTGGGCCGCCGGGCAGTGGGCCGCCCGCGGGTGACCCGGCCGTTTGCCCGCGCGACCGCCGGGCTCCAGGCCCGCGGCGCAACAGCGAGAGCATCCGCGCGAGCAGGTAGAGCAGCGGCGGGTAGGTGAGCGGCACCGACGCGTAGATGTGCGCGTGGTTGAAGAACGCGAGCGAGACCGAGAAGGAGAGCAGCACGAGCAGGTCGAGGTGCAGCAGCGAGAAGGGCCGGCGCCAGTCGAAGAAGGGAATGAAGAACAGCAGGCACAGGGGCAGCCACACGTAGAGCGCGTTGACGTGCTCGCCGAACGCGCCCGGGTAGCCGCGCGCCATCGTCCAGGCGACCTGAAAGCCGGTCCACTGTTCGAGCACGCGGCCCGAGGAGTCAGCGACGATCGCCTGGCCGATCTCCTTCGCGCCCTTCGCGGAGAAGAAGCTCACCTGCCAGCGCAGCGGACCCTTGAAATAGGCGCCCCCGTAGGAGCCGGGGTATTCCCTGCGCACGGCGCGCATCTTCGGCAGCGCTTCGGCGATCGTGAGCACGCGATCGGCGGACAGGTGGCGTCCAGCGGGCGGGATCTCGGAGGCGGGGACGGGGACGGGCGCTTCGGCGATCGTCCCCGTTGGGACTGTCTTCGTCGTTTTGGCGGCGTCCGCCGAAGACGCACCAAGGGCGAACAGCGCGAGCGAGACGACAGTCGCCAGGAGTGCCCGAATGCGCATCTGCCGAGGGTAACGATGGTTTGGGTTGCTCAGACCCTCAGACGGAGCCGAGGCCGAAGTGCTGCCGTACGAGCGGCGCGATGTCGCGGATCGCCCACTGTCCCGGCGATGGCTTGGACGAGAGATTGGACGCCCGCCCAGGCGACCCGTCCACCCCGCAGAGGACGAGCGCGCCGAGCGAGTCCGAGGCGTGTAGCGAGCCGTGGCTGCCGCCGCCGACGTGCGCGGCGCCGCCCCAGTCGAGGAACTCGTAGCCGGGAGCGGCGCTGAGCAGGACCTCGCCCGAGGTGGGGCAGGTCAGCGATGCCCACACGCGGGCGAGCGCGTCGGGGTACTCGGAAGATATAAACACGTCGTCTACGACCCGCGCCGCGAGCGGCGCGAGGCTGCCCTCGATGCTCCACCTGCGACCGCGCGCGTCTGTGACGGTTCCGGTTTCGCCCGGCCCGTCGGTTCCGCCGGCCCCCTCGGGGGCGAAGCGCAGCTCGCCGCGAGCGGGGCTCGCGATCACGGCCTCGCGGGGGGCGTCGTGCGCGTCGCGCTCCAGCCAGATCACCAGGTCGACGCCCTCGAGCGTCGTCGCACGGGCGACGACCGACGCCCGCATCGCGTCGCGCTCGGGCTCGCGCAGCGCGTACACCATCGCGCCGCGCTGAGACGGGCAGACGGCGATCCGGGGCCCACTCACCCCCGTCCCGCTCGCGCCGTCACCACCCTCGAGGCCGCCCTTGGGGGCGAGCACGCCGAGCTCAGCGAGCTCGCGCTGGAGCGAGATCGTCCGCTCGACGGGCGCCTGGGAGTGGTCGGCCATCGCGATCACCGCGTGCTCCTCGAGAAACCTGTCGATGCCGCCGCCGGCGTTGAAGACGCGCGCGAGCTGCAGGTCGGCCTGGGCGATCGAGTGGAGCTGGCCTTCGGGGCCATGCTTGTGGGAGTACCAGTCGTTGTCGGGGAGCGAGAGGAGGAGGAAATCGAACAGGTCGTGCTCGACCAGATAGGAGGAAACGCAGCCGGTGTGACGGTCGCGCACCCCCGGCATGCCGAGGCCCGAGCGGCAGCCGGTCGGGCGCGAGGCGAAGATGTCGGCGTAGAACAGCTCGCGCGGGCCCATCACCGGGTGGCGCATGAGGCGCGAGGCGAAGCGCGTCAGCGCGGTGTCTTTCTGGGGCTCGTGGCGGTGGCGACCGCGGTACATCAGGTAGGTCGTGCCGGCGGTTCGGACGTTGACGTCGTCGAGGGACTCGAACACCGTCGGCGTGTCGGGGGAGAGGTGCGCGCGGTTCATGTTGTAGACCGTGTCCGTCAGCTGCCGGACGATCCCGAAGCGCTGCGCCGCACGGAAGCTCGAGCCGTACTCGACGTAGCGATGCTCGTCGCGGTGAAACCAGTTCATGCCCGGGATCAGATGCTCGTCCTGGGCCGTGCCGGTGACGATCGAGGCCGCGCAGACGGGAGTGACGGAGGGGAACGCGGCGACGCAGTCGGGGATATAGCGGCCGCGCTCCATCAACGTCGCGAGCACCGGCGCGACGCCGGCGGCGACCGCCCGCTCGAGCATCGCGGGCGCCATCGCGTCGATCACGCAGAGGACGAGCTTCTTGGCGCTCACCGGCCGAGGATGCGTAGGCCGGCGTACTTCTCGCCGGAGCGCCGGCGGGTGCGCACGAGGAGGAGGACGAGGAGCGCGGGGAGCACGTAGCCGAGTGGGTGCAGCAGGCAGACGAGCGCCGCACACAGCAGCGCGACCGCGTCGAGGTAGATCGTCAGCGCTTCCCGCGCGGCGCGGTCGGGGAGACGAGCGCGGGCGCCGAGCACGATCAGTCCCGACGCACGCTGCGCGATGCCCACGACAAGGAGTCCGCCGAGTACCCCCGGCCAGGCGCTGTCGCCATGTGCGGCGAGCGTGCCCCCAAACAACAGCGCACCCGCGCCGAACGCCAGGCCGGTGAGCGAGGCGGCGAGTGGATCGTTGCGACGAGATCGATCGCTTGGGTCAACTATCGGCGTAAGTTGCAAGCGGAGCTGCAGGACGTAGGCGAGCACCAACGTCAGGACGACGATCGCCAGCCACCAGCCCGACATCAGGAAGCGGAATGGGTTGTGGGCGAAGCTGACCCCCAGCGCAGATGAGGAGGCTAGGGCGCCCGCGAGCAGCACCGGCAGGAACGGGCGCAGCCCGCAGGCGGCGGCGAGACCGAGACCGAGACCGATGTAGAAGAAGAGGCCGTTCATATTTCGTGCGCTACCGTTGCGAGGCGCCATGACGATAGCCCACGCACCCGAAGGTCAGGGCGGTCGTTCCGGCGCAAGGTTCTGCAAGCGTGGCGCCGAATAGAGGCGTAGAGAAATGGATCGATCGATCGGCGGATCTCACGGAGGGCGGCGGGGCCGCGAGACCGCGCACGAGCTCGCGCGCTACGAGGCGCTGTTCGCGGCGCGCACGCGCGGGATGAAAAGCTCGGCGATGCGCGAGATGATGGCGCTGACCGAACGCCCCGACGTGATCTCGCTGGCGGGCGGGCTGCCGGATACGAGCACGTTCGCGCCCGAGCTCTACGCGAAGCTGATGAGCCAGGTCGCGGCCGAGTCGACGGCGCGCGCGCTGCAGTACGGCCCGACCGAGGGGATGGCGGTCGCCGCCGACTGCATCGCCGAGGTGATGGCCGCCGAGGGCACCTCGATCGACCCCGCGGACGTGATCGTCACGACCGGCGGACAGCAGGTGATCGACCTCGTCTGCAAGGCGCTGATCGATCCGGGCGACGTGATCGTCGCCGAGGCGCCGACCTACCCGGGCGCGGTGCCGACGTTCGGCGCCTACCAGGCCGACGTCGTGCAGATCGAGATCGACTCCGGCGGGATGCCGATCGATGAGCTGGAGGCGGCGCTCGACCGGCTTGCCGCGGAGGGCCGCCGGCCGAAGTTCATCTACACGATCCCCAACTTCCAGAACCCCGGCGGGGTGACGATGTCGCTGCCGCGGCGGCGGCGGCTGATCGAGGTCGCGCGCGAACGCGAGCTGCTGGTGCTCGAGGACAACCCCTACGGGCTGCTGCGCTACGAAGGCGAGCCGCTGCCGACGCTCTACTCGCTCGACGCCACGCCCGGCGCGATCGACGGAGCATCGCCCGCCCCGAGCGGCCGGCCCATCCGCGACGGTGGTGTAGACGGCGGGGCCTCCTCGGATCTGGTCATCTACCTCGGGACGTTCTCGAAGATCCTCTCCCCGGGCCTGCGCCTCGGCTGGGCGGTGGCGCCTCACGCGGTGCTCGAGAAGCTCAACCTCGGCAAACAGGGCGCCGACCTGTGCAGCTCGCCGATGACCCAGCTGTTCGTCGCCGCCTACTTCGCCGAGCGTGGGGCCGACGGTCGTCCGGCCTGGATCGAATACGTCGAGTGCCTGCGGGGTCTATACCGGCGGCGCCGCGACGTGATGCTGGAGTCGCTGGAGGAGCACTTCGGTGGGCGGGCTTCGTGGACGCGACCCGAGGGCGGGCTGTTCATCTGGGCGACGCTCGACGGCGTCGACACGACCGACCTGATGGGGAGCAGCAAAGGCGTCGCGTTTGTGCCGGGACGCTCGGCCTACATGGACGTGGACGGACGCAGGGGCGCCAACTCGATGCGACTGAACTTCGCGGGCGTGCCGGAGGAGGACATCCGCGAGGGCATCCGCCGCATCAGCGCGATCGTGGGACCGGATACAGGCCTGCTGATGGACACATTGAACGGCTCCCTGCCCGTGACTCAGCCGAGCGATGGGGGAACCGAGACCGCCACCGGTGGGTCCGACACTGCCGGGAAGGACGCAGGGCTGGCCGATGTGGTGGAGCTACCACGCCGCCCCGAGCAGGACTCGCCGTCGCGGCGGCGCCAGGATCGATGAGCGGCGGCCCCAAGAAGGTCGCAGTCCTCAAGGGCGGCGGGTCGTTGGAGCGAACCGTGTCGCTGCGCTCGGGCGCGCGGGCGCAGAGCGCGTTGCGCCAGCTCGGTCACGAGGTCGTGGCGATCGACGTCGGGCCAGATCTCGTGGCACAGTTGTTGGAGGCCCAGCCCGACGCGGCGTTCGTCGCGTTGCACGGCAGCGACGGGGAGGACGGAACCGTGCAGGGGCTGCTCGAGGCGATCGGCGTTCCCTACACCGGCTCGGGCCCGGCGGCGTGCATGCGCTGCACGGACAAGGCTTTGGCGAAGTACCTGATGCGCGAGGCCGGCATCCCCACGCCCGCGTTCGCCGCGTTCAAGGAGAGCGCGATCAAAGAGCTCGGCGTCGCGGCGTCGCTACCGGGCCTCGCGCGGAGCATCGGCTTTCCGCTCGTCGCCAAGCCGGCCAGCCAGGGCTCGGCGCTGGGCGTCAAGTTCGCGCGCTCCGCGCCGGAGCTGCCGGGGGCGATCGTGGGGGCGCTGTCGTATGACCGGAAGGTCGTGATCGAGCGCTACATCAAGGGGCGCGATCTGGCCGTGTCGGTGCTCGACGCACCGAACGGAAGCCCACCGCCGGATGAGTCCGGTACCGAGCCCATGGCGCCCGGCGGCGAGTCGGTCGCGGCCCGCAAGGAGCCCGTGGCGCTGCCGGTCGTCGAGGCGATCCCGCGCGAAGAGGAGTTCTACAACTACGAGTCGCGCTACGAGATCGGCATGACCACGTTCGTCTGCCCGGCCGAGCTGCCCGACGGAGCAACCGAGCGCGCGCAGGAACTGGCCCTGGAGACATACAAGCTGCTTGGATGCCACGGCGTCGCTCGTGTAGATCTGATGCTGGAGGAGGAGACCGGCGAGCTCACCGTGCTCGAGACGAACGTCGTCCCGGGGCTCACCGAAACGAGCCTCCTGCCGCTGGCGGCGGACGCGGCGGAGATCTGGCTGAATCTCTTGGTGCAGCGGATCCTCGACAGCGCGTTTACACGCTAGGAGTCGCCCGCGGCGAAGTCCTCTGGCGATACGTGGTCGAGGAACTCCTTGAACTTCTCGACGACGTCCTCCGACTCGTCGACGTTGTGCTCGAACTCGATCGCCGACTCGGAGAGCACCTCGTCGGCGGCGTAGATCGGGGCGCCGGAGCGGACCGCGAGCGCGATCGCGTCGCTCGGGCGGGAGTCGATCTCGAGCTCGCGTCCGGCCACGTTGAGCGTGATCGAGGCGAAGAAGGTGTTCTCACGCAGCTCCGTCACCGACACCTGCGTGCACTTCACGTCGAGCTCGCCGAGGATGTCGCAGAGCAGGTCGTGGGTCATCGGCCGGGGAGTGCCGGCGCCCTGGAGCTTCATCAGGATCGAGGCGGCCTCGGGGTGCCCGATCCAGATCGGCAGGAACTTGTTGCCGTCGGCGGTCTTCAAGAGCACGATCGGCTGCTTGCCAACCATGTCGAAACTGACACCGTAGATGACCATCTCCTGCAACGGAATCCTCCAAGTGGGGAAAGTCCAGAGTACCTCGCTCGGGTTACGTGCGAAAGCTCCAGAGCTTGTTGCCCAAGAAGTTCAACGGCATCGACGCGGCCACCGCGAGCGCCTGGGCGGGGACCTTGGCGAAGCCCGCGCCCTCCACCAGCACAGTCAGCAGCAGCAGGCTGAAACCCTCGGCCACGAGGCTCACGAGCAGGAAGCGCAGCGCCTGGAAGTGTGCCCTGCCGGCGCGCGCGTCGAACGTCCAGATCCGGTTGAGCACGAAGTTGTTCGCCACCGCCACCAGCCAAGCGATCACCGATGCCGCTCGATAGTCGAGCATTGCGTAGTGCACGACAGCCGCATACACGACCAGGTTGACCGCGAAGCCCACCCCGCCGACCAGGCCAAAACGGACCAGCTGCAGCCAGTTGGCCGGTCGTCGCATCCCGTGGAGGAGGCGAATGTGCGTGCGGATCTCCACGGCCGTCGCCTCGTCGCGCATTCCCCCCAGGGTAGCGGCACGGCTGGGGGGATGCTCCCGCTAGCCTACCCTCCGTGAGATCGTGGCCAAAGAAGCCGATCGCCGGCTGTGGCTGCCTGCTTCTCGTGGCGGCGCTCGCCGGCTGCGGCTCCTCCGGCGGGCACGGCGCCACGACGAGCGCCACCTCAGACCCGCCAGGCACGACCGCAAGCACGTCTGGCGCGCGCGGTGGAAAGACGGATCCGTCGGGGGCGAAGGCCGACCCGGCGAGCACGAAGACGGGCGCCTCCGCGGGCGCCTCCGGCGTGAAGACGGCGACCGTGAAGACCCCCAACGGGCGGGTCGAGGTCGTCGAGGTCCGCGATCCGGAAGAAGCCAAGAGCTTCCCCCTGCCGGCGTCGACTCAACATCGCTCCGCCAGCACGCCGAGCGTGGCGGGCGAAGCCGCGGTGGCGGCGGGAGCGCCTTCCGATGCCGAAATCAAGCGCGAGCTGAAAGAGATGCACGCGGTCGAACGCGCGGCGGCGCAGACGCAACGGCGCGAGCTCACCCCCGTTGCCGGTGGCGAGTCGGTCGGCGGGAGCGGCACGATCCCGATCCCATCCGGCGTTCCGGAAGCCGTCCAGCGGGTGATCGCCGGCGGCAACGCGATCGCCGACTTCCCCTACATCTGGGGCGGCGGGCACGCGTCGTTCGTCGCCAACGGCTACGACTGCTCCGGCTCGGTCAGCTATGCGCTGGCCGCGGGCGGGCTACTCAGCGCCCCGCTCGTCTCGGGCGACCTCGCCAGCTGGGGCGAACCGGGCCCGGGCCGCTGGATCACGATCTACGCCAACGCCGGGCACACGTTCATGGATGTCGACGGCATGTGGTTCGACACCGCCGGGCGCTCGGGGCCCTACGCCTCGCGCTGGCTGGTGGCGACGCCTTCTTTGGAAGGCTACGCCGTGCGCCACCCGCAGGGCATGTAGATGGCACGTATAGCCTTCGTCGCTCTTTGTCCTCGGGCTTGCCTTGGCTACCAGCCGAGGCACGGTGGGTGGGCCTCTTCCCCGATCGGCTCGACTCTACGCACCATCTAAGGGATTGATCTCAGCGCGAGAGCGTGACGGTGCTGATCACCGTCGTCGTCTGCGGGCTGTGCGAGGAGGCGTTGCGCACGATCAGCCTGATCGTCAGCGGCACGCTCCGCAGTTTCCGCAGTTTCGACGCGGTCTTCTTGCCGAACTTGATCTTCACCGCGTTCCTGCCACCCTTCGTCGTCACCAGGATCGCTTTCGCGATCACAATCGACGGCACCGAGCCGGGGGCCATGCCGGTCGCGGCGGGGCCGTGCAGGCCGACGCGCTTCGCGAGGCTGCTCGCGAGCAGCACCTGGAACTGACCGGCGACCTGCTCGTTCACCGAGTAGCTGATCACGAGGCCCTTCTTCAGGACGGTCTTCAGGGAGCGGGAGACGACGGCGGCGCTGGCGACGGGGCCGGGGATCGGTTTGGCGGGGGATGAGCCGGCGCCTGATGTTGTGCCGCTCGCTCCGGTTGTGGTCCCCGTGGTGCTCGTGCTGGAGGTTGCAGGACCCGGCGGGCTGGAGGGCTGGGGTTCGGGTTCGCCGGCAACGGTGATCGCGTTGGTCACGCTTGCTTTGTTGCCACCGGTGTCGGTGACAGTGAGCGTGACTTCATATGTGCCACCGTACTGGTAGGAATGAAAGACGCTCGGCATGTCCACGGGCGACGCGCCCGGAGGATAGCTGGAGGTGGTCTGGCTGCCATCGCCAAAGTTCCACGAATACGTTGGGTAGGTCAAGTACGGACCCGCTTTGCCGAAGCCCTCGCCGGCGTCGAGTGTGATATCCGACTCGGCGCCATCGAAGCCCACTATTTCCCCAGTATTGACTGGGTTGGGCAAGGTGAACTGTGGTTTGAGCGTGGCACCGGGCAGGCACGGAATCCCGGGATAGTCCTGCTTCAGGGCGGCGAGGTTGAAGGCGTCGTTGAGGTAGTAGTTTCCCCCGGACAATGACTGATTAAAGAGCGTCCCGGCGAACGTTTCAGGGCTGGCGGTGACGGAGCCACCGAGCTCGCGGGCGAAAAAGTCGCGACACTCATCAGTCGCCTCATTGCCGGCCGAGTCATGCCACGCGTTCAGCAGTGGGTCGGTGACGGTGTTCTGCTGCTCGACGGCGACCTGATTGATGATCAAATCGGCCAGCCCGGTGTCATGTGACCCGTCGGGCCCGAGGCCTGCTGCTTGGTTGGGCTCCTGCTCGACCGGCGGGCTCTCCGGTTCCTCAATCGGATTGCTGCTTGGGTTGTAACCCCCGTCCTGACATTCATATGCCGGTGCCTCGTCGAAAAGATGGTAGTCGCCAAGACCCCCGGCGGTCCAGGGGATCACCGCGTAGAGGATGGTTTCCGCGTTACCTTCCACGGGACTGGTCGAGCTGATCGCCGAGTGGTAGCTGCAGAATCCGTTTGGCGAGCCGAGCGTGTCGGAGCAGTATGAGGTGAGCGACCCGCCCGCTTCGGTGCAGACCGTCACACCCGGAGGAGTCAACAGATAGAAGATCGTGCCCATCCCGGTCTGCAATTTGTTTTGCGAGATGACCGCCCGGAGTTCTTCCTGAAGTTGCTTGTTGGTGAGACAAGCGACGTTGTCGAGCTGAGCCCTCGGTTCGGCATAACTACCGACTGTGTCGGGATCGACGCAGCCACTCGTGGGGTATGGTTTGGTGTCGACGGTGGCGCCATGGAACGTCGAGTTGTAGGCAGCCCGCTGGTTGGTTTTGTCCGTGTATTGACCGTTGACCGCGTAGACGTCGCTCAGTGTCCCGCTCTGGCTGCCAACGTTTTGGAGAAACGTGTCGATCAAATGTTGCCAGTCTCCGTGATAGCCATATTCAGGGTCCCAGTAGATCGCGTAGGTTGCATTGGAGTGCATCACCGGGCTGCCTTCAGCGTTGGCGAAAGTCTTGACTGAAGCTCCGTTGCCGTCGAGAAGCGAGGTGCTACGCGGCTGAGCCCCGATCATGATCGTGCCTGAACCCGTGGGGACTGCCTTCACGACGGCCGACGCGCGCGGCGTGACGATCAGCAGCGCGGCGAGCGCGGCGGCGAACAGTAGGGCCAAGCGGAGAGCGCGGAGGCGGGCGACGACGGGCGGGGGGAGCGTGCGAGCGATGTGGTCCACGAGCCCATCATCGGCAGCCCCCGCCCGATGCCTTAGCCCCGGCGGACACCGCTCGCCGGACGACCGGTCAGACCGTTCTCGCTACGCCTCCTCCCTCGCGGTCGCCCTGGGCCGCGAGTTCAGCGTGATTGTGAGCGGCGGAGCCCCGGTGCCAGGGTCTGCTGCACGATGCGACGCAGATCCGCCTGGGAGTGAGCAGCTCGATGGGCTTGCAGGTAGACGAGCTTCTGCCATTGGACCCGGTCGAACTGGGGTGGTTGGGCGAGCTTGCCGATGACGGCGTCGACGCTGGGGAAGGGTCTGTATGTGTCCGGTTGCAGGCGGCGCATCAGTGCGAGCTTGGCGTGAAGCACTTCGCGCAGTTGCGGGTAGGCAAACGCCAGCGGCGAGCCCGTGGTCTGCGCGGCGATCGTGATCCAGGCGGCGTCGGCGTAGTGCTTGACCAGGCCGTGTACGCACCAGCCGAGGATCTTCTCGGCCAGCGCCTCCACAGGGTCCATCACCCAAACGGTCGGGGGCTCGTCCCATAGACCCAGCGAGTAGGGGGTTGCGACAGGCACCTCCCGGCCATCGAGCAGCAACCCTCGGAAGGAGATGTCGGCCTTGAATTGCCTGTCCTGCTCGGCCAGCACGATGCTGGTGAAGGCCGCGTCGAAGCGGATCGGCTCGACCTGCATCAACGTCTCGCGGTGGTCGGCGGCCCTCGCCGCAGTCGGGATGATGTCGAGGTTCTCGTCGCTGTAGCGCAGCAGCTCTGTCATCGACGCTGGCGGGTCGACGGTCTCGGCGGAGGTCGAGAAGTCGGCGTCGTAGACGGTGAAGCGCGGACTGCCAAAGCAGCGCAGAGCCATCGAGCCCGACAGCACGCTGCGCTTGTTGAAGAACCGCTTGGCGCGCAGGTTCAGCAGCTCTACCACGCGCACGATGTCGCGGATGAGCACCGGCGCCTGCAGGTCGTGCAGGCCGGCCTGTTCGCGCAACCGCTCGTCCTCGGGGTAGTCGATCATCCGATCGCCGTGGCGTCGAGCCATCCGCGCAGCTGCTCGGCGGGGACGTTGACCAGCACGCCGGTCCGTGAATCCCGCGTCGCCTCTTTGAGAGTCATGCCGTACCCGTTGGGGCGGTCCAGGGGCGTGGGAGCGCCTTTGACGTCGAGTTCCGGGAGATCCTCGGTGAGGATGTGTTCGTGTCCGGTGCTGATGAGCAGGTAGGCAACACGTCGCGCGGTGGCCGTACCCAGTCGTTTGGCGATCGTCCATACCGTCGCCCAGCCCACCTGCTCGTGCTCGGCCGCGCGCGTCCAACTGGAGATGACGGTCTCGATACCGCCGCTCAGCTCGGGGCGCAGCAGGCCATCGACGAGGGTCCGCTCGATCGTGGAGCGCCAGACGAACTCCTTCAGGCCCGATTGCACGCGCACCCGTTCACGCTCGCCCTCCTGGCTCGGCCAGCGCGAAGGCGAGAGACGCACGAGCCTGAGCTGACTGTCCGCCAGCGACACGGTCGTGAGGTCCGTCGGGCTGTCCTGCTTGATTGCTGCGTACAGCGTTGATGTATGCAGATCGGTGAGGCGGTGGGCGATCAGAGCGCTCAAGAACCCGAGGTAGTACTCGCCCTGTCCGCGCAACACCAGATCGACGAGCAACTCCGCGGCGGCGGCCTGGTCTATGCCATCAGTCGCGCGTGGGGCGACCACGTACTGTCCGCGCAGGACCCGGTACAGCGACTTGCGGGCCGTCATCCTGTCCAGCAGCCGAGCGTAGTGCGGCGTGATCTCCGCGAGCCACGCACGGTCCCCGGGCAGGCTGACCGTACGGCGCTTGGCCGCCGCGACATGCTCGAGGACTGCTGATGCCTCTGGGGAGACCGTTCGGGGCGAGACACTCATGATATGCCGACTGTATCCGAATTACGGACCGTGGTGGTCTTGTAGCCGTATAGATCTATGGGATGGGCTATTCCTACCCGTAAAGAAGACCCCCCCAGTCCCTTTACCGGACGAGGAGTAGGCGGCTGCCGTGCAGCTGGTCACTGCGCCTGTCCGCGTTTGGTTCGCGCAGCCTGGCCCGGTAGTCGAACCGGCGCAGGACCGGAACTTCGTCCGGACGGGAAGAGATTGGGTCCCTCAGGGAGGGTGCGCGGCCTGATGGCCGGCCCGAAGTTTCCGACCTGCTTTGGCCGAGAACAGCAAAATGGGCGATCCAGGACTCGAACCTGGGACCTCTTCCTTATCAGAGAAGCGCTCTAACCATCTGAGCTAATCGCCCGCGGCGGCCGATTCTAGCGACCGGCCCCAGACCGGCTTTGGACGGGGCTCAGGCGACCGCACGCGGGCGCAGCCGCCGTGCGAGCTCGAGCGCCTCCTCAGGGCCGGCGAACTCGATCTCCGCACGGTAACCGCCACCCCGGGTCGGCTTAACCTGCACATCCGCGCCGAGCGCGCCACCGAGCGCCTCGGCGATCTCCCGCGCCGCCTCCTCCTGGTCGGGATGGGATGCCCGGCCACCGCGCTGCTCGCCCTTGGCCCCGCCCTTGCGAGCACCGCCCGTACCGGCACCAGCGTCGGCGTTACTCGCGCGCGCGCGCGCTTCCACCACTCTCACCGACCACCCCTCCGCGACCGCTGTCCGCGCGAGGCTCCTGCGCACGCTGTGGTCCCCGGCCAGCAGCAGCGCCCTGCCGTGGCCCTCGCTCAGGCTGCCCTGCTCGAGCTGCTCGAGCACCTCGTCGGGCAGGTCGAGCAGGCGCATCAGGTTGCTGACGGCGACGCGGCCGCGACCGACGCGCCGGCCGACATCCTCGCGCGTCAGGCCGAGCTCCTCGACGAGCGCCGCGCAGGCGCGGGCCTCCTCGACCGGGTTGAGGTCCTCGCGCGCCATGTTCTCGATCAGCGCGAGCTCCAGGGACTCGGCGTCGTCGCGCGGGCGTACGAGCGCCGGGATCTTCTCCAGGCCGGCGATCTGCGCCGCCCGCCAGCGGCGCTCGCCGGCGACGAGCTCATACGTGCCGCCGGGCTTCGCGCGCACGAGCACCGGCTGCAGCACCCCGCGCTCGCCGAGCGATCCCGCGAGCGCCTGCAGCGCCTCCTCGTCAAACCGCCGGCGCGGTTGCTTGGGATTCGCGACGATCAGCTCGACCGGCAGCTCGCGCAGCTCGTCCGCCGATGCCTCTCCTCCCCCGCCCGACACCGACAGGATCGCGTCCAGGCCTCTCCCCATCCCTCGCTTTGGCGGGGTCATCTCGCCCTCCCAGCCACGCCTCTGAGCGGCGTGTCGGCGCGGACTCGCAAGGAAGAGGCCAGGGGACAGTGCTCGGCACGGCCCCGGGCCGATGACGCCGCGAGGGCGTGATCAACACGCCGCTCAGCCACGCGCTGCTACCTCCTTTGCGAGCTCGAAATAAGCTGCGGCGCCCGCACTGTGCGGGTCGTGATGGGTGACCGGCAACCCGTAGCTCGGCGCCTCTCCGACCCGTACGTTGCGCGGGATCACGGTGTCGAACACGAGCTCCGGGAAGTGCTCGCGGACCTCGCGCTCCACATCCCGGCCCAGCCGGGTGCGCGAGTCGTGCATCGTCAACAGCATCCCGGCGACCGTCAAGCGCGGGTTCAGCTCGCGTTGCACAAGCGCGAGCGTCTCCAGCAGCCCCGCGAGGCCCTCCAGCGCGAAGTACTCGGTCTGCACCGGCACGATCACCCGGTCGGCCGCCACCAGCGCGCTCACCGTCAGCGGCCCGAGCGAGGGCGGGCAGTCGAGCAGGATGAACTCAAACATGCCCCGCACCGGCTCCAGGCACTCGCCCAGGAGCTGCTCGAACCCCTCGATCCTCGGCAACTCGACGTTCGCGCCCGCGAGGCCCGGACCCGCCGGCAGCACCTGCAGACCCGGGATCGCCGTGTCCACCAGAGCCTCTGTCGCTGCCACATCGCCCGTCAACACCTCGTACAGACCGGGCACCTGCGACCGCGAGAGACCCAACCCGACGGTGGCGTTCGCCTGCGGATCGACGTCGACGAGCAGCGTCCCCCGCCCGGCCTCGGCGATACACGCGGCGACGTTCACCGCCGTCGTCGTCTTGCCAACCCCGCCCTTCTGGTTGGCGATCGCATACACCTTGCCCACGCGGGAGACTCTAGCCCCCGAGGGGACGCTTGCGTGCGACGCCCACCCGGCGGGGAAAACGCGTCGGGGTCTCGGCGACCTTTTCGAAAACGTGCAGGTGGTGGTCGCGCGCGGCCTCGTATGGCTCGGTGCGGCGGATCTCCAGCCGACGCATGCCCAACTGCTCGGCCCCGCACAGTGCGTCGGTCTCCTCGTCGACGCTACGTCGGCCCCGCCAGTCAACCAACACCCCACCCATCTGCAACAACGGCGCCGCGTACTCGAGCACCACCGGTTGCGCAGCCAGAGCGCGAGCCACAACCACACCGTTGCGTTTCAGCCCCTCGCCCCACTCCTCCACCCGAGTACAAACGACACGAGCATTCTCAATCCCCGCCGCCGTTCGTAACCGCTCGATAAACGCACACTTGCGTGCCTGGCTCTCCACCAAACTGACTTCGGCCTCCGGGACAGCAACCGCCAGCACCAGCCCGGGAAATCCGGCCCCAGCGCCGAGATCGGCGATCGTGCCCGCCGCGCGTACAGCACCCAGCTCCAGCGCAGCCAGCGAGTCGGCCAGATGAACGTCAATTGCGAGTCTTGCGTCGCGTACCGTCGTGGGGGCGTGCTCGTCTTCCGCCAAACCACTCAGCACCGCATCCAACTGGTCCAACTGACGATCACCCAACTCATAAAGCTCACCAAGCATGGGCAGCGACGATGGTCTCACAGGGAGGGCCTAACTCCGCCTCGGTGCGACCGGGACGGTTGTTTCACCGGGAACGCATGATTTCACGTGAAACCCTCCGGCCCTCCGCCGCACACAAACCGCGGGGGGTCAACCTTCGAGCGGCGAGACCACCAACCGCCGCTCGGGCTCGTCGCCCTCGCTGTGCGTCTCAACGCCGCCGAGCTCGCGCAGGAACTCGTGGACGATCCGCCGCTCCGCCGCCGGCATCGGCTCGAGCTCGACCGGGCGCCCGGTGCCGATAACCTGCTCGGCGGCCTGCTCGGCGTCGGCCTGCAGGGTCTCGACGCGGCGCTGCCGGTAGCCGTCCGCGTCGACGACGACGCGCACCGGCGAGGGGCCCTCGCGAAACACGATCCGCTGAGCCAGGTGCTGAACGGCGTCGATCGTCTGGCCGCGCCGGCCGATGAACAGGCCGACATCGTCTCCGCGCAGAGAGCCCCTCAGTACCCCATCGGCCTCCTGCACGTCGATCTCGGCGTCCAGCCCCAATCCGTCGACCACCTCCTCGAGCAGCTCCCCGAGCGCCTCTGCCGGCTCCAACTCCTCGCCGGAGTCGGGGTCGGGGTCGGGGTCGGCACTGAGGTTGGGTTCGGCGCTGGGATCTACTGTCGCGGGGTCCTCGTCTCTCATCTGCGACGCCCGGAACGCTTCTTCTTCTTACGTGGCGAGCGCGGCGGGGGCGACGTGGAGATTCCGCCACCCGTCGCAGCGATCGCGACAGCAGGCTCGGCAGATGTGCGCGCGCGGCCGTTGGGGGACTCCAACTTCGCGGCTTTCGGAGGCGCGGGCCCGATGCGGCGGCGGATGAAGTACTGCTGGACGATCGTCCAGACGTTCGTCGTGATCCAGTACACCAGCAGGCCGGCCGGGTAGCGGAACAGGAACGCGACGATCACCAGCGGCAGCAGCAGCATCATGCGGCGCTGGTTTGGGTCGGCCGAGGCTGTCGCCATCAGCGTCGAGACGATCTGCGAGGCGATGTAGAGGGCGATCAGCACAATCAAGACAGCGCCGGTCGCCTTCGAGGTGATGTCCGGGATGAACAGGAACTTGGCCGACCCCTGATAGACGGCGTTGCAACCGGTTTCGGTCAGCCCCGCGACCGTGTGGCCCATGACCTTGACGGCGTGTTCGGGGATCTGGCTGTTCGACATGATCGGACGGTGGAGTTCGCGCGTGTAGTGCTCGCGCAGCTGCGGGCCGCAGATGTCGAACTTCAGGTCGGTGCGGAGCATGTAGAAGAGCGAGATAAACACCGGCAGCTGCAGGGCGAAGGGCAGGCAGGATGCGAGCGGGTTGATCTTGTTCTCCTTGTAGAACTTCATGATCTCCTGCTGCTGGCGCTGTTTGTCCTCGGCGTACTTCTCTTTGATCGCCTTCATCTCCGGCGCCAGTCGCTGCATTTCCTGCATCGACTTCAGCTGCCTGAAGGTCACGGGCACGAGGATCGCTCGAATCAGCACGGTCAGCCCGACAATCGCCAGACCCCAACTGCCACCCACGAGGTGGGCATGGATAAACACCATGATCGACTCGAACAGGCTGATCAGGGGCGAGAACGCCTGCTCGATGATGTTCGCGGAGATGGGCATACGCTTTGCGGGGGTCAGGCTCTCTGTGCTAGGTGGCTGCGGTAGGTCTGCGCGCGGCTGTGGTTTGGGTTGACGCCTGGGTGCGGCTGCCAGCCCCTAGGAGCCATGCGCCCGCTCAGCCCGAGAACCAACTTTGAATACACGCTGGTCCTCGACTGGATCGTACCCGCCGTAGCTCCACGGGTTGCACCTGAGCAACCTCCACACGGCGAGCACCGCGCCGCGAAGTATGCCGTACTCGGCGATCGCGTCGACTGCGTAGTGCGAGCACGTCGGCTCGTACTTGCAGCGCCGCGGCAAGGCGGGCGAGAGCACCCGCTGGTATGCGACGATCGGCGCGACGGCCACGGCACGGGCGATCCTACGCGTCGTGGAAGCGCCAGGCGATGCGCTCGCGCCCGGACGAGCGGGGCTCACGACCGCCCCTCGGTCCCCTCGGTCCCAGCGGTCCCAGCGGTCGCGGCAGGCGCCGGGGTCACGGCAGGGGCGCCGCGAAGACCGGCACGTGCGATCAACTCCGTGAGCGACGCGTCGATCCCGGCCAGGCCCTCGCGCTCGGCCAGCTCGCGTGCTTGGGGACGGGCGACGAGGACGATGTCCTGGCCCTGACTGAGCTCTGGCTCGGCGCTCGCAAACGCCTCGCGCAGCAGCCGCTTCACACGGTTGCGCTCGACGGCGCCGCCGACCTTGCGCGAGACCGACAACCCCAGGCGCGGGCGCTCCGCCTGGGGGTTGGGAAAGGCGTAGAGCACCAGGTGGCGGTTGGCCGTCGCGCGGCCCTGCCGATAGACGCGCTCGAACTCGGCGCTGCGCGAGAGTCGGCCACGGCTCGTCGATCGCGGCTCCATCGCGCGGGCCGACCTCAGGTGGAGAGGCGCTTACGGCCCTTGTCGCGGCGGCGCTTGAGCAGGAGCCGTCCCGCACGCGTGCGCATACGGCCACGAAACCCGTGGGCACGGGCGCGCTTGCGCTTCTTCGGCTGGTAGGTGCGCTTCATCGTGTGGTTTCTCCACTCCAGACCGCATTCCTGCCAACATCCGCGGCCCGTGGGCGTCCAAGTATAGGCGGCGCGGCCCCGGGCTGAATTTTCTCGCCAATTGCGGTCAGCCGGGTCAACCCGCGAACGCGCGTTGGTTATAGTCGCCAGACCGGGCCGTTCGCGGCCCTCCTCGAATAGACACGATCACTTTCTCCCCGGGAGGAGCGGGTTGACGCTGCCGTGAGCGACGAGCTGGAGCACATATGGTCACGCGTACAGGCAGAGCTTGCACGCGCCGTCGGCGAGGCGACCTATCGCATCTGGCTGGAGGATCTGCGCGCGGACGAGCTCGTCGGAGAGCGCCTGCGCGTCGAGGCTCCGCCACAGGCCAGGGGGTGGATCGAGGCTCGCTTCGGCCGCCTGATCCAGTCGTGCGTCGCGACCGTCCTGGGTCCGGACGTGGCGCTCGAGCTCGTCAGCGGCGAATGCCCAGACGAGCCCGCACACGACGGCTCCGCCATCAGGGAGGGGCGACGGCCAGGATCGCATTCGCGCAACCGACACGAACGCGTCGAGCAACAAATCGACCCGAACCAGAACAACTTCGCGCCACGGTCCGGGCCGCTCGGCAACCCGAAGCTGAGCTTTGACCAGTTCGTGATCGGCGACAGCAACCGTCTGGCGCACGCGGCGGCGCTGACGGTCGCTGAGATGCCTGCGCAGGCCTACAACCCGCTGTTCATCTGCGGACCTCCCGGAGTCGGCAAGACCCACCTGCTGAGCTCGATCGCGACCCTCCTCGTGGCCCACAACCCGGGGCTGATCGTGCGTTGCACGACCGGCGAGGAGTTCACGAACGAGTTCCTCGGAGCGCTCTCCGGCGGGCGCACGGATGGCTTCAAGGCCAGCTTTCGCCTCCTCGACGTGCTCCTCGTCGACGACGTCCAGTTCCTCGAGCGCAAGGCGAAGACCGAGGAGGAGTTCTTCCACACCTTCAACGCCCTCTACGACGCCGGACGGCAGATCGTGCTGAGCTCCGACCGTCCACCCCGCGACCTGCAGGCGCTCGAGGATCGCCTGCGCGAGCGCTTCGAGGCCGGCCTCGTCGCCGACATCAAGCCCCCCGAGCTCGCGACCCGCCTGGCGATCCTGCGCAAGCGCGCGGACCATGACGGCATCGAGCTGGCCGATCCCCAGGTCCTGGAGGCGATCGCCGAGCGCGTCGCGATGAACGTCCGCGCGCTCGAGGGGGCGCTGATCCGGGTCGTGGCCTTCAGCTCGCTCACAGGGCGGAGCCTGACGGTCGAGCTCACGCGCGAGGTGCTCGATGGCCTCTACCCGGCAAACGAGCACTTCGAGCGCCGGCGGCCGAAGTCGGTCCCTGAGATCCAGGCAGCAGTAGGCGAGCACTTTGGCCTGTCCCCCGAGGAGCTTCTCTCCACTGCCCGCACCGCCCGGATCGCCTGGCCACGGCAGGTGGCGATGTACTTGGCGCGCGAGCTGACCGGCGAGTCGCTTCCCTCGATCGGACGGCACTTTGGCGGGCGCGACCACACGACAGTGCTCCACGCCTGGCGTCGCACGGGCGCGCGCATCCTCACCGACGACGTCTCCCGCCAGGCTGTGGAGAAACTGTGCAGCCAACTTGGCGGCGAGCGCCCACAGCCACAGCCAACACCCCCCGACCGGCCAGCCTGAGAGACTTCGCCAGGTATGTCCACAGCCAGTCCACAGCCGATACCGCCGATCCTTCAGCGCACCAGCCAACCGCACAACTACACAACCCCTACTACTCCCTATCTTTTCCTGAAGGTGTATCCATGAAGCTGTCACTCTCAGCAGCGGAGCTGTTGACCCAACTGCAGACGGTCACCCGTGTGGCCTCGACGCGCAGCGCCGTACAGGCTCTTTCCGGTGTGATGATCTCGGCCCAGGAGGGATCCCCGCCGGAGCTGCTCGCCACAGACATGGAGATCGGCCTGCGAGTTCCCCTCGCCGCAGAGATGCTCAGCCCCGGCAGCGCCGTGCTGCCGGCCCGCCTCCTACTCGACGTCGCCCGCTCGCTCCCAGCCGACCAGCTGACCCTCGAGCTGCGCGCCACTGAGCAGGACGTCGAGCTGATCTCGGGGCCCGCAACGTTCCATCTGCGCACGCTCCGCGCCGAGGACTTCCCAACACTGCCCGAGCCATCGCCGGAGACACGGATCGCGCTGCCGGCCGAGGCGTTCGTGCAGACGATCTCCCGCGTCGCGCGCTCGGCCTCGCGCGACGAGACCCGCCCTGTCCTCACGGGCATCCTGATGTCGGCCTCCGGCCAGGAGCTGCGAATGGTCGCGACCGACTCCTACCGACTGAGCGTCAAGCAGACAGCGCTCGAGGCTCCACTGCAGGGTAGCCTCGAGGCGAACGTGCCGGCCCGTGCCCTGCAAGAGCTGGCACGGATCGCGCAGCAGGCCGAGCACGACGCGCTCGCCGTCAGCGTCGGACAGAACCAGGTTGTCTTCGAGCTTGGGGACATCGTGCTCTCCTCACGTCTGATAGACGGCCAGTTCCCCAACTACCGCCAGCTGCTCCCGGAGTCCGTCGAGCACGAACTGCGCCTCGCGAGCGCTGAGATAACGGGCGTCGCGCGGCGCGTCAGCCTGCTCGCGCAGAAGAACGCGCCGTTGCGTCTCTCCTTCCGCGAGGGCGAGCTCACGATCTCGGCCCAGACCCCCGATGTTGGCGAGGCATCGGAGACGATCCCAGTCGCCTTCCACGGTGAGGCCTTCGAGATCGGCTTCAACCCCGAGTTTCTCCGCGACGGTCTGGAGAGCGTCGAGTCCGACGAGCTCGTCCTGAAGCTGATCAGCCCGTTGCGCCCCGGTCTGATCGAGTCCCCGGACTCGGGCGACTTCGTATACCTGATCATGCCGATCCGGCTGAACGCCTGACCTCATGGCCTGCGCATCTCGGCGTCCTCGGTCGCTCGCGTGCCAAGCACGCCACGCTTCCTGCGTCTTTGATCTGCTTGACCATGAGGTCAGGTCAGGTTTCCTGAGTTACTGAAGTGCGCGTCGTCAGCGTGCAGCTGCGCGACTTCCGTACTTACGCCCGCGCCGAGGCGTATCTCGGCGAGGGTCTCACGGTGGTCCATGGACCGAACGGCGCGGGCAAGTCGAACCTGCTCGAGGCGCTCTACTTCGGCTGCACCGGGCGTTCGCCGCGGACCAGGAACGAGCGCGAGCTGGTGCGCTTCGGCGCCCAGGCCACCCGCGTCGTCGTCGCGCTCGCCGATGGAACGGACGCCCACGAGCTGAGCGTTGGGTTTGAACCCGGCCAGCCCAAGCACATGAGTGCCGACGGCGCGCCCGTGGAGCGCCTGCTCGACGTCGAGACGCGTCCGCTGCTGAGCGTGTTCGTGCCCGACCGGCTGGAGCTGTTGAAGGGCGCCCCCTCCGTACGGCGCGCCCACCTCGACCAGCTCGTGGCCGCGGTATGGCCCGCCCGCGCGGCCGACCGACTCGCCTACTCGCGCGTGCTCGCCCAGCGCAACGCCCTGCTCGGCGGCATCCGCGCCGGGCGCGCCTCGCGCGCGACGATCTCCACCTGGGATCGCCAGCTCGCCGGCGCGGCGATCAGGTTGCGCGACCACCGCGCCGGTGTCGTGTCGCTGCTTGCCGAGCCGTTCTCGGAGCGCACCCGCGAGCTCGGCCTGGCAGGCGAGTCGAACCTCGACTTCCGCCCCCGCTCGCGCGCCGGGGATGAGGAAGAGTTCGTCGCCGAGCTGCAGGCGCGCCTGGCGAGCGACCTCGAGCGCGGCTTCTCCACCCACGGACCCCACCGCGACGAGCTGGCGCTGCTGCGCGACGGGCGCGAGCTGCGCCTGTATGGCTCTCAGGGCGAGCAGCGCCTGGCGCTGCTCGCGATGCTACTCGCCGAGCGCACGGTGCTCGCCCGCGAACGCGGGCGGACGCCGTTGATGCTGCTCGACGACGTGATGAGCGAGCTGGATTCGGAGCGTCGCGAGCTGCTCGCTCGGGAGCTTTCCAGCGGTGGGCAGAGCGTGATCGCCACGACCGATCTCGGTCATGTCCCCGGTGCCGGCGCAGCTGGAGTTACGCGGCTGCGTGTCTCTCCGGGAGCCGTCCTCCAGGAGGCGCTGGCGGCGTGAGGATCGCCCCGCGCTCTCTTTCCACGGCGATCGAGGCGCTGACGGCGAGGATCGCGCCCGCGACGACCCTCGCTCGCGTGCAGGAGGTCTGGGAGGCCGCGGCCGGCCCGGGGATCGCCTCCTCGGCCAGGCCCACGGCTGAGCGTGGCGGTGTCCTCACCGTCACCTGCGCCGCCGCGGTGTGGGCTCAGGAGCTCGACCTGATGTCGGTTGAATTGGTCGAGAAGCTGAACACGGCACTAGGCGAGGACGCGATCCGCGAGCTGCGCTGCAGGACCGGCTGAGTGCGTGTTTGAGGGTGTCTCATCACCGGGTCGCGTTGCTCCGGCGACCCCCGCGAGGCCGATTCGGCGACGTAGGGGCGGGTGGGGTTCCGATCAAAGGCCCTAATACGAAGGAAATCCCTGCAAATACGCATAAAATGGGACTGAATCCCCAACCCCGATGTGCTATAGTTCTGGAAACACTTTCCCCGCCCCGGCCCGCGGTCTTTTGGACTCGGGATTCCGGGGCGTTCTCACGTCATCGAGGGACAATTGACCACAGGCAGCGACAACTCTGACACGGGGGGCGCCACGAAGGGCGGCGTCAACGATCCGTCGATGACGGCCGGCTCCGCCGGCTACGACGCGCAGGACATCACCGTCCTCGAGGGTCTCGAGGCGGTCCGCAAGCGTCCCGGGATGTACATCGGCTCGACCGGCGTGATGGGCCTGCACCACCTCGTCTACGAGGTCGTCGACAACTCCGTCGACGAGGCCCTGGCGGGGTTCTGCACCGAAGTCGCGGTGACGATCCACCCCGACAACTCCGTGACCGTCTTCGACAACGGCCGCGGCATCCCCGTCGCGACGATGGAGAAGGAGGGCAAGCCGGCGGTGGAAGTGGTCCTCACCGTCCTGCACTCGGGCGGCAAGTTCGGTGAGGGCGGCGGCTACAAGGTCTCCGGAGGCCTGCACGGGGTGGGCGTCTCGGTCGTCAACGCGCTCTCCGAGCAGCTGCGTGTGGAGATCTGCCGCGACGGTCACAACTGGTCACAGGAGTACTCGCGCGGCGCTCCGCAGGGCCCGCTGGAGAAGGGCGAGGAGCTGCCGAAGGGCGCCGGCACCAGCAACTCGGTGACGTTCCTCCCCGACGCGGACATCTTCGAGTCGCTCGACTTCGACTTCCACACGCTCGAAGAGCGCCTGCGCGAGACCGCCTTCCTCACGCGCGGGTTGAAGATCTCGATCGTGGACGAGCGCGGCGAGGGCCACTCCGCCGAGTTCCAGTACGAGGGCGGGATCGAGGACTTCGTCGCCTACCTCAACGAGAATAAGGACACGGTCCACCGCAAAGTCATCTTCTTCGCCGGCGAGGGCGATGAAGGCGCCGCGGAGATCGCGATGCAGTGGAACTCCTCCTACCAGGAGTCGATTCACTCGTTCGCGAACAACATCAACACCCGCGAGGGCGGCTCGCACATGTCGGGCTTCCGCTCGGCGCTCACGCGGACGCTCAACAGGTACGCGCGCGAGAAGGGGCTGCTGAAGGAGAAAGAGGACAACCTCTCAGGCGAGGACGTGCGCGAGGGGCTCACGGCCGTGATCTCGGTCAAGTTGCGCGACCCCCAGTTCGAGGGGCAGACGAAGACCAAGCTCGGCAACCCCGGGATGGCGGGTTTCGTCGAGTCGATTGTCAACACGGGGCTGGGCGAGTTTCTCGAGGAGAACCCGTCGGAGGCGCGCGCGGTGATCATGAAGTCCGTCCAAGCGCAGCGCGCCCGCGAGGCCGCGCGCAAGGCACGCGACCTGACCAGGCGCAAGTCGGCGCTGGAGAACTCCACGCTGCCGGGCAAGCTCGCCGACTGCTCGGTCAAGGACCCGTCGCTGGCGGAGCTGTTCGTGGTCGAGGGCGACTCCGCCGGGGGTTCGGCCAAGCAGGGCCGCGACCGCTCGACCCAGGCCGTGCTGCCGCTGCGCGGCAAGATCCTCAACGTCGAGAAGTCGCGCATCGACAAGGTGCTCCAGAACACCGAGATCCAGGCGCTGATCACCGCGATCGGCACCGGCGTGCGCGACGAGTTCAACATCGAGAACGCCCGCTACCACAAGGTCGTGCTGATGACCGACGCCGACGTCGACGGCGCCCACATCCGCACGCTCGTCCTCACATTGCTGTTCCGTGAGATGCAGGAGCTGATCGAGGCCGGCTACGTCTACATCGCCAAGCCCCCGCTCTACAAGCTCAAGCAGGGCGCGCGCGAGCGCTACATCGAAAAGGACTCGGAGCTCGAGGAGATCCTGCTCGCGGACAAGTGGGAGAAGCTCGATGTGTTCGACCGTCACGGCACCCAGTTCAAGCTCACCGAAACCCGCTGGCAGCGCTTCTCCCGGCTGCTCAAGCAGTACGAGGGCTGGTCGTCCTCGCTGCGCGCCGTCCACGGCCACGACATGGTCCAGTTCCTCGAGGAGTCATCGCTGCTCGACGAACAGGTGATGAGCTCGGGCGCGGCGATCGAGGTGCTCAAGCGCATCGGCATCGAGGGCGAGGCGCACGCCACCGAGCTCGTCGACGAGGACCCGCTCGAGATCCGCGTCAAGGCCGTGGAAGCCGCGACCGGCTTCGCCCGCACCCACCGCATCAAGCGCGCGCTGTTCGATTCTCAGGAGTACCGCCAGCTCGCGCGCGTCCACGCTCAGCTGGTCGAGCTAGCCGGCACCCCCCCCTTCGATGTTCGCCTCGGCGATGCCCGCGAGAGCGCGTTGACCTTCGAGGCGCTCCGCGCTGCCGTGATGACAGTCGCCCAGAAGGGCATCAAACTCCAGCGCTTCAAGGGTCTCGGCGAGATGAACGCCGACCAGCTCGGCGAAACCACGATGGCCCCCGCGACGCGCACGCTCGCGCAGGTGACGCTCGAGGACGCCTTCGCCGCCGATCGCATCTTCTCGATGCTGATGGGCGACCAGGTCGAGCCGCGTCGTGCTTTTATCGAGGACAACGCCAGGGCAGTGGCCAATCTCGATGTGTAGGAGGTGAACTACTAAATGGCGACTCCAGAGACACTCTCCGGCGGCAACATCGAACCACGCGCGCTCGAGGAGGAGATGCGCACGGCGTACCTCGACTACGCGATGTCGGTGATCGTCGGCCGCGCGCTACCGGACGTGCGCGATGGTTTGAAGCCGGTCCACCGCCGCGTGCTCTACGCAATGAACGAGCTTGGGCTGGGGCCGACCAGGTCCTACGCCAAGTGCGCAAAGATCGTCGGCGAGGTGATGGGCAACTATCACCCCCACGGCGATTCCGCGATCTACGACACGCTCGTGCGCATGGCCCAGGAGTTCTCGATGCGCAACGAGCTCGTCGACGGCCAGGGCAACTTCGGCTCGATCGACGACGACCCTGCTGCTGCCATGCGGTACACCGAGGCGCGCCTGGCGCGGATCGCCACGGAGATGCTGCGCGACCTCGACATGGACACGGTCGACTTCGCGCCCAACTACGACGGCTCGCGGCGCGAACCGCTGGTGCTGCCCGCACGTTTCCCGAACCTGCTCGTCAACGGCTCATCCGGTATCGCCGTCGGCATGGCGACGAACATCCCGCCGCACAACCTACGCGAGGTGATCGACGCGACGATCGCCTACATCGACGATCCGGAACTGGAGGTCGAGGGCCTGATGCGCCACATCAAGGGCCCGGACTTCCCGACCGGAGGGATCATTCTCGGTCGCGCCGGGATCAAGGATGCCTACGAGACCGGCCGCGGGCGGGTGCGGATTCAGGCGCGCGCGCACATCGAGCCGCTGAAGCAGGGCAAGGAGGCGATCGTCGTCACCGAGCTGCCGTTCATGGTCAAGAAGGGGGGCCCGGGCGGCTTGATCGAAAAGATCGCCGAACTGGTGCGCGAAAAGAAGATCCCCGAGATCTCCGACCTGAACGACTACTCGGACAAGCGCGGGATGCGCCTGATGATCGAGCTCAAGCGCGACGCGATCCCGAAGGTCGTCCTGAACAAGCTCTACAAGCACACGCCGATGCAGAGCACGTTCGGTGTGAACATGGTCGCGCTCGTCGACAACGTCCCGCGCACGCTCAACCTGCGGGCGGTGATCCACAACTACGTGGCCCACCAGCGCGAGGTGATCGTCCGCCGCACCAAGCACGAGCTGTCAGAGAAGGAGGCCCGTGCGCACATCCTCGAGGGGCTGCTGACGGCGCTGGAGCACCTCGACGCGATTATCGAACTGATCCGCGCCTCACGCGACCGCGACGCGGCCCGCGAGCAACTGGTCGAGCGCTTCCAGCTGAGCCACATCCAGGCGACCGCGATCCTCGACCTGCGCCTGTCCCAGCTGACGGCGCTCGAGGCCGATGGGATCAAACAGGAGCACGCCGACGTGACCGAGCGGGTCGCCGAGCTGCGCGCGATCCTCGGCGACGAGTCACGCGTGCTCGCGGTGATCAAGGAGGAGCTGACGGAGATCCGCGAGCGCTTCGGTGACGAGCGCCGCTCGGAGATCACCCACTCCGAGGACGAGATCGACATCGAGGATCTGATCGCCGACCAGCAGATGGTGATCACGATCACCCAGACGGGCTACATCAAGTCGCTGCCGCTGGCCACCTATCGTCAGCAGCAGCGCGGCGGGCGCGGCGTGACCGGGATGGACATGAAGGACGGCGACTTCATCGAGCACCTGTTCGTCTGCTCATCGCACGACTATCTGCTGTTCTTCTCCAACCGCGGCAAGGTCTATCGCTCGAAGGTCTACGAGTTGCCCGAGGCGCAGCGCACCGCGAAGGGCCGCGCGCTCGTCAACATCCTGCCGCTGCGCGAGGGCGAGCGGATCCAGGCCGTGCTCTCGACACGCGACTTCTCCGAGACCAAGTACCTCGTGTTCGCCACGCGCAACGGCCAGGTCAAGAAGACCGAGCTGCTCGCCTACAACACGCCGATGAAAGCCGACGGCATCATCGCGATCAAGATCCGCGACGACGACGAACTGCTCGCGGTCCGCGCGGTCGATCCCGAGGATGAGGTGATCATGACCTCGCGCGCCGGCCTGACCGTGCGCTTCGCGGAGTCCGACGCCCGCGCGATGGGCCGCGACACCACCGGCGTGCGCGGGATGGACGTCGGCAAGGACGGCCGCGTGATCGCGATGGACGTCGCGCGCAACGACATGGACCTGCTCGTCGTCACCGAGAACGGCTACGGCAAGCGCACCCAGATCGGCCAGTACCGCAAGACCAATCGCGGCGCCAAGGGCGTGAAGACGATCAAGCTGACCGAGAAAAAGGGCGGCCTGGCGGGGGCGCTTGTCGTGCGCGAGCACCAGGAGCTGGTGTTCATCTCAGTCGGCGGGATGGTCCAGCGGACCGCCGCCGGCGGCATCTCCCAGCAGGGACGTTCGGCGACCGGGGTGCGCGTGATGAACCTCAAGGAGGACGACGTCGTCTCAGCGATCGCGCTCGTCGTCGACGACGAGGCTGTCGAGCCGGGTGACGCGCCCGTGAGCGGTGAGGTGTCCGCAGACGGCGTCGCGCCAGAGGCACCTGACGTGTTCGGCGACGAGGTGCCTGCCGCGCAGGCCGACGATTCAGACGGCGCCGATGACGAGGTCGCCGGCGCCCCGGAGGATCAATAACGACGGTAAGGACTTGCCCGATGTCACCTCCGTCCGCTACTCTGGCCGGACCAGAGAAAGGAGGTGGTCCGTACGTTAGTTGACAGTCTTCGCGGGACCCTGGAGGTGACCGGCCGCTAGGTCGGAAAGGCTGGACCGCTTAGCGGAATCCAACCCGGGACACCCCGAGACGACCGCCGGTTCTGGTCCCTCCGGCAGCCTCTTTCAAGCCGTTTCGGTCTTTCCAGTCAGAGCAGTGGTTTTCCGCGCGGGGCGTCCTAGTTGGCGCCCCGCGCTTTTTGTCAGGCAGCCTGGGGTAGGTACGCCAGCCATGCCGCTGGGATCGTCGGTGAGGCGACGTGGATAAAGATCTCCGCCCGCGGGATGTGGGGGGCGTGGCGGGGGTGCATGTCCGCCTGCTTGGGCAGCCGGTCGCCCTTGCGGCGATTGCAGGGAGCGCAGGAGGCGACGATGTTCTCCCAACCGGAGGTACCGCCCTTGGAGCGGGGGATCACATGGTCGACCGTGAGGTTTGAGTGCGAGCCGCAGTACTGACATGTCCAACCGTCGCGCGCGAACACCGCTCGACGGGTGATCTTGCGCCGGTGGGCGTCGCGGGGGACGTGGACGTAGCTGACGAGCCTGATCACGACCGGACGCGCGAGCGTGGCGTTCTCGGAGTGCAGCTCCCAGCCGCCCCGCTCCAGCAGCTCGGCCTTGTCCTTCAGCAGCAGCACGACGGCGCGCCGGACCGAGCACACGTTGATCGGCTCATACGTCGCGTTGAGAACGAGCACCCGGCCACTGTCAGGCCCGCGTCGCCGATGCTCGGAAAGCGACACGGACCGGATCGATACAGGTGGAACGGTGGTATCCACTGCGCCGCGAGTGTATCGATCGCCCGGGCCGTTTTGGCCGGAACAGCAGCCCGCCTCGGTCCGCGAGGCCGCCCGTCGCGGCTATCGGGCCGGAGGGTAGGACCCAAGCACGCGTACCTCCTCGCAGATCTCGCGTACGCCGGACACGGCGTCGCTCACGCTCCGCTCGGCCTGCGCGCCGCCTTCGAGATCGACGAAGAACATGTAGTGACCGAGCCGTTCGCGCCGCGGCCGGGACTCGATCTTTGTGAGGTTGATCTCGCGGCGCGCGAACTCGTCCAGACAGCGCACCAGCCAGCCGGGGCTCTCAGCGCCTGGACCCCAGAACACCAGCGAGGTCTTCCACCCACGCCTGCCGCCCCCGCCACTCTCGCCGTCGCGAGCTCCGCGCAGCGGCGCCGGCGTTGGCGCTTTTTCCCCCGGCCGACCCAGCCATACGAAGCGTGTCTCGTTGTCGTCTCGGTCCTGCACGTCCTCGCGCAGGACCGTGCCTCCGTAGATGTCGGCCGCGAGCCTTGTGCCCAGCGCGGCGCGCCCGGGCTGGGTATCCCCGACGACCTCCCGCACCGCCTCGGCGGTCGAGCTGGCGGGAAGCACCCGTGCGTGGGCGAGCTCGCCGTGCAGGAACCGGGCACACTGCCCGGGGACCTGTGGATGGGTGAGGACCGTCTCGATCTCGCACAGCTCGACCGTCTGCGTGGCGATCAACGAGTGCCTGACGGTGAGCAGCGTCTCGCCCACGATCCGCACGTCGTCGGCCTCGTCGGCGAGCAGATCGAGCGTGACGCTGATCGAGCCGTCGAGCGAGTTCTCGATCGGCACGATCGCCCCCTCCAGATCTCCCTCTCGGAGCGCCACGACAGTGTCGTAGATGCTCGCCTGTGGGACGGGCTGCACGGAACCCGGGGCGGCGCCTGAGAGCAGCGCCTCCTCGCTGAAGGTCCCCTCTGGACCCAGATAGCCGACCCTCGGTATCAATCCGCCGGGAGCCCCGAGGGCCCCCTCGGCGGCCCGTGGAACGCGCGCTGCGGGGTCCTCGGATGGTTCCTCAGGCCCCATCGTCGCGCGCCGGCGGGGCAAGTGCCAGGCGCACCGCCTCGGCCTCCTCGGGCGAGAGCTCCAGTTCGCCCTGTCCGCCGAGTACCTGCTTCGCGTAGACACGTGCCTGGTCGCGGTGATGGATGCAGGAGAGGACGATCCCGGACCGCTCTTCATCGAGTAGCGCGATCGACATCGACTGGCGCCCGGAGAGCTCGTTGTAGGCGTCGTAGCGCACCAGCGCGCGGTGGGCGATCGCTCCGCGCAGTGCCAGCTCCGCCCCGGCCAGACGCCCGTCCAGGCGCACGGCGATGTCCTCGACGTATCCCTGCAGCCCCTCGAACGCCTCCTGCATCGCGGCCGCGTGGGCCACCAGGTCGCGCTGAGGACCCTCGCCGAGGACCAGCTTTTGCGCACGTCGCACGCGGCGCATCCCGACCGTGAGCGCCACGCACCCGAGCAGCGCCACGACCGCGATGGCGCCGGCGGCGATCGCGATGATTCCCTGGGTGTCGTCGATCGCCGCGATCATCGCCACAAGTTAGCCGCTGACGATGCAGGTGCGCTTACGCCCCTATCGAGACAGGCCCTTGCCCCCTCATCCGCTTTGTCGCAGGGCCCGACACCGACGCCGGCTTCGGCCCCTATTCGAAGATCCCCAAGAAGGCGCCCTTCGTTCCTTCGTGGTTGGTTTCGCCAGGCACCGGTTCGATCTGGACTTCGATCTTCGCGGCTACGTTGGGTGGAATCCCGGAGACGGGGATTTCGGCGTTGACGGTCTTCTTGGGTTCGGTCGTGTTGATCACGTGGGAGGCCCTCAGCTGTTTGCCTCCAGCCGTCACGTTGACCTCGACCTTCACGTCGGTCTCGGGGAATTCGCCGTCGTTTTCGACCATCACGGTGAAGGTCGGGCTGCTCCCACCGCTGATGTGGTTGAGCGCCGGTTCTCCTTCGAGCGTCTTGGTCCCCACGCTCACCCCCTTGAGCACGCTGCCGTGGTGGCCCGAAGCAACCCCGCCGCTCGCGGAGCTGCCGGCCGGCCGTCCGGTGAGGCGCGCGTAGACGGTCGCCGGTTCGAGCCAGCCGAGGTTTGCCAGGAAGCGGCTGGATGCCGTGCTCTGTCCCTGGACGGCACCCGAGGCGAGCGTCTGCTGGATCAGCGGCGCGACGCGCTGGGAGTAGATCACGTCGGAGGCGAGGAAGATCTCCATGTCGCCCGCGATCAACGTGCTCGCCTGTTTGGCCTTCCCGCCGAGCGCGGTGCGTACGAGGCTCGCGACCTTGGCGAGACCTTCGGCGCGGAAGTCGAGCGCCTGCAGCAGGTCGCGCTGAGCGCCGGTCATCGCGCCCGGCACGCTCAGGCCCTTGGCGGCTGACGCCTGGCTTTGGGCCTGGATGTGCAGTTGGTCCAGCTGGTTCTCCACTTCGAGCGCCGACTTCGAGTTGGCGTCGGCGAGTTCCGAGAAGAATGGCCTGGAGACCTGCTGTTCGGATTCCTGCGCGATCCGGCTCACATCGCGGTTGTAGGTTTCCAGAGACTGCTTCTGTTGGCTTTGCAGGCAGCCGCTGACGACCAGCACGATCACGATCAGCAGCACCACGCCGACACCGGCCGCCACGCGGCGGCGCACCATCAGCGTGTGCTGGTCGAGCGCGTGCGGATCCTCACCGTGCTGCGCACGGCGCGGCTGCGGCCGCCGCGGTGGCCTTGGTGCTCGAGCCTGCGGCCGGGACGCTGTCTCTTCGCCATCGTCGAAGAACGACAAAAGCCAATCACTCCTTCACGGGGGCTGTCGAAGTGGCCCAGTATGACTGGCGGACACCCGGCTCGTAATTCTGCAACTTCTCGCTCACGGCTCTTTTTCCTGCCCGCCGGGGCAGGTAGTGGGCCTACGGGCGGCGAAGGCAGGAGGCGGTGGACTCGCTCGACACCCTCGTCCACGGCCGGGGTGGGCATCCGGATCCAGGCGATCCCGATCCCGATCCGACCGTCACCTCGCCGCCTTCGAGATTCGCGCGCCTGTCCCCACGGCGCGCTGCCGAGCACGACCGTGCGATCGGGGAGACGTTGGTGCTCGGCCGCTACCGCCTGCTCGAGCGTCTCGGCGCCGGCGGCTTCGGGGTGGTGTGGCGCGCCCACGACGAGCTGCTGCACCGCGAGGTGGCGGTCAAGCGAATCTCGCTCGGCGCGGGCGGGGATCCGATCGACAGCGAGCGCGCCGGCCGTGAGGCGCTCGCCGGCGCGCGTCTGTCACACCCGGCGATCGTCGTCCTGCACGAGGCGTGCGCCGCGGAGGGCGCCTTCTACCTGATCTCCGAGCTGATCCACGGCGACACCCTCGCGGAGCTGATCGCCGCCGGGGCGCTCGCCGACGAGGAACTGCTCGAGATCGGCCTAGCGCTGACCGACGCGCTCGCCCACGCCCACGCCCACGGTGTGATCCATCGCGACGTCAAGCCCCAGAACGTGCTCGTTCCCCACGAGCCGGACGTGCGCGGCGGTGTGGCCAAGCTCGCCGATTTCGGCGGCGCGCGGCTGACGGGCGAAGACGCGCTCACGCGTGCCGGCGACGTGCTCGGCACGCTCGCGTACATGGCGCCCGAGCAGAGCGAGGGGCACGAGGCCGGCGAGCCCGCCGATCTGTACGCGTTGGCGCTCGTCCTGTACGAGGGCCTCTCAGGCGTGAACCCCGTGCGCGGGTCGACGCCGGCCGCGACGGCGCGGCGCATCGGCAGCCGGCTCGAGCCGCTGGAGCGCCGCCGCGGCGATCTGCCGCGCTCGCTCACGCGCGCGATCGACCTCGCGCTCCTGCCCGATCCCGCGCAGCGGGGCGCGCTCGAGGACCTGCGCCTGGCGCTCGAGGAGACGCTCGTGCGAGGCCTGACGCGCTCGCGCCGCACCCCGGCTCCGACCGACCGAGATTTGGCGCGCGAGGAACACGAGGAGGAGTCTCTATCGACTCCGCCGCGACGCCTCGCGTTGCCGCGCGCGGTATGGCTGGGTTGTGCGCTCGCTGCGATCGCCTGGCTCCTCGCGACGGACCGTCCCGGCGCTGCGCTGCTGCTGCTCGCCGCCGCTGCTCCGCTGCTCCTGCTGTCACGCCGCACCGGGCTCGGCTGGCTCACGGCTGCGCTCGCGCCGGCGCTCGGTGCGGTGGGCCTGGCGGGCGCGTTCCCCGCGCTCGCCGGCCAGCGCGCGCGTCTGCTCGAGCGCGCCGCGCTCGCCGCGCTCGGCTACTGGTGGCTGATCCTCGCCGAGCCGTTGCTGGATCGGCGCCTATGGCTGGGCGCCGGAGCCGGTACGCCCGCCCGGACGGTGTGGGAAGGGTCGCTGAGCAGCGCCGCGACGCACGTGGTCGGCCCCAGCCTGAGCCTCGGCGTGCTGTATGGCGCGGCTGTCTGGGCCGTGGCCGCGATCCTGCTGCCGTGGGTGGTGCGCGGGCGCAGCGCCGTGCTCGACGTGGTGGCGGCGAGCGCCTGGTCGGCCGCCCTGTTGCTCGCCTGCTCCCCCCACTACGCCGGATACACGGTGTCCGTGGTGTCCGGGACTCCGCGCGGCGCGGTCATCGGCGCGATCCTCGGCGGCGCGCTCGCGGTGGCCGCCCGCGCGTTGCGCGGCCCCGTCTGAGGACGGTTTCAGGACACGCTCCGCGCCGCGATCTTCCCGGCACCGTACGCTCCCATCGAGACGGGTCCTTAAAGTTGGTGGTGCCGGCCCGCGGACGAACCCGGTCCACTCCTGTGATGAACCCGCTGAAGAGCCTCGAGACCACGATCGCCAGCCTCGTCGAAGGAGGCTTCGGACGCCTGTTCCGCACCGAGGTGCGCCCGATGGAGCTCGCCCGCAAGCTCGCACGTGAGATGGACGAGCACCGCACGGCCTCGGTCTCGCGCACGTACGCGCCGAACGAGTACTCGGTATGGCTCTCGCCGGAGGACCGAGCGCGTTACGAGGGAGTTGAGCACGAGGTGATCGATGAGCTATGCGGTTACCTGCTCGAGCATGCCCGCCGTGAGGAGCTGATCCTCGCCTCGCCGCCGTCGATCAGCTTCCACACCGATGAGGACCTCGCGCTCGGGGAATTTGGCATCCAGGCGCGGTTGGTGCGTCCGCCCGAGCCGCGCGAGGAGCCGCTCCCACCGGTCTCGCCGCCGCCGCCGGAGCCACTCGACCCCCACCCGCCCGACGAACACGGGCAGACGATGATCTACAGCACCTCGGAGCGCACGAGGCGGCCGCTCGAGGAAGCCCAAACGCGCCGCGCTGCTCGCGCGCTGCTCGCGGTCGGCGGCCGGCGCCTGATCGTCCCTCCCGGCGGTGGCACGATCGGTCGCAGCCGTGAGTGCGAGATCGTCCTCGACGACGCCGGCGCATCCCGGAGGCACGCCGAGATCCGCCCCGACCACGCGGGTTGGGCGCTGCGGGATCTCGCCTCGACCAACGGGGTGCGCGTCAACGGCCGTGCGATTCACGGCACGCAGCCGCTGCGCCAGGGAGACCGCGTCGAGATCGGCTCGACTGAGATCGTCTTCGAACTCGGATGACCACGCTCGCACCCGTATCCGTGGCCCTCAAGTTCGGCTTCCTCGCCGTCCTCTACCTGTTCCTGCTGTGGGTGGTGCGCAGTGCGCTGAAGGACCTGCGCGGCGGGGGGGATCGGATCCCTACCCACCCGGGCGGCGTTCCGATCAAAGGCGAGGCGATCCCAGCCGACGCGACGGGGCTCTACTCGGCGTCGACGCTTCACAGCGCCGACGTTGCCCACCGCGCCCCCAAGCTGGTCGTGGAGCGCGCGCCGGGTCACGACCCCGGGATGATCTACGACCTCGACGGCGACATCGTTCTCGGCCGCGGCGAGCGGGCGGAGATCCGCCTCGAGGACCCCTTTGCCTCCTCACGGCACGCTCGCGTGTACGAGCAGGGCAACATAGTGGTCATCGAGGACCTCGGCTCAACCAACGGCACCTACCTCAACGAGGAGCTGCTCGAGACACCCAGGCCGCTGCACCCGGGGGATCGCGTGCGCATCGGCGACAGCGAATTCGCATTCGAGGTGGATTGAGCTGATGCTGCGTGTCGCCGAGCAGTACGTGGGAACCGACACCGGGCGTCAGCGCCGCGCGAACGAGGACTCGATGCTCGCCCGCTCGCCGCTGTTCGTGGTGGCGGACGGCATGGGCGGCGCCCGGGCGGGGGAGGTCGCCTCGCGTCTGGCGATCGAGTCCTTCCAGCACGGACTGCAGGACACGACCGACGCCGAGGGCAGTCTCGCCGCCCACGCGCGGGCGGCGAACGTGAGCATCCACGAGCGCTCCCAGGCAGACGCGGAGCACGCCGGCATGGGCACGACGCTCACCGCCTTGTACGTCGGGGCCGAGGAGGTCTCGATCGCGCACGTCGGCGACAGCCGCGCCTACTGCCTGCGCGAGGGTGAGCTGTTGCGCCTGACCGACGATCATTCGCTCGTCGACGAGCTGATCCGCCAGGGCAAGCTCACGCCCGAGGAGGCCGTCGAGCATCCTCAGCGCTCGGTCATCACGCGCGCGCTGGGCCCGGAAGCGGAGATCGAGATCGACACCCGCTCCTACCGCGCTCGCGCCGGCGACGTGTACCTGCTCTGCAGCGACGGTCTCACGACGATGGTCCCCGACGCGCTGCTCGCCGAGACCCTGCTCGCCCACGGACGATTGCGCGACGCGGGCGAGGCGCTGATCGCGGCGGCGAACGAGGCGGGCGGACGCGACAACATCACGGTCGTGCTGCTGCGGCTCGAGGAGGTCGCGGTCGCGCCCGCATTCCTCGCCGAGGACCCCGCGACGCTGACGGGCATGCCGGCGTTGCCGGAGAACGGCTCGGTCGAGCCGCTGCCCGCCACGGGCGACGAGCAGCAGAGCCACCGGGTCGCGGGTGGCGCGGCGCCGGCCACGCTCGAGCCCCCGTCCGCCCGCGTCGCGGAGGGCGCCGGCGCCAGCCCGCGCAGCCCGCGCCAGCCGCCGCCGAACGCGCCGCCGCGCACGCGACGGCGTCGACGTCTGCGCGGCGTGCTCGCGGGCGGGATCGTGCTCGCGGTACTGGCCCTGATCGGCGCGGGGGTGTACCTGACCGCGCAGTCGGTCTACTTCATTGGCACGAACAGCCGCGGCCTGGTGACGTTGTACAGCGGTTTCCCCTACGAACTGCCGGGCGGGGTGAAGCTCTACAGCAAAGACTACGTCTCCGGGGTCAGCGCCTCGACGCTGAGCGCCCAGCGGCGCAGGACGCTGCTCGACCATTCGCTGCGCTCCGAAGCCGACGCGGCGGAACTGGTGCGCAGCCTCGAACTGGGAGAGCTCAAATGAGGCCGGGAGCGCCAACGCGATGAACCGGCCAATCGTCCGCCTGTACGGGCTCGTGGTGCTGCTGTTCGCGCTCCTGTTCGCGTTCACCTCGCGCTGGACGATCTTCGAAGCCTCGTCGTTGCGCGGCAACGCCCTCAACGCGCGCGCGCTGCTCGAGCAGGAACGCATCGCCCGTGGCCCGATCCTCGCGTCCAACGGCACGGTGCTCGCGCGCAGCGTGCGCGGTGCGGAAGGCACCTATCGGCGGACCTACCCGAGCGGGTCGCTGTTCGCGCAAACGGTGGGCTACGCCTACACCGACCTCACGCAGACGGGCATCGAGCGCGATCGCAACACGGCGCTGAACGGGGAAACGAGCGCCACCAACCTGCAGGCGATCCTCGACCAGCTGCAGGGCAAGCGCCGGCAGGGCGACGAAGTCCTCACTACGCTCGACCCGACCGCGCAGCGCACCGCGATCGCGGCCCTGGGAGAACACAGCGGCGCGGTGGTCGCGCTCGACCCGCGCGACGGGGCGGTGAAGGTGATGGCCTCGACGCCGAGCTATAACCCCAACACGCTGAGCTCGGCGAGCAGCTACGAACGGCTCGCCCACGAGTCGAGCGCGCCGCTGCTGAACCGTGCGCTGCAATATGGCTACGCGCCCGGCTCGACCTTCAAGATCGTCACCGCGACGGCGGCGATCGACACGGGGCAGTTCACGCCGTCCTCGACGCTCAGCGGGCGCAACGACCTGCTGGTCTCAGGGGTGCCGCTGGCGAACGACTACGACGAAAGCTTTAGCCAGCTCACGCTCACCGATGCGCTCGCCAAATCGGTCAACACAGTCTGGGCGCAGGTGGCCGAACACGTCGGCAAGCGGACATTGGCCCGCTACATGAGCCGCTTCGGCTTCGACGCCAAGCCCCAGCTGGACTACCCCGCCGATGAGATGTCCGCCAGCGGCTCCTACGAAGGCGAACGCCTGCTCGCGCCCACCAGCCCGCTGATCGACGTAGGGCGGATGGGCATCGGCCAGGACAAACTGCAGGTCACGCCGCTGCAGATGGCCGAGGTGGCGGCGGCCGTCGGCAATCACGGCAAGCTGATGGCCCCGCACCTGACCGAACGGATCGTCGATCCCGAAGGCCGCACCGTGGAGCAGATCTCCCCGCGCGTGCAGTCGGTCGTGATGAAACCGTCGACCGCCGCGGCCGTCACCTCGATGATGGAAGCGGTCGTGAACGTTGGCACCGGCACGCCCGCCCAGATCCCGGGGGTGCAGGTGGCCGGCAAGACCGGCACCGCCGAAACGCAGGTCGGCAACGAAGACAACAACGTCTGGTTCATCGCGTTCGCCCCCGCGGCGGATCCGACGGTCGCGATCGCCGTGACGATCAAGGGGGTACCCGGATTCGGGGCCACATACGCGGCGCCGGTCGCCAAGCAGGTCATGGAAGTGTTACTACATGGTTGAGCCGGAGACGATCATCGACGAGCGCTACAGGGTGATCTCGCGACTGGGCTCGGGGGGGATGGCCGACGTCTACCTGGCAGAGGATCAGCTACTCGGCCGCCAGCTCGCGGTGAAGCTGCTGCACCACCACTTCGCCGAAGACCAGGAGTTCGTCGAGCGCTTCCGCCGCGAGGCCTCGAGCGCCGCCGGGCTGTCGCACCCGAACATCGTCGCGATCTTCGACCGCGGCGAGTGGAACGGGACCTACTACATCGCGATGGAGTACGTCGCCGGACGCTCGCTGAAGACCGTCGTTCGCGAGCAGGGGGCGCTTGACCCGGCGGCCGCGATCGACATCGTCACGCAGATTCTGCGCGCAGCGCGTTTCGCACACAAGCGCGGGGTCATCCACCGCGATCTGAAGCCCCACAATGTGATCCTCGACGAGGAGGGTCGTGCGCGGGTCACGGACTTCGGGATCGCCAAGGCGGGCGCCTCGGACATGACGCTGACGGGGTCGATCATGGGCACCGCTCAATATCTCTCCCCCGAGCAAGCCCAGGGACACACGGTGAGCGGACGCTCCGACCTGTACGCGGTGGGGGTCATCCTCTACGAGCTGCTCACCGGCTCGGTCCCGTTCGACGGCGAGACCGCGGTCGCGATCGCCTTCAAGCAGGTCTCGGCCGAGCCACGGCCACCGAGCGAGCTGCAACCGGGCGTCGCGGGAGCGCTCGACGCGGTCGTGCTGCGCGCGCTCGCCAAGGATCCGGCGCAGCGCTTCGCCGACGCCGACGAGTTCATCGCGGCGCTCCAGCAGGCGCGCGCGGCATTGCCGATCAGCGCGGGCACGGCGTTCGCCGGCGCGATCGCCGGTACTGCCCTCGCCGCCGGCGAGCCGTACGCTGTGTCGCCGGCCGCGGGACCCGGCACGAGCGCGCCCTTCCCGGAGTCGGGCGCGCTGCTGTTGCCGCCGGCCGACGGGCGCGGCGATCAGAACGGTCGCCCACCAGGGGACGCGGACAAGCGCCGGCGCTGGCTGCTGTGGGGGAGCGGCCTGGTGCTCCTCGCCGCGCTGGTCGTGCTCGGCGTGCTGCTCGCCTCCTCCGGAGGCAAAGTCACGGTGCCCGACGTCGTCGGGCAGACCGAAGCCGTTGCGCTCGCGCGCCTCCGCGCCGCGAATCTCGATCCGGTCGCGTCGAGCACCGCCAGCTCCACGGTGCCCAGCGGCGTGGTGGTCAGCGCGGCGCCGTCGAGCGGCAGCGAAGTGGGGAAGGGATCGCGCGTGAGCATTCTCGTTTCCGCCGGTCCCGGCACCGCCGCGCTGCCGCCGGTCGAAGGGCTCACCACGTCAGCGGCCGAGAGCAAGCTGCGCAAGGCGGGCTTCAAGCCGGCGACACAGGAGCAGTCGAGCGCGAAGGTGGCGCAGGGCCACGTGATCTCGACCGATCCATCGGCTGGGATCGTGGTGCAGGTCGGCAGCCCGGTCACAGTGTTCGTCTCCAGCGGTCCCGCCCAGGTGCACGTCCCGGACGTGACCGGACAAACGCAGAAGGCCGCCGAAGCGACCCTCGTTTCCGCGGGCCTGGCGCTCGGCGCGATCACGCTCCAGGTCTCCGCGAGCCAGACACCGGAAACGGTCCTCTCGCAATCGCCCACCGCGCCCGCGACGCTACCCACGGGGGGGAAGGTGAACCTGGTGGTGTCGCAGGCGCCGAAGGAAGTGGCGATCCCGCATGTCGAAGGCAAAACTGAAGTGGCCGCCGCGCAGGCCCTCAAAAAGGCGGGCTTCACGATCAATACGGTTACGGAATCCGCGAGTGTCCCGGCTCAGGTCGGACATGTGATGAAGCAGAGCCCGTCCGCCGGTGCCCAGGCGAAAAAGGGCGCGACGGTGACGATCTCGATCGGCAAGGCCACCGAACCGACCCCGACCCCGACCACGCCCACGACCACCACGACAACACCGACGACGACCACACCGACTACCACAACCCCGACGGCCACACCGACACCGAGCCCGAGCCCGCCATGAGCGCGAAGACGTCGCTACGGGTGGTGGTGCTCGCCGGGGGACGCTCGGCCGAGCACGAGGTGTCGCTGTCTTCCGGACGCGCGGTGCGCGAGGGTCTGCGGGCAGCCGGGCACGAGGTGCTGTGGGTGCAGATCGAACAGGATGGCGCGTGGCGCCACGAGGGCCGGTTCTTGAACGTGTGCCCGGGCGCAGGCCTGCTCGACGCCGACGTCGCGTTCGCGGCGCTGCACGGACCGTTCGGCGAGGACGGCACGGTGCAGGGAGTGCTCGAGAGCCTCGACGTGGCGTATGTCGGGGCCGGGGTGGCGGCCTCCGCGGTGTGCATGGACAAGGTCCTGTTCAAGCGGCTGATGGGAGCGGCCGGCGTGGACCAGGTCGAGTACGTGGGCGTCCGCGAGCGGCGCTGGCGCGCCGAGCGGGTGCGGGTGCTCGCCGAGGTGGCCGCGCTGGGGCTGCCGGTGTTCGTCAAGCCGGCGCACCTGGGCTCGTCGGTCGGGATCGCGAAGGTGTGCGCCGCGGAGGAGCTGGCGGAGGCGATCGAGGCGGCGTTCGCGCACGACGCGCTGGTGATCGTCGAGGCCCAGGCCAAAGGGGTCGAGGTCGAGTGCGGAGTGCTCGGTCTACCGGATGCGCCCCCGCCCGGGCCTGGGTCTGCCTCCGGGCGGTCCCTGGAGGGTGTCGCCGGCGCCCCGGCCGGCGCCCTCGGCGGGGCGCTGGCGAGCAAGCCGGGGGAGATCGTCTTCGCGGGCGACTGGTACGACTACGCCGCGAAGTACACGCAGGGGGGCATGGAGCTGAGGATGCCCGCGCGGATCACAGCGAACGCGCGCGAGCGGGTGATGGAGCTAGCCGTGGAGGCGTTCGAATACGCGGGCTGCGAGGGGCTCGCGCGGGTCGACTTCTTCGTCGACGGAGAGCGGGTGCTGGTGAATGAGCTGAACACGATGCCCGGCTTCACGCCGACGAGCGTGTACGCGAAGCTGATGGAGGCCTCCGGGATCGCCTACGTCGACCTGGTGGACCGTCTCTGCCGGCTGGCGATCGAGCGCCACGAGCGCCACGAGCGCCGGTGCGTGCTCAGCGAAACAGCGTGACTTCGGCGATCGCCGCGAGCTCCATGCTCGGCGGGAGCGTGGTGATCCAGACGAGGTAGTAGCGATAGCGCGCTCCGCCGAGGGCGAGTGAGATGTGGGCGTTGTTGCGCACGTCTGAGTCGGCCCCGACCGGGCCGCGCCAGCCGCGCGCGGTGAGCGGGGTCGAGTTGCCGTAGGGCAAAGACAGGTTGATGTGGTTGGCGACGTAGATTCGCACTGCGAAGCCGGGGCTGGGCGTCTGGATTTCGATCTGCTTGCCGGCGACGTTGGGAGCCGCGTCTACGTACAACCCCACGCCGGTGCCGCCGGCCTTCTTGAGCGTGCCGTCGTAGTATTGCTCGGTGCTCCAGCTCGTGTTCGGGTCGCCGTCGACCGCGTTCTGGTCGCCTTCGCGATTTTCGGGGCCGGTGCCGAACGGGTTGTAGTCATGGGCCGCCGTCTGCGCGAGTGGAACCGCGGTCAGCCCCGGCTGGGCGGGGACATTCGACGTGACGCCGCGATGGGCGCCGTTGGCGGCGAGGATCAACGCCAGCGCGACGAGCGCCGCGAGCAGCGCGAGCGAGACGATCCAGCGCACGGGATGGCGCATGCGCCAGGGCAGGCGCCGGCGGGTGCTCCCGGGCAGCGTGCGCAGCACGGTCGTCACCTCACCGGTGGCCTGTCCCGTGCGGGAGGCCTCGATCGCGAGCGCCTCCTCCAAATCGGCGACCATGCTCGCGGCGTCGGGGTAGCGCAGCGACAGATCCTTGGCGGTCGCGCGGTCGACGACGACGGCGGTCGCGGCGGAGACCTCGGGCCGCGAGAGCTGCACGTCGGGGACGTCCTCGCGCACGTGCCTCATCGCCACGGCGACGGGGCTCTCGCCGGTGAACGGAACGGTGCCGGTGAGCATCTCGTAGAAGACGATGCCGAGCGAGTAGAGGTCGGATTGACCGGTGACCGACTGCCCGAGTGCCTGCTCGGGGGAGACATAGTCGGTCGTGCCTAGCACGCGCCCGTCCATCGTCAGGCCCTCCTCGGTGAGCGTGCGCGCAATCCCGAAGTCGGTGATCTTGGCACTGCCCTCGACCCCGATCAGAACGTTCTGGGGCTTGACGTCGCGGTGCACGATCAGACGCTCGTGCGCGGCGCCGAGCGCGCGCGCGAGCTCGATCGCGTAGGCGATCGCACTGAGTATCTCGAGCGGCCCGTCGCGGCGGATCAAGGCCTTGAGCGTCTCGCCTTCGACATACTCGAGCACGATGAATGGCGTCCCCGCCCGCCCCGTTCCCGCTCGCCCCGTCCCGATCTCCACGATCTCGACCTCAGGCCCGCCCGACCCGGTCGGATCATCACCCGCGCCGTCGGGCGAGGGCTCCTCGCCCGCGTCGATCACCGTGACGATGTGGGGATGGCTGAGTCGCGCGACCGACCGCGCCTCGCGGCGAAAACGCTCCAGCTGGTCGGAGTCGGAGGCGATCTCACGGTGCATCAGCTTGATCGCGACCGGGCGTTCGAGCACGGTGTCGAAGGCGCGGTACACGGTCGACATCCCGCCGCGCCCGATCTGGGCGTCGAGGCGGTAGCGCCCGCCGAGCAGGGTCCCGAGCATCGTCGTCATCCGTCCCTATTGTGCCCCTCTCGCAGGCGTCGAGCCACGAAGGCCGCGAGCAGACAGCGGTAGAGCGCGTAGGGCAGCAGCGACCGCTCCGCGAGCCGCCCTCGACGCAGCAGCCTCGCGCTCGCCAGCGTGGACACAAAGGCCGCCCCGCCGCCGGCCGCCAGCGTGCGAGCAGCGCCCGCCGGAGCCCCCCGCCGGGTCAGCCGATGGCCCTTCAGCGCGCTCGCGCCGAGGATCACCGGCAGCGCCGCGTGCCAGGACAGCGCCTGGGCGTCGCTGCGGCCGAAGCCGCGCGCGCGCGCGGCGGTGAGCGTCGCTCCGCTGCGCGAGACCCCGGGGATCAGCGCCATCGTTTGGGCTAGGCCGAGCGCCAGCCCGTCGCGCGCGCGCGCGTCCTTGCGCCGGCGGGTCCCTGTCCGCGCCCACCCACCCGCGCGACCGTCGGCGACCGCCATCGCGACCCCACCGGCGAACAGGCCCGCGACGATCGAACGCGGCCCGCCGAGCCGGCGCTCGATCGGCCCCTCCAGGGCAAACCCGGCGATCGCGGGCGGCGCCAGCGACAGCGCGATGACGGTCACCCGGCGCCGGTCCAGCCCAGACGCCTCCGCGATCAGCTCCCTGCGCATGTCGATCGCCAGCGCGAGGCCCGCCCCCGCGTGGAGGGCTACCTCGAATGACTTGCGCAGCTCCGGGTCGAGCTCGGCGTAGGGCCAGCCGGCGAGGAACGGGATCAGGGTCGTGTGGGCGGAGGAGGAGACCGGCAGCAGCTCGGTCGGACCCTGCGCCAGCCCGAGCGCGACGGCGTGGCGGAGCTTTAGGACCCGTCTCGCCGCGGCCGCAGTCGATTCTTTGGTGCGGATCGTCGGCCAGACGTGGGTTCTCGGCCGGAGGGTCACCGCGCCGAGCGTTAGCCCACGTCGGCGCCCGGCTCGGGGGCCGCCTCCGTGGGACCGATGCCCGTCGAGCGGCGCCGACGCACGATCAGGTAGACGACCCCGACGACCACGAGTGCGACCACGGCGTAGTCGACGTAGTCGAAGCCCTTGCGCACGCTTGTCCATTCGCCGCCGACCGCCTGCCCGGCCAGCGCGAGGCCGAGTACCCACGGTATTGACCCCGCGAACGTGAGCACGGTGAAGCGCGCGAAGCCCATCTTCGCCACGCCCGCCGGCAGCGAGATGAACGTGCGGATGATCGGCAGCAGGCGGCTGAAGAAGATCGCCGGCGCGCCGTACCGCGCGAACCAGCGGTCCGCCCAGGCGATGTGGCTGGGTTTCAGGTGCAGCCAGTGTCCGTGGCGTTCGACCAGCTCCAGGCGCCCCGCGCGCCCGACGCCGTAGGCGATCCAGGAGCCGACGAGGTTGCCGAGGACCCCCGCAGCGACGATCCCCACGATCGTCAGGTGGTGGTGTGTGGTGCTGCCGCCGGGGTTCGCGACGGCGAAGCCGGCAAACAGCATCGTCGCCTCCGAGGGGATCGGGATGCAGGCGCTCTCGGCGACCATCAGCACGAATACCGCCGGCAGCCCGGCGTCGCGGACGAAGTGCCAGGCGATGTTGACCAGAGACTCGGAGATCGATGCGAGGACGAGCATGCGCCGGGCAACGATACCGGCGTTCATGGGACGGTGGGCCGGGGATGAAGTCCTGCCCACCCACGGGGTGCGCAGGCTGTCCGTCGCCCCGCCCGGTCCGCGGGGCGTTACCGTCTCGTTTTCGATGCGCATCTGGATCGATCTGACGAACAGCCCGCACGTGCTCGTCATGCGCCCCGTGATCGAGCGCCTGCGCGCGGACGGCCACGAGGTGCAGGTGACCGCGCGCGACTTCGCCCAGACGCTCGCGCTGTGCGAGCGCTTCGGGATCGCGCACACGGCGATCGGTCACCATCGCGGTGAGCGGCTGACGGCCAAGGCGACGGGACTCGCCTCGCGTTCTGCTGCGCTCGTGCGCTGGGCGAAAGGATGGGAAGCCCACTCACCCGACGCCCACCCACCCC
>Ga0207933_1000382_pt1 | contig 44444 bp, 74 predicted proteins | sample NGESurdeep092012_4_FD_184488 | JGI IMG/M metagenome (GOLD analysis project Ga0207933, IMG submission 184488) | Arctic peat soil microbial communities from Barrow, Alaska - NGEE Surface sample F53-3 deep-092012 (SPAdes) | ecosystem: Environmental > Terrestrial > Soil > Wetlands > Peat ... | reverse complement strand
CAATACTTCCGCAATGGATGCAGACGACGTTACCCCGGATTATTCAGTAACCACACAGAGCAAGCGAATACTTAACGCGTTACGCTTAAAATTCCAAAAGCTTTTTAATGCGCGGGTTTCTGGTATTGTGGATAAAATGCTTAAAAATACGCTAAAAACAAGCGCCGTAACTTTAAGCCAAAGTTTAAAGCAATTAACTGGCGGGTTGATTTTAAATACTTCGTCTATCCCAAAAGGCTTGGAATTTATTACACAAGCAATTGTCGCTGAAAACGTATCGCTAATTAAATCCATTCCACAAGAATATTTTAACGATATCACCGGGTCGGTCATGCGCTCAATTTCGTCGGGAAATGGTCTTTTTGACTTAATCCCACAAATCGAGAAATACAACGGAATCACCAGAAAACGTGCTACCTTAATTGCGAGCGACCAAACTCGGAAAGCTTACAGCGCTATTAATCGCGAAAGGCTCACGTCTGCAGGGGTGAAGAAGTTCCGCTGGCATCATAGCGGCGGTTCACAAACTCCGCGCCCCTCACATGTAGCCATGGACAATGTTATTTTTAGCTTTGACAATTTGCCTATAATTAATGCCGATAATAAAGGGCAGCCTCCCGTAAGAGGTATTCCAGGCCAGGCAATTAACTGCTTATGCTTCATGGAACCGATTGTCGAAATGGACGATGGGCGAGAAGTTTAAGCATCGATTCGATGTCGCTAGAGTCGCGCAAGCGAGCAGGCAGTTGTGTGGGTACTAGAGAACCACATGAAGGAAGTAGGACCTTGAACAGCGGCCGACCCTCGGTCGAGCAACTACATATCGTCGGTGACAGGGAGGAGAGACTCCCACTTGTCGAAATAACCAAAATAAATCGACATAATGCAGAAACGTGTCGAATTTCAAGGGGATTTTAACAAATGCCACTAATTAAAGGCGCAAAACCCGGAACACCAGGTTTTAAAGAGAACGTAGCCCGTGAAAGAGCCGCAGGAAAGCCCGAGGCTCAGAGCGTGGCGATCGCATATTCTGAATCGAAAGATTCCGAATCCCAGCGTAGCGAACCCGACGAAAACGGATGGTTCGAGATTAAAGGAAACCCGATTTCTAAAGTGGGCGTTTTCGAATACTCCGGCGCGCAAATCGACCCGTCGTTAGACCCGAATAAGATTTATAATGTGTACCGCCCCGAAGAAGAGCTAAACAACCCCGATACGCTAGAATCGTTTAAGTTAGTGCCCTGGATTGACGACCACGTTATGTTAGGTTCTGAAGACGAAGGATTGACCGAAGCCTCAAAGAAAGGCGTTCACGGCGTAATCGGCGAAGATGTTTTTTATGAAGACGGTTATTTAAAAGGCAATCTTAAGGTTTTTAGTGAGAAATTAAGCAAATTCATTAAAGACGGCAAAAAAGAGTTGTCTATCGGCTACCGATGTGTTTACGACCTAGTAAGCGGTGTGTATAACGGTGTAAGATACGATGCAATACAACGCCAAATCCGTGGCAATCACTTAGCCCTCGTTGACGAAGGCAGAGCCGGGCACGATGTGGCAGTTCTAGACCATGCGCGTGTGGATTTCTTCCGCTGCGCTTTTGACGTAAGGGAATTTAAAATGACTGAAAAAATGAAAGACGACAAAGCGCCGACTTTACAAGATATTCACAAAATGGTCTTAGACCTAACCGAAATGGTTAAAACTGGAATGAAAGCAGGCAATCGCGCCGAAGATGATGACCGGGAAACTAAAGGCCCCGAAGACATCACAAAGAAAAATGAAGGCGACGAAATGGAAGAGAAAGGGCCAGAGGAAAAAGAATCCGATAAGCCATTTTTAGACGCAAAAGAAGAAAGTCCAGAAATGGAAAAGAAAGCCGAAGATGACGATAGCGACGAATCTAAAGAAGAAAACGGCGGCGAAACCAAAAAGCCTGGGGAAAAAGCAATGGATTCACAAGACCGAAGAATTGCACAACTAGAACGCAGAATCGAACAACTTTCACGCACCGCGCTTGATGCAAAAGGCGTCATGTATGAAGTTTCAAAGCGTGACAAACTCGCTGAACGCGTCTCTTGGCTTGTGGGTACTTTCGACCACGCTACAAAATCTCATGCCGAAGTTATCAAATACGCATTAGATAAGCTAAATCTTAAAGCCGCTAAAGGCCAAGAAGAAGCTATGTTGGAAGGTTTCTTGAAAGGCCGTGAACAATCACACGTTTCCGCGTTCGCTCAAGATTCAATGGCCGCTCATTCCTCAGACCAAATCGATGCTTACATCAAAGGGAGCAACTAAAACATGCCTTTCCAAAACACAGTAGCCCTTCAAATGGGCTTTGGCGTCCCGGGCGAAATTTACGCAAACGCTCCGCGCGTCTCTTCTTCGTGGACTTTAAATAGTGCTAGCCCTAATATTTTCGGTTACGCTTTTTCCGTTCTCTCACAAGGTTTTGCACAAGTAGGAAACCCCGGCGGAACAGCAGTATTTGCAGGTATTTTGGTTAATCCAAAAGGCTCCGCAAGTTACGGCGCTCCCGGCGGTGCTCCACTAAGTCCAACGCTTACCCTAGCGAATTTCTCACAGGGTGAACTTGCGACCGAAGGTTCTTTTGTGGTTACTCTTCCCGCTGCCGCTGCAATTGGCGACGTCGTTATTTACGATGAAACCACCGGCGCACTATCCACAATCGCCCCCGGTGTTTCTCTACCAAGCGGTAAGTTGTATGCAAATGCCTATGTTTGGTACTACACCGTCGCCGCCGCAGGCTTGGCAGTGATCAAAATGCAAGAAGTTATCCCAGCGGTCGTCCAATAAGGAATATGAAAAATGCAATTAACTCCAAGTAAAGTACATTCGTATATTGACCCGCGAAAGATTAAAGCTATCGAAAGTTTCGATTCTAAAAACTATCGCGCGTTATCAAAAATCGGTATCCACCTGCGTGATGAAAAATTGCGCGAAATTATGGACGCTAGACAAGGCGCTCGACGTGGCTTTGGTATGGATGCTATTCAACCCACAGTGACAACCGGGTCAATTGCCGTCCCCGTTCAGTTCTTACAGTCTTGGCTGCCAGGTTGGGTCAAAGTAATCACCGCCGCTCGAAAGTCTGATGACCTTATGGGAATTCAAACCATCGGCGCATGGGAAGACGAACAGGTCGTACAAGGCGTGCTCGAAATGACCGGCAGTTCACAACCATACGGCGATTACACAAACGTCCCGCAATCAAGCTGGAACGTAAACTTTGTGTACCGTACAGTTGTTCGCTTTGAAGAAGGTTTGCAAGTTTCTGACCTTGAAGAAGCTCGCGCCGCTCGTATCAATATCGACACTGCAGGCAGCAAACGTGAAGCCGCAGCCGATGCGCTCGAAATTCAACGTAACTTTGTGGCGTTTTACGGCTTTAATGCTGGCGACAATTTGACGTATGGTTTCTTAAATGACCCTGGTTTGCCTTCATATGTGACCGTGCCTAATGGCGTAAGCGGACACACATTCTGGTCCACCAAGACATTTTTAGAAATTTGCGCCGATATCCGTACAATGATTTCGACCTTGCGTTCACAATCACAAGACCAAATCGACCCCGAGAAATTAGAGATGACTTTGGCATTAGCCACAAATGTTGTTGACTATCTTTCTGTAACGTCTGATTTTGGCATTTCTGTGCGTGGTTGGTTGTCCGCAACATATCCTAAAATTCAAGTGATTTCGGCTCCTGAGTTGAATGCTGCCGACGGTGGCCTGAATGTCGGATATCTATACGCCGAGCGCGTAAATGATTTATCCACAGACGGCGGACGCGTTTGGATTCAACCTGTGCCTGCTAAATTCATGGTTCTGGGTGTGGAGAAATTGGCTAAGGGCTTCATCGAAGATTATAGCAACGCAACAGCGGGCGCTATGTTGAAGCGTCCTTGGGCAGTTACCCGTGTAGCCGGGCTTTAACTAAGTAAGGGCTTCACAATGCAACATTTTGTTTTCTCAACTTTGACCGCTGGGCAAGAATATGCCCAGTGGGAAAAAGCGGGCGGCGATGGCGTAATGATTAAAGTTAAAAGCGTTAAGATTAATGGCGGGGCCAATCTAAACACTAAACAACTCGTTACACCCCTCGGCGCAGTCACTCGCGTTAATGACGACGAATTAGCGTTTTTAGAAAGTAACGAATGTTTTCAAATTCATGTTAAAAATGGCCACATTAAAGTAGAACGTAAAAATGTTTCTATTTCTAAAGCTGTAGCTGACATGAAACCAAAAGACAAAAGCGCGCCGAGAACTCCCGCTGATTATTTAGCAGGAACGGCGACAGGTTCGTACAAAGTTGAAAAGAATGTAAACTTAGCGAGGATGTAGCATGACAACGCCGCCGGTTCTTACTTTTAACTACGCGGCTTTTATTGCTCAGTTTCCTAATTTTGCAAACGAAACAGCCTTTCCGGTGGCAACGCTTCAACTAACCTGGGACGTTGCCACTTGTTTCGTTTCGCCAGTCCAATACGGTTGGTTACTTCCGCCAGCAAGATTGCAAGTGCTTAACTTGTACACGGCGCATTTAACTCAACTTGCTTTGCAAATGAATAACGCCAACGGAATGCCGGGGGATTCACAACCCGGGCTCATCCAAAATTCAACAATCGGTCGGGTGTCTGTGGGTTTAACTCCCCCACCATTGCCAGACCAATTTCAATGGTACCTAAATCAAACAGGCTACGGCCAACTAATTCTCGCCCTTTTGAAAGTTTACGCTGTAGGCGGTTGGATGGTAGGCGGCCAGCCGGAACGAAGCGCAATACGCCAAGTTTACGGCATATTCCCAGGGCAGTGGCCAGCATGACCACCGTTAAAGTAGTAACCACAGAGGCGGCAAAGCGGCTTCAGAAAGCTATTGTGGATATAGAGAAAACTTCGGCTAAAGTCGGTTGGTTTAAGTCTGCAGTTTATCCCGATGGAACACCCGTCGCTCAAGTCGCTACAATCAACGAATATGGGGCACCGGCCAGGAATATACCGCCGCGCCCTTTCATGCGCCCTACAATCACACAGAGAGAAACAGAGTGGGAAACTTTGGCGGCTAATGAATCGAGAAAAGTTATGGCAGGCGCACAAACTGTAAACGGCATGTTCACAGTGATAAGCCTAAAGGCTGCAGCGCAAGTTAAAATCACAATCAAAAACATCCATAGCCCCGCGTTAGCAGAAAGCACGGTGCGCGCGCGTTTGGCTAGACGGAAAAACAAGACGATTACCGCAACGCTTAGAAAGCCTCTTGTGGATACTGGCTACATGCTTTCGACTTTAAGCTCTGCCGTTTTTGAGGGCGTAACCGAATGACCACACCAGGCAGCAATTTATTAAGGCAAGCGCTTACTGTGATAAAACCACAGCCTGTGACATGGTACAAAGCTGCAGGTCGGACGCTAAATAACATTGGCCAAGATGTGCCTTATTATGAGGGTGCGCAGAGCATTCTCGGCAGTTTCCAGCCGGTCCCTCGTAATCTGTACCAAACGCTCGGTTTGGATTTACAAAAAGAATATTTCGATTTTTTCGCGTACTATCCATTAGAGGATGTTAAGCGGGATTTCTCATCCGACTTGCTAGTTTTCCATGGGCGTTGGTATCAATGTGAATCCGCTGACGCATGGTTTGGTATTGATGGGTGGTTAGAAATGCGTTGCGTGTTTATTCTTAATCCCCCTGTGTGGATTAATGAGCCGCCGATATTCGGCTTTGATGGCCCCGGTAGCGGGTATGTTGGTTTCGATCAAGGGCGCTTTAGCCCGGGACAGGATGGCTAAAAATGACAACAGCAAGTGATATTCTGGATACTGCTAACCGCACAAACGGCATAGGGTTTAATGGTCAAACTTCGTACCTTAATTTCTGTACTCAGCAAGCACAGAATGCAACCCCGACAGGTGTTTTTATTAATGACCTTTTAGGGCCTGGTTATATTTATGTTTTTGCAGATTTAAGTAGTTTGCTTTTTAATACGCTTACGAATCGAGTAAGTCTAGGCGGCGGCAGTGCTTTCCCTGGCAGTGGTGACGACTACCTTTTGATTCCGCGATAAGGACGATAAATCATGACTATAGCAAGCACCGTTTTAACACAAGCCGCCTCACGTGGAGTTAGTGGCCAACAGCCATTTTTTAACTACGCGTTAGCGCTTTCATGCTCACAGCCTGTTAGAACGATATCAAGAATTTTTCAGTTTTATTTTACTGATGGTAGCTCATTACTATTTACGCTTTCGAATTTCACTGTGGTTTCTATGTAAATGTTGCCGATAACAACGAATGATTTAATCCGAGTGTTTTTACCCTTAGTACAACAAGGGCTAATTACACTCGGATATTTAGACCCGTTAGTTATCGTGAAACAAAAGTATCAACCCACGATGCAGGGAACGAATGTAGGGCCTACAGTTTATTTTTATAAGTTAGGCGATGTCCGATACGGATTCCCGCAAAATATTTCTTATTGGGATTCGGTAGCGAATCAAGAAACTCATTTGATGGTGCAGTGTTTTAAAACCACTTTTCAAGTGAGCGCGCTTGTTATCTCTGTACCCACAAATACAGCCACGTACACGGCGTCCGATTTAGTAAATGATGTGTGTATGATTTTGCAAGCAGAAAATACTTTAAATGCTTTGAATTTAGCAGGAATCAGTATTTTAAGGGTTCAAGATATTACGAACCCTTATTTCATAGACGACCAGGACAGGTACGAGGCGTCGCCCAGTTTCGACTTTACTTTGACGTACCAACAAGTTATCAAAACGATAGACCCGGTGGTATCATCAATCACAAACACAATAGTAGGGGTATAAAATGCCTATTCCGTTTAGTACATATGTAGATATCACCTCGTCTCAAGTTGGGGCGTCGGCTCTAGCCCCTACTGACTTAGTGACCAGAATTTTTACCACTAGCCCATTGGTGCCCACCGGCGGCGCTGTGGTCTCGTTTATGAGTGCTGCCCAAGTAGGGAGCTATTTTGGCGTAGAGTCCGAAGAGTACGCACGCGCGGGCTTCTATTTTGGCTGGACAAGTAAAGCTCAAACGTCTCCAAAGCTTTTGCAATTTTCGGGGTGGAACGGCGACACCGCTACCGCACCGTTGATTTTCGGCGCTAATCTAGCGTCTTCTTCTGTGAATACCACCCTCGCTACGCTTAATGCTGTGACATCGGGCGGTTTTGCGTTGACTCTAGGCGGGGTAACTAATCAAGTTACCGGCCTTAACTTTAGCGCTGCCGGTTCTTTGGCTGCAGTTGCGACCATTATAGAAACCGCAATTCAAACTTTTACAGGCACGATGTGGACCTCCGCGACTGTGACGTATGATGTGACCTCGGGCGGCTTTGATTTAGCGGGCGGCGTCGCGGGCATTGCAAACGTAATCGTAGCGTCACCGGCTTCAGGTGAAGATATCTCGAGCATTATCGGCTGGTCTCCATCTTTAAGTAGTATGTATCCGAATGGCCCCGTTTTCTCGTTCGGTGGTGTTGCCGAGACAGTCACAACAGCTTTACAAAATTCCTATAATCAATCGAATAATTTTGCATCGTTTGTATTCACAGATGCAGCCGCATTGACCCCCACAGAGGTTCTAGCTGCAGCAACTTGGAACAATGGCCTAAATGTGACCTTCATGTACCTTGTGCAAGTCACCGCAGCGAATTTTCAAGCTATCTCTGACTCATTGCTGAACATTCAAGGCACGGCAATGACCTTGGCTCCGCTCTCTAATCAATACCCTGAAATGGTCCCCGGCATGATTCTTGCCGCGACAAATTATTTCACGCCGAATAGCGTACAGAACTACATGTTTAACCAGTTCCCGCTAACACCCAGTGTGTCAGATGCAGCCGATTATCAGTCCTATACTACGGCAAGGGTGAATTTCTACGGCTTCACACAAGAAGCGGGTAGAAATTTAAGTTTCTATCAAACAGGTGTTTTATCGGGTACTGGTGTGAATACAAACATCACTGATATGACAGCGTACGCAAATGAAATTTGGCTAAGAAATTATGCCGGTGTTGAAATAATGAATTTGCTTATTGCACAAACTCAAGTTTCTGCAAACAGCGAGGGCGTTGCGCAAATTCAATCAGCAGTACAACAAGCGGTAAATGTGGGTTTAAGCAACGGGACTATCAGCGTGCAAGGTTTTCTGACCAACACTCAAGTTCAAGCGATAACCACACTAGCAGGCGGCGACATTAACGCATGGTATCAAGTACAAAACGCCGGATATTGGCTCACGTGTACGATTGACCCTATTACCGTAATTGCTACATATACGCTTATTTACAAGAAAGACGATGTGATTCGACAAGTTGTCGGTCGCCACGCTTTAGTTTAAGGGGCTGAAAAATGACTATAAATATTTCTGGTTTTGGAACTAAAGCGATTTTGCGCGCTTCTATTTCCTTCCCGACAGGGTTCACAATTTCTCAATGGGCGCACGATGTGGACCCTATTGAGATTAACGAGTTGCCCGTCGGTGATGGTGAAATGAACGTGAACGGCACGCTTGTAACGTGGTCGAAAGCGACTCGCGTTGAAGTCAATCTTAGCGTAGTGCCCACAAGCCAAGACGACGTTAATTTGTCCATCTTGCTTAACGCCGCGCGGCCTGGTGTGGGTAAACTGGTTATTCCTGATTTAATGACTTTGATTTTAATTTATCCAATCACTTCGTTGTTCTCGCGCCCCCGCACGTTTACATATACGAATGGGAAAATCATAAGCGGAACTTTAGGTAATGCGTTGACATCAACGGGCATGCTTAAATCCAAGACTTACAATTTTATATTTGAACAGGTATCCCCAGCGTAATGATTGAACCGAAAAACATAGTTATTGACGACATAGAATACGTCATTCACAAGATACCGGCTTATGATGGACGAGAGATATTTTCTCAATATTTCTCGTCCGCTATCCCTAAAACGGGTAGCTATGTTTTAAACAAAGCCATGAGTTTAAAGCTCATGAAGTTTGTGAAAACAGCCGAGAATGGAATATTCTTAGAGACCGAAGAGCTTGTAAATAACCACGTGAAATACGGTTTCGAATCATTGTTAAAATTAGAATATGCAGTCCTAGAGTACAATTGTAGTTTTTTAGCTCGCGGGCGAATCTCGAGTTTCTTGGAAGATATCGCCCAGAAAGTCCCATTGTGGATTTCCAAAATGTTGATGGATTCTTTGGGGCGATTATCTCCTCTGGACAAGCAACCCTCTACGAACTAAAAACTGTTTATAGTTTGGAAGACGCGTGGGTTATTTGGGAATCGATAATGATAACCCGTTACAATGAGTACGTTGCTATTAAACACGCCCAAAAGAAGAGGGACAACAAGCGATGATATTAAGTACGCTTTACATCCTTTTTAAGGGCGACACAAAAGATTTAAAAAAGAATACAAAAACCGCTCAAGCTGATGTAGACGGGTTGACTAAGTCTTTAAAAGCTGCCGATAAATCCACAGAGACTCTTGGTTCTTCGTTTAATAAAATCATCACTTCGGGCCGTTCTGCATTACTAAGCGTATTTTCTGCCGCCGCTCTCGTCACTGGCATAAAGTTGGCTGCAGATTATGCCGAGCAATTAGGTTCAGTTGCGGACGCGTTAGATGTGAACGTAGGCGATTTTGACGCATGGGGCCGAGCGATAGAGCAAGGCGGCGGCAAGGCTTCCGATTTTCAAGCGAGTATAAAAGGCATTGCTAGACAGCTCGGCATTACCGGCCAAGAAGTTTTAAATTTCATCCCTAATTTTGCGGACCAATTAAAGGCTTTACCCAAGGTAGAGGCTCTTGCTGTGGGTAAAGCCTTCGGGCTCAGCGAAGAAAACACGCTAGCCCTAGCTCGGGGTAAAGCGGCATTAGATGAAGCCGTAGAGCGCTCAAAGCGTTTTGGTGTGGTTACGGATGAAAACAAGGAAAAAGCGGTCGCTTTTAACAATGCCTTAAAAGATACCCAACAAATAGCCGGAACGCTTTTTCGTGACGTTGGCGATGTCGTGCTACCTGCAGCAACAACGGGCCTTAATAAGGTTAATAATGTGGGGAGTTTTCTTCACGAAAACAAAGAATTCTTCGCGGGCATTGTCCGCAGTCTAGGAAGCATCGTCGCAAATCCTATACCTGGCATAGAAACTAAAGATATCCCCGATAAGATAGCTAAACTCTCCGATAGTTTAAAAGAAAACTCGGTATTCTATTCTAATTTCTCAAGGGATTTAGTAGGCGCATTGGGCGACGTAAAAGAAGCGGCGAGCAAGCTCAGTGAATCTTTTTATAACTTTGCCAATAATAATGGCCTCTTACAGCCGCTAGATGAACAATCCGACTTTGTATTGAAGTCGAGAAAAAACCCAGCGGCTTTTACCGACGCCTTGTACCCTAAAAGCGTATTGTCCGCAGCGGGAAGCTCAAGCATATTGAATCAAAAATCCTCTTCTGTGGCTGTGGATATAGGCGAAATTAACGTACAAACGCAAGCGACAGACGCCGAGGGCATTGCTGCCGCTATTGAATCACCTTTAAAAACGATGATATCTCAGGTGATAAACAATTTTGACGACTCGAGGTTAGCATGAGCCAAACTCCTGTAGCCGTTTACACACAAGACTTTGTGCAAGTATTTCCACTCGCGCACGTGATACAAGTTTCAGTACGTGAAGTTTCAAAAGTGATGGAGCATCCGCTTGAAACCGGCGCAACTATTATTGATCATAAAATCACGTTGCCTGTCGAAATAGACTTATCTCTTGTTCTCGATTCATCCGATTTTGAAAACACCTATAATTTAATCAAACAATTGTATTTGAATGCCACGTTATTGACGGTGCAAACGAAAGCATCGACCTATTACAATCAGTTGATAACATCATTACCACATGAAGAAACTACGGCGATTTTCGATACAATTACCATCGCCTTAAAATTGCGCCAAGCGTTGTTCATCACTCCGGTTGTGCAAACCCCTACCACAAATCCAGCAGTGCCCGGGCCGGTATCTCCTGCCAATCCTACGCAGGCTAGCACGGTACGCAGAGGGCAAACCACAGCGGGCGTAAGCACGCCGTTGCCACAATTGCCGCCTTTGCCAGGTAGCAACGTAACCCCCAAGGTATCAGCGGCACAGGCTTTTGCAGACTTTGAAGCGGGGCCAAAATAATGCGACAAATAAACTTAAGGCCGATACCGAATCAATCCTTTTCGATTAGCGTCGATGGTAATTTCTTCGACATCATATTGAATACTACGGGCGACGTTACGGTTGCCACAGTCTACATCAATAATGTATTGGTAATTTCGGGGCAGAGATTAGTTGCCGGTTATCCTATGATTCCATATCGATACTTGCAAAACGGAAATTTCATATTAACAACAATGAATAATGAGCTTCCCTATTATCCACAATTTAATATTTCTCAATTTTTGATTTATGCGTCGGCCACTGAAATTGCGAGTTTGTGATGGCAGAATTAGATTTAAGAGTCGTTTCAGTAAGTATCGATATTAATGGTCGACTCACTACTTTTACGGATTTACAAATTTCTGCAGTGGGTATCAAATTCGCAAATGCAAACCAAAATGAATGCGTGGTGACAATATCGAACTTAGACAAACCCACACAAGATTTTCTATTGACAGAGACAAGCCCTTTTAATTTAAATCGAACGCCAAAACGTTTGATATTAGAAGCTGGGAGAGTATCTTATGGAACATCTCGAATATATGTTGGCAATATTGTTAGCGCTAGCTTGTCTCAGCCTCCTGATGTAAAAATGACCTTAAAATGTTTGACTGGGAATTTTTTAAAGGGAAATATAGTTTCTATTTTTAAAAATTTTCCAATTTCTCTTGAGGATTTATCGAGCTATGTAGCGCGGCAATTGGGGCTGGGTTTTCAATTTCAAGCACAAAATAGACTATTAAAAAACTATAATTTTTCCGGCTCGGCATTAAGTCAAGTGGATTTACTAGCGGAAATGGGCATAGTAAACGCTTATATTGATGACGATACCTTGGTCATTCGTGATGAGAATGTGCCGTTACAAGGCTCGGTTAGGGTCTTAAACATCGATAGCGGATTGATTGGCATACCTGAAATAACAGAATTCGGGGTCAGGGTTCGGTATCTTGTGGATAATGAGACCAAATTAGGCGGACGATTAATCCTAACAAGCACCATATATCCGGCATTAAGTGGCAGTTATTTAATTTATAAATTAAATTTTGAAATAAATAGTCGAGATACGCCTTTTTATTATATTGCGGAATGTAAGCGAATAGTATGACAAATTATAATCCATCTTTAGACCCTGCAAATTTAGAAACGCTCGTAGGCGCGTTCCGCGTGGCCCTAAATAAGCTTGTGCAAAATATGGACGGAATGCTCCCCGCTCAAGTAGTGGCAGTGAATGCAGGGCCGCCGATGACCGTCGACGTTCAGCCCTTGATTATGATGCTATCGAGTGATGAAACGGCTATCTCACGTGCCCCCCTTGCAAGTATCCCAGTGCAACAAATGGGCGGTGGAAATATACTTTTGAGCTTCCCGGTAGCAGAAGGCGATCTAGGTTGGATACTCGCGAATGACCGGGATATATCCACATACATACAGAATTTCAAAGAGACTCCGCCCAGTGGCTTGAGGAAGAAAAATTTCTCTGATTCTATTTTTATCCCGGCTATTTTATCAGGATATACGATAAATCCGATTAATGACGGCTCAGCCGTTTTACAGACAAAAGACGGAACAGTAAGTATCGCGATTTCTGAAACGGGCATTATTTTAACCGGCCCCATTACTGTTGTGGGTGCGTTGACTGTGCAAGGCGGCTTATCAGTCACAGGCGCGGTCACTGGAACGTTTGACATCACAGGGGACTTGACGATTAACTCTACAAGCACTGTCGAGATTAACTCAAGCGCGTCTCCATCGCTTGCCATTACTGGAAACGCAGCGAGCATCGTAGCCACAGGGACTATCACACCATGACACAAAGTTTCGCTACTACCACAACCCAGACCGCTTACGCGGGGGTTAATGATATTTTCATAGGCTCGGATGGTAATCTAGCTATAGGCTCGGGGGTTCAAGCGGTGCTTTATGCTTGTCAGAATGCAGCCCGTACCCAACTAGGCGAGTGCATTTTCCAAACCGGGTTGGGTCTGCCCAACTTCCAATTGCTGTGGATAGGCGTCCCCAATATCCCTCAGTGGCGGGCGGCCCTGCAGCTCACGCTAGAGCAGGTGCCCGGCGTGGCAGACGTGCTAAGTATAGACACTACACAACAAGGGTCTGTGTTAATCTACACCGCAAGAATTCTCACAATTTACGGCGAGGGGGTTATTCGTGGCACTGTATGAGTATATAGACGACTCGGGTACGATTGTTCCTGACACTTCGCAAGTTCTCGCAGATGTACAAACCGAGTTTTTAACTGCGTTTGGGTCTGATTTAGTGATTGACCCCGGCACCCCGCAAGGCGCGTTGATAGCTCTTTTTGCAGCGGAACGCATTGCGCTCATCACAAACAACGCAGAGCTAGCAAATCAAATAAACCCGAATATTGCGGGCGGCGTCTTCCTAGATGCTATTTGGGCTTTGCTCGGCGGCCAGCGCGCGCCGTCCACATATTCTCAGGTCCTCGCGACTGTCACCGGGATAGCCGGTACTATCATTCCCACCAGTGTTGTAGCTTTGACCACCTCTGGTGATAGCTTTAGCCCTGTAAGTATTATCACTATAGGCTCAGGCGGAACGGCAACAGGGATTTTTCAAGCGACCACGCTAGGCCCTATTGCCGTCCCGGTAGCCACGCTGACACAAATACAAACGGGCGTTTTCGGTTGGGAGACAGTGACAAACACGGTGCCCGGTACTGTGGGTACTGCAGCCCAAAGTGATGCCGCCGTGCGCGCATTGCGCCAAAATACGCTCGCTTTGCAAGGAACAGCCCTACCGCTTGCAATTCAATCCGCGTTATACGGTCTTAATATCGGCGTCACAAGTTTAACGTTTCAAGAGAATGTCACAGCATCTACCGTAACCATAAACGGCGTGTCTATGCTCCCACATTCGATTTATGTATGCGTGACAAACTCCGCGCCTCTGGTCTTGCTTCAAGTTGTTTGTGTGGTTACTGGGGCACCGGGTACGGTCATTCCTGCAGGCTCCGAAGTGTCCGACGGTACGAATGTATATAAGTCTTTAGCTCCGATTGAGATAGACCAGACAGGCAACGGCTCGGGCATTTTTCAAGCATTACTAAGCACAGCCCCAGCACAGGCCGCAAACACGCTCACCACGATTGTGACGTCTGTGAGCGGCTGGTCTACAGTTAATAACCCTTTGCCGAATACGGCGTATAGTGAAGCGTTTCTTTTACAAGTAGCTCAGGTTTTACTTGCAAACAAAAGCGCTGGCGCAAATTGGAGTACCGGCCCCGGGTCTGCTCCATATGGGCCTCAAACAATCAACGTAACCGACCCATACAGCGGGCAGATATACCCGGTGAGTTTCGACGTACCCACACCAATCCCTATCAATATCCTTGTGGATGTCACGGTTCCAAGTACGTTCGTTGGCGACCCTGTGGCGCTTGTACAGGCCGCCATTGCAGCGTATGCAGCGGGTCAGGTTCCGGGGTATGTGGGTTTCACCATCGGCGCTACTGTTTCAGCTTTTGAGATAGCGGGGGCGGTAAACGCTCAAGTCCCTGGTTTGGTCGTGACCAATTGTTTTATAGCTTTGTCCCCCACCACTCCGACGGTTAGTACGCCGATAACGAATTTCATCTATCAGCAACCCACACTGACCGGCGGTGTGATTACGGTCGTGACATAATGGCCACAATCCAAGAATTCGATTACGCAGCGGATTTACGCGCGGTTTTACTGTGGCAGTATAATCAAGCCACAAATTTACAAGCTTTAGTAAATAACGAACAAACATTTTTCGATGTGAATAGTAAAGACTTTTGGTTTAATTGGTTCGATAATGTCTTTAATCTATACAGCCCAGATTTTAACGCTTTCGGTGCGTCTGTTTGGTCCATTATATTGGGCTTACCTTTACAAATTGACGCATCCCCTGATCCAGCGGGTAAGCCCATTTGGGGATTCGACGATTCAAGTTTCTTTAATTTCGACAACGGGAATTTCACGAACGGCGATACCTCAATCACTTTGACTTTGCCAGAACAAATTTTAATTTTGAAATTGCGTTATTTTCAATTAACAACGCGCGGTGACGTAACAAGCATAAATGCTTTTTTGGCTACAGTATTTAATGGTTTTGAAAATTATCAGGGGACGGCGTACGTTCTCGATAATCTTAATATGACCATGACATATGTTTTTACGGCTGAATTATCAGCGGGCATGATTAGCGCCCTAACGACTTTCGATTTATTACCACGCCCTGCCGCTGTCGGATTAAATATAGTAATCGACCCCGCAAGTGTGTTTAGCTTCGATAATCCACAAAACTTTGATAATGGCATATTTATAAGAGGGTCTTAACCATGGCAGCCTTACCGTATTTCTATTACCCTTGGGCAATTTCCGGCAACGTGTCGCCCATCCCTTTACCCACACAGATAAGCGGCACTGTGAGTTATCAGAGCGGGTTCCCGGTAGGTTATTCGACAGCGCTTGGCTCTGGCGGTTTAGCGGTTCCTCGTGTGACGTTTAACCAAGCCATGTTTGACGTCACGAGTGCTTTGCAACAATATCAGCAAATCGGCATTCCTAACTTTATCACTTCCCCTAATAACCAGGGTTCGCCTTTTCCTTACGCTATGTGGTCCTATTGCATAGATTCTGGTGTGGTTTATCAATCGCTAATTAATTCTAATACCACAACGCCTCCGACTGCGGGGTCATGGCGTATCCGTGATTTAGATGCACTTAAAATCATCTACGACGATGTGACTTTTGATAGTTCAGTCACACAAGGGATGGCGGTATATTTCAATGGGACTGCATATTTTCCAGCGTTGGCAAATGGAACTGCGGCTCAAAACGTCATTGGCTTCGCAGATGTTACAAATACGCGCGTTTATGCTACAGGAAGCTTGTGCAGCGTAGTAACTGGACTAACCCCAGGTTCGCAGTATTACTTATCAGCAGGGACCCCAGGCGCAATTTCGACCGTATTCTCCGGTGTTTCTGTGGGTACAGCATACACCTCTACTCTACTCGCTATGAATATCGCTCAAAATGTCACGGGCCACACCTCAGTAATTGCAAGATACTATGTAAGTGCTGGAACAGGTCAAACATTCCCGACTTCAACCGTTACACTAGTAAATTTCCCGGTTAAATCTTATGACTTAACAAGCGCATTTAATACCGGAACTTCGCGTTTCGTCCCGCAAGTTGCTGGGTACTACCGTATTTCTTGCGGATTTTTTGGGCAAGGCGCAAGTGGCAATTTAGGTTTAAGAATGCGGTTAAATGGCGCGGCGTGGGCTTCGGTTACTGCAAACATGCCGCAACAAGTTTGTGTTTCTGATAATGTGTTTTTAAACGGGTCTACTGACTATATAGATTTTGCGGTACAAAATAGCGGGTCGACTTTTATATCCACACCTACAGACCCCTCACAAATATTTTTCTCGGCTGAGCTTATCGCTAATTGATGGGCCTATTGTTAAGTGCAGGATAAGGAGTAGATTGGAAACGCAAATCTACTCCTTCCCTTCTAGAATAGGAAAAACATCATGACAACTGAACATTGCTCCTCGTCCGAAGAGCTTCAAGCCACACAAAATTTTCTTAATGCAACTGCAACCGCTCAAGCAAACGCTGCAGCCGCTCAAGCTGACAGAGATTCTAAAAAAGTCCAAGGCGATATTTATTCCAACGGCGTCCAAACGAATGGAGAAATCGAACGTTTCGGTTTTCAAAATTTGAATGCGACACGCAGTGAAGGCGTTGAAGGCCGAGCAGAAATCGAAAGATTCGGTTTCCAAAACCTTAACGCAACACGCAGCGAAGGCGTAGAAACACGCGCTAACGTGGACGGACAAGGCGACAAGAATGTAAACACAACTGAAAAGTTTGGTTTATATAATGCTGGAAAAACTGATAGTTATGGTTTTGGCAATTATGCAGCTACGAAAGACAGCGCCGCCGCTATTCTTTTGCAAGGCGCACAAGACACGGCTACCATTAATCTTGGTGTGGCTACTTCTGCCGCTGCAACAGGTTTGGCTGTAGCTTCAAGTAAATCTGATATTTTGCTAGATAGCTGCAAAAATACCGGAAGTATCAATCACAATGTAAGCTTAAGTTCAAAAGATATCCTTCTGCAAGGTGCTCTTGAAACAGCTCGCATCGTTGAAAATACAAACGGTAATTTCCGCGATTCATTGCTTCAAGCTGCAAACAACACCGCCGCTATTCAAGCCTCACTATGCAGTGGTTTTGGTCGTTTAGAATCACAAGCTGATAGAAATACCGGCGCGATTCAAATGACAGCTATGATCAATGCGAAAGATGCAGTGATCAACGCAAACATGAACGCCGCCGCTGCTACAGTGCTTGCAACAGCCAATGCCGCTGCTGCCGCTCTTGCTGCCGTGGTTAATGCGAAAGATGCCGCCTTGACTGCTGCAGTTAATACAGCTGCGATTCAGGCTGCTATCGCTGAGTGTTGTTGTGAACAGCGTCTACTTGTTATCGAAACCGGCAACAAGACAGATAGCTTGATTCGACAGATTGATGAAAACCGCGTCCGTGACCATCTACAACGCGAACATGAAGAGCTTGTGGCTTTAAGACTTCGCGCTTCTTTGCTTCCCGCTCCTGTGGCCGCTACTGCATTGTAATTGACTGGCGAGTAGGCTTAGGCTTACTCGCTTTTTTTTCACTTGGTTTTATTTTCATAATTTATTTTATGTATATTTTCACGCACTAAACTTGATAGCCTGCAGGATATTTTGTGCGAAGTGGCCTATACGATTCGTGAACACCTTTTCCACAATCGGGACAGACAAAACTAGGGATTGCTTTAAGATGGAAATTATCATCGTCATAGCCCTCTGCCTGCCCTTCGTGCCCGCACCATTCACACTCATAAATAGCTGTAAAATCCCGTCTGATTTGGGAAATTATTTGTTTTATTCTCATAACAAATCGTCCAATTCCGATTTTAATTTTGAAACTTGTTCTCCTAGTGATGCAATATTTGCACAATCCACACAGCCTAAATCGGCCCCTATGTAAATTCCGTATTTCTCTTTTAAAAGTCTACGCCTGTCTGCTATATCCAAAGGCCCCCAAAAATCTAGGTCCAAGGGGTTATTTAGATAAGAGTGTGGTTTTACTTGTATGTTGTAATGATTTTGCAACCACTCCGTAAAATCCAAAAGTATGTGTTCCGCTACTTCCGACAACGGTTCTGCGTGATATTTATTAGTTAAAAATCTACTATAAAACGAAACGAGTTTGTCTAAGTTCATGGTTTAGCTAGGCTCCAATCATTTGCCAACATATCGGGTATTTTAATTCTTTTGTGGTCTTCTGCAAAAAAGGTTACATGATAGAAAGTACCGTAAGCGAAATAACAGTATTCACCGTTATTCCAATCTTTGCGGCGAAATTTATCATATACGCTCTTTGTTCGCATAAGCTCTATAAGATTCATTCAACACCGAGTTTGATCACATTTAAGGCCGTTTCTTCTACGATATTATCTCGTCCTAAATATCGGACACTTGCTAACGCTATAATAAAACAAGCTAGAATCACTAAAGCTGCGTATTTAGTCATCTTGACCTCCACTTATAATATAATTCTTCAAAAGATATCGGTTTAAAATTATTTAATTTTTCCACGGAAACACTGAAATAAGACGTACTATATTCATTTTCACTATGCAGATGTCCGTGTATATTCCCATCAAATCTAGGGAAATTATTAGGGTGTACAGGAATATGTGTCAGTACAAAATTTTTATAAATTGCAGCCCCGTACAGCTTCGTAAAATATTCTAGGTATTCTTGTGTGGGTCTCGTATCGTGATTACCCAGAACCAATTTTTTAAAGCCATTCAACCTACCTGCAGTTTTTAAGCCCTCGACACCACCTAGGCTAAAATCGCCCAGGTGCCACACAGTATCTTTTTTATTTACCGTAGAGTTCCAGGCATCAACTAAAGCTTCGTCGTGCTCCTGGATGCTCTCAAAGGGCCTGTGTGGTTTCACATCGTGCATAGTGATAATGTTTTTATGCCCGAAGTGGGTATCAGCTATAAAATACACTGTGTTCACCTGCAGCTCACCCATTTTAGAGTAAGGTTATTTTGTGCAAGGCTTGACAATTTCATCAAAAATACTACAAACCCTTCGTAACTACCCCAAGCATTTTTAGGATTAAATTGTCGATAGTAGTCAGGATTAGATTCAAGCGTTGCTATTGCATGGTCTAGTATTCTTATGGAATCCTCTCCGGTTAGGCCGTCTATGTCTACCATAGCCTTAGCCTGTGGGTAGACTTGATACCACAGAGTAGAGCAATTGTAGGTGTAATTAAAACTTTCGGTTTCGTGTTTAATTACACCGCAAGTTACACATGGTTCCTCTGTCATCCACAAGCTCACGGCCATTAACCTATCTCTCCTAAATCTTTCTCTAGGGATTCTATGATGAATAGCATTTCTCTAAGTTGTAAGAGAGACATATCGAAATGGGCTTTTAGCCTTTCTAATTCTGTTAAAGTATGCCTAATGGCGTCTCTGGTTTCGGCGATCATATTAGAGACACTCCGAAGTATATTCTTGTAATAGCAAATTATTTTCTATGCTTTCGATATGACTCGGGTCTTTTGCTTCGTGTATTTTCTCGTATGTTAGTTCCCGTAATATTTGGGTTGCGGTTTCTACCCCACATATTTTAGTGAAGATATCGAAAACTTCCATTAGATCTCGTCTTTGTTCTAAAGTGGCATCCATGATGATTCCTCTTGAGTAACGCCGCCTTCTTGCGGGAAATTAAGGGTGCATGAAGCATTGTCGACCATAAGTTTTGTGTGGTTATGAAAGAAAAAAAGCAGCATTGCGCCTGCAAGAATGCTGGCAGACAATAAAATAACGCACTCCACGAAATCTAAATCCATATTGACTTTTAGCATTCTCTTAGTTCCTTAATAATATAGTGGGTTCTTTCTTTTTATCTAAAGTGATCGAGTTGAAATTAACCCCATCGTACCCGCTGCCTTCTAATTGAGAGAAAGAGCCTAACAATGATTTTATGTGGATAGTTCCGTCACTGCTGGATGGTATAGCTAATGAGAGATCGACCACGTTGCCGGGGGTTGAAAAGAATGTCTTTAGCTCTTCAACGGTTAGTTTATCGGGGTTTAGAGGTAGTTTTTTAAATGCTCGTAATCGTATTGTAATTCTATCTTCTGATGTCATTTTAAAGCCTCCGGCATATCCACATAATGAAATTTGCCTTTTAATATTTTATTTTCCCCGAGAGCTTCGCCCCAATTAAAAGAGCCGAAACTTAAGGCTGCCATTAATACTATGAAAAAAACATATTCTACACTTTTCACGCTATTTACTCTCCTTTAAATATCTAGCAACAAGCTCTGAAATTGTACCGCCCATTGTCTTACCTTGCTCTGCAACTCTTATTTTAAACTTGCGTTTTAAATCTTCGGCTATGAAAACCTGCATGGGTACTGCTTCTTCTGCATAAGCGGTTTTTTTTCTCATCATTCTTCCTGTGGGTAAGTATCGTATGCTTTTAAGATACTCTCATGATTAAATGATGTCAACATATCATTATTACTCTTTGAATATTTCCCAATTTTCGAAAAGAATATCGCCTATCAAAAGCTCTCTACGTGAGAGGTAAATTAACTCTCCCATGGGGCTTACTTTATGGACAAAACAAGTGCTGGTGCTAGTGTGTAAAACCACAAAGCCGGAAGGTATTTTTCTGAAATATTTATCTTTGATGCCGTGGGCTTTGATTAACTCGCTCAGGTTCATGTGTGGGTACTTCCTGCCAGTCAGTTGCTAATAAATCAGCTAGATTTAATTGTCGCAAAAATGAGAATCGAGTTAAAAAATTGACATCTTTTTTAACTCCACAACACATAGTATGCGGGTTAAACATAAGTACCCCCTCATGTGTGGGTCGATAGAATTCACGGTCGATACCGCACTCGTTCAGAGCTTCGTATAAGTTCATTCAAAGCACCGTACTATAGATTGTTTGAAAAGTGAAAGTCCAACGACGAAAAAACCACCACTTAAAGATAGAAATAGCCAATCTGTTGTTTCCATCATCCCCACATTTAAAAATAGTACAGACATCCCTAGCATAAATGCGGAAAACATACTTAATATTAGATTCATCTTGAGACCTCCGATTGAAAAACGTTTCGATCTACACTTTTAGATTTAATCAGCTCCGCTAATTCTGCAGCTAGAGCCGGTAATTCATTTTTACTTAATTTAATATGACGCATGGTTGTAACTTGGTTTCTATCGTAGCATCTAATTAATTCTATAATCTCGTTTATCATATAGATCATTCACTCTTTAGAAGTTGAAAGAATGTCGCTAATTGCCAATCTTTACCTATCAAATCGTCGTACAGTAAGCATATATTCAAAGGGATGCCGCTTTTGTTTTTTACGATTGAAGATTTTATATTACCTGTAAAATGTAAAAATCGGCTATCGCCCCAGCACTTACGAGTATAGATGCGATCGGACCCATATTTTTTGATAACGTTATATAGAATCATTCTTGGTATATCTCCCAATCGTCGGCAAGTAGTGCTTCATGAGTCATATATACAAAGTCCCATCCCCCATCGATATACCATGCCGTTATACGTTCTAGGAAGTGCTCTTGCGGGGAGCCGAAGGTGAAGCACTTCACATGCGATTCTTCGTCACTCCAAGAAGCCCTAAAGAACTTAGGTTGCTGTCCGAATTTGGTTTTGTGGGTTTTTAGTAATTCTATTAGATTCATATAACCTCCCAATCATCGGATAATAAATCCTCTTTGCCTAGGCTGTAGCTATCGTTTTTCGTGGGCAACCACCCTTTCGCGCTAGCTAAGAACTCGCTTGTATGGGCGTCTAGTCTCCACAGGAAATACGGACTCCAGGCGGCACGACGTACCCACAAAGGGGATTTATTTCTGTGGGTAGCAACAAGCTCACTTAGGTACATTTTTCACCCACTCCGGCGTGATAGTGTATTTTACGCCGTGCTTATCTAAGACAGCTAATTGCTTTTCTGTGACTGTAGCCTTCCCGCAAAGCTCACAAAGCAGTTTCGCAAAGTCCGATTGTGGATAATAAAAAGGGCGACCGTATTTTGTTTTTTGGATTAATTCTATTTTCATATCTAATATTCCTTAAGACCGTGGTTATAGGCTTTATCTAAACTGAACAGTATAGTATCTACTGCCAATTGTTTAGCCTTTTCTATACCGATTTTATATTTCATGCCGCCCACGAAGTTATTAAATTTTATTTGTATTTTCATTTGGCTAAGGGGTGGTAGCTCGCTGAAATAGTTTCTTTCGTCTAATTGTTTATCGTGTAACATTTACTTGCACCTTGTCTTCCTAGCTTCTTTATTTGTTACCGGGCGTTTTTCATCAATCGCCTGCAAGCTGTCTCTAAAATCCGATATTTTTGCTTTTATTTCCTTACGCTGAGAATTTGGGCTTTTGGGAAAGTGGAAAATAAATTTCTTGTGTTCTCGAAATAGTTCTGGATCGTCGTTATTAATCATTTGTTTTCCATAAAAAAGAATATTTGTTCATTTAATGTTGTTTCGGGGGAAGGATCATCTTTTGTAAACATACAGGCGATTAATACACCGAAAAAATATAAGCCTAAAATAATCGACAGGTATATCATTCACTTATACCTTAATAAAGTTTTTCATTTTTTCGCAATGCGCGTCGACTTCTTGTCGTGTGGTTCCAACATGTAAACCTCGGCAGTATTCGGCGCTCATTTTGGTGCCCCCTATATTCCCACCAGATACTAGGTAAGCTAAATTGAAAGCATCTATTATTTTATTTGCTTCTTCTAATGGTACTTTTTTATCAAGAGACGCTTTTTTTGCTGCGTCTTCAAGCTCTCTAAGACCGGGCACTGTATCTACATCTAACATGTTTTTCGGCTTGAACATTTTAAAATCTCCTTGGTGTGTGGTTGTTGTCTCAGTCATTGAAGCCATAGTACCAATTGACACGTGCGGTGTCAAGGGTCACTTGCTATACCTTTTCGCTCTCCAACCACCCCTAGCTTTCACGGGCCACGGCCCGCCATCTTTATCCACAGCCCATGAGGGCATATCCGACATTATGCTTTCAAGCTCTTGTACCGAGCCTTTGCCTTCGCGCACTTCCGCGACAATTTCATCATGTACATGCAATACGACCCTATATAAACACCCTGATTCTAGGTTAACCAGGGCGTTTGCTAAAATATCGAAAGCAGTTGCTTGGCATACATTCTCAGCCAACGCCCCGCCATATGTATCAATCCGGCACCACCCCAGCGGCCCGTTTTGTGGATTCGAGTTCCACCCGCTATAGGACAGTTCGTACAGCCCCGCGCGGTGCTCATGCGAACTTACCGCTAGTCGGGGCTGATGATATGTGAGCTTGCGACCGCTCAACAGCGTGCAGTACAGAGCGTCACCGAGGACTTGATAAGATATGCCCCTAAAGCTGTAGGCATGGGGGGCATTCAAAACGGCAAGAATGGCCATCCCCTCTAGCCCAAAATACTCGGACGCGCCACGTTTAGACCGTCTCTGGCCTCCCCACAGCTCCACTACCGCCGGGCTAGCTTTACGCCATGCCCGTACAGCGTCTTGTATCTCTTCCTCGCTCATGAACTCGTCAGCGCCGAATCTGAGCCATGCTCCTAGGCCCCCTCCATACCCACTCGATAGCTCAGCAACCTTACCTAGCTTTCTAACTGAATGATGGGAGCCTGTCTCCCCTAGATGTCTTGCCATCTCTTCACGTGTCACCCCAGTTAAGCGGCTAGCGCTTTCCTCGTAAATCTTCCCATGCGTCCTAAAAACGTCCATCCGCCATCTTTCGCCAGCAAGAAACGCTAAACAAACGGCCTCAATCGCGGAATAGTCTGAGCAAATGAGATCGTGCCCCGGCGGTGCGATAAACAAGCCGCGTAGGCAACCCGATATTGTGGATATGGCGTCTGTAAAATAGAATTCTAAAAGCTCAAGGGAACCATGCCGGATAATTTCAAAAGCATCATTTGCAGCCTCAGCGGTCCATTCGTGTAAGTCTGGCTGTACGCTGTCACACGTTTCGTCTAGCTCTTCAACATATCCACACCAGGGGCAAGATTCCGCTTTATAATATTTTACACAACGAGCGCAACGATACACTTTAGGGCCGCCATTCGGCATGTTTTGTGGTTGCACGCCCGCCCCCGCAGCGCGACCCGTTCTTGCACTGTGGAATATAAATAAATCTTTTACCCGTCCATCTTTGCAAATCATATTTCGCATAGCATACGTCTTTTTAACTGCAGCTTTGCCGATGAATTCTCGTATTTTTAGAACCTTGCGCAATTCTTCTGGGATATCAGAATCTAATAAATCGGCGGTGGCTTCTTTATCTAGTGACGTAATCCTCACACCCAGACTCGCAGCGAATTTTTTAATCCTCGCCACTTGTGTTGCGCTTGTAACCATACCGCCGGTTAGTTCCGGCAGTTGCGAATTATATTTTTTCTGAACTTGTTCAATGATTGATATGCAAGCATTAATCATCGGCAAATCCGCTGCGACTCCCCGCTCGTTAATCGCCTGATCACACAACCACACTTTTAACGCAAAGGGCTGCAGGTCTGGGATATAGCTAGATAGTTCCGCCTCGGCTTTAATATCAATACGGTTATATTCTAAAAGCTTCGCCCCGTCTTCGGGTTCGTAGTGTGGATATATTCTAGCGTCATAATTTTTTTTAGTAATATTATGAGGGCAGCAAAACTTTTTAATTAACCTAGTTCCATCTTTTAGCTTTTTGTTTTTTATATTTAATGCCTGACCCGCATCATCTAAACTACTCGGCAATCCGTGCGCCCGGGATTTAGCCGCAGCGCAACGCAATTGCGAAAGTGAAACAGGCGGAAAATTATATTTCGGAATGCAAACATTTTTGAGTATCCACCTCTCGAAACTTACATTCCACGCTTCTAATAATCCGCCTTGCTCGATATGCGCGAATAAGTCGCGCGGTAATTCTTGCCCGGGTTGCCATTGTCGCGGGCCTTTGCCGTCTTTTAAATCGTATGCTAAACATATAACCTCTGTACTCTCGTGTTCCGAATATCTGGCAGCACCCACAGCAGAAATACCCGCTTTTTTTGCGTTGGGAAGCGCGCTCCATTTTTTACCGTCAAAAACATATCCGGCATCTGAATATGTCTCGAAGTCTAAATCCGCTATTATTGTGGATATGCCACTTTCTAAATATAGTTTTGTACCGGCACGAAGGTCTTCAAGTGCTGGCGGTGGGGGCGGTGGCAAGTTTTTTAGCATAGTGTCTTTGATTCCTTATTTGTTCACACCTTTTGCAAAATTTTACCACCCTTTCATTTGCTCGCATACGGATATATGTTTGTTCTGTTGTGCATGGACCATGATTTTTGCAAGTATAAGGCAATGTCAAAGCATGTTGTATATTGCAGTCTTTAGAACAATAATATTTCTTAAAAACTCTCTGTTTTCCGCAGCCCCTACAAGGCCGTGATAGAGCTTTTCGTTCTCCCCAAATTACCATGTACTCACTGGCGCAAGGTTTACACTCCTTTTTTATGAACCCAGATCTACTTATCTTTATTGTAATATCGTCTTTTTGTAGCACCCCATGCTTTTTGCAAATTCTTTGCTTTTTCAAAAAACTAGTATTTTTACATTCTAAACAGCATTGTTTGGTTTTATTATTTTTGGGCAGTACCTGAAAACTTTTTGTGCATTCTGTACACGCCATAGTTTTTAACATAATGTCACCATCCCCCTAATTACAGTGAAATTATTTTAAATCCTTAACCCATTCAAAAATCAATCCACAAGCAGACAAAAACCCCGCGTCGTATTCTTCCTCCGCCTCTTCTGACTTATCATACGCCATCACTTGTTTCATCGTGTTTGTTATTTTTTCCATCAATTCTTCTTTTGTCATTCATTTTAAGCCTATCAAGTTTAAAGGTTAGCTCTAAATATTGTATACACGTAGTTATCCCTTCGGCCTTACCACGCAAAAGGGGGTCCCTAGATTTAACGTATAAATCACTACTGGGAAGAAGCATATTAAGTGCGTGTTGCAAATCTTCTATGTGAATATAGTTCTCCATATCACTCATTTTGGTTAATCTCTGGGAATCTTTGATTTTCTATGCCGTTAATAATATTTGAAACCCTAATAAGTGCCGCGGTATGCCCGTGCCTATATCCTTGCTGATAAGCATCTTCGCATATTATTGATGACGCATAATATTTTAGCTCGTCTATGGCCTCTATTAACTCTTGTTTATTCATTGCCGCACCATAAAAAAATCAGGCAAGTTCATATTTAATTCGTGTTCTATTTTTAAATATTCTAATACCATAAGAATTCCTGATACCACCCCCGCGTCGTATTGGTGTTTAACATTGTTAACCAAGTTTTCGAGGTCCTCAACTATCACGATCAATGAATCTTCTAAGTCTTTTTCATTCACAACTCTATCCGCCTTAAATGCGCCGCTTGCACCGGCGCTATAGTTTTATCGTTCCATATATCCATGTGCAAGCAAATCTGCGTCTGCCCAGCCTGCAGCGTGATAAGCCTCTCTTGAATGGGTCGCTAAAGGGGTCATTCTAAAAATAGGCTGCACAGGCACCGCCCCGGGAGGGGGAACAACGACACCAGCAGGCGCAGGAATTGGAACTGCAGGACCCGGTACTAAAATCCCCGTATAGGGTAAGGGCATCGGCTGCGCCGGTGGCGCTCCGAAATTAACGGGCAATTCGTTTGCTACTTGCATAGCCACAGGAAGAGCAGAAACCGGCACTTGTGAGGCCCCCGCTGGCAGTTCGCATTGACCGAAACCAACTTCCTTTGGGTCGATACCCAAAACAATTTCAGGCCCGAAAGCTTGCAACGACACGATTTTGTGGTTCAAGTACAAACCGGGGCTTTGGTCGGACTCATTACTTGCCGCGCTGATATAAACTTGAATAAAATAACCAGGCTTGATGTAGCTCTCTTCTATAAGCTCATGCACACCTTTAGAATCCACAATTTTTGGCTTCATGGTTGTGGATAAATTCAAAACCCAATGTCCAGGATAGCCCTCATGGTCTCTCGGCTTGCGGCCCATTTTGTTGGGTATATCGCTGTCGCCGTCAATCACTTTCCAAGCAAAAGTCAAAGCTCTAGCCTGACCGTTTGGAAATGCTTTTTGTCCTACGTCCCAGATAACTTGACCCCATGTCGTTTGGTTCCAGTGTTGTTCGCCCTTTTTGGGGATTGCAAAACCGAAATAAAAATCTGTGCGTGCTTCGCCCTTTTTATTTCCAGTTTTATATTTTAAGTCTTCCCCGTCCATACTCTTGGTTTTACCCACATACAAAGAGCCGCCTACTAATCTACCCACGGGCAATAAAATATCTACACTCTTACTCATCGTCCTCACTCCCTATTTCAAAAGTTTTATTTTCGCTGTGAAATTGAATCGCGCTACCATCTTCAAAAATATATTTTCCCCATTTCAAAGATTTTAACCTTTGCTTGTCACACAATAACCGGGCAAAATCATACGCCTGACACTCTTCTGCTTTTAATGCCTCTTTATAAATAATTTCAGCTATTGTCGGGTCTCGTAAAATCTGGGTGTGGATAGGGAATTCGATGTATGTACCGTCCCTCATAAGATATAATATGCGAGAGGCTTTTTTTCTGGCTTCTATTTCGTTCACTTTTTATACGCCTTCGGAAATATCAATACGTCTTTTTGTCTATCCCATACTGCCAAATTCATAGAATCGTTAAGCTCTCGGGTTAAACCCACAAGCGTTAAAACTTGGTCTAAATCGTTACTATCGTGCATTACTTCTTTTATCGTTCCGTCTTTATGTAGCACTGCTTTTGCATATCTACCGAGTCCAAGCTGCTCAAGTCCTTTCATAGCTAACCTCACGTTGATTTACGCCCCGAAGGGCGCGGTGTATCGTGATTAGACTGCTTCGTAAGAAGGCCCGCTCACAATTAATTTACTACCATCGTTGAATATAAACGTTGTTGTTTCTTTTTCCCAATCTTGGTCCATGTTAATTAAATTAACGTCGAACTCCGCCATTTCTAATGCGTGTCTTGCATCACATGCGCCGTCTACAATTGCATGTGCTGTGGTCATTGTTTGTAGAATATTCATTTTAAAATCTCCTGGGTGTGTGGTTGTTGTCTCAGTCATTGAAGCCATAGTACCAATTGATACTGTCAGTGTCAAGGCCCCGAAGGGCGATTTTTACATCGCCACAAATTCTTTCATCTCTTCAATTCGTATACGGTAGAAATTCTCTTTCGGGTATCCCCGTTTCGCTATTTGCTTATCAAGGATCTTTGCTTGAAACTCATTGCTCTTAATAAACGCGCCCACAACCTCAGAAAACAACGGATGCGTTTTTGCTACTTTAAAACTATCTGTGTCGAAATAATCGCTATGGCTGTCGGTCTCATTCTTTATTACGAATGCCTGGCGAATCTCAATCGGTAAACGCTCGTAACCTTTCGCGTCTACGTTTAAATGCCTACTCCCATCTCTATATGTGCTTAAGTTGTATCGCACCTTGTGAAGCTTCCCATCAACCTTGATACCGTGTGCTTGAAATTTCATTTTGTCTCCCGTTGTTGCTGTCCGACTCATTGAAGCCATAGTATCAATTGATACGGACAGCGTCAAGGGCTAACCGAAAATTCTTCGCGCTTTTTTCATATCAAGTGAAACTAATCTCATTGGCCCGCTTTTAGATGCCGAATTCTGAGACACAATCGCCGCAGGAAGCCCCGCTTTTATCGCCTGCTTAGGTGTGATCGCCGCCGGTTCTTTCATCAAATCCACACCAAACAAGGCCCCTAACGCCGCCACTTCGTGCGCCTTGATCGTCCAGTTCTCGCGGCCTTGTGTGGGCTCTAACGTGAAAAACGGCACCGTTTGCCCCGCTTGCAATTGATATATCGCTTGTGCTTCAAGCCCGTTTATTCGTGCATCAAGCAAATTCGCTGCAGCTTTCAATATCCGAAGCTCGCTACCAAGCTCTCTAGGGGTCAAATCATGCGGTCGGTTTTGATATGCTATATCCACAGAAACCAGAGCCGATGCCTGTAGCGACGTGCAAGCATGCTTCGCACTGCAGTATTTGCATTCAGGGCTTGGTGTGCATAGCGCATCGGGCATCATCGCTTTAAGCTCAACCGCTTTTAAACGCTCGAAATAATCGGACAGCTCAACGTATGTGGTTTCCCAGGTTCTTACCGGCCCGTCAGAATGAAAAGAACGCGGTTGTATAATCATCAAAACTATCTTAGTGTCGCCTTTAACGATGTTAAGCTTATCAATCAACCCCGCTGCATATTCTATCAACTGCCAATTTTCGAAAACTTCTACAAAACCATGGCCAAATTTATAATCAACAACATGTAGAATATTATTCATGGGGGAATAATGGTAAAAATCCACAGTTCCAAAACATTCAGGGTGTATGCGAGATATATTTAGGCGTGTTTCAGTATCCCACGTTTGTGTGATTAAAGGTTTCAAAGTCTCAGCATATAAAAGCGCACCGTCCCTCATTTCTTCCGTAACTTCAAAATCATTTATAATATTTGGAAACGTTCGCTGATATGCAAAATGTAAAGCATTTTCCGCCACTTGATGAGCAAGTGTCCCTTCTTGGGCGGCATCCGTTTCTTTCTGTGGATATAAAGCTTCAAGCGCTCGCGACCCCGGACAAGCTACACGTCTCGCTGCAGAGCTTGGCGCTAAAATACTGTGTACTGTCATTTTAGTTTACTCGCTATCAATGTATTAATTGTTGCTAAAATATCTTGCGGCGCACTCATCACGTCTTGAATTTCTTTTAAGCCTACCGATTTAACAATAGATAATATTTCAACGCGCGGCAAACCACTCGATAGCATTATACCCACAAGCTCATGGGAATTTATTTGTCTAATATGCACGGGCGTAGGACTAGATGACGGGGGCGGCGGAACGGGCAACCCTGGGATTTCTACAGTTTTAGAAGGTACAGTAACTTCTATCTCTTCGGTGTTTGCACTAACCGTGCGAGTTTTTCTACCGCGTTTTTTAGGCGTGTCAATCGTAGCCGTGGGTAAGTTTTCTTCTGTTATCTCAAGTAAAGAAGAATCGGCGGGTATTTTCGTGTCTTCATAAGTCACAGGATTACTATTTTTTAATTCCTTACCGTTAAATATCTCTGTTTCTGGCGGTAACTCAGCCATAATTTCGGCTATGTGTTTTTCATCTTCTTCCGTTAACTGTAACGCCGTGTCGATTAAAGTCTTAATTAACTTCAACTCTCGCATGTCATAAATATTAACTTCTAACTTAATCATCTTTTTTTAGCTCCTTTACAAGTGTATTAAATATCGAATGCAAACGCACCAATGCCGCCGTCGCAACGGTTCTTTGCTCTTTGTCGCTTATCTCCCGATTAATGATATCAAACACTAATTTTATTTTATTTTTATATTCTGCTAAACGCTCAACTTCCATCCGTTTCCATTGCCCCCTCTTTTAAATTAGGCAACATTATAGTATGATTTCATTATGCACACAAGGGGATCTTATGTTACGAGACTATCAAGAAGATATTATCAAACGCGTTTACACCGCATGGAACGAAGACAAAAAAGCCGTTTTAGTTCAACTCGCAACCGGCGGTGGCAAGACTCGGATCTTCACAGAAATAATAGCGCAACTCTCAACGCCCACCGTCGTTATCGCTCATCGCGTCGAACTCGTAAGCCAAATATCACTCGCGCTCGCAGCTCGCGGGGTGCGACATAACATCATCGCTCAACGTGGCTCCATCCGTGATATCGTCTCACTACACGTGCGCGAGCATGAGCGCTCTTTCTATGACCCACAAAACCTCGTCCGCGTTGCTTCTGTGGATACCCTGCTAAGATGGAAAAATATTCAGTGGTTCGATAGTATTAAGTTAGTTGTCTTGGATGAAGCCCACCACGTTCTTAAAAACAATAAGTGGGGCAAAGCCGCTGCAATGTTCCCCAATGCGCGCGTACTCGGTGTCACCGCTACCCCCTGCAGGGCAGATAAAAAAGGCTTGGGACAAAGCGCGGATGGCATCATGGATGTTATGATCGAAGGCCCACCCATGCGCCAGTTAATAAATGAAGGCTATCTCACGGACTATCGTATTTTCGCCCCCTCTTCGACATTAGATATAACTTCAGTTCCCTTAAGTGCATCCGGTGAATTTTCTCCGGGTAGGCTTAGAGAAGAGGTACATAAATCAAGCATTACTGGGGATGTCGTAAAACACTATCTTAGAATCGCGCCCGGTAAACTCGGCGTCACTTTCGCTGTAGATATCGAACACGCTACGGAAATTGCTTCCGCTTATCGCGCCGAAGGTATAAAAGCTGAGGTCATATCAAGCAAAACACCAGACCTTGCACGCGCTCAAATCATGCGCGATTTTCGCGAACGTAAAATAATGCAAATCGTAAACGTAGACATCCTCGGCGAAGGCGTGGACGTGCCAGCGCTCGAAGTCGTTAGTCTCGCTCGGCCCACCATGAGTTATGCTCTTTATGCGCAACAAATTGGACGCGCTCTTAGACCCCTACAAGGAAAAACGCATGCGCTAATTATCGATCATGTAAGCAACACAATCAGACACGGACTAGTAGATACCCATCGGGTGTGGACGCTTCATCGAAGACCAAAAAATTCAAAACTGTCTACAGGGGATGAAGTCTCAACCTGTCTTCGATGCTTTCAAATCTTTGAAAGGAAATTCAGAACGTGTCCGCATTGTGGTTTCTATCTGCCCCCAATCTCTCGTAGCGGCCCCGAATTCGTTGATGGGGACTTAACGGAACTAGACGCCGAAACACTCGCTAGAATGCGAGGAGAAATAGCGCGCATAGACGGCCCAGCTCATCCCCCATCGCATCTTAGTGGCCCCGCTCGTATCGCTATCACTCGCGCTCACCATGAGCGCCAACAAGCGCAAGCAGAGTTGCGTAAAGCTATCGCTCAATGGGCAGGATATCCACACCAAAAGGGGGCAACCGACTCAGAAATATACCGCGAATTCTATCTAACCTTTGGTGTGGATATCGCTACTGCTCAAACTTTAAATGTCAAGGATGCAGCAGAATTACAAAGTCGGTTGTTAGTTGATCACTCTCACAAAAACAAGCTAGGGTAGTAATCCTGTGAGTTACACGTACCCACATTACATGACCTCAGAATTACACATCACCGACCTTGTTCGCCTCGAAGCAACCCGCGCGGGTGCTATGCTTTGGCGAAATAATGTCGGCGCAACGTATACCCGCGAAGGCCGTTTTCTACGCTACGGTTTAGCAAATGAATCACAACGCCTAAACACCGTTCTAAAATCTTCCGACTTGATCGGTATCAAACCCGTTTTGATAACACAAGATATGGTGGGTAAAACTTTAGGCGTTTTTTTGGCAAGAGAAATAAAAACTAGTACATGGAAATATTCAGGCAGTGACCGGGAAAAAGCTCAGCTCGCTTTTATAAACCTGATCAATAAGATGGGGGGTGATGCTGCCTTTGCTAACTCCGAAGGTACAATATGTACCCACAAATAAAAAACCCCGCCGAAGCGGGGTATATAATGGGTGAAGGAGAGCACCCACTTTTTTTCGGATTTCATCTAGTTACTGAACAAATCCGGACACAAGCTCTAACACACACACACACACGTCATAAAGAAATTAACAAAGAGATAACAATGAAAAATCAACAATCCTTAACGTCAACATTTAACGATTGCCAACTTTTTAACAACCACCAATGATTGCCAACAGCCAACTTTTTACAGTCAACAAATGGAGATTAACAAATATGCACCGTATCCCGCAAGCTTTCCTGCCATATCCACAATTTATAGTCTACCAACTTAAACCCCGTGACGGCAAATCGGGAAAAACCGATAAGGTGCCTTTGCACCCAATAACGGGGGCCTATGCGGGTATAGATGACCAAAAAATATGGATGGATGCCCACCACGCGGTTACCACAGCAAATGCCCTTGGCCCCAATCATGGCGTGGGTTTCGTCTTCACAGAAAACGACCCCTTCTGGTTTGTGGATGTAGACGACGCCGTTGTCGGCGATGCTTGGAAACCCGAGGCCGTAGCCATTTTTAATCGCTTCCCTAATGCAGCTTTCGAAATATCGACTTCGCGCAAAGGCTTTCACCTTTTCGGCTCCGGGATTGTGGAGAATAAGAACCACGCAAACAGAACTAGAGACGGTCTCGAACTTTATACAAAAGGAAGATTCGTAGCTTTAACAGGTATAAGCGCTCAGGGCGACGCCTCAATCGATTTTTCAAGGCCATTAAATGCCCTAATTACTGACCATTTTACAAAACCCCCTAAAAAGCCCACCGAAATAGCAAAACTACCCACAGAAAACCTTCCCCAAGAAGACCAAAAAATCATAGACCTTTTTCTAGGTAGCAACATTTGCGGCGAAATGCTGTGGGGAAATATGGCTAAACCACAAGAGCTATGGACCGCAGACCCCGAAATACTGGCAAAAGCATACCCGCCCCAAAATACGGCCCAAGTTTGGGACAACTCAGCCGCAGATTATGACCTAGCTAAACGTCTTGCGTACTTTACTCAAGACGCAGCACAGATAAACAGAGTCATGAGAGCCTCCGCGCTACTGCGTAATAAATGGGATTTCCACCCCACCTATTTAGCAGAAATGACCATAAACAACGCCATAAACGCTCAGCAATCCCGCTATGTATACCCACAGGCAAAGACCGAAGAGCCAGAGCAGACGCAAGAAACACAGACAATACACAATCCCACTAATCCTTTTTTACATGCTTCACAGCAACTAGACTATTTTAAAGGCTGTGTTTATGTAAGCGATGAACATAAAATACTCACCCCAAAATATGGCTTACTTAGCTCTGATAAATTCAAAGCACAATACGGCGGAAAACGCTTTATTATGACGGCCGACGGCGCTCGTGTGATTAGGGACGCTTTCGAAGCTTTTACACAATCCGAAGTTTTAAAAGGTATTCATCCTTTTGTAGATTCTACTTGTTTCGACCCCACGCAACCTTTTGGGAAAATTATTCATCAACCCGATAGAATCGAGGTTAATACCTATCGGCCCCTCATTCTTCCGAGTAAACGGGGCGATGTAACGCCCTTTCTAAATCATGTTAACTTACTTTTACCCACAGAAAGAGACGCGCTTATTTTACTGTCTTATTTCGCTGCTAATGTCCAAAAACCAGGGCATAGAATTAACTGGGCTATCGTTCTACAAGGGATGCAGGGTAACGGCAAAACCATCCTTTTGAGCTGGATTAAGAAAGCCATAGGCATGGTGTATTGTCACTCCCCCAAGCCTGCAGAGCTTACTTCACGCTTTAATAGCTGGGTCTATAGAAAAACGTTCATTTGTGTGGAAGATTTCCACATGGTAGCGGGTAAAAATCAAGAAATTATGGATATGCTTAAGTCCATAATCAGCGACCCAGTCCTCGAAATTGAAGCCAAAGGTGTTGACAAAACTACCCGAGAAATTGTAGCTAACTTTTTCTTTAACACTAACTATAAAAATGCTTTCAAAATCACAGAAAATGACCGTCGTTATTGCATCCTGTTTTGTGCTCAACAAGAGATACAAGATTTACACCGGGACGGCATGGACGATGCCTATTTCAAAGACCTGCAGAACTGGAACGCAAAAGGGGGTCAAGATGCCCTCAACTACTATCTGAATAACTTCGAGATACCCACAGACACAGACCCGCACATTCTCAGCCGTGCGCCGCGTACAAGCGCGTATGACGAAGTGATCGCCCTATCTAAGACCGGGGTTGAGAAAAGCATCGTCGAAGCCATAGAAAGCGGCGTGCTGGGCTTTAGAGGGGGTTGGATTGCTTCAACTAGATGTAATGCCTATTTGAGTACATTGTTTAAAAACGTAAACACTAAAGATTTGGGAGCCTCTTTTAAAAACTTAGGGTATATGAAACACCCGGCCCTTTATGATGGCAGAGCGCCGAGGGCTATATCTCCTGATTCGGTTCGACCTTTTCTATATATCCACAGAAATAGCCCCCAAGCGCGTATACAAGACCGTTCAGAGGCGGTCGAAGCTTATATCAAAGCTCAAGAAGATAACGCCCCTTAGTCCCTCAACTCCATGGGGCTATTAGTTTCGCACTGATACTAATAGCCCCATGTTCTACAAAGTCCTTATCATATTCAAAGAATCTACAAACTGCTTCACCCTCAAAACGTCTCGAGTATCCACAGTAAAACAAACGCGTTGCTTCCCTGAAAAGTTAGGAACCTTACGAACACAAGCGTAGCAGGCTCCGCTTGCCGTGTATCGGTAGGTCACGTGCCCATTTTTGCATGGTTTGCCAGTGAGGTATTTGTGTGAGTTAGTCTTCTTAGCTGATGACCACGTTGTTGGAAACATTACTTACTTTTCTCCTGTTTTTAGGCCGTTTTAGGCCGTTTTAGGCCGTTTTTCTTAGTTAGCCAGTTGTTCTCGACTTAGACGACTTATCCCCATAAGTCGGCGGGCAAACCCTAGCGCCACTAGGGTCTACGCAGGATTTTTTTTTACGACTTAGAGATTCTATCTTATACTCCCCTATTATAAAGATCTTAGTCTAAATCCACCATACATACGCCTCTATTTTCCATTTTTTATCTTACACACTCTAAATCTTACTATTCTTACTATATTTCTTTGCTTCTATTTTTAAGCCGTCCTAAGTCGTCAAAAATAAAGACAGTGGTTGCAATGGCTTAAAATATGGCCGGAAAGGTCGTTTTTTTTGGACTGATGTAAATTTTCTCTAAGTCGAGCACAACTGGCTAACTTACATGATATCATTATTTTACAACCGATTTAATCATAGGTCAAAACACCTTAAAATCTGTACAAACAACCAGTAGAAAAAAGTATGATATCATTGTTGAATTAGGCCGCTGGCTCAGTCCTTTTTCTGTGGGTGTCAAAATGGGAAGACCTCGAAAAAACAAGATAGTTAAACAACACAAAGTGAGGAAGGAGTTAACGACCTGCGTTTCGCATTTGTGGACACCCCCTCCAAACATCGACCAGATTGCTTACGCGCTCGGCTATCACTTCATGAGACCTCGGGACGTGTGCTATCACTTCGGGATCACTATCGGCGCTTGGGGCATGGAGACGAAGAAAAATCCGATCATCATGCGAGAATACCGGCGAGGCCAAGCCGACGCCCTTTTTAATACGAAAATGAAACTTCACGAAGTAGCACAGGGCGGGGACATAAAAGCGATCACTTTGATACTGAGGTTCAAAGATGGGTGGACAGACGCCCCAGGCGAGGCGCTAGACGATTTTAAGGAGCTACCCACCCCTACCCTACTGGCTCTCCCTTCGGATGCAACAGACGCGCAGGCAGCAGCTAAGGCGTACATGGAGATGATGACGCGAAAGGCGTAGCGTCTGGTCTTGGTCTGTGGATATAATCGCGACAAACCTTCACCGCTCAAATGCGAGGCCCCCCAATGAGCGATACAGTCCAAGCTGATGATGGGGCGATGCTGCCTCTTGCATCCCTCCCTACCACAATCACATGGGACGGTTTTTTCGTTGCAACCATGGTTGTTGAATATCAAACGAAAACATATACCCAAACGTACACGAATAACGGAACCGTAATCACCGCTATTTCTGGGTGGGTTAGCTCATGAGTATTATTTGTCCTAGTGATTTTTATAAATGGCTGCAAGTTTTCAATGTGCAGATTGGCGCGCCCGGTGGCGGCCCTGTTACAGCGATTGCAGGTTCTCCGAATCAAATCATTGCAAGCGCTCCTACTGGCGCTGTAACGCTTAGTTTCCCGTCATATATTAAAATCGTTAGCGGCATAATTGACGTAAATTTAAATACAATCTTAAATTTTGCAGCGGTTGCTAGTGCGGTTAATTACCTTCAATTTTCAAATGCTGCAGCGGGCGGAACGCCATATATCGGGGGTTTCGGTTCGGATACAAATGTTTCCGTAGGTTTCCAAACAAAAGGCAACGCGCCTTTTATTTTCACCCCCAGCACTGCAGGAAGTGCGGCTGCAAAGATAAGACTCTATAACGTACTCTCCGGCGTTTTAGGCGGGTATGTGGGTATTTCTGCGCCCCCTAGTGCGATCACTTCTTACGATGTCTTCATGCCTACCTCACAAGGCGCGCCCGGAACGATTCCACAAAATGACGGGACAGGCCAATTAACGTGGGTTCCAAATCCTGATACTTCTGGTGTGTGGGTAGACCAAACAACAACGCCTGTGACGCTTGTAAACGGCAATAATTACGTTGCAGATACTACGGCTTTAACTGTTTTCCATTTACCCTCTACCGTCGCATTCGGTTGGACGGCGCGAATCATTGGGAAAGGCTCGGGTGGTTGGATTTTAAACGTAAATGCTGGGCAAACTGCAGCCGTGGGTAATCAAACAGCCTCGACAAGCGTAGCCTCACAAAATCAATTTGATAGAATCGAAGTGAATTGTATTACTGCAAATACTCAATTTTCAATTGCAGTAAATCAAGGAAATGTTACGGTAATTTAATGTTTTTTAAATCTTTGGAGATTTTAAAATGGCTACACAAAATGCAGTAAATAACGCTAATTCGGGCGTGGCTCAAGTTAATCAAACCACAGCAACCGCAACTCTTGCAGCTTTTACGCAATATACAAATAACTATGTAACGGCGGCTTTGACTGTTTTTACTTTGCCTGCAACGTCTGCAGTTGGTGACACATATGTCATTCGCGGCGCTGGCGCTGGTAACACCGGATGGAAAGTTGCACAAGGTTCTGGTCAGCAAATGAACGTTGGTAATCAGGCCACAACTTCGGGGGCTACGGGCTTCATCGAATCACAAAACGTCTACGATTGTGTGGTTATCACTTGCACCACAGCGAATACGCAATTCGACGTTTCAGTTTCACAAGGTAACATCACATTAAACTAAGTTGAAATTGTCGGTGTTTTTGAAAAGGTGAATTTTTATGACCACGAATAATGCTTTAAATTCGCCTGCACCGGCGATTAACGTCGTTAATGTGCAAGTTTTTCCTACTTCTGGCACTTACACACCGTCGAGCGGACTTGTAGAAGCAATGGTGTATGCGATCGGCGGCGGTGGCAGCGGGGGCGGGAGCACTAATAGCAGCCCCTCTACTGCGTCCGCAGGGGGTGGGGGTGGTTCAGGTGGCACCACACAAGCTTTACTGTCTGCCGCACAGATAGGGGCCTCTCAAACGGTAACAATCGGCGCGGGCGGCGTTGGAGCTTCGGGAACTAGTGGAACGGGAGGGGGCACGACTTCTTTCGGTTCATTGTTAACGGCGCTAGGCGGTGGCCCCGGTAATGCGACAGCAGGAACAGCGGTTAGTATCGTGGTTTTTGGTGGCGCGGGCGCAAACGCTGGCACGGTTTCAAGCGGAACCGCTATCAACGTAGCGCCGGGCAGCGTGGGACAATATGCTTATCTTGATATTTCAGGCGATGGCGTTTCAGGTAGCGGCGGCGCAAGCACGATTGGCGGCGGCGCATTCCCGGTAACTGGCTCGGCGGTAAACGGCAATAACGGCGTGGCTAATACTGGCGGTGGTGGTTCAGGTGCGATCAACTTCGGGTCCACAGGCTCTATGACTGGCGGGAATGGGGGCAGCGGCTATGTGATTGTGATTGAATATTGCGCACAACAAGCGGTTTCTTTAGTTCCGGGTTTGGGTTGGAATACAATCACCTCAAATCAAAGCATGGTGCCAAGCACCGGATACTTTACAAACGGTTCTTCGCAAATAACACTTACTTTGCCGACTCCTTTTGTGGTTGGGCAAACATTCTTCGTGCAAAATATTTCATCGTTTGGCGTTAAGATAGCGCAAAATTCGGGGCAATCCATCATTGTTGGACCTAATACAACCACAAGTGGAACGGGTGGCAGTTTACAAAGTTCTAATATCGGCGATGCGATCACACTCATTGCATGTTCTACGACACAATTAGCGGCGCAAGTCGGCCAAGGTTCCTGGTTAGTAACTTAAGGTAAAAAATTATGGCACAATTTTTAAATGCTATAAATGACGGAAGAACTTTGCTAGGTTCTGTAACGGCTACAGCGAGTCCCTATATTGTTTTTCCGAATACGCTTTTTAATTCCGCGTTCCCTTACTATCTTTTAAGCTGGAGTAATTTGGGCATTGGGGCTAACCAAACAACCGCAGCAGTAGGTTGGCAATGGGCCACAGGTGGCGGCTCTCCCACCTATCAAACAACCACCAATAACTTTGTGGTTAACCAGAGTTATGTTGGCGGAACGGCGGCGTCCTACGCCTTGGCAACCCCAGGAATTGTGGCGACAGACCAGGTCCAGCTTATGAACCAAGGCTCAACATATGCGATACAAACCGATCTTTTCGATGGGAATATTTTATTGTCTTTTATGAATGCCAACTTAAAGCCGCGCATTCGTTTTGGAGTTACTTATCAAGGTATTCCCACTGGCGGCAATACGGGTCTTACCCAAACTTTTGGGCTTGGACAAAACACAACAGCCGGGATATATACGAGTGGCCGCCTTGTCTTCAATGCGGGGCACGGCAGCGTAGGAACCACATATAACTTTGCAGCCGGTGGAGTTGTTGATGTTTACGGTTTGATGTTGCCTGTAGGGGTTTATTGATGATTAATAATACGCAATTCAGGGCTTTAATAGTTCGACCGGGATTAAGCATGATTGGGAAATACTGTCCTAAAGCTGAAGAATTATTGGTAGCGACGATGGCGCATGAATCGTTAGGGGGTACATATCTTGCACAAGTAAGCGGTCCAGCGATGGGGATTTACGAAATGGAAGAACCCACATACGATGATTGTTGGGCTAATGTAATATCACGACAGCCTGCAATAAAATCGATGATTTCTTCTTTTGTGGGTACATCATTTAAACCGAATCCGGTTAGGATGATATGGGATTTACAATACGCAACAATTATGGCGCGAATGGAGTATTCTAGGTTTGATGAACCGTTGCCAGAGGCGAATGATATTCACGCTATTTATGCGTATTACAAAAAATATTGGAATTCTAGCAAGGGTGCAGCGAACGGCGAAGACTTTATCCAGCACTATCAAACATTCATTAAAGTATGATAACGTTAGCCGTATTTTTATTTTTCCATCCCAAGGTGACATATATGACGATCGAAGCCGTAGCCGCAGAATTGGGCAATTTATTAACAATTGCACAAGCAGAAAAACAAAGTTTAATGTCGCATTTTATGGGTGCGGCACACAATAGTTTAACGCTGCATACTGCAGCCGTTTTACTTAAGGGCCAAGTACAAAGTTTACTTGCACATTTGCATGCGAACGGCCTAACGCCTCCGGCTGGTTTTGTGGATAACGTGCAAGTGCCGATGGATGCAAGTTTAGTGGCAGCTCCAGTTGTTGCCGCTCCCGTTGCACCTGTTGCGCCCGTTGAACCAGTGGCCCCGGTTGCCGCTCCCGTTGCACCTGTTGCGCCCGTTGAACCAGTGGCCCCGGTTGCCGCTTCTGCGTTGAATCCTGCAGTAGTCGCGCCGCTCTAATGCTTCCGTTTGATTTCGATTTCAAACACCCGGACTATAAGCGGGTGTTTGAGCATCGTTTAGAATCGCTTAACTATATTCGGGCTAATCCCGACAAATTGCCTTTACTAAAAAAATACTATCGAGAAAACCCCGCGCAATTTATTATTGATTGGGGCGTTACTATCGACCCTCGGAATGTTGAAATAGGACAGCCTGCCTTATTGCCTTTTCTATTATTCCCCCGGCAAATAGAATGGGTAAACTGGCTCATAAGTTGCTGGAAAGGCCAAAGGCCCGGATTAAATGATAAGTCTCGGGAAATGGGCGTTTCTTGGCTCATGTGCGCGGTGAGCGCCACACTGTGTTTATTTAACGACGGTATGACGATTGGCTTTGGCTCCCGTAAAGAAGAGTATGTGGACACTAAGGGGGACCCGAAGTCATTGCTCTATAAAGTTCGAGAATTTATCACTTATCTACCCGAAGAATTTCGCGGTAGCTGGGACCCGAGAAAACATAGCGCTTATATGCGTGTTGAATTCCCGGAATCAAAATCCGTAATTACCGGGGAAGCTGGAGACGGTATCGGGCGCGGTGCGCGAGCCGGTATTTATTTTGTGGATGAAGCGGCATTTTTACCACGTCCAGAAAAAACAGAAATGTCTTTGTCGAATACCACAAACTGCAGAATTGATGTTTCTACACCTTGCGGGATGTCGAATCCATTCGGACGTAAACGGCACAGCGGAAAAATAGATGTTTTCTCATTCCATTGGCGAAGCGACCCACGCAAAGACCAAGCTTGGTATGATAAGAAATGCGCGGAAATTGACGACCCGGTCGTAATTGCGCAAGAGCTGGATTTAGACTACTCAGCGTCCCAAGAAGGCGTTTTGATTCCTTCTGCGTGGGTACAAGCTGCCGTGGGCGCGCATTTAAAACTTGGTTTCACGCCTCAAGGTAAGCGAAAATTAGGGTTAGACATTGCAGACGAGGGGCGTGATAAAAATGCGTTATGCGGCCGCCATGCTTTTTTAATTGAATATCTTGACGAGTGGTCGGGGAAAGGCGCGGATATTTTTAAGACAATAGAAAGAACTTTTCATACAGCGGACATTTTAGGATATGAAGAGGTCGACTATGATTCAGACGGATTGGGTGCAGCAGCTCGAGGAGATGCAAGAATTATCAATGAGAAACGAGGGGCGAGTAAAATATCGTTTACGCCGTTTCGCGGCTCGGGTGAAGTCGTGGACCCCGAAGGAGACCCTTTCAAGCGTCCCGGTGAGCTTAAAGACAGAAAGACAAAAGGGCGAACAAATTTAGATTTCTTTGCGAATGCGAAAGCTCAAGGCTGGTGGCATTTACGACGGTTATTCGAGCTTACTCACAGAGCAGTAACTCAAGGAATTGAAACAAGCCCCGAAAATATAATTTCTATCGACCCGAATTTGCCGCTTTTGGCAAAGCTCTGTATTGAGCTATCTCAACCGACATATTCTGAGAATAATTTGGGCAAAATACTGATTGACAAAAGCCCAAACGGGTCGCCCTCGCCGAATGTGGCCGACTCGGTTATGATAGCCTTTGCCCCTACTGCGCGCCGTTCAAAAGGGTTTTATGATGTTTAACTTACTTAAAAAATTAATGGGCAAAAATCAGCCCGAAACAATTTTGCCCAATTTGCCCAAACGACGAAGCTTGCGCGAATTCATAGCCGCCTCCCCCCGGCTGCCTAGCTTCGATGAGCTTATAGCCCACAGCATACAACGCGAAGTGACAGAGGATATCCCGTCGCTTAAAGGCGTCGCCATGGACAACCAAGGCATCTTCGGCCCTAAAAGCTTATGGGGAGCACAAAACACAGTCCCAAACTCTCTTCTTTCGTGGTTTGGCAATCAAACTTTTATCGGCAATCAAACGTCATCGATTCTTGCTCAACACTGGCTTGTGTACAAAGCATGCAATCTGCCCGCCCGCGACGCCATTCGGAACGGCTACGAGATAACCACAAATGAAGGCGTGGAGATTTCGAAAGAAATTCTAAACGCAATGCGCAAAGCCGACGTTAGATACAAAATTAAAAAGAACATGGAAGAATTCATCACCATGGGCCGAGTTTTCGGTATTCGAATCGCCTTGTTTCTAATCGATTCCGATGACCCCGATTTTTATGAGAAACCATTCAATCTTGATGGCGTGCCGCCAAAATCCTATCGGGGTATAACTCAAATTGACCCTTACTGGGTTACGCCCGAGTTAGACATGGAATCAGGGGCCGACCCTACAAGTATGTTTTTTTACACGCCGACCTGGTGGCGGGTAAACGGCAAGCGCTATCACCACACCCATTTGATGATTTTTAGAAATGGATTTTTATCAGACATCTTAAAACCGACGTATCTCTATGGCGGCGTTTCCGTCCCTCAGAAAATTTACGAACGCGTTTATTGCGCTGAAAGAACCGCGAACGAAGCGCCACAATTAGCCATGACCAAGCGATTAATGGTTCATGAGGTCGATTTAGAGGCAGCAATCGGCAATCAAGCGCTTTTTGATACAAAAATACAAAAAGCCGCCCTCTACCGTGATAATTATGCAACTCAGTTTGTGGATACTGACGAAAAGATAACCCAGCTTGATACGTCCTTAGCGGACCTTGACGACGTTATTATGAGTCAATATCAAATCGTCGCGGCGATTGCTAACGTGCCCGCTACGAAGCTCCTAGGGACAACGCCGAAGGGTTTCAACTCCACGGGCGAACATGAGGAGACTAGCTATCATGAAGAGCTGGAAAGCATCCAGGAAAACGACCTAACGGAATTCCTAGAACGTCATCACGCGCTTTTGATTCGCTCCGAAATTTGCCCTAAATTTGGCGTCGCCCCCTTTGAAACCGAAATTAAATGGGAGCCGCTATCCAGCGTGAATGCAATCGAACAAGCCGAAATTAATAAGCTCAAAGCCGAAACCGGGATTTCTCTCATCACCTCGGGTGCAATCAGCTCGCAAGATGAACGCGAACGAATCGTATTAGACAAAAAATCCGGCTATAGCGGACTCGAAGTCGAGAAAGAAGAGGCTACAGGGGAAGGCGACCCCGGCGAAGAAATAACAACCCCTTTCGAACCTGGATTGCAAAATGACCCAGACGATCGCATTTTCGGGCAGTAAAAAAGAATGGATAGGAAAACGGAAAGTTAACGCCCGTGGGCTTCCGCTCGTATATAATGTTAGCCTGAAACTACGCTATCAACACGATTTAGAGGTTCTAGTCTTTGCAATGACGAAAGCCACAAAAATGGAATTCGAACGATTAGCCCGCAATACTTCCGCAATGGATGCAGACGACGTTACCCCGGATTATTCAGTAACCACACAGAGCAAGCGAATACTTAACGCGTTACGCTTAAAATTCCAAAAGCTTTTTAATGCGCGGGTTTCTGGTATT
>Ga0207933_1000380_pt1 | contig 44496 bp, 46 predicted proteins | sample NGESurdeep092012_4_FD_184488 | JGI IMG/M metagenome (GOLD analysis project Ga0207933, IMG submission 184488) | Arctic peat soil microbial communities from Barrow, Alaska - NGEE Surface sample F53-3 deep-092012 (SPAdes) | ecosystem: Environmental > Terrestrial > Soil > Wetlands > Peat ... | reverse complement strand
CCGCGCTCTCCGCGCCGCCCATCAGTCCGGCCAGGGCGAGCGGGCGTTCACCGTCGGTGATGACGAGCATGGATTCGGATAGCTCGCGCGTCTCGCCGTCCAGGCACAGCAGCCGCTCTCCCGATCGGGCTCTGCGGACCACGATACGGGCGGCCGGAATACGGTCCAGGTCGAAGACGTGGAGCGGTTGCCCGTATTCCAGGAGAACGTAGTTGGAGACGTCGACCACGTTGTTTATGGGGCGCACCCCGGCCGCGCGCAGGCGCCGCTGCATCCAGTCCGGCGACGGCCCCACCTGGACCTCGGTCACGACCGCGCCGATGTAGCGTCGGCAGAGGTCGGGCTCGGGCAGATCGATCTCCACCAGATCGCTGCCGGGGGGCTCCACCCCGCCCGTGAAGGGGGGCATGAAGTCCCGTCCCAGGGGCCGGCCGAGCGCCGCCGCGAGCTCGCGGGCCAGCCCCAGGTGGCCGAGGCAGTCGGGCCGGTTGGGGGTCACGTCGACCTCCATAACGGCCTCCAGGGGATAGATCTGGTCCAGGCCCTGGCCGGGTTCCCCGGCCTCCAGGATGAGGATCCCGGAATGGTCCTCGGCCAACTTCAGCTCCGCCGCCGAGCAGAGCATCCCTCGCGCCGCCAGGCCAGCGATCTTGCCATCCCTGACGGTGAGGCCGCTGGGCACGATGACGCCGGGCAGGGCGACCGGGACCAGGCTTCCCGGCACCGCGTTGGGCGCCCCGGCGATAATCTGGCGGGTCTCGTCGCCCAGATCCACCTGATGCACCCAGAGGGGCTTGTTGGAACTGGGGTGGGGCTCTTGCGAGAGCACCCTTCCGACTTTGATCTGGGACAGATCGCGGATCTCCAGTGCCTCCACGTTGAAACCGGCCATGGTCAGGGCCTGGGCGGCTCGCTCGGGCGTCACGTCCCTGATGCCGGCCAGATCGCAGAGCCATTCGAATGAGACGCGCAACTAGGGGAACTGCTCCAGGAAGCGGAGATCGTTGTCATAGAGGAGACGGAGGTCGTCGATGTCGTACTTGAGCATCGCGATGCGCTCGATTCCCAGCCCCCAGGCGAAACCGCTGAAGGCGTCGGGGTCGATGCCACCGTTGGCGAGGACTTGGGGGTGGACCATGCCGCAGCCACCCACCTCCAGCCAGCCGTCCCCGCCGCAACTGCGGCAGCCCGCGCCCCCGCACACCCCACAGGAGATGTCGAATTCGAAGCTGGGCTCGGTGTAGGGGAAGTCGTTGGGGCGGATCCTGATCGAGCGCTCCGGTCCCCACATCGACTGGGCGAAATACAGGATGGTTCCCTTTAGGTCGGCCACCGACAGACCCACATCCACGGCCAGCGCCTCGACCTGCATGAACTGGGCCAGGTGGGTGGCATCGGTGGCATCGCGACGGTAGGTGCGGCCGGGCACGATGACGTAGAGGGGAGGCGTCTTGAGGGCCTCCATGGCGCGGATCTGCATGGGCGAGGTGTGGGTCCGCAGCAGCAGCTGTTCCGACTCGTCGACGAAGAAGGTGTCCTGAACGTCGCGGGAAGCGTGGCCGCGGGGCAGGTTCAGAGCCTCGAAGTTGTACCAGTCGGTCTCCACCTCCGGCCCCGAGTGGACCTGGTATCCGATCCCCTCCAAGATGGTCTCGATCTCCCGCCTGGTTCGGGTCAGCAGGTGGAGGTAACCGGTCTTGGGAGGGGGGCCCGGGAAGGTGACGTCAACCGCCTCGCGCTGCACCAGCTCCGAGCGAAGCGCCAAGTCGAGTTCCTGACGGCGCTGCTCCAGCGCCGCCTGAATCGCCCCTTTGACCTCGTTGAAGCCCCTGCCCGCCGCCGCCCGCTGCTCGGCGGGCAGCCCGCCGAACCCGCCCGGGATCTGCATCAGGGCACTCTTCTGGCCCGTGAATTCAATCCGCACCGCCTCCAGTTGGGCCGCGTCGACCACGCCGGCGATCGCCGCCAGGGCGCTCTGGCGGATCTCATCCAGCCTGCTCACCATCTCCGCGCCACCTCGTAGACGATCAGAGCCGCCGCCGCGGCGACGTTCAGGGAATCCACCCCCGGCGCCATCTTGATGCTCAGGGGCCGCAGATCAGATCGCCGCAGGCCCCGACCCTCGCTGCCGAAGGCGATGACGGCAGCCCCCCGGAGGTCGGCCTGGAGCAGATCCTCGCCGCCCTCCGCGGTGGCGCCAAAACCGGACAGGGGACCAAGGTCGGCCCAGCTTCCGCGCCCCAGTTGGACCCGGAAGAGGTTCCCCGCCGAGGCCCGCACGGCCCGCGCCGAGAGGGGATCCGCGCTCCCGTCCAGCACCATCAAGGCGGGGGCGCCAGCGCCCGCGGCGCTCCGGCAGATGGCCCCCACATTGCCCGGATCCTGCACCCCGTCCAGCACCAGCAGCGGCCAGCGGGCGCGGCGTGCAGCCTCCAGCGCCTGCTCCGCGCTGACCGTGTCGTGGCAGGCGATGGCCAGCACCCCCTGCGGGGTCACGGTCTGGGCGGTGGCGTCGAAGACCCGCTCGGAGAGGACGGCGACGCGATCGGCGGGAGCCTCGAAATCGAGCTCCGTTCCCTCTCGTGCCACCAGCAACTCGAGGTGCACCGAGCAGGCGATGGCCTCTTTCAGCACCCGCGGTCCTTCCAGCAGGACCCGCCCCGGCTCCCGGCGGCGGCCCATGGCGCGCAGCCGTCTGACCAGTGGATTGTCCGAACTGGTGATCGGCACCGGTCGGCTAGAGACTGTTCTTTGCAACCTCCACCAGCCGGGCGAAGGAGCTGCCGTCGCGCACGGCCAGGTCGGCCAGCACCTTGCGGTCGATCTCAACTCCGGCCTGGCGCAGTCCGTGCATGAACTGGTTGTAGGGCAGCCCACCCTGCCGGGCGGCGGCGTTGATGCGGGCGATCCAGAGCTGTCGGAAGTCGCGCTTGCGCTGGCGCCGGTCGCGATAGGCGTAGGCCAGCGCGTGCAGGACGGCTTCGTTGGCGGGTCGAAAGAGGAGTTTTTTGGAGAGCCGAAATCCCTTGGCCCGCGCCAGGATCGCCTTGTGACGGTGGTGTGCTGCTACTCCACGCTTGACTCGAGCCATCGGTCTATACCCCCAGCGCCCGGCGCACCTGCTTGGCGTCGGAGCGGTCGACCAGGGTCGCGGACGCGTATCCGCGCTTGCGCTTGGCCGACTTGTGCTCGAGCAGGTGGCTCTTCCAGGAGTGCTTTCGCACCAGCTTGCCGTTCCTGGTCACGCGGATCCGTTTGGCGAGTCCCTTGCGGGTCTTCAACTTAGGCACTGGCTTGCTCCTTGACCTTGTGGCTGGGGGCCAGAATCATGAAGAGGTTGCGCCCCTCCATGATCGGAGCCCGCTCCACGATCGCAAAATCCTGGGCGGCGGCGGCGACGCGATCCAAGAGTCGCCGGCCGATCTCCTGATGGACCAGCTCCCGACCCCGGAACATGATCGTCACTTTCACCTTTTCTCCCTGCTCCAGGAAGGTCCGCACACCACGGAACTTGGTCTCGAAGTCGTGGTCGGCCACCTTCGGGCGCAGCTTCATCTCCTTCAGCTTGATGACGTTCTGCCGGCGCCTCTGGTCCTTCTCCTTCTTGATAGTCTCGAACTTGAATCGTCCGTAGTCCATGAGTCGGCAGACCGGCGGGCTGGCTTGCGGCGCCACCTCGACCAGATCGAGTCCCTTCTCGGTAGCAATCCTCTGCGCCGCCTCCAGGCTCAAGACGCCAAGCTGGTTGTTCTGATCGTCGATCAGGCGTACTTCGTTGGAGCGGATCTGCTCGTTGATCCTGAGCTCCTTAAAGGCGATGGGTGGCTACCTCGGTCAAGTTCAGTGTTGTTCGTTCTCCTGCACAAATAAATACGGATGGCAGGGGCCATCCGCATAATTCAACCGCTTCTGGCCCACTCCCGCGCCGGCCATGGTGGTGAGGGGCGGAACCCCTGCTTGATCGCGGCATGTTACCAAACTTGGGCCCTGATCCGTCCATCCGGGGATGCGTGGCTAGGGCTGGAGACGGCGTTCTGCGACGTCTTGCAGAAGGCTCTGAATGAACTCGTCGAGGGCGAGGGAGCGCTCCTCCCCACCCCGGATGCGGACCGAAACCGTCCTCGACTCCGTTTCAGCCGCGCCCAAGATCAGCATGTAGGGCGGCCGCAGGCGCTGGGCGGACCGGATCTTCTTGCCCAGGCGCTCGCTGCTGGAATCCAGGCGAACCCGAATGGTATGGGCCCGCAGCGCCTGCGTGATCTCCTCGGCGTAGGCGTTCTGGGCATCGGTGATGGGCAGCACGAAGACCTGGACCGGCGCCAGCCAGGTTGGAAAGGCGCCCCCGAAGTGCTCGATCAGATAGGCCGTCATCCGCTCCAGGGCGCCAAAGGCGCCGCGATGCACCATCACCGGCCGCTGCCGTGATCCGTCCTGGGCGGTGTAGCCCAGATCGAAGCATTCGGGCAGGTAGAAGTCGACCTGGACGGTGGAGTTGGTGAATTCGCGCAGCTGCGCGTCGCGGACCTGGAAGTCGATCTTGGGGCCGTAGAAGGCGGCCTCGCCGCGGCCCACCGTGTAGTCCACGCCCAGCGCCTGGAGGGCCTGGACGAGCGCCGCCTCGGCCGCCTCCCACTGCTCGTCGCCCCCCGCGTATTTGGACTTCTCCTTGTCCCGGACCGAGAGCCGGTAGCTGTAACCGCTGATGCCCAGCGTCTCCATGAAGTGGCGGGCGAGCAGCATCGAAGCCCCGATCTCGGCACCCAGTTGCTCGGTGGTGCAGAAGATGTGGGCGTCGTCGAGGGCGAAGGAGCGGACCCGGATCATGCCCATCAATTCGCCCGACTTCTCCCAGCGGAAATTGGTACCCACCTCGGCGATCCGTACCGGCAGGTCGCGGTAGCTGCGCGGCTCCGATTCGTAGACCAGGATGTGGTGGGGGCAGTTCATGGGCCGCAGCTCCAGCTCCACCCCCTCCTCGGTCCGCATGGGCGGGTACATGGAGTCCTGGTAGCGGGCCCAGTGGCCGCTCTGGCGGTAGAGGTCCAGTTTGGCGACCACGGGCGTGATCACGTGCTCGTAGCCCCGGGCCAGTTCCTCGTCCACCACCCAGCGCTCGAGCTGGCGCCGGATGGTGGCCCCGTTGGGCAGCCAGATGACGTTGCCCACCCCGGTCCGCTCGTCGAGCTTGAAGAGCTGCATCTCCGGACCCAGCCGCTTGTGGTCCCGCTGTTCGGCCATGGCCAGGGCGGCGAGGTGGGCGTCCAGTGCCTCCCGCGTCGGCCAGGCGGTGCCGTAGATCCGGGTCAGCTGGGGATTCTTCTCGTCGCCCCGCCAGTAGGCGCCGGCCACGCGCAGCAGTTTGAAGTGAGCCAGCTCGCCCGTGTGGGGCACGTGCGGACCCCGGCAGAGGTCCAGGAAGGCACCCGTGGCGTAGCAGCTGACGACCGTGTCCGCCGCCGCCTCCCGCTCCAAAATCTCGAGCTTGAAATCCTGGCCCAGCTGGGCGAAGCGCTCGCGGGCCTCGGCTCGGGGCAGCATGAGCTGCTCGAATGGAATGCGGCGCCGGACCAATTCGGCCATCTTTTTGGCGATTCGGGGCAGGTCCCCCTCCCCCACCGGCTGGGGAAACTCGAAGTCGTAATAGAATCCGTTCTCGACCGGTGGTCCGATCGCGTACTTGACGCCCGGATAGAGCTCGGTGGCGGCGGCGGCCAGCAGATGCGCGGCCGAATGCCGCAGCATGTGGAGCGGATTGGGCTGCTCCGATTCCTCCAACCCACCATGGTCACTCAAGACTGCGCCAAGTATATGAAGCCGGAACCCGCCGCCCCGCGGCGGAAGATTTGAGGTATCCACCCTGCACCTAGCTCTGCAACTGGCCCTGCACTTCGATTTGCGGGCCATTGCCGACGCCATCGGATATCCGTCGGCCGCGATCGGAATTCTGATCGAGAGCGCCGGCATTCCCTTTCCCGGGGAGACCACGCTCCTGGCCGTCTCCGCCTACGCCGCGGCCGGCCATCTCGACATTCGCCTGGTCGTTTTGCTGGGGGCGGTCGGTGCCGTCGCCGGAGCCGACTTCGGCTACCTCGTCGGGCGCCTGGGGGGGAGGCCATTTGTCGAGCGCTTTGGCCGCATCCTGCACCTCAACCCGCAGCACCTGGCGCGCTCTGAACTCTTCTTCACCCGCTACGGCGGTCGCGCCATCCTGGCCGCCCGATTCGTGGTCGGACTCAGAACCTGGGCGTCGGTCCTGGCCGGGATGTCTCACATGCCCTTCTGGCGCTTCCAGCTCGCCAGTGCCGTCGGGGCCGTCATCTGGGCGCTGCTGATCGGCTCCATCGGCTTTTTCCTGGGTCGCCACTGGCACCTGGTGGACCTGGCCGTCAAATTCCTCGGATTGGGCGGCCTGGCGATCGTGCTGATCGGGGCTGGGGTGGTGATTTTCCTGCGGCGGCGTAGGGGCTGACGCTCCGCGCCAGGCGCTCCCAGTCCGGCAGGGTGAGGGTCTGGGCCCGCTGCTGGGGTTCGATGGCGGCCTCGGTCAGGATCGTGCCCGCGACCTCGGGCGACACCTGCAGGACGCGGCTCAGCGCCCCCTTCAGCTGTTTGCGGCGGAACTGGAAGACGGCCTCCACAAATCGCAGGAAGGCGCCGGGGTCGCCGACCTCGATGGCCGGATGCTCGCGAACCTCCATCACCACCAGCGCCGAGTCGACCTTGGGCACGGGCTCAAAGGCGCTGGCCGGGAGAGCCAGGGCGATGCGAGCGCGGGTGTGGAACTGGACGGCAACCGTGGACAGGCTCCAGCCGCCGATGCCACACCAGCGGCGGGCCAGTTCTCTCTGCACGACCAGGCTCAGTCGGCGCGGACGCGGCTGCCAATCGAGCAGGAGCCGGATCAGGGCCCCGCTCAGGTAGTAGGGGATGTTGCCGACCACCACCTCCCCGCCGGTGGGAAAGAGTGCGCTCAGGTCGAGCCGCAGGATGTCCCCGTGGACCACCTCGGCGGTGGGCGCGGCCGCGCGCAGAGCTGGGATCAGGCGCCGATCGATCTCGATCGCGACCACGCGCGCCGCCCGTAGGCAGAGCTCCGCGGTCAGGGTGCCGGGACCGGCCCCGATCTCCAGGACCTGATCCGAGCTGGTGATCCCGGCCGCCTCGACGACGCCGCGGCGGAGCTCGGCATCGACCAGAAAATTCTGTCCCAGAGAGTGCCGGGGGCGAAAGGAAGCGGGCGCGGTGGTCCTGGTCACCGCCGCAGGCGGGAGAAGAGCCGCAGCGCGTTGCCCCACTCCAGCTCGTCCAGTTCCGGCCCGCTGAGCTGCCTCTCCTCGGCTATGACCTGCCGCGTGTCCAGAATCCAGGCCGCCCGCATCGACCCGCTGCGGCCGCGGCTCAGGCCCCAGGGCGCGTCCGTCTCCAGCAGCAGGCGCTCGGGCGGCATCCGACGGGCCACCTCCCGAACCTGCTGCTGGGTGGCCCGCGTCGCCACGCCCGAGAAGGAGAGGTGGAAGCCGAGCTCCAGAAAGCGCTCCGCCCACTCCCAGCCCAGGCTCCAGTAGTGGATCACGCCCCCCAGACCGGGGTGGCCGGCGAGCACGTCATAGACGTCTTGGGCGGTCTCCCGGATGTGCACGCAAACCGGAAGGCTCATCTCCAGGGCCAGATCGCAGCAGGAATCAAACCACTCCCGCTGCGCCGCCTCGGGGCCGCGCTCGGGATCTTGGGCGTCCAGCCCCACCTCCCCCACAGCCACCACCCGCGGGTCCTGGCAGAGCGCCCGGAGGCGGGCCAGGTCGGGTCCGGTTCGGTTCAGTGGATGGTGGCCCACCCCGGCCCAGACGAACGCGTTGCCCCGCGCCCAGTCGAGGGCGAGGGCACTGGTTTTTTCGTCCACCCCGACCGCGATGAAGGCCTCCACCCCCAATCCTCTGGCCTCCTCCAGTTGCGCCGCCGCGTCCGGCAGCTGATCGAGGTGGATGTGGGTGTCGATCATCCTCCAGAGGCCCCCCGCATTCGCTCCAGCTCCTCGGCCGCTGTCTTGTCGTCGAGCTTGCGGAAGAGCGCCTGGGGGGGCTCCAAGGCCTGTCCCGGCAGCATCCGCGCGGGCCGCCAGACGACATCGTGGGGGTAGTTGCCGGTCAGCACCGCGTGCTGCCGGCCGTCTTCCTCGGAGACCGTCACCAGCTCCGGCTGGGGGGCCAGGGTCCCGGAGTGGCCGAGCATTCGATGCAGCTTTTGGCTGCTGAAGGGCAGAAAGGGAGAGATCATGACATTCAGGTTGTCGACGCAGCAGAGGGCGGTGTAGAGGACGCTCGCGGCCCGCTCCCGCCGCTCGGCGATCAGCATCCAGGGCTGCTCCTCACCCAGGTACTGGTTGACCAGCGCGGCCAGGCGCATGACCTCCTGGAGGGCGGCCTTGAAGTGGGCCGCCGCGATCAGCTCGCCGACCGATTCGAATCCCTCATCGACGCGACCCAAGAGCCGCTGGTCGAGCTCGGTCAGCTCGCCCGGCGGGGGAACCGCGCCAAAGTTGCGCTGGGCATTGACCAGCGTGCGATGGACCAGGTTGCCCCAGGTACCGACCAGCTCGTCGTTGTTGCGGCGCACGAACTCGGCCCAGGTGAAGTCGGAGTCGGCGGTCTCCGGGCCGGCGATGGTGAGATGGAATCGAAGCGGGTCGGGGTCGTAGCGGGAGAGGAAGTCGCGGACCTCGATGACGTGGCCGCGGCTGGTCGAAAATTGTTTGCCCTCCATGGTCAGGTACTCGCTGGACACGATGTCGTAGGGCAGTTGGAGGTCGCCCGAGCCGAGCAGGATGGCCGGCCACATGACGCTGTGGAAGGTGATGTTGTCCTTGCCCATGAAGTAGTACCCGCGCGTTCGGGGGTCCTCCCAGAAGGCCCTCCAGGCCTCCGGTTGGCCCTTGGTGCGAGCCCACTCGATGGACGCCGAGAGATAGCCGATGACGGCGTCGAACCAGACGTAGAGGCGCTTGTCGGGGCGCTCCCGCCAGCCCTCCAGTGGGACCGGCACGCCCCAGTCGAGATCGCGCGTGATGGCTCTCGGCTTGAGATCCCCGAGCAGGTTCAAGGAGAAGGCACGAACGTTGGGGCGCCAGTGCGCCTGCGCCCCCACCCAGGCTGCCAGGCGGCTGGCGAAGAGGGGCAGCTCGAAGAAGAGGTGGGTGGTCTCCTTGAACTCCGGGATTTCGCCGTTGACGCGGGAGCGGGGATTGATGAGGTCGATGGGGTCGAGTTGATTGCCGCAGTTGTCGCACTGGTCTCCGCGGGCCTCGGTGTAGCCGCAGATGGGACAGGTTCCCTGGATGTAGCGGTCGGGGAGGGTGCGGCCGGTGCTGGGCGAAACCGCACCCAACTGGGTTCGCTCACCGATGTAGCCGGTCTGGTGGAGGCGGGTGAAGACGTCCTGAACGACGCGGTAGTGGTTGGCGGTGGTGGTGCGGGTGAAGCAGTCGTAGGTCAGGCCCAGCTGGCGCAGATCCTCGACGATGATGGCGTTGTTGACGTCCGCGAACTCGCGCGGGGTGATCCCCGCCGCGTCCGCGCCATAGGTGATCGGGGTGCCGTGCTCATCGGTGCCGCTGACCATGAGGACGGTGTGCCCGGCCATGCGGTGGTAGCGGGCGAAGACGTCCGAGGGGACCCCGAATCCAGCCACGTGGCCGATGTGGCGTGGGCCGCTGGCGTAGGGCCAGGCGACCGCGATCAGAATCCTCTCCGCCTCCATCTCAGCCACCGGCGATGACAAGGGTAAACTCGCCTCGCACCCGCTCGTCCAGCGCCGCCAGGACCTCGGCCGGCGTCCCCCGCACCACCTGCTGATGGAGCTTGGTCAACTCCCGGCCCAGCATCAATTGGCGCTCGGGCAGAACCTCCTCCATCAACCGCAGCGACTTGACGATCCGATAGGGCGATTCGAAGGCGACGGTGGGACGGGGCTGGTCGATGAGGCCGGCAAGAAGGCGCCGGATCTCGCCCGGCTTGCGGGGCAGGTAGCCGACAAAGGTGAAGCCGGGGCCGCCAAAACCGGAGCTGGAGAGGGCAGCGGTGACCGCACTCGGTCCCGGTATGGGCATCACCTGATGGCCCTCCGTCCAGGCGGCGGCGACGAGGCGAGCGCCAGGATCACTCAAGGCGGGGGTGCCGGCGTCCGTGACCAGGGCCACGTCCCCCTCCGCGAGGGCGGCCAGGGCGCGCCCCAGGCTGCGCTCCTCGACCGGGGCGCGGTGGCTGAGCAGGGGCTTGCGGAGGCCGTGGCGGGCGAGCAGGCGCGAGGTCACGCGGGTGTCCTCAGCCACGATCAGAGAGACCTCGCCCAGCAGGCGCAGAGCGCGTGGCGACAGATCCTCCAGGTTGCCGATGGGGGTGGCGATGACGTAGAGGGTGCTCATGAGGCGGCATGCCGGGGGCCCGGCCGAACCCGGTCGGCCGGGCTCAGGGCCGGGCCTTGATCCAGGCCTCGACTCGCTCCCCCACCTCGCGCGCCGGTCCCACGAATCGGGAGGCGGGCGGCAGCGCCGCCAGGAAGGAGCGCCCGTAGTCCTTGCTGGAGAGCCGGGCGTCCAGGATCACCACCGCACCGCGGTCGCTGCGGCGCCGGATCAGTCGCCCGAAGCCCTGCTTTAAGCGGAGCGCGGCGATGGGCAGCGTGAGCTGTCTGAAGGAATCGCGCAGGCGCTCGGCGCGGGCGGCGAAAACGGGGTCGGAGGGGACGGGGAAGGGAAGCCGCACGATGACCACACAGGAGAGAGCCGCCCCGGGCACGTCGACTCCCTCCCAGAAGGAGGAGGTGCCCAAGAGCAGGGCCTGCTCCGCGTTGACGAAGCTGTTGAGCAGGTGGCCGCGCTGGCCGTCCATTCCCTGGCCCAGGATCAGGACCGGGTCCAGATCGCGGCGGTGCTTGAGCCCGGCGTAGACGTCTCGCAGCTGGCGGTGGGAGGTGAAAAGGACCATGGTCCGGCCCCCGATGCGACGGGCGACATCGGCCACCACCTCCTCGACCACGCCTTCGAAGGCGCCCTCGCGGGGTTCGGGCAGATCGGTCGGCAGGCACATCAGAGCCTGCGAGAGGTAGTCGAAGGGGGAGGCCAGGTTCAGAGTGTCGGTTTGCTGGTCCAGCCCGGCCGAGTTGAGGAAGTACTCGAAGTCACCCCCCACCGAGAGCGAGGCGGAGGTGAAACAGACGCTCGAGAGATGTCCGTAGACGTGCTCACTGAGCAGTGGCCCGACCTCGAGCGGGGCCGAGTGCAGGGCCAGGGCCGGTCCCCAATTGGGCATGTGAACCCAGTACACCCGATCTGGATCGGGCGTGACGAAGGCCTGGGCGATGAGTTCGGCGGCCGCCAGCAGCTGGGTGCGGGCGATCTCGACCTCGCGCAGAGCCTGGTCCAGGTCGCCGCCGGCCACGAAATCGTGGGCCAGGTTCAGCGCCCGCCGGAGCCGGGCGTCGAGCGCCGCCAGGGCGGTGCAGGCGTCCTCGGCCAGGCCCTGGAGTTGAACCCAGCCCGCCTGGGCGCGGTGGCCGGACTGGATGCGCAGGCTCGATTCGCTGCGTCCCTCCGGTCTCGCCACCTGCTCCTGGGCCCAGACCAGAGCGGCGTCGAATAGACTGCCGCAGCGCTCCCGAGCCACCCGGGCGGCGTCGTTGGCGAGCTCCAGCTCCCGATCGGCGACGTCCAGGCGCGTCTGCCGACCGAGCTGGCCCAGCAGTCCCTCGCCCAGACGATCCAGCACCAAGAGCAGCGAGGCGCGGTCGGTTTGCGCCCTCAGGCCCTGGGTGGCGGCCCCCTCCAAGTGGTGGGCCTCGTCGATGATGAGGTGCTGGTGTTCGGGGATGAGGTTGTTGCCGGTGGCGGCGTCGGCCATCAGCAGATGATGGTTGACCACGATCAGGTCCGCCTCCTCGGCCGCCGCCCGCGCCCGGTGCACAAAGCAGGTCTCGGGAGTGCAATTCATGCCTGAGCAATCGAGAGGTTCGGACGCGATACGCGACCAGAGCGAGGCCTCCGATCCCACCAGCCGAATCTCGGAGACGTCCCCGGTCCGGGTCCGCTCCAGCCAGAGCAGGATCTTCAGCTTGAAGCACAGCTCTTCGGAGCTGGCGCAGGCTTCGGGCAGGTAGCGCAGCCAGCGCCGGCTGGAGATGTAGTTGCTTCGGCCCTTGAGCAGGGCGGCGGTGAACGAAAACGGCAGCCACTCCCGCAGCCCGGGAACGTCGTGGCCCAGGATCTGCTCCTGGAGGGTGTGGGTGTGGGTGGAGATCACCACCCGCTCCTGCCGGAAGGCGGCTCGGGCGGCGGCCGGGATCAGGTAGGCCAGGCTCTTACCCGTGCCGGTTCCCGCCTCCACCACCAATCGGCCGCCGCGGCGCAGGTTCTGGGCCACCGCCAGCAGCATCTGAACCTGGGCGTCGCGCTGCTCGTAGTCGGGCAGCATGCGGGCCAGGGGACCGTCCGGCCCCAAGAGCTCGGCCAGGCGCTCGGGCGAGTCCTGCGCTGCCTCCCCCTCCCCCTCACCCTGAGATTCGCGCTGGGGGCGGGTGGGGCGGGTCGGCTCGGCGGTGGACACGTTTGACGCCACGTCTAAGGCGCTGGAGGGAACTCCTGTCGCCAGCGCCCGGCGTACGAAACGGGCCACCGGATAGTCGCTGGCGGCGACCAGGGCCGCCACCTTCGCCCGCACCGGGGCGGGGAGCGCCGCCACCACCCCGATCAGGTGCAGCAGCAGCTGGCGAGTAGCGTCGGCGTCGTCGAGTGCGCGGTGGGGTCGGGGCTGGAGCAGCTTGAGCTCCCGGACCAGCAGCGGGAGGGAATAACTAGGGGCCCCGGGCAGAAAGATCCGGGCCAGATCCAAGGTGTCGAGGATCTCGGTGCCAGCGGGCCAGCGTCCGGCCGCGGTCAGGAAGGCCAGGTCGAGGCGAGCCCCATGCCCGACCGCCTCTCGCCCGGCCATGAAGGCGGCCAGGCGCTCCAGGGCTGCACTCGGGGTGGTGGCGGCGGCCAGATCGGCGGGATCGATTCCGGTCAGCTCCAAAATCGCGGCCGGAACGGCGCGCTCGGGGTTGGCCAGCATCTCCAGGCTGCCCAGCACGCCCTGCGGTGTAAAGGCCACCGCGCCGACCTCGATGACGCGATCGTGTTCGGCGTCAAAGCCGGTCGTCTCCAGATCCAGGGCCACGAAGGCGGGCTCGGCCTCGGGTCCAACCTGGGGGCGGGAGGCCTGGGGGTCGCTCGCCAGCTCCGGAATCAGCTGCGCCATGCCATCGATCGGGTCCTTTTATGCATTGCCTGCCGCTCCCAGCTGAATTCCCAGCTCAACCCCCCCGCCGTGAAACAGATCCCGATTCGCAATCATCCCGGCGCCATGTCGGCGTCGGGATGACCGCAATTGAGCCGAAGCCGATTCTATGCCCACCCGTGGTTGCTATATTTCCGACCGAATGCAGCCCGGCATCATGTCCGCCCCCCACTCGCTGGAGGACGTCCACGTCCATCGTGACCTGATTTCCAGCCTTCTCCTGCGCACCCTGGCCATGGCCGACCAGCTCAGCGGGGCGGCGTTAGAGGAGCGGGTCGGGTTGCCGTTCGAATTGCTCCAGCCGCTCATCGACGAGTTTCAACGGGCCCAGTTAATGGACACCGTGGGCTTCGCCAACGGCTCCGACCTGGACGGACTCGCCATTCCTCTGCGCATGGCCTATACGATCTCCAGCAGCGGCCGCCAGCGCGCGGGCGAGATGTCGGCCGTACAGACCCGCTATCTGGGCCCCTGCCCGCTCCGCCTCGACGACTACGTCGAACTGATCGCCTCCCAGCTGGTGGAGCGAACGACCATCACCGACAGCTCGCTGAAGCGTGCGCTGGGCGAGCTCCAACTCGACCAGCAGGTCATCGACCAGATCGGCGGGGCCATGGTCTCCCGTTCCTCGCTCTTCATCTTCGGAGCCCCCGGCAACGGGAAGTCGACGATCACCGAGCGCATGGCGCTGTTAATGGGAGACCCCATCGAAATTCCCCACGCCGTTGCCGTGGGTGACGAGATAATCAGGCTTCTGGACCCCGTCTACCACCACCTCGCCAGCGGCCCTCAGCCCGCCGACAAGCGCCTGGTGCGGATCGAGCGACCGGTGGTGATGGTGGGCGGCGAACTGCGCTTGAACCAGCTCGAACTGACCTACGACGCGGCCAATCGGTATTACGAGGCGCCGCTGCAGTGGAAGGCCAATGGCGGCGTCTTCGTGGTCGACGACTTCGGCCGCCAGGAAGAGCCGCCGATGCGCCTACTGAACCGATTCATCGTGCCCATGGAGAAGAAGGTGGACTACCTGGACCTGTCCGCCTCCGGTCGGAAGATCGAACTCCCCTTCCTCTGCCAGATGGTGTTCTCCACCAACCTGTCCCCCGCCTCGCTGGTCGACGAGGCCTTCCTGCGGCGGATGGCGTACAAGATCGGGGTTGCCAATCCCACCCCGGAGGCGTACGGCCGAATCCTGACCTACGAGTGCGCCAAGCACAGCGTCGAGTGGGTGCCCCAGGCGGTGCCTTTCTTGCTCTCGCTCTACGACCGCGACAAGCGGCCGTTGCGGGGAGCCCATCCGCGACAGATCATCAACCGCCTGGTCGACTTCGCGGCCTACCGCCAGCTGCCGGCCAAACTCTCCCCGCAGAGCCTGGAGGAGGCCTACGAGGCATGTTTCCACGCCGCCCTGGGCGAGGTTGTCGAAGAGGACTGGTCGCAGCCGACCGCCCACGGCGTTTAGCCTGAACGCCTTACAAGACCTGTAGTCAGCCGGGGTCTTTCCCTCGGCGGAACATCATGGGGGCGATGAGGAGGTGCCGCCGTGACCGCCGGGGTAGGGGCCTTGGGATCGGTGGTTGCTCGTCAACGCACCGTCCCTGCGGTCGGCACCAGCGGCGGCGTTCACCCCGCGACGAGGTGCCGCAGTCGCGAGCCCTCGTGGTCTCCTGAGTTCGACTTCGATCGGCTCCGCCCTCAGGCACCGCCCGTGCCCGACGGCGGGTCCGGGCCGCCCGGTATCTGCTGGCTGGCTTCCCGCACCACCCCGAGCAGCCGCTCTGACCAGCCCTCCAGATCCGCGAACTCGCCGCGCATCGAGGCCGGAAGCAGGTGCGCGATCTGCAGCATGACCGCGTCGGCGGCCTCCTGATTGGTGATCCGGCTCCCGTCCGGCCGGCGCTCGGCGATTGTGAAGGGCGATCCAAATCGGACCTCGACGGGAACCCGGCGTGGAAATCGCGACCCCTTGGGAAAGCACTCTTGGGTCCCGACCAGCCCCACCGCCACCACTGGAGCTTGGGAATGGCGGGCGATGAAGCCGGCCCCGGCCTCGGGCCGGATCAGCCCCCCCACCTCGACCCGGGTCCCCTCGGGGTAGACGATCAGGGTTCCGCCGGCAGCCAGAACCGCGGATCCGCGCCGAAGGGCGGCGCGGTCGGGCGAGTGGCGCACGATCGGAAAGGCGTGATAGGCGCGCATCAGCCAGCGCAACCGGCGCGAGCCTTCGAAGTACTCCGACTTGGCCATGCTCCAGGTGTCGCCACGAGGCACCAGGGCGGGGATCAGAGGCGGGTCGGCCGAAGAGCAGTGGTTGGCGCAGATCAGGAGCGCTCCCCGCCGCGGGATCGAGTCCGCTCCGCGGACCCGGAAGATCCCAATCAGGTAGCCCCGGGCGATGCACCACACGATCCTGCGCATGAGCGCATAGAGGACACCGCTCACGAGGATTCGATTCGGGCCAGGCAGTAATGGACCACCTCCTCCAGGCTCATCTGGTCGGTGTCCACCAGGACCGCATCGGGAGCCGCCCGGAGCGGCGCCACCGCGCGCTCGGTATCCAGCTTGTCGCGGGCTTGAACCTCGGCCCGGAGGCGCTCGGCGTCGCTGCTCTCGCCGCGGGCCCGGAGCTGGGCGGCGCGGCGCCGGAGGCGCTCCTCCAAGCTGGCCACGAGGAAGAATTTGTGCTCCGCTTCGGGGAAGACCACGGTGCCGATGTCGCGGCCTGCCATCACCACCCCGGCCGGCAGCGCGCGCCGCCGCTGCTGAGCCAGCAGCGCCTGGCGGACCCCTGCGATCTGTGCCAGGTGCGAGGCGAGGGCGCTGATGGGGGCGGCGTAGACCCCATCCGAGTAGTCCCGGTCGCCGCCCCGGATTACCTCCGCGTCGACGACAAAGAGCGTGTTGCGGGCCAGTTCGATCGCGGCGGCCGGGTCGGAGGCGCTGATGCCCCGCTCCTGGGCGGCGCAGGCCAGGGCCCGGTAGTAGAGCCCGGAATCGACGAAGGGCAGGTTCAGGGCCGCCGCCAGGCGCCGGCCGGCGGCCGATTTGCCACTCCCCGCGGGACCGTCGATGGCCACGATCACGCGTCGTGGCCCCCCACCGCGGAGCGCAGCGCGGTCAGTTCGGCGGGCCGCAGACGGCGCCACGCCCCGCTCTTCAGGCGACCCAGGCGAATTGGACCAAAGGCCACCCGGGAGAGTTCTTTGACCGGGTGACCGACCTGATCGAGCATGCGCCGGATCTGACGGTTTCGCCCCTCCCGCAGCACCAGCTTGATCCAGACCTGGCCCGGGGGCGAAGCGGCCAGCTCGACCTCGGCGGGTAGCGTGGTCCGGCCCTCCAGCATGACGCCCTCCCGCAGCAGCCTCAGCTCGCGCTCGGAAGGTACACCCACGATCCGAGCCAGGTACTCCTTGGACAACTTGTGCCGGGGGTGGGCCAGTTTGTGGGCCAGCGGACCGTCATCGGTGAGCAGGATCAGCCCCGAGCTGTCCATGTCGAGGCGACCGACACTGAAGAGGCGGGGAGCCCCCGGCTCATCGGCGATGAGATCGAAGACGGTGCGTCGCTGTCCGGGGTCGCCGGCGCTGACGATGACCCCGACCGGCTTGTTGACGACCAGGTAGTGGTGCGCACCCACCGCGGGGGCGACCAACTGGCCGTGGACGGTGACCCGATCCAGCTCGGGATCGATCATGCTTCCGCTCGGCTCCGCTCGCCGGCCGTTGATCTCCACCACCCCGCTGGCGATCAGGCGATCGGCGCCACGGCGCGAGCTGACCCCGCTTCGGGCCAGGTAGCGGTTCAGTCGCTCGCTGATGCCGCCTCCCCCGGAAAGGGCAGTTCGTCCACGCTCCCGATACCCAGAACCTGTAGAAAACGCATGGTTGTGCCATACAGCTTGGGCTGGCCCGGCCCCTCGCCGCGGCCCACCTCGCTGATCAGGTCGCGCAACTCCAAGTTGGCCAGAACGCCATCGCAGTTCACGCCCCGGACCTGCTCAATTCTGGATCGGGGGACGGGCTGCTGGAAGGCGACGATGGCCAGGGTCTCGTAGGCGGCGGGGCTGAGGCGGCCGCTCACCTCCGGCCGCAGGGCACGACGAACCTGGCTGGCGAACTGGGGCCGGGTGGCGAGGTGAACCAGGTCGCGGTGGCGTTGGAGCATCAGCCCGCGCTCAGTCAGCGCCTCGGCCAGCCCCTCCAGGGCCTCCTCCAACTCTTTCCGATTGGCGTCCGTGGCCTGCTGCAACTGGCGCAGGGTGAGGGGGTTGGGGGAACTGAAGAGGATGGCCTCCAACGCCGCCGCCAGGGCGTTCATCGCTCCTCCACCCAGATCGCCCCGAAGCTCTTGTCCTGCCTGATCTTGACCCGGCCCCGGCGCAGCAGTTCCAGCAGAGCGACGAAGGTGACCACCGCCTCCAGCCGGTCCCGGCAGCGAAGGAGCAGTTGGACCAGGTCGAAGGCCCCCCCGCGCAGCTGGCTCTGGAGGAGGTTCAGCCCGTCATCCATGCTCCAGGGCTGGTCCACCACCACCAGCGGTCGGGGGGGCAGGCGAGCCAGCAGGCCATGAAAGGCGACCATGAGGGCATCGATTTGAAGCGGCTCCTCCTGCCCGGCCGCGGACACCTGGCGGGCGGCGGGGGGAAAGGAGAAGCTCTCCGCGACCACCCGCTCGGTCAGGCTTTCGGCCATCCGCCGGTAGGCCTGATATTCGCTCAGCCGCAGCCGCACGTCCTCCTCCCAGCCCAGCAGCTCGGTCTCCTCGGGGTCGGCCTCCTCGCCCGGCAGGAGGCGGATCGATTTCAGCAGCAGGAGTCGCGCGCCCAGCCACAGGAACTCGGCCAGCTCGTTCGGATCGGTCCGAGGGGCGGCCGCGACCTGGGTCAGATAGGCGTCGGTGAGTTCGGACAGCCGGATCGTGAGCAGGTCCAGCTCCTCCCTTTCGGCCAGCGCCAAGAGCAGTTCGAGGGGACCCTCAAAGACCGGCGTTGTGACCTCCAGCCGGGGCCTTTCCATCGGGGCCAAATCATACCCGGCGCCACCACCGCCGCCGCTCAGCGGGTGCGGCGTGGACCGCTTCCCGCACCGCCCCGGACGGCTCCGATCAGGATCCCGCCCCCGCCTCCTGGATCAGTTCCAGGGCCCGATCCAGGGCCTTGGCGGTCACCCCACCGCTCATCATCCGGGCCAGCTCGGCGGCGCGCTCCTGCTCGGAGTTCAGGTGTCGAACCCGAACCAGGTTGCGGCCATCGGCGCCGGCTTGCTTTTCCACCACCAGGTGACGGTCGGCGAAACACGCGATCTGGGCCAGGTGGGTGACGACCAGAACCTGGCGCTGGCCTGCCAACCGGCGCAGCCGCAGGCCCACCTGCAGGGCCGCCTCGCCGCCGATGCCGGCGTCGATTTCGTCGAAGACCAGGGTGGAGACCTGGTCGGAGGCCGCCGACACCGTCTTGATGGCCAGCATCACGCGCGAGAGCTCCCCGCCCGAGGCCACCCGCGCCAGGGGAGCCGGCGCCTCGCCCGGATTGGCCGAAAAGTAGATGGCGGCGCTCTCCGCCCCCTGGGCTTCGATCTGGCCCCTCGGCTCCAGTCGGACCTCCAGGCGGGCGTCGTCCAGGCGCAGCCCGCGCAGCTCCGACTGCACCCCGCTGGTGAGCGCCTCGGCCCCCGCCCGGCGCCCTTGGGTGAGGCGGCCGGCCAGGCCCTCCAGTTCCGAGCGGCCGAGCTCCACCTGGGCCTGGGCGCGCGCGATCGCCTCCCCCGCCTCCAGCTCGCCGCCGATTTCGAGCTGCAGGCGATCCCGCTCCTTGATCGCCTCCTCGATAGAGCCCCCGAACTTGCGCTTGGTGGAATCCAGCTGTTGCAGGCGGGACTCGATCAGCTCGAGCTGACCGGGATTAACGACCAGCGCCTCCAGGTAGTGGCGAAGCTCCCCTCGAACCCCGTCGGCCTCTTCGGCCAGCGCGTCCAGGCGCCCGGACAGCTCCTCCAGCCGGGGGTCCAGGTCGGCCGCGCCGCGAACCTCATCCTGGGCCCGGGGCAGGCCCTGGTCCCCTCGCATGGCCTCGATCGCCGACTCGACCTGCTCCGCCAGCCGGGTGGCGTGGCGGAGAGCGCCGCGCTCGGCCGACAGCTCCACATCCTCGCCCGCCCTGAGGTCGGCCGCCAAGAGTTCCTCCAGCTGCCAGCGCAGGTATTGGGCCTCGCGCTCGCCGCGCGCCTGCTGGCGCTGCAGCGATGCCAGCTGGGATAGCGCCGCGGTCCAGGTGGCGTGGGCCAGGGCCACCTCCGCGCGCAGCGGCAACAGTTGCGCGAATCCGTCCAGCAACACCGTCTGGGCTTCGGGGTCGAGCAGCGATTGCTGGTCGTGCTGGCCATGGATGGCGACCAGCAAAGCCCCCGCCTGACGCAGCTGAGCGGGGCTGGCGGGACGCCCGTCGATGCGGCCCCCGCCCCGGCGGGCGATCTCGCGGCCCAGCACCGTCGCCCCCGAGCACGGCTCCAGACCCTCCGGCCAAGCGCCCTGGGGGCGGTCGGGGCCGAGCTCGAAGCTGGCCTCGACGAGGGCACGGGAGGCTCCCTGACGGACCTGATCAGCGCTGGCTCGAGCCCCCACGCAGAGCCCGAGAGCGTCCACGATGAGCGACTTGCCGCTTCCGGTTTCCCCGGTGAGGAGGTTCAAGCCGGGCCCGAAAGAGACCTCGGCCTGCTCCACCAGCGCCAGATCCCGAACGCGAAGTGAGCTAAGCACCCGGCCTGGTGACACCCGGGGTGGGGACCAGCGGCAGGCCCCAGCCAAGCTTGTTCCGGAGTTGCTGGTAGAAGCGCCCGGGCGGGGTGAATCGAACCATGCCCAGTCGGTGCTGGTAGGCCGTAATCTCGACCGCGTCCCCGACCGCCAGTGTGCGCGTCCGGCCCCCGTCCAGAGCCAGGCTGGCGCGCGTGGCCGGCAGCCCGATGGTGAGCCGCTGATGCGCGGGCAGAACGATCGGACGAACCGTGAGCGCGAAGGGATTCATGGGCACCACCACGATGTCGTTCAGGGTCGGATCCAGGACCGGCCCACCCGCCGCCCGGGCGTACGCGGTGGAGCCGGTGGCGCTGGCCACGATCAAGCCGTCGGCGTCGATCACACCCACCTCCTCGCCCTCCACCTGGAGCTCGAAGCGGCCCAGACCCTCGGGTTCGACGCGGTGCACCACCGCCTCGTTGAGGGCCAGCCAGCGGCTCACCGCCAGCCCCCGCCGCCGTGTCACCTGGAGCACGGTGCGCTCCTCGAGGCGATAATCGCCGGCCAGGAAGCACTGCAGCCCCGACACCAGGTCGTCGGATTCGAGTTCGGTCAGAAATCCGAGCCGGCCGAAGTTCACCCCCAGCAGGGGCAGGTTGCGCGCCACCGCCCGCAGCGAGCCCTGCAGGAGGGTGCCGTCGCCACCCAGGGTGACCATCAGGATGGCGTCCTTGGGGGTGCTCTGTCGCGTCTCCTGGCCCGCCATCCAGACCCGTACCCCGGCCGCTTCGAGGACGCGCTTACCCTCCCTCACCGCCGCCCCCAAGGGATCGATCCGGGGGTGCAGAAAGAACCCCACCGAGCCCCTCACTCCTGACTCCTGAGGTGAACGAACCATTCCTGGTTGCCGTCCGAACCGGTGATGGCAGCGGGTACCTGGCCCAGCCACTCCAGACCCTGGGGGCGGCACCACTCCCGCAGCCGGCCGAGGGCGGCGACGGTCAGGGCCACCTCGCGCACCACCCCGCCCTTGCCCACGTCCGACCGCCCAACCTGGAACTGGGGTTTGAAGAGGCAGACCATCTCCGCCCCCGGGGCGGCGCGGCAGAGGGCGGGCAGGATCTTCTCCAGTCCGATGAAGGAGACGTCCACGACCAGCCGGGAGACGGGCTGGTCGAAGCGCTCGAGGTTCCTGGCGTTGGTCTTTTCCATCAGGACCACCCTCGGGTCGCTGCGCAACCGCCAGTCGATCAGTCCGCGGCCGACGTCGACGGCGAATACCAGGCTCGCCCCCCGGCTCAGGAGGACGTCGGTGAAGCCGCCCGTGGAGGCGCCGATGTCGGCGCAGACGCGGCCCTCGACCTCGACCCCGAAGTGCTCCAGGGCGGGGTCCAGCTTGTCGCCTCCGCGTGAAACCCAGCGGCGACCGGCGGACACCTCGAGCTTCTGCTCCGGGCGCAGCCGGGCGTCCGGCCGGCGGACGGTTTCCCCGTCCACCCTGACCCGCCCGGCCACGATCAGGACCTGGGCCCGGCTGCGGGATTCGACCAGTCCAGCCTCGGTCAGCGCCACGTCCAGGCGATTCAGAACGGAATCAGCCCGATCAGGATGCCGAGCGCGGCCCCGACCAGGACCTCCACCGGGGTGTGGCCGAGGAGCTCGCGAAGCCGAATCTGCTGGATCTGGTGTCCGGACAGAAGCTCGTTGGCGAGTTGATTCAAGAGCGCGGCCTGGCGCCCCGCCGCCCGCCGCACGCCCTGGGCGTCATACATGACCACAAACGAGAAGATAAGCGCAATCCCAAAACTGACCGAGTTCACTCCTTCAATGCGGCCGATGCAGGTGGTGAGCCCGGCCACGATGGCCGAATGAGAGCTTGGCATACCCCCGGTTTGGGCCAGCACGCGCAGGTTCAGGCGGTGTTCTCGAGTGGAATAGAAGGTCACCTTCAGGACCTGGGCGATGAACCAGGCCAGTAGGGGCGGGAAGAGGACGCTCAACGGGGGGCAATCCTCGCTCCAGCCTCATCCAGGCGCCTTTGGGCGACCTCGAGCAGTTGGATGGCCCGATTGTGGTCGGCCACCAGCTGTTCCAGCGGCGCGTCGCCGCGCGCGAGGCTCTCCATCAGGGCCTCCAGGCGTTGCAACAGCCGGTCCAGGGGAAGCGCCTCCTCGAGGGTGGGCAGCGCCTCGCTCAACGGGTGGCGCTTTCCATGACCCGCCCCAGAACACCGTTCACAAAGCGCCCCGATTCGTTTCCGGAAAAGGTCTTGGCGAGTTCGATCGATTCGTTGATCGCGGCCTTGGCTGGAACCTCGCGGCCAATCAGGATCTCATAGGTGGCGATCCGCAGCACGGTGCGATCGACCCGCCCCATCTGCTCCAAACGCCAGTGCTCGGAAGCCTCTACGATGGCCGCGTCGAGGCGCTCGCGGTGGGCGATCACGCCCCGAACCAGGTCCTGCGCGAAGGCCCGAGCCTGGTTTTCGACCCCCGCCTCGGCGCCGAAATAGGCGAGCGCCTCCTCGCAATCAACGTCTCTCAGGCCGTCGTCGACCTGGAAGAGCACCTGAAGCGCGAGTTCCCGGGCTTGGTGGCGCGATCCCCCCACGGCTGGGCCCCCGGCTAGGAGCCGAAGCTGACGCTGGACACGAGCACGTTGGTCTCCGCGACCTCCAGTTCCAGCATCCGTTCGACGGCTTCGATCACGTTCTCCTGGACGCGTTCTGCGACTTCCAGGATCACCGCTCCCGAGCGAACCTCCAGGAAGACGTCAAGGTGGATGGCGCGGCGCTCATCGACCAGAACCCGCACCCCGTGGTGGGCGATGTCGCGCTTGATCCAGTCCGCGACATGACGAGCCCCCGCAGAATCCAGCCCGGCCACCCCGTCGATCTCGCGCGCCGCCATGGCGGCGATGCTGGCGATGACCTCGTTGGCCACCCTCACCCTGCCCGACGCGGCCTGCTGCATGGCCTGGATGCTACACCCGCTCCATGTAGGCGCCGGTTCGGGTGTCGATGCGGATTTTGTCACCGGGGTTGACGAAGAGGGGGACGTGCACCGACGCGCCCGTTTCCAGCCGGGCCGGTTTGGTGGTGCCGGAGACGGTGTCGCCCTTCAGACCGGGGTCGGAATCGGTCACCTCGAGCTCGACCGTGATGGGGAGTTCGACGCCGATCACCGAGTCCTGATATTTGAGCAGATTGACCTCATTCCCCTCCTTCATGAAGGGGGTGACGTCGACCACCATCCCTCGATCGACGGGGATCTGCTCAAAGCTGGTCGAATCCATGAAGTGGAAGATGTCGCCGTCGCTGTAGAGATAGCTGGCGGCCGATTTCTCAATCCGCACCGCCTTGTACTTGTCGCCGCTGCGAAAACTCTGCTCGAAGATGGCGCCGTCCCGGATGTTGCGGAGCTTGGCCTTGATCACCGCCCCGGCCCGCGCCAGTTTGATGTGCTCGACGTTGACGACGGTCAGCAGCTTGCCGTCCATTTCGAACGCGGTTCCCGCGCGGAAGTCGTTGGTCTCGATCAATCGATCACTCCAAATGCCCCAAGGGGTTGGACTCAGAGGAGCGAGGCCACCGCCCCGGGCGGCCTCGCGGGGCCTGCCAAGCTGGTTCCCGACCGCCCTCCTTAATCACCTCATCGTAATGCTCGACCCACCCTCCGAAATCGCAATCGGTCCGGCTCACGCCAGGATTTCCTCCAGGACCGGAGCCAGGTGGCGTTCCTCCACCTCCTGACCGACCAGGGCGTGGCCCAGCCTCACCGGCAGCACCCAGCCGATCCGGCCGGCGCTGGACTTCTTATCCCGTGACAACCCGGCCAGGACCTGGCCGGGGTCGACGCGGGGCAGGGGTCCAGGCAGCGAGTAGGCCTCCAGCAGGCGGTCCTGGGCCTGGATCAGGCCCTCCTCACAGAGACCGGAGCGCCAGGCCAGGCGCACCGCGCCCCTCATCCCCATCGCCACCGCGCGGCCGTGAACGGCTGAGTAGCCCGAGGCCGCCTCGATGGCGTGGCCGATAGTGTGGCCGTAGTTGAGGATCGCGCGGGCACCCCGGTCCTGCTCATCAGCGCCCACCACCCCGGCCTTCAGGCCCACGCAGCGGGCGATCAGGAGGGTCAGCAACCCACCGTCGCGGGCGCGAAGGCGGTTCACCTCCTGATCGAGCTGGCGGGCCAGTTCTTGGTCCATGGCCACGGCGTACTTGACCACCTCGCCGTAGGCGGCCAGGTACTCCTCCTCGGGCAGGCTGGAGAGGAAATCGAGATCGCTCAAGACCAGCGATGGCTGCCAGAAGGTGCCGATGCTGTTCTTGGAGTGGGCCGAATTGATGGCTGTCTTGCCGCCCACGGCGGAATCGATCATGGCCAGCAGGGTGGTGGGGATCTGCACCACGCGCACCCCGCGAAGCCAGATCGAGGACGCGAATCCGGCCAGGTCCCCGACCGTGCCCCCACCCAGGGCGAGAACCACCGAGGCGCGATCCAGTCGCTGCTGCTCCAGGAAGTCGAGGGCCTGCGCGAGTCCGGTCGGGGACTTCGACTCCTCGCCCGGAGCCAACTCCAGGACCGGGCAGGCGAACCCCAGGCTCTGGACCTGCCCGACCACCTCGGGCGCCCAGCGGGGAGCCACGTTGCGGTCGGTGATCATTGCCACCCCGCTCGCCCGCAGCGATTGGAGCAGCTCTGGCAGCCGGGAGCGGCAGCCGGCGCCGATCACATCCATGTGTTCGCGGCCCGGAACGGGGATTCGGATCTGCACCACCGACGCTGGGGATGGTGGATCCGCGGGGATGCTGGCCACCTGCTCCTTAGGGGCCCTCGGCGGCCCGCGCGACGGGCCCTCCGGCGCCGATCTGGGAGCGCTGGGCCCGGGCCTGAATGAAGATCTGATCGCGCAGTTGGAGGGGCCCGGCCACCTGCTCCAGGGCCTCGGTCCCATCGCTGCCGGCGGCCGCGATGGCAACCCTTCCGTAACCCAGCAAGCGGCCCGCCAGAGAAAGGCTGGTGGAGACGTCCTGGACCCGGTCCAGGGCGATGACCTTGCTCTGTCGCCGCAGCACACCCCGCTCCAGGATCAGCCGCTGGTCGGTGAGGGTGATGCTGTCGGCGGACCAGTTGGCCCAGGCCCAGAGGATCCAGAAGCCCCCCACGAAGAGGATCAGAAGGCTCACCGCCAGCTTGGTCTCCAGGCCCAATGCCCCCACCCCCAGGTCGACGATGATCACCAGCAGCGCCAGCGCCGCGGGTAGCGCCAAAGTCGTGGCCAGGGCTACCCAATGCCGGTTGGCGCGGAGGATCTGCTCTTCACCCCGCAGCAACTGGGTCACCTCGAAATCATATTCAGGCACCGCCGAAGCGATACATGGCCAGCAAAGTTCCGAGCGCCAGGTAGGGGGCGTAGGCGATCACATCGCGCCGGCCGCGAACCCGGATGACGATAAGCAGGAGGGAGATGAGTCCGGCCAGCACCATACCCGTGACGATGGCGTCGAAGACGGCTAGGGGGCCGAGGATGAACCCGCTCAGGATTACGAATTTGACGTCGCCCAGCCCCAGCACGTCGGCCTTGTAGATCAGGCGGCCCACCAGCACCAGGCCGAGGAAGACGCCCCCCGCCACCAGCCCGGCGAGGAGGGCTCGCTTCCAGCCCAACCCGGGGATGAAGGGGCTCACTGCCAGCGCCAGCACGGCGGCCGGGAGAAGGATGCGATCGAGGATCAGGTGATGCTCCAGGTCGAAGAAGATGACCTGCACCATGACCACCAGCCATAGGCTCTGCGCCAGCAGGAGCGGCATCCGGGTCTGGCCGTCGCGTGCGGCGAAGAGGGCGAACAGGACCGCACAGAGCAGTGGCGGTCCCCAGCGCTGCCAGTCCCGCCAGCTCCGGACGACCGATTCGAGACCCTCCTGCTGCTCCAGCCAGGGGGAGATCGCGACCACTCCCAGGCCCAGGGCGAGGCCCAGCAGCCCCCACGCCAAATCCATCACGGCAGAGCTCATTTCCCGAGCGCCGCCCGCATCGCATCGAGCGGCGCCGCCAACCCGGTCCAAAGCCCAAAGGCGGCCGCGCCCTGGGCCAGGAGTATCTCCCAGCCGTCACAGACCGCCCGGCCGCGTTCGCGCGCCGCCCGCACCAGCGGGGTCCCTCCGCGCACGTAGACCAGATCGATCACCGACCCGGAGCGGGGCAGGGCTGCCAGCAGCGGCCCCGAATCGGTCTCGTCGCGGCCGACCGGGGTGGCGTTGATGAGGAGGGAGGATTCCTGGGCCAGGCGCCCCCAGGAGGCGTCGTCCCAGTTCAGGTAGGTCGCCCCGGCCAGTGGCGACGCGGGTGGGCGGCGCACGACAAAGGTCAATTCCGTCCCGGCCAGGGCCACGGCCGCCGCCCGGGCACCGCCGCCACCACCCAGGATTACGGCCCGACTGCCACCCGCCCAGCCCAAGGTCCCCAGCGCCGCCCTCAGCGCCGCAACATCGGTGTTGTGGCCGATCAGGGCGCCATCGATCTTGCAGATCGTGTTGACCGCGCCCGAGGCGAGCGCATCACCCTCCAGCTGATCCAGAAAGTCCATGATCCGGATCTTGTGCGGGATGGTCACGTTGGCGCCCCGGTACTCGGGGCCGCGCAACCGCCGGACGGCTTCGCCGAGGCCTTCGGCGGGCAGGTCGAGGAGCGAATAATCCCAGTTCAAACCGGCCGCCTGGAAGGCCGCGTTCTGCATCGGCGGGCTTGCCGAGTAGCCGATACCCTGACCCAGCAGGACCACTCGGGCCCGACTGGTCACGGTCTGGACCGGGCTACTGGCCGGCCAACCCATACTGCTTCTGCTGCTGGGTGAACTGGGCGTCGGTGCTGGAGAAGTGGGTGACGCCGTGGGGGTCGACAAAGTAGAAGAGATAGTCACTGGCTTTGGGTTGGATGCAGGCCTTGATGGATGCGAGCGATGGATTGGATATCGGTCCCGGCGGCAAACCCTGGTGAATCCTGGTGTTGTAAGGCGACTGGACGGCCAGGTCGGCGACGGTCAGCTGATCGGTCCACTTCCCGAGGGCGTATTCGATGGTGGCGTCGACCCCGAGGGGGATGCCCTGGGCGAGGCGGTTGTAATAGACATCGCAGCCGAGTGAGCGCGCGGGATCGGTGTTTATCTCACGCTCCACCATCGAGGCCAGGATGACGATGGTGAAGATCGACTCGGCCGGGCGCGCCGATGTCGGTTTGGCCGCCTCCGCGCGCAGGGCGGGCGAGAACTGCTGACCGAACTCATCCAGCTGGCGCTTGACCAGATCTCGTGCGCTCGCTCCGGGATTGAGCAGGTAGGTGTCCGGAAATAGAAACCCCTCCAGGTTGGCGGGCGCACTTGGCGGCCGGTTCTGGAGGAAATCGTAGTTTGCGAACCAGTTCGGGTTCTGGGCCGCGGCCGAGTAGTCGGGCGCCTTGCCGATGCCCGCTGCCTGGGCCGCCTGAGCCATCTGGGCAAAGGTGTCGCCCTCGGCGAGCCGGACGGCGACCTGGTTGGCGTGGCCATGCTCGAGGGCGGCGACGAGGGCGGGTACCCCCATGTTCTTGTTCAGAATGAAGTCACCCGCCTGCAGCCGTCCCCGGCTTCCGGTCTGCCTCACGTAGAGGTCGAAGGCCAGCGCGCTGCGAATCAGACCCCGGGTCCGGAGAGCGGCGCTGATCTCGCTCGAACCCTCTCCCGGGGCGACGGTGAAGATGACTGGGGCCGAGCGCGACGAGACCGGTGTATTGACGTTGAGCGTCCACCAGTTGCTGCCCTGGCTCAGGGCGAGGACGATCAGGACCAACACCACCACCAGCGCCGCCAGCCGTTTCAAGCCTCCTCTCCCCCGTCCTCTTCATCGAGGTGAGCCATGACTCGATCCAGTTCCTTGCCGCGCAGCGCCTCAAGCCGATCCCCCGCCATCTTCAGCACCAACACCTGCTGGGGATCGTCGCTGGCCTCGACCAGATAGTAGATTCCGCCCTCCATTTCGAAGGCGTCGTGGAGCAAGAAGACGTGCTCGCGGCCGTCCTCGCCGATGAGTTCAATCCGCTGCGGGGGTTCATCCACCGGAGATTCGGCCCAGGAAACCCTGCAGGATGAGGGTCGCCGCGATCGGATCGGAGAGCTGCTTTCGGCGCGCCCGCGAGAGCCCCGCCGCGAGCATCGATCGCTCCGCCTGAACGCTGGTCAGGCGCTCGTCGACCAGGTGCACGGGCCAGCCCGTGTCCGCGCGCAGGGTGTCGGCGAGGCGACGGGCGAACTCGGCCTCGGGCCCGCGTCCCCCATCCATCAGCCGCGGCCAGCCCACCACCAGTTCGTCACAGCCTTCCGCCTCCGCCACGTCGCGCAGCCTCCGGGCCAGTCCCAGCTGCGGCTGGGCGTCGATCGTGCGCAGCGGTTGAGCGATGATCCGGAGCGGGTCGCTGATCGCAAGTCCGATCCGCTTGGAGCCCAGATCAATGGCCATCAGGCGGCCCATGCTAGGTCGCGGGGGCGCTCGCAGCGGGAGTCTGGCTGACCACGTAGCTGACCTTGATGCGAGATTCGAGCAGGGGCATCCAGGGCAGGTTGAAGGGCGACTGGTCGATCTTGGCGGAGTTGACCGGGAGCTTGCCCAGATTGGCCCGCGCCTGGCTGACGCTCTTGGCCACCAGCTGCGATTTGACCTGCTGCAAATCGAGCTTGTGGGCGATGTTGGTATTCAGCGTGCCGGTGAAGGTCAGGTGGCCGCCGGCGGTGCCGGTCGTGGTGTAGGTGGCGGTGGGGGCGGAGCCGGTCATCTGCTGCCCGGCCGGGATCTTCTTGGCCAGGGCGGAGGCGAAGGCGGTTTGGACCTGGGCCGGCTTGTAGAAGGCGCCCTCCCCCTTGAGGGTCATGGTGACGTTGAATTTGGCCACCTTGTCGCCCTGGGCGTGGTCGGCCGCGAAGCTGGCGGGTTGAAAGACAACGGCGTCAGAGAGCTTCTCGTCGGACTTGGCCTGCTTGGTCAGATCGGCCGCGATCTGGCGCCGCAGGTTCTGATTCATGGTCGCCTGGGCGCCCTGGAGGTCGGTGGCGCTGATCTGGGGCGATTTGGTGGGGTCGGCACCACCCGACGCCGCGCTCGGGTTGGAGGCCGTGAGGCACCCGAGACTGTTGCTGATCTGGGTAATTGAGTCGGCCGGCACATTGCCCGCGGTGCCGGCGTCGACGGCGGTAACGGAGATGGAGGCTTGGGAGCCGCGACTAATGGGCTGGTCGGGGGTGCCGGGGGGGATGGTGAAGAGGACGGAGCCGGGCCCGGCGGTGGAGAAATCCTGGCCCGCGCTGAACGTGGCATTCGAATTCGGGCCCGGAGGACAATTGTTCATCACCAGGACCGACGCGGTGGCGTGGGTGGCGGGGGTGGTGAAGGTGCCGGTGGCGGGGAAGCTGGTGGTGGCGGTCTGCGAGTCGAGGCTGGTGCGCACCGCCACCGGGCCGCCGCCGGGGGCGGCCTCCACGGTGACCGCGGTGGAGAAGGGCTTGGCCTGCGCGACCAGCGTGACCGACGCCGAGGGCACGTAGAAGATGATGCCCAACAACCCCGCCACCAGGATCAGGAGCGCACCCACGTAGAGACCGACGCGGCTTGGCCGGGCCGCACTCCAGTGCTGAATGGCGCCGCCGCTGAGGCGAATCCGGGGCGGCGTCGCGGTCGGAGCCACGCTGCCCGCCTCCAGGTCGCCGGCGGCCACCATGAGGGGGGCCACGGCCACCGCCGGGGCGGGGGGAACCGAGCTTGTCCCCAAGCTGGGCAACGCTGTCACCCCGCCGGACCCGCCGAGACCACTCTCGGCCGCCATCTCCTGCACGGCCGGGTCGGAGCTCACTATCGAGACGCGCTTATTGAGCTTGGTGGCGTATTCGCTCAGGAGCTGGAAGTTGAAGCGGCTCTGGCCGAGACGGGAGCGAGCGGGCAGGACCAGGGGCACGTCCTGGCTGGGGCTGCGGCGCAGCCGCTCGATCACCTCCGGGAGTTCTTCGTCGCTTTCGATGTAGATCGGTTCGGCTGCCATGTCGTTTGCTATATCTGCCTCCGAGAAGAGTCCTAGACCTTCATCGCCTTCAAAACACCGCGCATCACGCTCTGGACCATGTCCTTGTCCTCCGCATCGACCCGCAGCGCGTGATTGGCCAGGCCCATCGGACCCACATCACGGGCGGTCTGGAGTTCACCGGTCGAGTCCTTCAGGTTCATGACGTCGTGGGGGCGAAGAAGGCGGCTTTGCGGCGGCCGGGAGAAGGGTAGGCCTTGAGACCAAGCGTTCTGGTTCAACTGCTGTATGACTTCTGGCAGAAGGCTACCCCCACCGCAGACAAAAATGCTGGTCGGCAGCACCTGGCCGCGGTTCAGATCGCGCAGGCAGAGGGCCAATCCCTGCAGCAGCACCTCCACATCGGCCGACACCAGCTGCCGCACCTGCCGCTCCTGGTCGGGCGACAAGAGCCCCTCCGAGTGGCGCAGCTTGCGCGCCTCCGCCTCCTCATAGGTGACGCCCATGGCCAGCGCCAGGCGGCGGGTGAAGGCCCGCCCGCCGAGGTTGAACATGCGCGTACCCTCGACGCCGCCCTCGCGCAAGAGGGCCACGTCGGTGGTGCCGCCGCCGATGTCCACGAATATTGCCCCCTGCTCCCAGGCGTCCTTGCCGGCGCAGGCGCGGGCCAGCGCGTAGGGCTGAGCCACCGCTCCCGCCAGCTCCAGGTCCAGTTCCTTCAGGACTGACTCGATGGCCCCGATCTGGGTCATGGGGGCGAAGGTGTTGAAGACGGTGATGTCCAGGTTCTTGCCCTGAAAGCCGATCGGGGTCGAGACCGGGTAGCCGTCCATGCGAACCTGGGTGATGGAGGAATGCACCAGCCGCGCTTCCAGATCGCCGTATCCGCGGTCCAGCTCGAGCAGGTGCTGGGCCTCGCGCAGAGCGCGTTTTTCGACCAGTTTCAAGAGTTCACGCATCTCCCCCCGGTCGACCTTGCCGTCGGGCCGCTCACGGGCGGATTGAACCGAGGAGGAAAAACCCTTGACCAGCTCGCCGGCGATTCCGGCGATGGCCTGACCGGGCACCGTACCGGCCATGTCCTCGGCCGCCTCGAGGGCGCCGTTGGCGGCGTCGATGACGGCGTCGATGTCGGCGATCGCGCCCCCACTCATGGCGCTCGGGTGCTGGGGGGCGCGTCCCACCCCGAGCACGGTGCCGCTTCCGTCCTGCTCCCGGCGCACCACCAGCACCTTGATCAGATCGGTCCCGATGTCGAGCGCGGTGAAATGACGGTAATAGTCATCACGGCGACGCAGGAGCCTGAACTTGCTCATGCCAGCATCTTCTGCAATTCCTCAAATCCTTCAACAAGATCGCGCCCCAGGCGCCCCTGGGCGAGCTCCGGCCGGCCGCCGCCGCGGCCCAGCGCGGGGGCCAATAGTTGGGCATTCAGCCCCGGAGTCAAATCCCGCGACACCTTGATAACAAAATTCGTGCTGTTGGCGACCGCCACCACCCCGCTCCCGCCCAGCGATTCGAGGTAGCGGTCGGCCCAGGCCCGAAGATCGTCACCGCCCTCGCTGACGACCTGCTCCAGGATCAGCGGCACCCGGGCCGCCCGCCGTTGAACGCCGTCGGCGGACGACAGGCGCGAGCGCCGAACCTCCTCCTGGAGCTGCTCGATGCGCCGTTCGTCCGCCCGCAGCTGCGCCCGCAGCTCGGTCACCCGCTCTGCCAGGCGCTCGACGGGTACTCCCAACTCGTGGGCCAAAGTGGTCTCGGCCCCCAGCCTCTTTTCCATCAGCTCCTCGGCCGCCTCGCCCGCCACCAACTCGATCCTTCGCACCCCCGCCCCCACGCTGCCCTCAGACAAGAGGAGCACCGGACCAACCTCGGCACTGTTCGCGACGTGGGTGCCGCCGCAGAATTCGCGGCTGAAATCCCCGAATGACACCACTCTGACCTGGTCGCCGTAGCGTTCCTCGAAGAGGTGGGTGGCACCGGTCGACACGGCCTCGGCGTAGGGCAGGATCTGGACTTGGCGGGGCAGGGCCCCGCGCACCTGTGCGTTGAGGATGCGTCGAATCCGCGTCAGCTCGGTCCCGCTGAGGGCCCGATCGAAGGCGAAATCGAAGGTGGTTCGAGTGGGACCCACGAACGATCCGCGCTGCAGTTCGCCCTCCCCGGTCACCTCCTCCAGGGCCCGGTTGAGGAGGTGGGTGGCGCTGTGGTGGCGCATGATCTGGCGCCGGCGCTGCGGCTGCACGGCGGCGATGACCTGGTCGCCTCGCTTCAGCCGGCCGATGCGCACCCGCCCGAGGTGGGCGATTACTCCCTCCAGCGGACGCTGGGTGTCGTCCACCTGGACCTCGCCATTCGGCCCTCGCAGCGTCCCCTGATCGCCGACCTGGCCGCCCGATTCGGCGTAAAAGGGGGTGCGGTCGAGGTAGACCTCCACCTCATCGCCCTCGGTGGCGACCTCCACCTCGGCTCCCTGCACGCGCAGCAGGCGCACGCTGGCGGTTGCCTCGAGCTCCTCGTAGCCGACGAATTCGGAGCTGGGGAGCCCGCGCAGGTTGCTCCAGCTGTGCTTGACCTGACCCCGGGAGCGGCCCCGCTGCGCCTCCATGGCGGCCTCGAAGCCCTCCTCATCGACCGACTGGCCGCGCTCTTGGGCGAGCTCGCGAGTGAGCGCCAGGGGAAAGCCGAAGGTGTCGTGGAGCCGGAAGGCGTCCGCTCCCGGGATGACCTTCGGGTTATGGGCCGCGACCTGCGCGAATATCTCCATCCCACGCTCCAACGTTCGATTGAAGCGATCGGCTTCGGCGCCGAGTGCGGTCTCAATCAGGGAGGCACGCTGGAGCAGATATGGATACTGATCGCGCATCGTCTCCACGACCACCGCCACCCCCGCCGCCAGGGGCACTCGCAGGCCGCAGCGGTGCGCGTGGAGGGTCGCTCTGCGGATCAGCCGCCGGAGCACGTAGCCGCGTCCCTCGTTGGCCGGCAGGACCCCGTCGGCGATGGCGAAACTGGCCGCCCGAAGATGATCGGCGATGATGCGTTCGGAGAGCGCCAGGGGCTGGGAGGAATTGGCCTGGACGAATTCCACCAGGGGCCGGAAGAGGTCGGTGGAGTAGCTGTCCGGAACCCCCTGGAGAATGGCCGCGACGCGCTCCAAACCCAGGCCGGTGTCGACCGCCGGGCGCGGCAGGGGCGCCAGCTCCCCATCCGGGCGTCGATCGAACTGGGGAAAGACCAGATTCCAGAACTCCAAGAAACGATCGCAGTGATCGGGCCCGCAATCGGGCTCGCCGCAGCCGTACTGGGGCCCGCGGTCCCACCAGAGCTCGGAATCGGGGCCGCAGGGACCGAATTCCAGCCCCCACCAGTTGCCGCTGTCCTCGTGGACGGCGCCCGCGCTGAGTCCCGCCTCCTGCTGCCAGAGGCGGCGCGATTCCTCATCGCTGGGATGGATGGTTACCCGGAGCCGATCTGCGGGTAACCCCAAGCCCCGCTCGGGGTCGGTCACGAACTCCCAGGCGAGGGCGATGGCGGTCTCCTTGAAGTAGTCGCCGGTGGGTGCGAAGTTGCCCAGCATCTCAAAGAAGGTCTGGTGCCGATCGGTGCGCCCGACCTGCTCCAGATCTCCCACCCGCATGCACTTCTGGGCCGAGGTCAGCCGGGGCGCGGGCGGCCGCTTCAGTCCTTGATAGAAGGGCTGAAGGGGCTGCATTCCGGCCGAGATGAACAGGGTGGTCGGATCGTCCACCGGAATCAGCGACGCGCTCGCCAGCAGCTGATGATCACGGCTCTGAAAATGCGCCAAAAAACGTCTTCGAATTTCGGACCCGGTCACGAGATGGCGTTAGTTTAACCGCCCCACCCGGGTGGTCAGCGCGCGCCCGCCGGAGCGGGTCCCGGCGATCAGGTGGGTTCGGCCGGCAGTTGCTGCCGCAGCTGTTCCAGCGCCGCCCGCTGGAGGCGGGAAACGTGCATCTGGCTGATGCCCAGGCGGCGGGCGATTTCCGATTGCGACATCTCGTCGAAAAAGCGCATCGCCATGATCCGCCGTTCGCGCTCGTTGAGGTGGGCCATGGCGTTCTCCAGCACCTCCCGCATCTCGACCCGATCGAGATTCTCATCGACCCCCCCAATCGACTCCGATAGCCCGCGCCCGCCGGATCCCTCCGGCCCCACGCTGGCGTCGATGGAGAGGGGGACGTAGGCATTGCTCATCTCCATCGCCTCCAGGACCTCATCCGGCTCAACCTCGAGGCGGGCGGCGATCTCGGCCGCGGTGGGGGTGCGCTGGAGCTCCTGGCGCATCTGCTCTTGGACCCGCAGGATCTGCTGATAGAGCTCGTGGAGGCGGCGCGGGAACCTGATCGCCCATCCCTTGTCGCGGAAGTAGCGTTTGATCTCGCCCCCGATGGTGGGCGTGGCGAAGGTGGTGAACTCGTTGCCCAGGTCGGGATCGAAGCGTTCGATGGCCTTGATCAGGCCCAGGTATCCGACCTGCACCAGATCATCGAACGGCTCGCCTCGGTTCTGGAAACGCCGGGCCAGGAAGTGCACCAGCCCGGCGTAGGCGCCGACCAATTCGGCCCGGATCTGCTCTCGCCGCGTGGGATCGGTACTTTCCCGATAGCTCTGGTGGAGGCGACGTAGGTCCTCCCGGCTGAGCGGCGAGGGCTGGCTCAAGAGACCAGGTACTTCACCATGCGGAGCCGGATCCGACCGCTGCGGGCGTCAACCTGAGGCAAGAAGTCGTCGACGAAGAGCCGGATCATCTCCCGGGTGAGGGCCCGCTGAGCTTCGCTCTGGCCGACGGCGGAGCGGGTCGAGGGCGGCTGCTGGCGGGCCAGGCTGGGCAGCGATTCATCGCCACCCGGCGGCAGCGCCTCGACGTCGACGGCGAGGCCGCGGGCGGTCGAACTGTAGGTGAGTTTCAGCGTCGCGCCCTCGCCCCAGGTCTCCTCGGCGGCGTCGATGGTGCTGTCGCAGGCCTGGACCACGGCGATGCCCAGGTCGTCGATCTCCTCCAGTTTGAAGCCCATCTGCACCCCCAAGGAGCCCGCCACCCGTTTGGCCAGCGAGAGGAACTCGGGCTGGGCCGGAATTTTGAGTTCGGCCAGCTGGGCCCGGGCGGAATCAGCCATCGCCTTCCTGAGCGCCGCTGGGGCCGATCTCGGTCTCCAGGCGGGCCCGTCGCCGGCGAGCGGCGGCCACGCCCTCGTGAATGGCCCGGCGCACCTGCTCTTCGGGGTTCTTGACCGCACTCCGGGCGCTGCCCGCCGCCGCCCGAGCGCGCTCTCGCAGCTGCTCCGGATTCGATGTCAACTCGATGGTCCGGCTGCGCAGCCGGTCGACCTCTTCCCGGGCCGGACCGCTGGCCAGATAGGCCCCAGCGATAACGCCGAGCGCCGCGCCCAACACCAACCCGGTGCCAAATCCGCCTCCGCTATCCCTCGACATCGCCGCCTCCTTCATTCCCGATGTGCAGTGCGCGCAAAAGGCTGCGCGCGGTGACGCCCGCGCCGTGCGCCGTCGCCCTCAACTGGCGACTGGCCCGACCCAGGCCAAGGTCGACCGCTTCCGTCAGACGGGCCGCGCCCAAGCTGGCTCCGCGCACCGCCACGTTCAGCCCCGAGGCGATGCCGTTGACGTTGCCGAGCGTGCTCTTCAGTTCCGGAACCATCTCTCTCACCGCCTCGTCCACCATCAACAGGCTCGCCTCCAGAGCACCCAGGGTCCGGATCAGGCGCAGTATCAGCGCGCATAGCGCCAAGGCGACCAACAGTGCTCCCAAACCCAGAGCGAACCAAAGGAAGTTCAGCAAGAATTGTCCCCCTTGGGTAGCGAGCCCAAACTCATCCGCCGTTAGAGCCCCATCTTATGGGCACTCGCTGGGCCAGCGGCTGCAGAGCCAGCGCGAAGATGACGCCGGGGACCAGGTCGGCCTCTCCCCAGACCTTGGCCGGGAGACCGACAAAGCTCCACAGCTGACCCAGCAGAACGCCGAGCAGGGCCATCAGCAGGACCGGCAGATAGGCGCGCCGGCGATAGGGCAGGAATGCGTAGAAGAGCTGGGAGAGGATCAGGGTCAGGATCGCCAGCACGATGATCGCGGGAGGCATCATCGCCTCCCGCGACCGCAGCATCCCGTCGGAGCGAGGATCGTGGGTTGTCCTGGTAGCTCCAGGTGGGTCCCCTGCCAAACGCTTGCCCAAGTCCCGGATGGCCCGGGCATGTGGTCTGCGCTCTGGACGACGGGGTCCCTTTGCGATCTTATTGGGCAACGCGCACGCTGACCCTCCACCGAACGGGACACATCGATCTTACCCGGACGGGTCACGATCAAACGTCGGATTTGGCCACTAATCCCAACTCCTCCAGCTGTTCCGGATCAACCGGGCTGGGGGCGCCGGACATGAGATCGGCCATCGACTGGGTCTTTGGGAAGGCGACCACGTCGCGGATGTTCTCGGTCCCGGCCAGGAGCATGGTCAGACGGTCGATGCCGAGGGCGATGCCGCCGTGGGGCGGGACGCCGTAGGAAAAGGCGTCGAGCAGGTAGCCGAAGCGCTCGCGGATCAGGGTCGGTGAGAGCCCCAACAGCCCAAAGACGCGCTCCTGCATGACGGGATCAAAAATGCGGAGGCTGCCACCGCCCAGCTCATAGCCATTGCAGACCACGTCGTAGGCATGGGCCCGAACGTCGTAGGGGCGCTCGCCGACGAAGTCCAGGTCGCCCGCCACCGGCCGCGTGAAGGGATGGTGGGCGTAGGTCAACTGGCCCTGGTCGTCCTCCTCGAAGAGGTAGGTGGGGTTGACCCAGAGAAAGCGCCAGGCGTCTTTTGGTATCAAATCTCGCCGTCGGGCGATCTCCTGCCGGATCAGGCCCGTGACCGTCTCCGCCCGCCGTCGCCGGTCGGCCGCGATCAGAACACGGTCGCCGGCCTGGGCCCCGCAGGCGGTCATCACCGCCTCGACCTCCGCCGGCCGCAGGAACTTGTCCAGCGGCCCCCCCGGCAGCCAGACCAGGCCCTGCGCCCCCGCCCCCTTGGCCAGGGTGGTCAGCTCATCCAACTCCCGGCGCGTCAGGTCGGCGCCGCCCGGTACCGCCAGGCCCCGGATCACACCCCCGCTCTCGAGCACGCTGCGGAATATCCGCGCCTCGCTGTTGGCCAGCTCGGCGCCCAGATCGGCAATGGGGAGCTCGTAGCGCAGGTCCGGCTTATCGCTGCCATAGCGAAGCCACGCATCGCGGATGTTGAGACGCGGGAAGGGCAGCGGAATGGTGACCCCCAGCACCTCCTTCCAGAGCCGGGCCAGGAGGCCTTCGATGAGCCCGAAGACGTCGCCCTCGGTCGGGAAGGACATCTCGATGTCGAGCTGGGTGAACTCCGGCTGGCGGTCGGCTCTGAGGTTCTCGTCGCGGAAACAGCGAGCGATCTGGTAGTAGCGCTGCACCCCGGCCACCATGAGCAGCTGCTTGGGCACCTGAGGGGCCTGGGGCAGGGCGTAGACCAAGCCCGGATGGAGACGGCTGGGAACGATGAAATCGCGCGCGCCCGAGGGCGAGGTGCGGCTCAGTATCGGCGTCTCCACCTCGATGAACTCCCGCTCATCGAGGTGACGGTGAATGATCTGATTGACCCGATGGCGGAGCTCCAGGATGCGCATCATGGGCGGCCGCCGCAGGTCCAGATAACGGTAGGTGAGTCGCGTCTTCTCGTCCGCCGAGTCCTGTTCGTCAATCGCGAAGGGAGGCGTCCGGGAGGCGCTGATGACCTCCACCGCGCTCGCCGCCAGCTCCACCTCACCCGTCCCCAGGGCGGGGTTGACGGCGTCGGCGGGGCGCCGCCCGACCCGGCCCGTGACCCGGACCACGAACTCGGCGCGCAACTGCGAGGCGACCAGGTGGGCCTCGGGCGCGGTCTGGGGGTTGAAGACGATCTGAACCAGGCCCCAGCGGTCCCTCAGGTCGATGAAGATGAGGCCGCCGTGGTCCCGGCGCCGCCCCACCCAACCGAACAGCTCCAGCTCGCGGCCGGCATCCACGGCCCGCAGCGAGCCGCAGTGGGGAGCGTCAAAGCCGCCCTTAGAACTCACCCCAGGGCCTCAGGCAACTGATCCCAGTCGAGCTCGCGCTGCTCGCCGCTAACCATGTCGCGCAGGCGCAGGCGCCGGCCCTCCACATCGCCCGCGGCGATCAGCGCCACCCAGCGCACGCCGGCCCGCGAGGCTGATCGCATCTTGGCCTTCAATGAGCGCGGTGAGGCATCGGCGGCGGCGGCCACCCTCTGGCGCGCCCGCCGCGCCACCTCGGCCCCCGCGCTCGAAACAACCCCCTCCTCGATCAGGACGAGGAGATCCAGCGGCGGCCGGGGCTCTCCGCCGAGCTCGCCCGGGAGGTTGGCGATGATGCGCTCCAAGCCCATCGCAAAGCCGCTGCCCGGGGTGTCGGCAAAGCCGAGCGCGGCGGAGAGGCCGTCGTAGCGGCCACCGCCCCCGAGCGCGCTCTGCGCCCCCTCGTCGTTGTCGCGCTGGAATTCGAACACGGTTCGGGTGTAGTAGTCCAGGCCCCGGACCAGGTAGGGGTTGACGCGGTGGGGCACCCCGGCTCCCTGCAACAGCTCGCGGACCTCGGCCAGGGACCGGGCGCAATCGGCGCAGAGGTGATCGGTGATCCTGGGGGCGCGGGCCTTCAGGGCCACACAGCCCGCCTCCTTGCAATCCAAGAGGCGCAGTGGACTCTCCTCCAGGCGGCGCCGGCAGTCGGGGTGAAGCCGGTCTTGCAGGGGCCGATAGTAGGCCCTCAAAAGGTCCAGGTAGGCGGGCCGGCAGCTCTCGTCGCCGATGCTGTTGAGCTCCAGCCCGACCCCCTCCAGCCCGACCGCCGCCAGCCACTCCCAGCCCAGTTCGATGAGGTCGGCGTCGATGGCCCCCGACCCCTCTCCCAGCACCTCGACGTTGAACTGGTGGAACTGGCGGTAGCGTCCAGCCTGGGGACGGTCGTGGCGGAACATCGATCCCAGCGAATAGAGCCGCACCGGCACCCCGCCCGCGCCCAGGTGACCCTCGTGATAGGCCCTCACCACTCCCGCCGTGGCCTCCGGGCGCAGCACCAGCGGAACCGACGCCTCGGTCATCGGCTGGAGGCGATAGAGTTCCTTGCCGCCGGCATCGCTGCTCTCCCCCACACCCCGCTCGATGAGCATGGCCGACTCGATGATGGGGGTCTCGATCTCCTCGAAGCCGTGACGCGCCGCGCAATGGTGGGCCCGCTCCTCCACCTGGCGCCACCGGGCGCGCTCGGCGGGAAGTATGTCCCGCACCCCGCGCGCAGCCCGGATTACGGAAGTTGGAGGCACGAGGGCAAGTTTATGGCCCGACCGCCGTGCCCTGCCCGCCGCGGGCACCGGGCGTCGTCAGAGGTGGGGGTTGTACCGCCGCTCCTGCCCGATCGTGGTCATCACGCCATGGCCGGGATAGACCAGGTAGTCGTCGTCGTAGGCCATCAGCTTGCCGCGGATCGACTCCAGAAGCAGGGCCGGATCGGAAGCGGAGAAGTCAGTCCGCCCGATCGAGCCGGCGAAGAGGGCGTCACCGGTGAAGAGGTTGCGCTCGATCTCCAGGGTGACCCCGCCCGGGCTGTGGCCGGGGGTGTGCACGACCCCAAGGCTGAGGCTACCGGCCAGGTAGGAGGTGCCCTCGACCAGCTCCTCCAAACCAGTCATCGCGGGCAGCGGGTAGGGGAACTCAGAGCGGAGCGGACTCCCCTCCGCCAGCGTCCTCCACTCAGCGGCATGAACGGCGATGGGGAGCGGACCGAGGGCGGCGCGCAGCGCCTCCAGTCCGGCGATGTGATCGAAATCGGTGTGGGTGAGGAGAATGGCCAGCACCCGGCGTCCACTCCCCGCCACCAGCTCCAGAATCTGGCCCGGATCCATGTGCGCGTCGATGATGACGGCATCGCCGGTCTGGAGGTCAGAGACCAGGTAGGAGTTGGTCCCCATCTGCGCATCGGCGGTCGACTCGATCCGGATCCGATCTCCAGAGCGGTTCATCCGTGATACCGCCAGGTGCGGCTGGGGCCCCGGGGGGGCCTGAGAGCGGCCCTCAACTGGATTCGCGGGCCACGGTGTGGACGTCGCGGACCTGCTCCATCCTCTCCATGAGGCGCGAGAGTTGAGCCAGCGAGTCGATCTCGATGGTGGTCGAGACGACCGCCGTCTTGTCGTCGTAGACGTGCACCGACGCCGCCGACATGTTGACGCGCTGCTCGGCCACCACCGTGGCGATGTCCCGCAAGAGCCCGGTTCGGTCCCAGGCCTCGATCTTGATGCTGACCGGATAGAGGGTGGAGGATTCCACATCCCAGTCCACCGGGACGAGGCGATCGGTGTCGGGCGTGTTGACCGCGTTGATGCAATCACGCCGGTGCACGGTGACGCCCTTACCGCGGGTCACAAAGCCGCTGACGGCGTCGCCCGGCACCGGCTGGCAGCAGGCCGCGATGCGGGTCAGAATCCCCTTCTCCCCCCGCACCAGCACCCGCGGCGTGGGATGGACCTGGGGGATGAGGGGAATGGAGCGCAGCACGTCCCCCTCATCGGTGCGGGTCAGGGCCATGCGCATGACCACCGAGTGGGAAGAAACGTCCCCGTAGCCGATGGCGGCGAGAAAGTCCTCGGCGCTGGCGTGGTGATAGAGGGCCGCCATCTCCTCCAACTTGCCCTCGGGCAGCTGCAGGGCGCTGAGGCGGTGCATTCGCATCAGCTCCTTCTCCAGCAGGTCGCGGCCCTTCTGTACGTTCTCCTCGCGGGCCTGGCCCTTGAACCACTTCCGCACGCGCTCGCGCGCCGAGGCGCTCTTGACGAAGTTGAGCCAGTCGCGACTCGGACCGTGGGGTCCCTTGGTGGTCAGGATCTCGACGATCTCGCCGTTCTGAAGCTGGTAGTTGAGCGGGACCATGCGCCCGTTCACCTTGGAGCCCACGCAGCGGTGCCCGACCTCGGTGTGGACGCGATAGGCGAAGTCGACCGGAGTGGAACCGGCGGGCAGGTTCAGGACGTCACCGCGGGGCGAGAAGACGAAGACCTCGTCCTGGAAGAGATCGACCTTGACCGCGTTGACGAAGGTCTCGGCGTCGACCACCTCCTTCTGCCATTCCATGAGCAGCCGCAGCCAACCCAGCTTCTGGTCAAAGTGGGGATCGGTCTCGCCCTCCTTGTAGGTCCAGTGGGCGGCCACGCCGAAATCGGCCACCTGATGCATCTGGTGGGTGCGGATCTGGATCTCAACCGGCTCCCCGGCCTGGGAGATGACGGTGGTGTGAAGGGATTGGTAGCCGTTTGATTTGGGCATCGCGATGTAGTCCTTGAAGCGGCCGGGGATCGGCTTCCAAAGCGAGTGCACAACCCCCAGGACGCCGTAGCAGTCCTTCACCGATTCCACCACCACGCGCATGGCGAGCAGGTCGTAGATCTGACTGAAGTCCTTCTTTTCGCGGCTCATCTTCTGCCAGATGGAGTAGATGTGCTTGGGCCGGCCGGAGATCTCGGCCGCAATCTCGATCTTCGTCAGCTCCAGGGAGAGGACCTCGGAGAGATCTGAAACCAGCGTTTCGCGGTCGGCGCGCTTGCTCTTCAAGAGCATCACGACGTCGTGATAGGGCTCGGGCTCGAGGTGCCGGAAGGACAGGTCCTCCAGCTCCCACTTGATCTGCCCGATGCCCAATCGGTGCGCCAGGGGGGCGTAGATGTCGAGCGTCTCGCGGGCGATGCGCTGCCGTTTGGGCGGCGGCAGGGCGTCCAGGGTGCGCATGTTGTGGAGGCGGTCGGCGAGCTTTATCAGCACCACCCGGACGTCCTCGGCCATGGCCAGCAGCATCTTGCGAATGTTCTCGGCCTGGAGCTGCTGGTCCGATCGGAACGAGATTCGGCTCAGCTTGGTCACCCCCCCGACCAGGTTGCCCACCTCCTGGCCGAACTCCTCGCGCACCGCGGCCAGGGTCAGCTCGGTGTCCTCGACGGTGTCGTGGAGGAGGGCGGCGGCCAGCGTGGCGGCGTCCAGGTTCAGGTCGGCCAGGATCGAGGCGACCGCCAGCGGATGTTCCACGTAGTCCTCGCCCGAGAGCCGTCGCTGACCCCGGTGGGCGATGGCCGCCCGCTCGTAGGCGTGTTGCACCAGTTCCCGGTCCGGGCTCTTGAGGTGCTCGGCGATTCGCAGCAGTTCAGAAATGCTCAATGTGTTCCGCCCGTTCTTAGCAGAAATGTTCACGCGTTGGTTGAAACCCGAACCGCGCTGGGGATAGTCCGCCCGCTCCGAGCTCATCATCGGCGCCCCATGGCGGTCGGCGGAGGGACCGAAAGGGGCCGGGAGCGGACCGGCCGATCGGAGGGCGACGGATCAGTAGGAGCGGGCCAGCACCACCCGGAGGCGGCCGGGGCGGCCGCAGACGATGCAGGGAGTTCCCGCCACTCCCCTCGGATCGAAGTTCCGGATCGTCACCCCTCCCGTCTCGGCCTTGATCTGCGCTTCGCACTCTGGACTCTCGCACCAGTCGACCCAGGCCAGACCGGAGCGATCCCGGAAGTGGGCGAGAAGTTCGGAGAGTTGGGTGAACTCAAAACTGTTCTCAGTTCGGAAGTCGAGGGCGCGCTGATAGAGGGCGCCATGGAAGGAATCCAAGAGCTCGGGCAGGCGCTCTTCCAGGGCGTCGACGGGTAGCGCCAGCTTGCTTCGATCGAGGCGACTGACGACCATGACCTGGTTGGCATCGACGTCCCGAGGCCCCACCTCGAGGCGCAGCGGGACCCCCTTCAATTCGTATTCGGAGTACTTCTCCCCCGGCCGACGCTCGCTCCAGTCGACCTTGTATCGGACCTTGGCCCGAGAAAGGGCCGGCGCCCAACCGGCGATGAAGCGCTCGATCCGGTCCCTCCCCTCCTGGTCGCGGAAGATGGGGACCACGACGACCTGGATGGGGGCGATGCGGGGCGGCATGATCAGGCCCGAGTCGTCGCCATGGGCCATGATCAGGCCCCCGATCAGGCGCGTGGAGATGCCCCAGGAGGTGGTGTGGCAAAACTGGCGCTGGTTGTCGCGGCCGCTGAAGGCGATGTCGTAGGCGGTGGCGAAGTTCTGACCCAGGTAGTGCGAAGTTCCGGCCTGAAGCGCCAGACCGTCGCGCATGAGGGCTTCGATGGACTTGGAGTAGACAGCCCCGGCGAACTTTTCGCTGTCCGTCTTCATCCCCGCCAGGACGGGCATGGCGAGCCAGTCCTCGGCGATCTGCCGGTAGTAGTCGAGGATCAGGTCGACCTCGCTGCGGGCCTCCTCGGGGCTGGCGTGGAAGGTGTGCCCCTCCTGCCACAGGAACTCGGCGGTGCGCAGGAAGAGGCGGGTCCGAAGCTCCCAGCGGAGCACGTTGCACCACTGGTTGGTGAGCTGGGGCAGGTCGCGGTAGGAGTGTATGTAGCGCCTCATGATGGTGCCGATGATGGTCTCCGAGGTGGGCCGAATGGCCAGCGGCTGGTCGAGCTCGCCGTGGCTCCCGGCCCTGGTCACCCAGGCCACCTCGGGGGTGAAGCCCTGCACGTGTTCGGCCTCCTTCATCAGGAGTTCCTCGGGGATCAGGAGCGGGAAGTACATGTTCTGATGCCCGCTCGACTTAATCATGTCGTCGAAGGCGCGCTGAATGTTCTCCCAGATCGCGTATCCGTAGGGCCGGATGACCATGCAGCCGCGGACGGGGGTGTAGTCGGCCATCTCCGCCTTGCGCACGACGTCGGTGTACCAACGGTCGAAGTCGACCGACATCTTGGTGATTTCCTTGACGAAATCGGTGGGTTCCATCTGGCTCATGAGCTGGCTTAGTTCATCCTTGCCGCGATTGGCGGCCGGCGGCGAGGCCCACCGGGCATCGTCGGGGGAAGCGCTCCCAAATGGCGCGACCGGCTCGGGCGTACCCGCGGCGCGGCCCACCCCATGGCAGCGATTATCACAGAAGCGTTGGCCACCCGGCCCAGCGGCCCTCCCCGTCGAGACCTCAGCCGGCCTCGCCCGGCCTCGCCCGGGGCCGCCGCCATACGTCATCCTTGGGGGCGGCGGACGGATCGGCGAGGCCTGGTTCCGGGCGGCGCCGGCGTCCGATCGACAAATGCCGTCCGGTCGTATCGAAGGAGGAAGGGAGAATGCGCGCGCTGGTCGCACTGCGTCACGGAGGCCCAGAGGTCCTGGAGTTTCAGCCGAACCTGCCCGATCCCACCCCCGATCCGGACCAGGTTCTGATCGAGGTCCAATCGTCCGGTGTGAACTTCGCCGACCTGAGTTCGGTGCGGGGCACCTATCCCACCCCCCCACCCCCCTTCACACCCGGGCTGGAGGTGGCCGGGATCGAGCGCGG